>VFQQ010000044.1_pt1 | contig 319877 bp, 318 predicted proteins | sample 3512341 | NCBI WGS metagenome assembly VFQQ01 (sample SAMN10412373, study PRJNA504923) | tailings metagenome | isolation source: Relicate 2 Philex TSF1 revegetated site | place: Philippines: Tuba, Benguet | collected 2017-08-29
CGTTTGAAGCCGGCCTGCACGCTTTCCTGAAGGACAAGCACGCCGCCCTGCTGCAGAAGATGGAAGGCGGCAAGGCGCTGGACAAGGACAAGGAAGCCGAAGCCCAGCTCGCCGCTGCGGTTGCCGATTTCAAGAAGACCGGCACGTACTGATCCGCCCCATTGACCAGCTAAGGAGCCCCAATGGCAGCAGGTAAGGAAATACGCGGCAAGATCAAATCGGTGGAAAACACCAAGAAGATCACCAAAGCCATGGAAATGGTCGCCGCCTCCAAGATGCGCAAGGCGCAGGAGCGCATGCGCTCCGCGCGTCCCTACGCGGAGAAGGTGCGCCAGATTGCTGGCAACCTGAGCCGGGCCAACCCGGAGTACACGCACCCGTTCATGCAGACGAACGACGCCAAGACCGCCGGTTTTGTCGTGGTCACGACCGACAAGGGTCTGTGCGGCGGTCTCAACACCAACGTGTTGCGTGCGGTGACGACCCAGCTCAAGGAACTGCAGGCGCAGGGCATGAGCGCCGAGGCCGTGGCCATTGGCAACAAGGGCCTGGGCTTCCTGAACCGCATCGGCGCCAGGGTGGTGTCCAGCGTGACCGGGTTGGGCGATACGCCCCATCTGGAAAAGCTGATCGGCCCCGTCAAGGTGCTGCTCGACGCGTACACCGAAGGTCGCATCAACGCGGTCTACCTCTCGTACACCAGGTTCATCAACACGATGAAGCAGGAAGCGGTGATCGAGCAACTGCTGCCGCTGAATGCGGGCACGTTGCAGGACAACGCTGGTGGACGCGACTGGGATTACATCTACGAACCCGATGCAGCCACCGTCATCGACGAACTGCTGCTGCGTTACGTGGAAGCCCAGGTGTACCAGGCGGTCGCCGAGAACATGGCGTCCGAGCAATCCGCCCGCATGGTGGCCATGAAGGCCGCCACCGACAACGCCGGCAGCGTCATTGGTGAACTCAAGCTGGTCTACAACAAGACCCGCCAGGCCGCGATCACGAAAGAACTTTCGGAAATCGTCGCCGGTGCCGCCGCGGTCTGAAGCAGCCGCCCAACCGAATCCAGAGAAAACAGAAGGTATCCATCATGTCTCAAGTACAAGGCAAGATCGTCCAGTGCATCGGCGCCGTCGTGGACGTGGAATTTCCGCGCAACCAGATGCCGCGCGTTTATGACGCGCTGAAAATGGAAGGCTCCACCCTGACGCTGGAAGTCCAGCAGCAGCTGGGCGACGGCGTGGTGCGCACCATTGCGCTGGGCTCGTCCGACGGCCTGCGCCGCGGCATGGTGGTGTCCAACACCTCCAACCCCATCATGGTCCCGGTCGGCAAGGCCACCCTGGGCCGCATCATGGACGTGCTGGGCGCGCCCATCGACGAGCGTGGCCCGGTCGATCAGGCCCTGACCGCCTCGATCCACCGCAAGGCCCCGGCCTACGACGAACTCTCGCCCTCGCAAGAGCTGCTCGAAACCGGTATCAAGGTGATCGATCTGGTCTGCCCGTTCGCCAAGGGCGGCAAGGTGGGTCTGTTCGGTGGCGCCGGCGTGGGCAAGACCGTGAACATGATGGAACTCATCAACAACATCGCCAAGGCCCACAGCGGTCTGTCGGTGTTCGCCGGTGTGGGTGAGCGCACCCGCGAAGGCAACGACTTCTATCACGAGATGGCCGACTCCGGCGTCGTGAACCTCGAGAAGCTCGAGGACTCGAAAGTGGCCATGGTCTACGGCCAGATGAACGAGCCCCCGGGCAACCGTCTGCGCGTGGCCCTGACCGGCCTGACCATCGCCGAGTCGTTCCGCGACGAAGGCCGTGACGTGCTGTTCTTCGTGGACAACATCTACCGCTACACGCTGGCCGGTACCGAAGTGTCCGCCCTGCTGGGCCGCATGCCTTCCGCCGTGGGCTACCAGCCGACGCTGGCCGAAGAAATGGGCCGTCTGCAAGAGCGCATCACCTCCACCAAGGTCGGCTCGATCACCTCCATCCAGGCCGTGTACGTGCCTGCCGATGACTTGACCGACCCGTCGCCTGCCACCACCTTCGCCCACCTGGACTCCACCGTGGTGCTGAGCCGTGACATCGCTGCGCTGGGCATCTACCCCGCCGTGGACCCGCTGGACTCCACCAGCCGCCAGCTCGACCCGCTGGTCGTGGGCCAGGACCACTACGAAACCGCCCGCGCCGTGCAAGGCACGCTGCAGCGCTACAAGGAACTGCGCGACATCATCGCCATCCTGGGCATGGACGAACTGGCACCGGAAGACAAGCTGGCCGTGGCCCGCGCCCGCAAGATCCAGCGTTTCCTGTCGCAGCCTTTCCACGTGGCCGAAGTGTTCACCGGTTCGCCCGGCAAGTACGTGCCGCTGGCAGAAACCATCCGTGGTTTCAAGATGATCACCGCCGGTGAATGCGACCACCTGCCCGAGCAGGCGTTCTACATGGTCGGCACGATCGACGAAGCCTTCGAAAAGGCCAAAAAGGTGGCGTAAAGCGGCGCCCCGGGGCGTCTGGCGTTGTTGCCGTGCTCGCCGTACCTTGGTACGGCTCCGCGCGCCGCCTAGCCAGCCACCCCGCTGCTTGCTTTCCACTCACCTTTTTTATTGGAGTAACTATGAGCACCATCCGCGTCGATGTGGTCAGCGCCGAAGAATCCATCTTCTCCGGCGAGGCCAAGTTCGTGGCGCTGCCGGGCGAAGCCGGTGAGCTGGGCATCCTGCCCGGTCACATTCCGCTGATCACCCGCATCAAGCCCGGTGCCGTGCGCATCGAGAAGGCCGATGGCGGTGAAGAGTTCGTGTTCGTGGCCGGTGGCATCCTGGAAGTGCAACCGCATCACATCACCGTGCTGTCGGACACCGCGATCCGCGGCCACGACCTCGACGAAGCCAAGGCGACCGAATCGCGCCGGCAGGCCGAAGAGGCCGTGAAGAACGCCAAGAGCGACCTCGACCTGGCCAAGGCCACGTCGGAACTCGCCGTCATGGCGGCCCAGATTGCCGCGCTGCGCAAATACCGCCAGAAGAAGTAAGCGACCTCCTGTCGTTCACCTCCAAGGACCGGCCATGTGCCGGTCTTTTTGTTGGGCATTGCGGCTCCGGGCTCGACAGTGCGCATACCATGGTGGCTCAGGACAAGAACAACCGGGAGCACGAGCCGAATGTCATCCATTTTTGAGAGCCCGGACATGGCGCCGGAAGAGGTGGCCGCGCGCATGCTGGTCACCTCGTCGGCGCTCGCCGATCTCACCCTGAGTGACGCCTTGAAGGTGGTGGGCTACATGAAGCCCAAGCTCATCAAGGCCGGCACGGTCATCATCCAGGAGGGCGAGGTCAGGCAGACCGACTACATGCTGCTGGTGCTCGAGGGAGACATTGCGGTCGAGAACGAACTGCCCGGCCTGCACGAAAGCATGGTGGTGAACATCATGGGCCCGGGCCACCTGATCGGTGAGATGGGCATCCTCGACGGGGCGCCGCGCTCGGCGACCTGCACCGCCAACACCGACATCGCGGCGGCGGTGCTGTCGCGCACGGCGCTGATGCGTCTGCTCAAGGACGATCCGCGCCTGGGTGCGCGGCTGTTGCTGGCCATCTCCAAACGCATGGCCGACAGGCTCCGCGAGACCACTCGCAAGCTGAAGACGTTTGCCCAGATGAACAAGGCGCTGCAGCAGGAGCTGAACGTGGCGCTGAACAGCCGCACCCACACGCGCGGTCCCCGCAACTGAGGCAAGGGCGTCAGCGGCGAACGACGCAGTCGGCCAGTTCGTTGCGCCGCACCGACCCCGCCTCGGCAGGAAAGTGCTGCACCAGCAATGCGGACACCTCTTCCAGTGCCTGCGTCAACCCGTCCTCGAAAGCGCCCTCGCGCAGGCGCGTGCCCAGCCGGTCCACGATGGCTTGCCACTCGGCAGCGCTCACACGTTCGCTGAGCGCGCGGTCGGCCACGAACTCGATCGCGTGTTCGGCCAGCAGCAGGTAGATCAGCACGCCGTTGTTGTGCTCGGTGTCCCAGATGCGCAAGCGACCGAACCAGGCCAGTGCCCGTTCCCGCACCACGGTCGGGAGCGGGGTGTCCGCGTCGATGCGCCAGAGGTAGCTCAGGGGCAGCGCGGCCTCCACGCACAGACGCACCTCACCGCTGTGCCGGCCCTCGCTGGCGGCCACCCGCCGCGACAGGCGTTCGGCCATGTCATCGGGCACGGCCCGCGCCGCGTCCGACGTGTCGAGCCAGCGGTGCTTCAGGATGCGCAGCAGCTTGTTCATGGGTGCATGCGCCTCACCAGCCCCCAGAGGCGCCACCGCCACCGAAGTTGCCGCCCCCACCCGAACTGAAGCCGCCGCCCCCGCGCCCGAACCCGCCGCTGCGGCTGCCCCCACTCCAGCCGCCGCCGTAGCCCCCACCGCCCCAGCCACCGCCACGCCCGCCCCCGCCGCTGACGCGGGTGGGCATGGTCTGCAGGAACAGCGCGCCGAGCATGCCCAGCAGGCCCGCGATGATGGCGATCCATCCGATCGCGGTGAGCACCCAGGCCAGGCCGCCCGAGCCAAAGCCGGTGAGCACCGTGCCGAGCTTGTTGCCAAACAGGCCCCGCAGCACGGACGAGAAGATGGGCACCGCGAACACCAGGATGAAAATCACCTCCATCCCGTCGAAGAGGTCATCCCCGTCACTGGGCGCACCCTGTTCGCCGGGCAGGGGCAGGTTCTCGCCGCGGATGCGCGCGAGGATCTGGTCAACACCGGCCTGGATGCCGCCGACGTAGTCGCCAGCGCGCAACGACGGGGCCACCGCGCCGTCGAGGATGCGCCGTGCCATCAGGTCGGGGATCGCGCCTTCCAGTGTCTTGGCTGTCGCGATGCGCATGCGCCGGTCGTCCTTGGCGATCACGAACAGCACGCCGTCGCCCACATCGCGCCGACCGATCTTCCACGCGTCGCCCAGGCGCTGCGTGTAGTCGGCGATGTCTTCGGGTGCGGTGGTGGCGACCATGACCACCACCACCTGCGAGCCGTTCGACTGTTCGAACGCGGCGAGCTTGCTTTCGATCGCGGCGACGCTGGCGGCGTCCAGCGTACCGGTCTGGTCGATGACGCGGGCGCGCAGTTCGGGAACCGGCTGCAGGCCTTGCGCGAGCACGGCCCAGGCGGGCATGAGGCCCAGCCCCAGGGCCAGCAGCCACCGGGCCAGGCGCGGTGTCATGGCTTCTTGAAGTCCACCGTGGGGGGCGTGGAAATGCTGGCCTCGTTGGCCACCTGGAAGTTGGGCTTGGGCTTGTAGCCGAACACCATGCCAGTGAGGTTGGTGGGGAAGCTGCGCGCGAGCACGTTGTACTCCTGCACGGTCTGGATGTAGCGGTTGCGGGCCACCGTGATGCGGTTCTCGGTGCCCTCGAGCTGCACGCGCAGGTCGCTGAAGCCCTGGTTCGCCTTGAGGTTGGGGTACTGCTCCACCACCACCATCAATCGGCTCAGTGCGCTGCCGAGCTCGCCTTGCGCGGCCTGGAACTGCTGCATCGCTGCGGGGTCGTTCAGCGTTTCCGGCGTGACCTGGATCGACGTGGCCTTGGCCCGCGCTTCGACCACGCGGGTGAGCGTCTCCTGCTCGAAGTTGGCCTCGCCCTTGACGGTGGCCACGATGTTGGGGATCAGGTCGGCGCGGCGCTGGTACTGGTTGAGCACCTCCGACCAGGCCGACTGGCTTTGCTCGTCGAGGCGCTGGAAGTCGTTGTAGCCGCAGCCGGTGAGGGTGATGGCCATCACCAGGGCGGCGGCCCAGGCAGACAGGCGTTGAAGGGATGTGCGCATAAAACCTCCGCAGGCCATGGGCCGTTCAAGCTGGACATCGGGACCGAGATCAGCGGGACTATACCCGCGGGCAGAACAGGTTCCGTGAATCCACCTCGCCGCCGACGCGGGTCATGCGCAGGCGGCAAAATAGCCCGCATGCGAAAACCCAAACTGCCCCCCGGTTCTCCGGACGACACGGAGGCCGCCTTCTACGACGCCCTGCAGCACGCCGACATCGAACGTCTCATGGCCTGCTGGGTGGACGAGGACGACATCGTGTGCGTGCACCCCGGTGGCCCGCGTCTGGTGGGACACGCTGCGGTGCGCGCCGCCTTCGAGGCCATGTTCGCCAACGGCAGCGTGCAGGCCCAGCCCGAGCGGGTGCGCCGGCTCGACGCCGGCGGCTGCAGCGTGCACAGCGTGGTGGAGCGCGTGGCGGTGATGAGCGATGACGGCCTGCAACATGCCTGGGTGGTGGCCACCAACGTGTACGCCAAGACCGCACAGGGCTGGCGCATGGTGGCCCACCACGCCAGCCCGGGTTCGCGCGTGGAGCCGCCCGAAACCCTCACGAACCAGCCGGTGCTGCATTGAATCGCGATCGTTTCGCCTACCGCGCGCCCTGGTGGTTGCCGGGCGGCAACCCGCAGACCCTGTGGGCTGCGCTGGCCAGCCGCCGCCATTTCGGGCCGGCGCCGCGCTGGCGGCGCGCGCGCTGGAACACGCCCGATGGCGACTTCATCGACGTGGACCATGCCGTGCACGCGAGCGCACCCGAGGCGCCGCTGCTCATCCTGTTCCACGGGCTCGAGGGCTCTTCGGCGAGTCAGTACGCCGTGGCCTTCGCGGACTTCGCTGCTGCCCATGGTGTGGCCTATGCGGTGCCCCACTTCCGGGGTTGCTCGGGCGAAATCAACCAGGCGCCGCGCGCCTACCACTCGGGGGATTTCGAGGAGGTGGACTGGATCCTGCGGCGCTTCGCGGATGAACACCCGGGCCGACCCCTGATCGCGGTGGGTGTGTCGCTCGGTGGCAATGCGCTGATGCGCTGGGCCGGTGAGATGGGTCTTGAAGCGGTGCCGCGCGTGCGCGCCATCGCGTCGGTGTGCTCGCCGCTCGATCTGGCTGCAGGTGGCCAGGCCATCGGGCGCGGTTTCAACCGCCTGGTCTACACGCGCATGTTCATGCGCTCCATGGTGCCGAAGGCGCTCAGGAAACTCGAACAGCACCCCGGCCTGTTCGACCGGCAGAAGCTGCTGGCCGCGCGCGACCTCTACGAATTCGACAACCTTTTCACCGCACCGCTGCACGGCTTTCGCGACACGGCCGATTACTGGGCGCGGGCGTCCGCCAAGCCGGTGCTGCATCGCATCCGCATTCCCTCGCTCGCGCTCAACGCGCTCAACGATCCCTTCGTGCCCGCCGCATCGCTACCGTCCTCGCAGGACGCCGGGCATCACGTCACGCTGTGGCAGCCCGAGCAGGGCGGGCATGTGGGCTTCCCGGTGGCGCAGGGCCCCTTCGGCATGCCTGGGCATGTGCGCGCCATGCCCGAAGCCGTGGGAAACTGGCTGCTCGCCCACCTTTGAGGAGCCTTGCCATGGACGACATCGTCAAGGCCGCGATGGCCAAGTGGCCCAATGTGCCGCACTGCCACGGCTGGCTGGGCCTGGACGCGCGCGGCAACTGGTACATGCGGGACGACCGCGTGCAAGCCCAGGGACCTTTCCCCGCCAGCAAGGGCTCGCTGCTCCGGCACGACAAGCTCATCGAGTTCATCCACCGCAACTACGCCAGCGATGCGCAAGGGCAGTGGTACTTCCAGAACGGGCCGCAGCGTGTGTACGTGGAGCTGGAGAACACGCCCTGGGTCTGGCGCCTGCAGCCGGATGGCAATGTGCTGTCCCACACCGGCGTTGCAGTGCAGGTGCAGGACAGCCTGATGGACGAAACAGGCCGTCTGTACCTGGTGACCGAACTCGGGGTGGGTCTGGTGCACAGCGCCGACATGAACCTCGCTGCGGATGCGGTGGAGTCCGGGCGCTGGCGCCCGGCCGATGTGCGCGCCGACGCGCTGCCGGCCCGGTTCGGTTTCCAGCCGCATCCGCAAGTCGCGTCCGCCAGCTGAAGGCGGCCAGGCGGGGCGCAAAAAAAGCCGGCGCGGGGCCGGCTTTTTCATGGCGCGGCGCGCGCCGCTTACTTCACCGCGTCCAGCATGTATTGCACGGCGGCCTTGATCTCGGCGTCCGAAGCGGCCGAGCCACCCTTGGGCGGCATCGCGCCCTTGCCCTTGATCACGGTGGCGGTCAGGGCGTCCAGGCCGGCGCCCACGCGCGGCGCCCAGGCAGCCTTGTCACCGTGCTTCGGCGCACCAGCGACACCCGCCACGTGGCACACCGCGCACGCCTGCTTGTAAACGCCTTCGCCTGCACCGGCGGCCACGGTGGCGGCGGGTGCGGGTGCCGCCGGAGCGGCGGCTGCTGCGGCAGGCGCAGCAGCAACGGCTGCAGGAGCCGGGGCAGCCGCAGCGGGAGCTGCCTCAGCCGCGGGCGCAGCGGCAGCCGCCGGAGCGGGCATCTGCGGTTCAGGGAATTTGCCGCCAGCGGAATTCGCCAGGTGCACCACGGCACGGCCGATTTCCGGGTCGCGGAAGGCGCCACCACCCTGCGCGCCCATGGCGCCTTTGCCCTTGAGGGCGGACGTCAGCAGGGCTTCGTAGCCGGTGGCAATGCGTGGGCCCCAGGCGGCGGCGTCACCGAACTTGGGCGCACCGGCCAGGCCAGCTGCGTGGCAGGCGGCGCACTGGGCGGTGTACACCGACTCGCCGGAAGCCAGCGGGCGGTTCGCATCGCGCAGTTCCACGGTGCCCACGCGCTGGATGCGGTGTGCGGTGGCCTGCTCAACGTCCACGGCACCGGCCGCGGGCTTGTTGGCGGACACCACGTAGTACACCAGGCCGATGATGATGAAGATGGGGGCGACGAACGCAAAGAAGGACGTCCAGAGCAACTGGGTTGGCGTCTTGATGGGGCCGGTGTGGTGTTCTTCGTGCGCGTGGTCGCTCATGATGTCCTCAGGGGTGGCGAAGCAAGGCCTGTGTGTGGGGCGTGCCCAGGCCAGGCCGGGCAAACAGCCTTGGATTATAGCCAAGCCCCCCTGTGCAAACCCGATGTCTGAGCCCTGCCGCCTGGTATTCCGGGGATCGCCGCCCCGGCGTCAGATGGGCGTGCGTTGCAGGGCGGATGAACGCCGAACGCCCCTTTTTGCTGCGCCGCGCCGCATGGTGCGGCCGGCGCAGGGAGCGCCTGCCGGTTCCGGGGTGGGCGCGAGACCCCGCATCGACCAGCTCCCCGCCCTTCGGGGTGACCGGCGTGCCGCGCCCATGACGAGGCCGCAAATGGCTCCGTGATTTGACGGGGCCGGTTCAAATGCCTCATGATAGAAGAATGGCGAACATTGGTTCGCCATGCGAACAAATATCTATTGAAGAAATGAACCAGCCGATGCAGGACGTCCACAAAGACACTCTGGTGATCCACTCTGGCCGCGATCCGGTGCGGCATCAGGGGACTGTCAACATGCCGCTCTACCGCGCATCCACCATCTGCTTCCCCGACATGGCGTCGTTGCAGGACGCCCGGGACAACCCCGACACGCAGATCAGCTATGGCATCTACGGAACGCCCACCGTGCGTGCGCTGCAGGATGCCGTCGCACAGCTGGAGGGCGGGTACCGGTGTCTGGCGGTTCCTTCGGGTCTTTCTGCCGTTGCCTCTGCGCTGCTGGCGTTCGCGGGCGCGGGCGATCACATGCTGGTGGTCGACACGGCATACGGCCCGACCCGGCGGTTCTGCGAACACGTGGCGCGGCGACTGAACATCACCACGACCTACTACGACCCGCTGAGCACCGACATCGCGCATCTCATCCGGCCCAACACGCGCCTTGTCCTGGCCGAATCACCGGGGTCGCAGACCTTCGAGGTGCAGGACATTCCCGCGCTGGCGGACATCGCTCACGCCCATGGCCTGCCACTGCTGATGGACAACTCGTGGGCAACGCCGTACGGCTTCGACTCGTTCAGACACGGGGTGGACGTGTCCATCCACGCGGCCACGAAATACATCGGTGGCCATTCCGACCTGCTGCTGGGGCTGGTGGTGGCCAACGAGCGCTACTACCAGCCGGTGCGCGAGCAGATCGTCATGCACGGCCTGTGTGCATCGCCCGACGACTGCTGGCTGGCGCTGCGCGGTCTGCGCAGCCTGCCGGCGCGGTTGCGGCAACAGTCATCGTCGGCGCTGGAGATCGCTCGATGGCTGAGCCAGCACCCGGCCGTGGCGCAGGTGCTCTATCCCGCCCTGCCGGGCAACCCGGGACACGAGCTCTGGCGGCGTGACTTCACCGGGGCGGCCAGCCTGTTCGCCATCGAGTTGCGCACGCAGTCCGAAGCGGTGGTGCGCGCCATGGTGGAGCACATGCAGCTGTTCGCCATCGGCGCCAGCTGGGGCGGTTACGAGAGCCTGATCTTCCCGGCGTACCCGGGCCCTGAACGCAGCGTGCGGCCCTGGACGGGCGGGCAACTGGTGCGACTGCACATCGGTCTCGAGGCGCCTGAAGATCTGATCGCCGATCTGGAGCAAGGCCTTGCGCGCGCCATGCACGCGCAGGAGAGCCTGCAGGCCTGAACACAGCCCTTCATCGTCTGGCGCGGAGATTGCTAAACGTGCATTGCCTCTGCAGATTTGCCCCGCAAAAGTGCATTTGGCGAACAAGTGGTCGAATAGCGAACATTTGACCAATCTAATGATCGTTGTCCAATCGAGGTCTGAATCATGAATAGACGAAGTTTTGCGCTTGTTGCGGTGCTGTCTCCCCTGGTCTTGCGAAGCGCCCCGGTCGGCGCGCAGTCCTCCTCCGGTCCGGTCAGGATCCTGGTCGGGTTCCAGCCGGGCGCCTCCTTCGATGTGCTGGCGCGCCTGCTGGCCGAACCTCTCGGTTCAGCGATCGCCCGGCCTGTGATCGTCGAGAACCGGGTCGGCGCCTCCGGACGCATTGCACTGGAAGCGGTGAGCAGCTCGCGCCCGACGGGCGAGATGGTGGTGGTGGCACCGCAGGGTGCGATGGCCCTGTTCCCGCACATCTACAAGGACATGCGTTTCGATCCGGCCAAGGACTTCACACCGATCACGCGCCTGGTCACCTACGACTTTGCCTTGACGGTCGGCCCCGGCAGTTCCGCCACCTCGCTGGCCGAGTACCTGGCCCGCATCAAGGCGGACCCCAGCCGGGCCTCGTTCGGTTCCGCGGGCAACGGCACATCGCCGCACTTCCTTGGCGTGGCCTTCCACCAGCGCGTCGGCGTGCCGGCGGTGCATGTGCCCTACAAGGGCTCGGCGCCAGCGCTGATGGATGTGGTCAGCGGCCAGATTCCCGCCATGTTCTCCACGGTCGCGGACACCATCGAACAGCACCGTGCCGGCAAGGCGCGCATCGTCGCCACGGCCGGTCTCGTGCGCAGCCCGCTGCTGCCGGACGTGCCGACCTTCAAGGAAATGGGCATCGACATGACGCTGCCGGGCTGGATCGGCTTCTACGGGCCGGCCGGCATGCCAGCCGACACCGTCGAGCGCTACAACGCCGCGGTCGCGCAGGCGCTGGGCAATCCCGCCAACGCCGCCCGGCTCGCACAGATGGGCATGACCGCCGCGCCCAGCACGCCCGCCGAACTCGCGCGCCTGCAGCGAGACGAGCTGGCCATGTGGGGGCCGGTCGTGAAGTCGTCGGGCTTCACTCCCACCGACTGACCCTGTCCCGATGGAGCGGGCTGCCGGTGTGGCCCGCTCCTGCTTCACCCGTTTCTTCAACTGTTCAGAAAGAACATCCACATGACCATTTCCATGGCATCTGCCGCCGGCATCGAACAACTGGCCAGCCGCGGCGACCTCGCCCCACCTTCGGCCACCTCGCTGACGGGCCCGACGCCCACCTGGGCGAAGCTGCTCTACAACGCCCCCAACGGCAAGCTGACCACCGGCTACTGGCGCTGCGACCCTGGCCAGTCGCGCTGGGAATTCACCGAGCGCGGCGAGGTGATCCATGTCTTCAGCGGGCGCATGACGGTGCTGGAAGATGGCGGCGAGCCGGTTGAAATCGGGCCGGGTGACGATGCGGCCTTCCCGATGGGCTGGGCCGGCACCTGGACCATCCACGAAACCATCACGAAGTTCTTCGTGATCTACCGGTGACACGGGCCCTCAGGCCATCACTTCGGACGGCCTTCGGGCCGTTCTTTCTTTGGCCGGCACATCGCCATGTGGGTGCGGACGCATGGCGAACATCCGGTCGATGGCAGCAGGGTTGCCCATGAACCCATCGCGTAAGATGCGCGACCGCCCTCCGCAGCCACCTCACCGTTCGAACCGGATCATGACGCGCAGCAAGACTCCCCGCACGACCCAGCCACCGACCGCCCAGGCCGACGCCGCGGATGCCGCGTCCGAAGAGGCCGCGACGCCCTACGGCAAGGAGTTTCTCGGTGGCCTGGAACGTGGGCTGCAGGTGCTCACCCTGTTCAACGAACAGAACCGGACGTTGACCATCGCCGATGTGGCGCGCCTCATCGATACGCCGCGCGCGACCGCCCGGCGCGCCATCAACACACTGACGCACCTGGGTTATCTGGAGGAAGACGGGCGCCTCTACAGCGTCACACCCAAGGTGCTGGTGCTGGCATCGGCCTATGCCAATGCCAACCCCGTGACCGCCTTGCTGCAGCCGGCGTGCGAGCGCCTGTGCCAGCAACTCGACGCCGACGGATCGGCCGCCGTGCTCGACGGCACGGACGTGGTGCGCATCGCGCACGCCGCACCATCGCGCTCCATCTCGCTGGTGCCCGGCATCGGGTACCGCGTGCCGGTGTACTGCTCGGCACTCGGGCGCGCGATGTTGTCCGCCATGGACGACAGATCCGTCAAGGCGCTGCTCAAGCGATCCGACCCGGTGAAGCGGACTTCTCACACCGTGACGGGGCTGACGGCGCTGTTCGAGGAAGTGCAGCTGGTCCGGCGCAATGGGTATGCGCTGGTCGACCGCGAAGCCGAAGACGGTTACCGTTCCATCGCGGTGCCCATCCGCAATGTCAGGGGCATGACCGTGGCCGCGTTGAACGTGGGCGTGCGCATCGAAGTGGCCACCGCCGGCCGAATGAAACAGGAGTTCCTGCCCGCGCTGCGGGCGCTCGCGCAGGAACTGGAGCAGCAGTTGCTCTGAGCCCGGGAGGGTAGAATCGCCTGCTCACGCGGCTGTAGCTCAGTGGATAGAGTATTGGCCTCCGAAGCCAAGGGTCGTGGGTTCGATCCCCGCCAGCCGCACCAAGTCTCAACAAGTCCTTGATCCCACAGGACTTTCCGGGCCAATCGCCCCTGATGCCTCACCCTCTCTGCGCTCAAGGCAGAAAGACGAACGAAGGCAATGCGCTGAAGAGCACGGCCACTGCCGCAATGGCAACGGCGCCCAGCGCGAAGTGGTGGTTCCAGTCCGCCAGTGAACCCGCAGCGTGCAGGGCCTTGACCCGCACCAGGTGCGCACCCATCGCCAGCAGCGCGATGGCAGTCGCTCCCCAGGCGATCGCGTTGGCGGCCAACTGGTCCGGCCAGATCTCGCCCGCCGCCCAGATCACCATGAAGTGCACGAACCAGATCACGAAGGCCGTCAAGAGCGGCCCCCAGCGTAATGGCTTCTGCGCTTTCACAAGGCGCCCCACGGTAGCAGCCGTGGCAGGAGCAGGCCGGCGGCACCTTCGATCGCGGCATAGATGAAAAGGATGCGCAAGGCCTCCAGCGTCTTGTTGGCCGGGGCCGGCGCAAGACCGCGCATCCAGCGCGCGACGTAATAGAAAGCCGACAGCACGACCGCGACCACGATGCTGCCGTGCCAGGCCAGCATGGCATAGACCGTCGCTCCCTGCCCGCTGGCATCGCCGCGCAGCCCCGCGCTCCACCAGTCGTGAACGTCCAGCACCAGTGCACAGACCAGGCACACCATGCTCAGCGCCATCGCCACGGCGCTGAGCCCGCTGCCACGCTTCAGCCTCGCCATCAGCGGTCGGGCCGCGCAGGCCAGGCCCGCCGATGCGCCCAGCAGCAACAGGCCAGGCGCCAGCGTACTGCGTGGCGCGGCGACCTTCCACCAGTCGGGATGGGCGCCGAACAGGTATATGTACGAAAACATCGACATCAGGAAGATCATCCCGAGGACGATGACCAGGAGCACAGCGGCCCACCAGCCATGCGATTGCGGGCCGGTCACATAGGTCGGCAGCATGATGCCCGCGCCCGCATCGACCTGCTTCTGCGGGATGTGCCGGTCGTTGCTCCAGACCCAGCGCATGATGCACACGACGGCCAGCACGCCGCAGATCCCACTCAGTGCCAGGGCCTTCACTGTCAGCAGCAGGAAGCAACCCGCGGTGAAGAGCGCCGCCAGCAGCGGTGACCAGGCGGGCCCCGGCATGATCTGCACGTACTGCGGCTCCGCGCGCGAGCTGCTCGTGATCAGCGTCTCGCGCGCGCCAGTCGCGGTGCCGGGCAGGAAGTAGCGTCCTGCCTCGACGTCCTGGCGCAGCCGGGCGTCGGCCCACAGGGGGTCGAGGGAACTGACGACAGGGATTGAACGCACCGCGTAGTTGCCGGTGGACAGCCACTCCAGCGTGCCGCCCTTGTAGACGTTGCGGGCGTTCCCATCGCCATCGCCCTTGCGGCCGTAGCAGCGGATGGCATCGATCAGGAACAGCAGCACCCCGGCCGCCATGATGAAGGCGCCGATGGTCGAAATCACGTTCGGCACGTCCAGTGCCCGGCCTGGAAGGTAGGTGTCGACCCGCCTGGGCATGCCCATCAGCCCGCTCAGGTGCATGGGCAGGAAGCAGACATGCATGCCGACGAAATTGAGCCAGAAGACCCAGCGCCCCACGCGCTCGGACAGCTGCCGGCCGCTGATCATCGGCGTCCAGTAATAGAACCCGGCGAACAGCGGGAACACCATGCTGCCGATGAGCACGTAGTGGAGGTGTGCGACGACGAAGTAGGTGTCGTGGGCCTGGCCATCGAATGCGACCATGCCCACCATCACGCCAGTCAGGCCACCCATCACGAAGATGAGGATGCCGCCGACGAGAAACAGCGACGGCACGTTGCGCTGGACCTTGCCCGACGCCAGTGTGGCGATCCACGCGAACACCTGCGCGCCCGCCGGAATGGCCACCGCCATCGACGCGGCGGAGAAGTAGCCGGCCGACAGGCCGGGCAGGCCCACGGTGAACATGTGGTGGGCCCACACACCGAAGCTGATGAAGCCGGTGGCGATCAGGGCCAGCACCACGATCTCGTGGCCCACCAGCGGCTTCTGCGCCACCGTGACGATCATGGTCGACACCATCGCCGAGGCCGGGATGAAGATGATGTAGACGTCGGGGTGGCCAAAGAACCAGAACAGGTGCTGGTACAGCAGCGGGTCGCCGCCGCGTGTGGCGTCGAACAGTGGCCAGTTGAAGGCGCGCTCGAGTTCCAGCAGGAAGGTCACCATGATCATTGCCGGGAAGGCCAGGATGATCATCACGCCGAAGATCAGCACCGCCCAGGCGTAGATGGGCATCTTCGCCAGCGTCATGCCGGGGGCGCGCGTGCGCAGCACGCCCACGATGAGTTCGATCGCGCCGGCAATCGCGCTGATCTCGATGAACCCGATGCCCAGCAGCCAGAAGTCTGCGTTGATGCCCTTGGAGTAGACCCCCGAGCTCAGCGGCGGGTACATGAACCAGCCGCCAGACGGTGCGAGGCTGAAGAAGATCGAGCAGAAGAAGAACACCCCGCCGATCAGGTAGGCCCAGTACGAGTACGCCGACAGCCGCGGGAATGGCAGGTCGCGCGCGGCAATCATCTGCGGCAGCAGCATCACGGCGATGGCCTCGACGGCGGGCACGGCGAACAGGAACATCATCACCGAGCCGTGCATGGTGAAGAGCTGGTTGTAGGTCTCCTGCGGCACCACGTCGGCCAGTGGCGCAGCCAGCTGCACGCGCATCACCAGCGAGAGGATGCCGGCGGCGACGAAGAAGCCGAAGGCGGTGACGATGAACAGGAAGCCGATGAAGTTGTTGTTGACGGCGCTGAAGGCGCGCCACCCCGTGGGCGTTGCCCAGACTTCCTTCAGTGCCTTCAGTTCGCCGCGCGGCCTTCTTTCCTGCGTGGGAAAGCGTTCGTAGAGCCGCGCATCGAACCCGGTCTCCGACGGCGCGGCCGCCGCGTCGTCGACGGCACCTGCCACCCCTGGCGGGACGCGCTGCGTCACTTCAAGGACTCCATGTACGCGGCCAGGGCGTTGAGCTCGGCGGCCTGCAGCGAGCGGTAGGCGGGCATGCGGTTGTTGGGCTTGATCGACTGGCTGTCGCCGATCCAGCCGATCAGGGTGCCCCGGTTGTTGGGCAGGATGCCGGCGCCGAGCGACTGCCGCGAACCGATGTGCGTCAGGTCGGGGCCCGACAGCCCTTGCGCGGCAGTGCCGGCGATGCGATGGCACGCGGCGCAGCCCACCTCGCCGAAAAGCCGGCTGCCTCGCAGCACCTCGTCGTTGACGGGTGTTGCAGCCGGCGCCGGCTGCGGAAGCTGGAGCGCCAGCCGCGCATCGCGCCAGCGCTGCCAGTCGGCAGGCTCATGCGCCACCACCACGAAGCCCATCAGCGAGTGCGCACCGCCACAGAATTCGGCGCATTGCCCACCGTAGACGCCCGCTTTGTCGGCCTGCAGCTTGAGCCGGTTGGTGCGCCCCGGGATCATGTCCATCTTCCCGCCCAGCCTGGGCACCCAGAAGCTGTGGATCACATCCTCGGAAACCATGTCGACCACCACCGGGCGGCCCACCGGGATGTGCAGTTCGTTGGCATCGGCGTGGGTCTCGTTGCCCGCCGCATCCAGGTAGGACACGCGCCACCAGTAGATGTTGCCCGACACCCGCATGCGCAGCTCGTCCCCCTGGATCGTGGTCATTCCCGCGGTCAGCGTCAGGCCCCAGGCCAGCAGCAGGAAGAGCACCCCGGCCGGGATGATCAGCCCGAACCATCTGACGACGCCCTCGCCACCGAGTCTGGCGCGCAACGCCTCGCTGCCGTACAGCGCCACCCACATGGCCACGCACACCAGCACGAAGATCAGCGTCACCAGTGCGATCAGCACCCAGGCGAGCGACGTGACCGTGTTCGAGAACGGGCCGTGCGGGTCGAGCACGGGCGGAGGCCAGCCGCTCAGGGCCTCAGCGAGATTCGAGCGTGAGGAGGTAGGCTGTGACATCGCGGGCTTCCTGGTCTGACATGGTGATGGCCGGCATGGCCGTCCCGGGCTTCAGGCCGGGTGCATTCCTGACAAATTGCATCAAGACGCCGGGCTGGTTGGGCAGTTGTCCGGCGATCAGGCCCTGCCGGGCGAAGCCGTGCAGTGACGGCCCGAGCCCGCCGCGCGGCCATTTCACGTCGGGAAAGGTGTGGCAGGCCACGCAGCCTTTTTCGGTGACGAGCCGCCGACCGATCTCGGCGTCGGCGTCGCCCAGCGTCGGCGTGCGGTCGGGCGGGCCATCGCAGGCCACCAGGCTGAAGCAGGCCAGCACCAGCCAGCGCCGGGAATTGCCCCTCGATGAGCGTGTGGAGCCCGGCATGAACGATGATCTAGATCCCATGCGTCCACCCACGTCGCTGCACGAACACCGGCCCGCGAGCCCCGGCAGGCTGGGGCTGGCCCTGTGCGCCGTGTTGCTGACGACCGCTTGCACCGACCGCATGAGCAGCAGCGACGACCGATGGAGCCGCAGCGGCGAGCTCATTGCGATGAGTGGCGGCGAAGCTGGCGCGCGCTACGCCTGCGCGACGTGCCACGGCGCACGCGGCGAGGGCAATGGTTTCGACGCGCCGCGGCTGGCTGGCCTGCCAGCGGGTTACCTGCAAAAGCAGATGGAAGACTACGCAGCGGGCTTGCGGCCGCATGGGGTGATGCGCGACGTGGCGCGTTTTCTCGACAGCCACGAACGCGTGCGGGTGGCCAATCACTACGCGGCCCTGCCGCCGCGCGCCCTGATGCCCGCCACCCAGGAAACCATCGACGCGGCGACCCCCCGGCTGTATGCCAGGGCGTGCCAGCAGTGCCATGGTGTCGACGGTGTGGGCACCATGGATGGGCCTCCCCTGAACGCGCAGCCGGCCTTCTACCTGATCCAGCAACTGCAGGACTGGCAGGTCTCGAAGCGGCGCAATGACGGCAATCATGTGATGTTGAAGGTGGCGCAACAACTCGACGCCGGTGAGGTCAGGCAACTGGGCCTTTATCTGGCGGGGATCCCACCACGCCCGGCGAGTCCGGGCCGTTGAGGTCGAACATCGAGGGCAGGACGCGGTCCCGCTTGACCACGTAGTGCAGCACGGCCGCACCGGCATGGCCGGGAATGATGAGTGCCGTGACCCACACGATCCAGAAGTGCGTCGTCGCGGCCCACTGCATCAGGCGGTGCTGCAGTCCTTCGGACAGCTGATCGAAAGGCAGGTTGGGAAACGGGATCACACCGGCAATCGACAACGGCAGGTCGCTGGGCAAGGTGGACCACATCACCCAGCCGCTGATCGGCAGCGCGAAAAAGCTGAAATAGAACCAGGTTTGCAGCAGGCGGCTGGCCCTGCCTGCCAACGACGTTTCATCCACGGTGTCGGGTCCGCTGATCTGGCTGTGCCAGAACAGGCGCAGCGTGCCCAGCAGCATGATGGTCAGTCCGATCTGGGTGTGGGTCTGGTAGCCGACGTACTTGTCGCCTCCGACAGGCAGCCATCCCAGGTACCAGCCGTGTGCCAGCTGGAAGATCATGAGCGCGGCCATCACCCAGTGGAAGGCGACGCCGATGGGGGAGTACAGGCCGCGCCGGTGGTAGCCCTCGGCCCACTCGATGGCGGCAATGAGGTTCATGTGGGGTGGGTGCGCAAGCCGCGTTCACGCTCGGCGGCCATCCAGCGCCAGCCGATCCACATCGCCGCGGCCAGGTAGGCGAAGCTGCCCGGCGCCCACATCACGATGCCGGCGAGTTGCTGGTCTTCCAGCGGCGACACCCCCCAGCTCAGGGCGGACGCAAAGTGCGGCGGGTACAGCGGCCGCGCGGCAAAGGTGATCAAGGCGCCCAGCAGTCCCATCAACACCGTCGTCACCAGGATGGCGCCCAGCGCCGAGGCCGGACGCGATCGGCGCACCGCCATCCAGAACACCATCGCGCTGGCCAGCAGCGTGAACTGCATCAGCGCATAGATCGCGTCAGACGACAGGGCGGCCGCGTAGGGAGCCGGCGCGTGCCAGATCCAGAACACCACGGCAGCGATCGTCGTGGCAGTCCAGAGCGGGGCCGGCAGCCGCCGAAGCCAGGGTTCCAGCCCGAACGCCAGCAGCGGCGCGATCGCCAGCACGAGCGCCATGTGATGAACCACCCGCACCGTGAAGAAGGCCGAACTCAAGGCGCACAGGGGCGACACGTAGAGCACGAGCGTCAGGGTCCAGGCGGCACGCAGGCTCAGGCGCCGCTTGCCCGTCAGGTCGTCGTTCAACGGCAACAGCCAAAGCGCCAGCCCAAGCACGAGCAGCACGCCACAGAGCACCGGATCCAGATTCCAGCGGCTCAGCCAGATCTCCGGGCCCGGCGCCTCGCCGCAGTAAGGCATCCACCGTACGGGTGCGTCCACGCTGTGGTCCTCCACGTTGGCATCAAGAATGGTTGAAAACGGCCGCAAGTGCAATATCACACCACGCCGGCACGCCGCTCACTGTTCGGTAGTCAACAGACGCCGGCATGCCCGAAGCAGAGGTCACCCCATAATCGGTGCGCCCTCCCAGAAAATCGACGCACCCATGCCCCGAATCAAAAGCAGCTCCGCTACAAAGCGATTCAGCGTTCCCCTGCCCATCCTGGCGGGGTTCGTCGTGGCCGTGATTGCCACATTCATCGTCACGTTCGTGAACTACCGGTCATCGCAGGTGCGCAGCGCGGCCGTGGAGGAAATGCAGGCCACTTCGCAGGCCATCCGGGCGCTCAACGAAGTGGTTGCGGCGGTCAAGGACGCGGAAACAGGTCAACGTGGCTTCCTGCTGACGGGTGAATCCAGCTACCTGCAGCCGTATCAATCGGCCACCGATGTCATCGGCCGCCGTCTCTCTGACCTCAAGGCCGTCACAGGCGATGCGCCTCAGGACGTGGACCTGACCGCGCGCATGGAGCGGCTCGTGCGGCAGAAGCTGGACGAACTGGGGCAGACCATCGAGCTCTACCAGGCGGGCAACGAGGATGCTGCACTGGCGCGGGTGCGCAATGACACAGGCAAGAACATCATGGACGAGATCCGCGAGGTCTCGGCCAACCTGCTTTCGCGCAAGGACCGTCTGTTCGAGACGCGCCGCCAGGCCTGGGTCGACGCGGCCGCCGAGTCCAACCTTTACTCGGGCATCGGCTCAGCGGTGTTGTTTGTATTGATCTGCAGCACGGGCTGGCTGGCCGTGCGAGGCCTGCGGGCGAAAGCAGATCAGGCGTGGGTGTCTGCAGGGCTCGCACAGCTGGGGCTGCAGCTCCAGGGCGAACACCGCATTGATGAACTGGGGCAGCGTGCTCTGCGGCTGCTGGGCGACTACATGGGTGCCACGGTGGGGGCGGGGTATGCGGCGCAGGCCGGGCAAGGGGGCCTCCGGCTGTTCGGGGGCTATGCGCTGCCGCGCGAGCGGCTGCAGGAACAGTTCGTGAGCGGCGAAGGTCTGGTGGGCCAGGCGGCCGCGTCGCGCCAGTTGCTGCATGTCAGGGACGTGCCCGCCGCACACCTCCAGGTGTCATCGGGCACGGGTTCATCCCGCCCCGCCGAATTGCTGGTCGCGCCGGCCATCGAGAACGGTGAACTGCTGGCGGTGATCGAGTTCGGTTTCCTGCGGCCGGTCAGCGAGGCCGAACGGAGCCTGCTGGAGCGCGCGTCGGAAATGCTGGCCGTGGCGGTGCGCCTGGGCATCGACCGCCAGCGGCTGGAGGTCTTGCTGGAGGAGACCCGCCGCCAGGCCGAGGAGCTGCAGACACAGCAGGAAGAGCTGCGCGTGAACAATGAGGAGCTGGAACAGCAGAGCCGTGTGCTGCAGGAGTCCCAGGCGCAGATGGAAGTGCAGCAGACCGAGCTCGAGCAGACCAATGTCCACCTGGAAGAGCAGGCGCAACAGCTGGAGTACCAGCGCGAGCAGCTGCTGAAGGCACAGGATGCCCTGACCGGCAAGGCGCGCGAGCTGGAGCTGGCCAGTCAATACAAGAGCGAATTCCTGGCCAACATGAGCCATGAACTGCGCACGCCGCTGAACTCGACGCTGATCCTGGCCAAGCTGCTGTCCGACAACAAGACGGGCAATCTGAATGCGGACCAGGTGAAGTACGCGAAGACGATTTCTGCAGCGGGCCACGACCTGCTGGCCCTGATCAACGACATCCTGGACCTCTCCAAGATCGAGGCGGGACAGACCCATGTCGAGCCCGAGCCCGTTCCCGTGGCCAGGACCGTGCAGAACCTGGTGGAGCCGCTGCGTCCGCTGGCAAAGGAGAAGGGCCTGGCCCTCACCGTCACCATCGCACCCGATGTGCCGGCTACCCTGGAGACGGATCCGCTGCGCCTGGGCCAGGTGCTCAAGAACCTGCTGTCCAATGCCATCAAGTTCACCGAGAAGGGCGAGGTGGCGTTGCACGTGTCGCGCGCCTCGGGCGAGATGCTGTCCTTCGCGATCAGGGACACGGGCATCGGCATCCCGGTGCAACAGCAGGCCCTGATCTTCGAGGCGTTCCGCCAGGCCGACGGCAGCACCCACCGCAAGTACGGAGGCACCGGGCTCGGGCTTTCCATCTCCCGCGATCTGGCCCACCTCCTCGGCGGCGAGATTGCGGTGCAGAGCAAGCCGGGAGAAGGCAGTGTGTTCACGCTGTCACTGCCTTTGCGCATGGCGGTGGCCGAGGCGGCCGCGACGCTGGCCGCGCCCGTCCCGACCACCTTGTCGCGGCCACTGGCGACTCCGGCCAGCCTGCCCGACAACGGGCCCTCGTCTGTTCCGGTGGTGCCCGATCAACCCCGTGCCGGTGTGCGCAGCATTCTGGTGATCGAGGACGACGAACGCTTCGCCCAGATCATGTGCGATCTGGCGCGCGACATGGACTTCGAATGCCATCTGGCACACAACGCCGCCGATGGGCTGGCCATGGCCGCTCGGCTCCTGCCCAGCGCCATCGTGCTGGATGTGAACCTCCCCGACTTCTCGGGCCTGGGCGTGCTGGACCAGCTCAAGCGCAATCCCGCGACCCGCCACATTCCGGTGCACATTGTTTCCGTGGCCGACTACTCCCAGGAGGCCCTGGGGCGGGGCGCGGTTGGCTACGCGCTCAAGCCCATCAAGCTCGATGCGCTGGCGCAGGCGCTGCAGACCCTGGAGGCCAAATTCACCCAGGATTTGCGCCGCGTGCTTGTGGTGGAGGACGACGAACGCCAGCGGGAGAGCGTGCAGGCCCTGCTGAGCCGGGACGATGTGGAGGTGGTCTGCGCGGCCACCGCGAGCGAGGCGCTGGAGCATCTGCGCGGCGCCACCTTCGACTGCATGGTGATGGACCTCAACCTGCCCGATCTCACCGGCTTCGAGCTGCTGGAGAAAATGACCGGACAGGAGGACATCGCGTTCCCTCCCGTCATCGTCTACACCGGCCGTGCGCTCTCGCGCGATGAAGAGCAGCAGCTGCGCCGCTTCTCCAAGTCCATCATCATCAAGGACGCCCGTTCGCCGGAGCGCCTGCTCGACGAGGTCACGCTGTTCCTGCACCAGGTCGAGTCCGAGCTGTCGCCGGAGCATCGGCGGATGCTGGAGGCGGCGCGCAGCCGCGACAGCACGCTGGAAGGTCGCACCGTGCTCATCGTGGAGGACGACGTGCGCAATGTGTTTGCGCTCACCAGCATCCTGGAGTCCACCGGCATCAAGCTGCAGATCGCGCGCAACGGGCGCGAGGCGATCGAAGCGCTCGAACGCGCAGAGGCCATCGGCGAGCCGGCAATCGACCTCGTGCTGATGGACATCATGATGCCGGAGATGGATGGCTACACCGCGATGCGGGAGATCCGCATCCGCCCGGCGTGGCGCCGCCTCCCCATCATTGCCCTGACGGCCAAGGCCATGAAGGACGACCAGGAAAAGTGTCTGGCGGCGGGCGCCAACGACTACATCGCCAAGCCGCTGGATGTGGAGAAGCTGCTGTCACTGGTTCGCGTCTGGATGCCCAAGTAACGCGCGAAGCGAGCCATGCCCCACCGCAAAGCCCGCACCGCCGACATCGAGCAGCGCCTGCTGATCGATGCCATCTTCCACCGGTATCACTACGACTTCCGGGGCTACGCGCAGGCTTCCCTCAAACGCCGCCTGGGCACGGCCCTGGGACATTTCGGTTGCGAAACGTTGTCGCAGCTGCAGGACCGTGTGCTGCACGATGCCACCGTATTTCCCGCGCTGCTGGAATACCTGACCGTTCAGGTGAGCGACATGTTCCGCGACCCGAGCTACTTCCGCTCGCTGCGCGAGGAGGTGGTGCCGCTGTTGAGAACCTACCCCTCGCTGAAGATATGGGTGGCGGGTTGCAGTGCGGGCGAGGAGGTCTATTCGCTGGCCATCCTGCTCCACGAGGAGGGTCTGCTGGATCGCACCCTGATCTACGCCACCGACATCAACCCGCAGGCCTTGCGGGCGGCGGAGTCCGGGGTGTTCGACATGACGCGCGTGGCCACGTTCACCGAGAACCACGCGCGTTCGGGTGCAAAAAGCTCGCTGTCTGACTACTACACGGCGCGCTACGGGCGCGTGGTGCTGGACAAGGCGCTGCGCGAACACGTCGTGTTCTCCGACCACAGCCTGGCCACCGACAACGTGTTCGCCGAGGTGCACTTCGTGTCGTGCCGCAATGTGCTGATCTACTTCGAGCGCGACCTGCAGAACCGGGCGCTGGGCCTCTTTCGGGAAGCGCTGTGCCACCGCGGGTTTCTGGGCCTGGGTTCCAAGGAGTCCCTGCGGTTCTCCGAGCAGTCCGTCGCCTTCGACGACTTCGTCCTCGAAGACCGCATCTACCGCAAGAAGGCGGGCCTGTGAGCCAGGGCCGCTACGCCGCCATCGTGGTGGGTGGGTCGTCGGGCGGCATCGAGGCCCTGATGGCCTTGTTGCCCGAGCTGCCGCCCACCCTGCGCGCGGCCGTGCTGGTGGTGATGCACATGCCCCGCGATCCGCGCAGCCGTTTGGTGGAGATCTTCAGGCCGAACTGCGCATTGCCGGTGCGGGAAGCGCAGGACAAGGAACCCCTATCGCCCGGCACCGTCTACTTTGCGCCGCCCGACTACCACCTGCTGCTGGACCTGGGGCCGCGCATCGCGCTTTCGGTGGATGCGCCTGTGCACTACTCCCGGCCCTCCATCGACGTCCTGTTCGAGTCCGCCGCCGATCTCTACGGCGACCAACTCGTGGCAGTGCTGCTGTCAGGGGGCAATGAGGACGGTGCGCGCGGCCTTGAGGCCGTTCATGCAACCGGTGGGCTGGTCGTTGTGCAGGAGCCTTCAAGCGCCCCGGTGTCCACCATGCCCCTCGCCGGCATGGCGCGCGTCGATGCCGACCATGTGCTGCCCCCCAAGGGGATTGCGGCACTGATCGTCGATCTGCACCGCCAGGACCGTCTGTGACCCAGCCCCCGCCTCCCCATGAACAACAAAAAAATCAGCGTCTGACAATGCCAGAAACCAGCCGAATCAAATGCCTTCTTGTCGATGACGTCCCGCAGAACCTGACGGCGCTGGAAGCGCTGCTCCAGCGTGACGATGTCGAGCTCCTGCTGGCGCAGTCGGGCCGCGAGGCGCTCGAACTGTTGCTGGTGCACAGCGACATTGCGCTGGCGTTGCTGGACGTCCAGATGCCCGAGATGAACGGCTTCGAACTCGCCGAACTCATGCGCGGCAGCGAGCGCACGCAACACATCCCCCTGATTTTCCTGACCGCGGGGTCCGGTGAGAAGGACTGGCAGTTCCGTGGCTACGAGAGCGGCGCGGTGGACTTTCTGTACAAGCCCATCGACCCGCACATGCTGCAGAGCAAGACGAACGTCTTCTTCGAGCTGCACCGCCGCAAGCAGCGACTCGCGCAGGAACTGCAGGAGCGTTCGGAAGCGCTGAGGGTCAACGAGATGTTCATGGGCGTGCTGAGCCATGACCTGCGCACGCCGCTGATGTCGATCATGGCGGCCGCCGAAGTCATCAAACGCCAGCTGGATCCCGAGAAGGCCGCCGCCGTTGCCGATCGCCTGATGCGCAGCACCAGGCGCATGGCCAGCATGGTGGAGGACCTGCTCGATGTCACCCGCATCCGCCAGGCCGGAGGCATGTCGCTGCATCCGTCCCCCGCCAGCCTGGATGCGCTGGTGCACCGCACGCTGGACGAGGTCGAGCTGGGCTTTCCCGGGCGCGTGATGGAGCCGGTCTTCGCCGGGGACCAGGCCGGCGTCTGGGATGGTGAGCGCATCTGTCAGGTGTTGTCCAACCTGGTGGGAAATGCCGTCCTCCATGGGGATCCGGCCCGGCAGGTGCGCGTGACGGCAGATGGCACCGCGTCATGCACGCTCGTGCTGACGGTCACGAACGGTGGCACCATCCCCTCGGACTTGCTGCCCCACCTGTTTGCACCCTTCCGTGGCAGGGAGCGGCCACCGGGCCGTCATCAAGGTCTGGGGCTGGGTCTGTACATTGCGCACAAGATCGTTGACCTGCACGGCGGCCGGATCGAGGTGAGTTCGGTCGATGGCTCCACCTGCTTCCGGGTGGAACTGCCACGGGTGTTCGCAGACCCGGCGGGTCGGGCCCTGTAGAGCCGGATCAGGCGGGGCCGGGGCGCATTTCGGCGGCGATGCTGTCCAGAAGCTGCTCCAGGACCTCGGGCTCGAAGGGCTTGAGCACGATGCGAACGTTCGGCCCCCACTCCAGGGGGTACTTCCCGAGTTCGTAGCCCGAGCACAGCACCACCCATCGCTGCGGATTGACGGCCAGAATCCTGCGGGTCAGATCCGTTCCCGAGAGGCCCGGCAGACCAGCGTCTGTCACGACGAGGTCGAACCGCTCCTGGGCATCCAGAGCCAGCGCCTCTTCTGCCGTGGCGCACGCCACCACTGTCCGGTCTCCGTTGGCTATCAGCAGGCTGACAACCTCACGCAACTCCGTGTTGTCTTCGATGTACAGGATTCGCATTCAAGCGGGTGTTTCATGGCGGCCGTAGGTGGCCTGAGATTGTAGGGTTGGCATCAAATGCATCGAGCCGATGGCTCAATGGGTGTCCAGCGCGACCACTGGCTGTTGCGACGGGTCTTCAGGGATTTGTGCCGGGGTGACAAAGTTCATCGGCATGTCGCCGCGTCGCGCGGCCTGGATCACGCGGTGGATGAAACCGAGCTTGGCGACAACCGGTTGCACCACCACGAACGGATAGCTGTCATTTGCGCCCAGGCTGCGGTCCATCGCATTGATGAACTGCGAGATCGGCAACCACTGCTCCACGATCGCTGCGTCAATTCCTTCGGCGTTGAAGTCCAGCTCCTGCGAGATGAGCGGAGGCATGCCGGGCACGGCATGCTGCAGTTGCAGGCCCCAGGATGCCGCTGTTTCAAGACCGTCAACCATGTGCAGGTAGTGTGCCCATGACTCGGCCCAGTCCTCCCATGGATGGGAACTGGCGTAGATGCTGATGTGCTGCTGCATCCATTCAGATGTCGGGGTGGCGTAATGGCGCTGCAGCGACTCGGCGTAGTCGACCGATTCGTCGCCGAACAGGGACCGGTACTCCTCGATCCACGGCGTGTCGCGGATGAGGCGGTCCCAGTAGTAGTGCCCGATCTCGTGGCGAAAGTGGCCGAGCAACGTGCGATACGGCTCGCGCATGGACAGCCGGACCTGCTCCCGTCGGGCATCGTCGGCCTCGGCGATGTTCAGCGTGATGACGCCGCCATCATGGCCCGTCAGCACGCGCACCTCGTTGCTGGTCTCCTCCAGGAATTCGAACGACAGGCCGTTCTCAGGGTCGTCCAGCTTGTTCGGCACCGGCAGGCCCAGCTCCAGGAGGGTGAAGAACAGGCGGCGCTTGGCTTGCTCCAGCCGACCCCAGTACAGCCGGTTCTCGGGTTTGCTCAGGGCGGGGATCGTGCGGGTGGTGCGGCACGACACGCAGTGCTGGTGCGGGCTGTCCACCGGCACCATCCAGTTGCACACACCTTCCGCGGTGTTGATGCACGGCCTGTAGGCAGGCCCGGCGGGTCCGGCGCGGTTCCAGATGCCCTCGGGGGACGCCTGAAATGCCACCATGGCGCGCTCCTCGGTGGAAAAGCCCAATGCACTGCCGCAGGCCTCGCAACCGAGGTTCTCGAAGAAGACCCGGTTTCCGCAATGGGTGCAGTTGAACAGTCTCATGTCTGAAATCCTGAAGCACGGGAAGGTGGTTGGCGAGCGAATGAATCATCCCCGTCCCACGCCCGTCATGCGTCAGATCCCACCCATTCCGGTGTAGGACGAATGCTCGTTCAGGCGGAGGGTCGTGCCGGGAGGAACGACTCGTGGTGGATCCGGTCGGCAGACCACCCCAGTCGCGCGGCGGCAGAGTTGGCGGCTTCCATGAATGAGGCCGGGCCGCAAACGTATATGTGGGCGAGCGACGGCGCCCGCGAGAGGATGCGCGCGATGTCCATGCGCTTGTGCTCATCGGCGCCGCTGCACCAGCAGTTCACCCGGTGTGCATAGGGCGCGTCGCGCAGATGCGCAAGGAACGCCGCCTGTCCGGGGGCACGAAAGCCGTAGTGCAATTCGAAGGAGGCGGCGTGTCGCCACAGGTGCCCGGCCATCGACAGCAGCGGCGTGATGCCGATACCACCGGCCAGCAGCACGCTGTGGATCGCGCCGCCTTGCAGCGGGAAGGTGTTGCGTGGCTGGCTCACGCGCAACCGGTCTCCTTCGCGCAGCGCATGCATGGCGCGCGAACCGCCCTGGCCCCGCGGCTCCAGGCGAACGGCGAGAAGGTAGTGGTCGCGCACGTGCGGCGCGTTTGCCAGCGAGTACGGGCGCACGGCGCCGCCGGGAAACGCCACATCGATGAAGGCGCCGGCCTCGAACGCCGGCAAGGTGCCGCCGTGCACGGGTGCCAGTTCCAGCACCACGGTGTCGCGCGCATCCCGCCAGCGCCGCCGCACCTGCACGTCCACCCAGGTGTCGTGGGGCGCCAGGGGGTGGTGGGATGGGGTGGGTTCAGACATCGCTCTGGCGCCAGTAGATGCGGCAGTGGGCGCAGCCGCGTCCGCAGCAATGAACGGCGGCCGATGCCGGCACGCCGTTGATCAGCTTGCCGTTGCCGGTCTCAGGGGCCGGGGACGGGGGCGCCACCGTGACCGCGGATGCGTGGCGGTGTGTTGCACCACCCTCCAGCTGCTGCCGCAGCTGTTCGCCGCGCAGCACGGTGCGCACCCCGTTGTCCCTGTCGCCGGCCACGTTCAGTCCTGCGCGCCGTCCTGTGGCCGCGCGGGCCGGGGTTGCACGAGCGTGCTGGCCAGCCGGTCCGTGTGGGAGATGTCGACACCGATCTCGTTGAGCAGGCTGTCGATCAGTGGCGCCTGCGCCCTGTAGCGCAGCGCGGAGTTGACCACCTGATCGCTCAGCGCGCCGCCACCTTCCGAGCCACCGGCCGCGCCCGCCTGGCCGCCGAGGCCGTCGACGCTGAGGATCTTGATGCTCTCGATGTGTTCCAGCGGGCGCACCGATTCGCGCACGATGCCCTCGACCTTGTCGAGCAGCTTGTGCCGGAAGCCCGACACGCGCGCCTCGGGCGACAGCACGTTGTGCGCTTCGTTCATCTGGCGCCGGGCGTCGGCCTCCATCTCGGCGCGCACGCGCGCCGCTTCGATGCGGATGCGCTCGGCCTGTGCGTCGGCCTCGGCCTGCATGCGCACCACGGTGCTGCGGCCCTCGGCGGCGTCCTTCTCGGCGTCCACCGCCAGTTTCAGTCGCAGGGCCTCCTTCTCGCCCGCCTGCGCGGCTGCGATCAGCTCGATGGCCTTGTTGCGCTCGGCCGCCTCGGTCTGGCGCGCCGTCGTCACGCGCTCTTCGGCCGCCACGGCCAGGGCCCGCGCGTCGTCGGCCGCGGCATGCGCTTCGGACTGGGCGCGCGACTGTTCGGCCACGGCGATGGTGCGCTTCTGCTCGGCCAGGTCCATGGCCATGCGCCGCTCGACCTCGGCCGCCTGCAGGGCCTGGGCCTTGCGGATGCGGTCCTGGTCCAGGGTGAGTTCGGAACGGATGCGCGCCGCCTCGATGGCCTGCTTGGCCGTGATCTGCACCTGCTCCGCCTCGCGCTCGTGCTCGGCGCGTTCGCGGCTCACCTCCGAGCGCTGGCGCGCACGGGCCACCTCGACCTCACGCTGCTGCGACAGCCGCGCGTACTCGCTCTCGCGGTCGATCTCCAGCACCAGCTTCTCCGATTCGAGGTTCTTGTTGCGGATCGCGATCAGCGTGTTCTGTTCGACGTCGTTGCGCTCCTTCTTGCGCTGCTCGATCTGCTCGGTCAACCGCGTGAGACCTTCGGCATCGAAAGCGTTGCCGGGGTTGAAGTAGGCAATGTCGGCCTGCTCCAGCTGGGTCAGCGAGATGGACTGCAGCTCCAGGCCGTTGGAGATCAGGTCCTGCGCCACCGATTCCCGAACCTGGCGGGCATACGTGCCGCGCTTCTCGTGCAGGTCTTCCAGCGTGGTGTCGGCAGCGATGGTGCGCAGCGCATCGACAAACTTGCCTTCGATGAGTTCGCGCAGCTTTTCCGCTTCCAGTGTGCGGTAGCCCAGTGCCTGCGCCGCCGCGGCCACTGCCACGGCCGAGGCCTGCACGCGCACCAGGAATTCCGCCGTCACGTCCACCCGCATGCGGTCGCGTGTGATGAGGGCCTGCTCCTGCCCGCGGCGCACTTCCAGCCGCAAGGTGTTCATGTTCACGGGCGTCACCTCGTGCACCATGGGCAGCACGAAGGCGCCGGCGTCGAGCACCACCTTCTGGCCACCCAGGCCGGTGCGCACGAAGGCGCGGTCCTTGGAGGAGCGCACATAGAGCCGGCGCACGATCCACAGCAGGATCGCCACCACGATCGCCAGGGCGATCAGGCCCAGCAGGAAAAAGCCGAATTGGGAAGTGTTCATGGTTGTGTCCTTCGCATGCGTTGAATGTCTGTGTCGTGCCGGGTCGCGGCGGTGAGGGCCTGCACCGCACCCGCCACCATGTGTTCGACCATGCCGCCTGCGCCGTGCAGTGGCGCGCTCAGCACGGTGAGGTCGGCCGGCGCCGGCTGGGGCGCCCGGTCGGTGATCAGGATGCGTGGCACGCCCGCGGGCAGGGCTTGCGCGGCGGTCAGGCCGCGGCCGGCGTGCGCGCCGTGCGCGATGACCAGCAGCGCACCGATGTCGCTGCGCGCGCGCAGGCAGGCCCGCAAGGCGTCTTCCGGGTCGCGGGCGTAGCCCATGATCTCGGCGCGCCGCACCTGCGCCGTGCTCTCCGTGGCGTCGCCAATGTCCAGCGTGACCACGCGCGAACCGGTGCGTTCCAGCGCGCGCAGCGCTTCTGCCAGCAGCGCATCGCCTGGCGCAAAGGCACCCGCGAGGTACACCGCCGGTGGCAGTGCCCTGGCGGGCGGGGCCTCGCGGCCCACCGCGGTGTCGGGTGTGCCGAAGGCGCGCACCACGCGCAGCACCGGCACGCGGTGGCGGGGCGGCGCGTCGTCTTCGGTGGTGCGGTCTGCATCCGGGGCCTCGTCCGTGTCCTGGCTGGCGCCGGCGCGCAGGCCCAGCATGCGCTGCTGCAGGGCCGGGTCTGCCGCGAGCTGGGCGGCGGGCAGTTCGTGCGCGATGCGGCCGTTCACCATGATCGCCACGCGGTCCGCCACCTCCAGCGCCACGCCCAGGTTCTGCTCGATGAGCAGCACCGACATGCTGCCGTCGTCGGCAAGCTGGCGCAGCAAGGTGGCCACCTGTTCCACGATCACCGGGGCGAGGCCTTCGGTGGGTTCGTCCATCACCAGCAGGCTGGGGTTGAACAGCAGCGCACGGCCGATGGCCAGCATCTGCTGTTCGCCGCCCGAGAGTTGTGCGCCGCCATTGCCACGCCGTTCGGCCAGGCGCGGGAAGGTCTGGTAGACCCGGTCCAGCGTCCAGGCGCCCTGGCGCGCGGTGCCGCTGGCCAGGCGCAGCGTTTCGTCCACCGTGAGCGAGCGCCACACGCGCCGGCCCTGCGGCACGTAGCCGATGCCGGCGTGCGTGATCTGGTTCGCCGGCAGGCCGAGCATCTCTCGGCCATTGAAGCGCACGGACCCGCGCGCCGGCACCATGCCGGTGATGGCCCGGCACAGGGTGGTCTTGCCCATGCCGTTGCGGCCCACCACCGCGAGCACGCCCCTGGGCAGGGCGAGCGACACCTGCTGCAGCACGTGGGCCTTGCCGAAGAACACGTCGAGGTTGTCGACGCGCAGGATCTCGTTGCCGTCAGTGGTGCGCATGGCGGCCCTCTCCCATGTAGATGGCGTGCACGTCGTCGTTGGCCTGGATCTCGTCCGGCGTGCCATGCACCAGCACGCGGCCGTTGTGCATCACCGTGACCTGTTCGGTCACGGTGAGCGCGATGTCGAGGTCGTGTTCGATGATCAGGAAGCCGATGTGGCGCGGCAGGCCGCGCAGCAGCGCGACGAGTTCGCGGCGCTCGACCGGCGAGAGGCCGGCGGCGGGCTCGTCGAACAGGATCAGGCGCGGCGAACCGGCCAGCGCCATCGCGATCTCGAGCTGGCGCTGCTGGCCATGCGACAGGTCGGCCACCAGTGTGTCGGCGATGGTGTCGAGCCGGCCCATGGCCAGCAGCGTCTCGACCGCGCGCAGCGAAGGCCCGCCGCCGGGCGCGCGCAGCAGGCTCAGCCGGCCGCCGGCCACGCCACGCACGGCGAGGAACAGGTTGTCGCGCACCGAGAGCTGGCGGAACAGCAGCGAGGTCTGGTAGGTGCGGCGCAGGCCGCGCCGCACCCGCTCCTGTGGGGGCAGCGCGGTCACGTCTTCCCCGAACAGGACGACGCGGCCGGCGGTGGTCGGAAAGTCACCCGTGATCGCGTTGAACAGGGTGGTCTTTCCGGCACCGTTGCTGCCGAGCACGCCATAGCGCTGCCCCGCCGTCACACTGAAGGAGACGTCGTCGATCGCGCGCAGCGAGCCGAAATGGCGGCTGACGCCGTGCAGCTCGAGTGCGTGGCCGGACAGGAAGCCGGGCGCGGGCGCCGGTGTGCTCATGCGGTCCACGGGTTTATTTGCACTCGGGGTTGGTGCGGCTGCCCAGACCCATCCGGTCGAACTCGGCCTGGCTCAGGCCCAGCGTCTGCGACACGTTGGGCACCACCTTGACCAGCTTGTTGTAGAGCGAACCGTCGGGCGCCTTCGCCACCTCGGTGAGGTAGTTGTTGGCAATGGCATTGCGGTTCGCGTCGAGCTTGATGTCGCCGGTGGGGGACTTCAGCGTCATGGTCGAGAGCGTCTTGCGCAGGGCCTCGTGGTTGTTAGACAGATCGCCCTTGACGGTGTCCAGCGCGTCCAGCGCGGCCTTGGTGTTCACGTAGTAGCCCTGCGCGAACGACGAGGGGGTGGAGAAGCCGTCCTTGAACGCGGCGCGGTAGTCGGCCACGAACTTCTTCCAGCTCTCGTCCGGTGCGGTGTCGGCGATGGGGCCGGCCGACGGCGTGCCCACCAGCGCATCGCGCGCCTTGCCCTTGTAGCCGAGCACGGTCTGGTCCACCGTGGTGGTGCCACCGATGAGCGGCTTGACGCCACCGGTCTGCTCATACTGGGTGAGGAAGTTCACCGCATCGGCACCGCCCAGCGCGACGAAGATGGCGTCGATGTTGGTGGGCAGCTTGGCGATCACGGAGGAGTAGTCCTTCGTGCCCAGCGGCACCCACTGCTTGTCCAGCACCTTGCCGCCGGCCTTGCAGTACTCGACCATGAAGCCCTGCACCTGCGAGTAGGGGAAGGCGTAGTCCTCGGCCACGACGACGACCGACTTGTAGCCCTTGGCGAAGGCGTGCGAGCCGAGGCCGGCCATCCATTGCGCGCCATCCATCGAGAAGCGGAAGAAGTTCGGTGCCTGGTTGCGCAGCGTCGTTTCCTGCGCGGCGGAGGTGCCGTTGACGAAGGTCACGCCCGGGTGGTTCCTCGCGTAGTCCTTCACGGCAATGCCTTCGGAGCCGGACAGCGGACCGACCAGGATCTGCACCTTGTCCTGTTCGACCAGCTTGCGCGCAGCGCTCACGGCCGAGTCCGGCCGGCCGCTGGACGAGCCCTTGACCAGCTCGATCTTCTTGCCGGCCACCATGTAGTTGCGCTCCTTGAGCGCGAGCTCGACGCCGCGCATGCCGTCCTGTCCCATCACGGTGAAGGCGCCTTCCAGTGTGGCGAGCGCGCCCATCTTGATGGTTTCCTGCGCCTGTGCGCTGCCGGCGAACACGGTCAAGGCCGCGGCCATGGCGATGGGCGTGAGGGTGTTGAGAGAAGTGATGTTCATGATGTCTCCAGTGGTTGGTGGTTCAACGTGACGCGCCCGGACCCTGACCACGCTGCGCAACCGGGCGAAGGGCGTTGCGCAGGCGTTCCCACAGACCCAGCAGGCCGTCGGGCGAAAACAGGACGATCAGCAGGAAGACCGCGCCGATGAGCAGGTTGAAACGTTCGCGGTCGACGAAGTCGATGGCGAAGTTGCCCAGCAGCACGAACAGCGCGGCACCGATGTAGGGGCCGACGGGGTGGCGCATGCCACCGAGCACCGCGATCACCAGCACGTTGATGAGCGCACCGGTGCTGATGCTGTCGGGCGAGACGCGCTGGTTGTAGTAGACGAACAGCACACCGCCCGCCCCCGCGATGAGGCCCGCGATGGCGTGCGCCAGCAGGCGGTGCGCGGTGACGTTGAAGCCCAGCGAAGCCATGCGCCGCGGGTTGTCGCGCACACCCTGCAGGCCCACGCCGAACGGCGAGCGCACGATGTAGATCACGCCCAGCACCGCGAGCAGCGCCACCGCCAGGGCCAGGTGGTAGAACACGAGCGGCTGGCTCGCGTCGAGGCCCAGCACCATCGGCGGTGTGACCGTGGAGAAGCCCTGGAAGCCGTTGAACAGCGCGTGGTTCTGCTGCGTGAGGTAGAAGAACGCCACGCCGATCGCCAGGCTGATCATGATGGTGCGGATGCCCTCGGTGCGGATCGACAGCGCGCCGATCAGCAGCGCCATGAGGGTGCTGGTCACCAGCGCCAGGGTGACCGCGAGCCAGGGCGACCAGCCCAGGCTGATCTCCGTCACCGACGAGGTGCCCACGATGGCCACCGTGTACGCCGCCACGCCAGCCACGGTCATCTGCGACAGGCTGACCATGCCGCCGTAGCCGGCCAGAAAGGTCAGCGACAGCGCAATGGTGCCGAGCACCAGCGTCTGCGCGCCGATCTGGAACACGAAGAACGGCGTGGCCAGCCAGGGGTAGATCAGCAGGGCGGCCAGGCACAGCGCGGCCTTCACCGCCCAGGCCTGCTGACGGGACGACACCGCGGCGGACGGCGGCAGGGCCAGGCGTTCGGCCGGGCTGCTCAGACGGGGATCGCTCATCGCTTGCTCCCCACGATGCCCTCGGGCCGGAAGGCCAGCGCCAGCACCAGCAGCGCGAAGGTGAACACCACGCCGTAGGTGGGCGCGTAGGCGAGCCCGAAGGTTTCGGCCAGGCCGATGAGCAGGGCGCCGAGCGCCGCGCCGTAGATGCTGCCGATGCCACCGACGATCACCACCACCAGCGAGGCCAGCAGGTAGCGCACGTCTTCACCCGGCGAGATCGAGAGCACGGTGCCACCGATCACGCCACCCAGGCCGGCCAGGCCCGCGCCGATGGCGAAGGTGGCCGCGAACACCAGGTGCACGTTCACGCCACTGGCCGACAGCATCTGCCGGTCGTCCACGCCGGCGCGGATCATCAGGCCCACGCGGGTGCGGTTGAGCAGCGCCCACAGCAGCAGGCCGATGCCCACGGCCGCCACCAGCACCAGCACGCGGAACGTGGGGTAGGCGCTCACGATGGGCATCGGCATGCGGCCGGTCATCCACTCGGGCGCATCGAACTGGTACACGTCACCGCCCCAGAACCACAGCATCAGATCGGCCAGCACGATGGACAGTCCGATGGACACCAGCGTCTGGCGCATGTCCTCGCCCTCCATGTGGCGAAACACCAGCAGCTGCATGGCCAGGCCGGCCAGCGCGGCGGCCAGCGTGCCCGCCATCAGCGCGAGCAGCCAGGAACCCGAGGCCTGGCCCACGCTGTAGCCGACGTAGGCGCCCAGCAGGAACAGCGAGCCGTGCGCCAGGTTCACGATGCGCATGAGCCCGAACACCAGCGTGAAGCCGCTGGCGACGAGGAAATAGAGCGCGGCGAGTGTCAGCCCGTTGAGCAGGGTGAGGGTGAACAGGCGGGCGTTGTCCGCCAGGCCCGCGGCGCAGATGGCGAGCAGGAGCGCGCCGGACGCGCTCCATAGCACGCGCTGTTGTAGGCGACTGGTCATGGTGCCGTGCCTCTCAGCGGTTGCGCTGGCGCGGGTCGGTGACCACGGGCGACTTGTGGAACTTGCCGTCCAGCATCACGGCCAGCAGGCGGTCCTGCTTCTGCAGCACGGTGATGTCGGTCAGCGGGTCGCCGTCGACCAGCAGCAGGTCGGCCAGGAAGCCCGGGCGGATCTGTCCCAGTTCGTGCGGCCGCATCATCATGCGGCCGCCTTCGCGGGTGGCCGCGAGCAGCGTGTCCATGGTCGACATGCCGATGTACTTCACGAAGTACTCGAGGTCCATGGCGTTCGTGCCGTGCGGCATCCAGGCGAAGCCGTAGTCGCCACCCGGCAGGATCTTCATGCCGCGCCGGTACATCTTCTTCAGCGTCTCGATCGCCGCCTCGAGCTCGCGCACGTAGCCCATCTGCTCGGCCACTTCGGTGGTGATGCCGTAGTCGGCCGCGTTGTAGCTCGTGCGGATCAACCAGGCCAGGCCGGGCGCGAAGAAGTGCTTGTCCTGGTTGGCCTGCAGCATGTCCAGCGCTTCCTCGTCGGCGAAGCTGCCGTGGTAGATCACCTCGATGCCGTGGCGCACGCACTGCTTGAGCGACTCGGCCGAGCGCGCGTGCGCGGCCACTCGCTTGCCGGCGCGTCTGGCCTCGCGAACGGCCATGGCGATCTCCTCGTCGGAGAAGGGCGTGGCCTCTGCCGGAATGCCGGCGATGTACTCGCCCGAGAGGTTGAGCTTGATCGAATCCACACCGTGGCGCAGGAACTGGCGCACACAGCGGCGCATTTCCTCCGGGCCCGACACCACCGCGCCGAAGTTGAGTTCGGGGAACGGCAGGTGCGGTGGCGCTTCGTCGGCCAGGCCGCCCTGCACCGTGATCTCCTGCGACGCGGCAAGGTAGCGGGGGCCGGGAAAGTGGCCGCTCTTGATGGCTTCGCGCACCACCACGTCCAGCCGCGGCTTGGCCGCCGCAGCGCCCACGCAGGAGGTCCAGCCCATGTCCAGGTAGCGCTTGGCCAGCCGCACCGACCACAGGGTGTGCTCCTCGGGCGGCATCATCGCGATCGCCGCGAGGGTCGGCTGGTCGTTCCACGAGAAGTGGGTGTGCGCCTCGGTCATGCCGGGCATCAGGAAGGCGCCCGCGGCATCGATGACCTGGCCGGCCGATGCGCTGGTGGCGCCGCTGCTGCCGCGGCGCACCTGCGAGATGCGGTTGCCTTCGATCAGCACCTCGCCGTTGAAGGGCTCTGCGCCGGTGGCATCGAAGATGCGCGCGTTGGTGATGAGGATGTTGTTCATGCTTGTCTCCAGAAAGCCGGTTCAGTGCCGGGCGAGGAAGCTGCCCAGCAGCTGGGTGCATTCGACGGGGCGCTCGAAAGTGGCCCAGTGGCCGCAGCGTCCCAGCACCTCCACCTGCGCGTCGCGCAGGCGCGAGGCCATCTCGCGCACGTTGCCGGGCGGTGCCACACCGTCCTCGTCGCCGGTCACCAGCAGCACGGGCGCGGTGATCTCTTCCAGGTTGGCCGACTGCGCGTCGGCCAGGGCTTCGCAGCTGCGGCTGTAGCCCATGGGGTCCTGGCGCATCACGCTCTCGCGCACCAGCGCCACAGCCGCTGGCTGGGTCTCGCGCGTCAGGCCCGAGGTGGCCGCGTTGACGATGGCGTCGGCGATGCCCTGCAGGGCCACGGCGCCTTCGGCCGCCTTGGCGGCGCGGGCGCGGATGTTGGGGCGTGCGGCGTCGGGCGGGCACGCCAGCGGGCCGAACAGCGCCAGGCTGCGCACCATGTTCGGCCGCTGCACGGCGAGATGCTGGCACACGATGGTGCCCAGCGAATGCCCCACGAAGTGGGCGCTGCCGATGTCCAGCCGCTGGCAGACCGACACCACGCTGTCCACGAAGCGCTGGATGCTCAGCGCGCCGGAGACGCCGCCGGAGCGCGCGCTGCCTGGCAGGTCGATGCGCACCACGCGGTGGCCGCTCATGGCGCGCATCACCGGTGTCCAGTTGTTCGACGATCCGCCCAGGCCATGGATGCAGACGACCGGCGTGCCTTCGCCATCCACCTCCACGGCCAGGCCGTCCAGGTATTGCGTGCTCATGCGGCGTCTCCGACGAAGCGGTTCTCGATCGCACCGATGCCGTCGATCTCCACGCGCACGCGGTCGCCCTGGCGCAGGTAGGTGGGAGGCGTCATGCCCATGCCCACGCCGGCGGGCGTTCCTGTGGCGATGATGTCGCCCGGGTACAGGGTGATGCCGCGCGAGCAGGTGGCGATCAGCGTCGGGATGTCGAAGATCAGGTCGGAGGTGAGACCGTCCTGGCGCAGCTCGTCATTCACCCAGCAGCGCACGCGGGTGCGCGTGCCATCGAGTTCGTCGGCCGTCACCAGCCAGGGGCCCATGGGGCAGAAGGTGTCGAACGACTTGCCCATGTCCCATTGCTGGTGGCGCATCTGCACGTCGCGTGCGGTCACGTCGTTGACGACCGTGTAGCCGAACACGTGGTCCAGCGCCGCCGCGGGCGTGATGTTCTTGCCACCCTTGCCGATCACCACCGCGAGCTCGGCCTCGTAGTCGATCTGCGACGAGACACCAGCGGGAATCAGCACCTCGTCGTAGGGGCCGACCACGCACTCGGGCACCTTGGTGAAGACGATCGGCCAGCGGCTCGGGTCGTTGTCGTTGTTCTTGAACACCGAGCCCGAGAGTTCGGCCGCGTGCGCGCGGTAGTTGCGGCCCACGCACCACACATTGCGGCGCGGCACGGGCAGCGGCGCATCCAGCTGCACGTCGGCGAGCGCCACGGCCGCACCGCTGGTTGCTGGCAGCGGGTGGCCTGCGGCCAGCAGTTCGATGACCGACAGCACGCCGCGCGACGTTTGCTGCGGCGACAGCGCGATGGGGGTGACCTGCTGGCGTTCGGTGTCCACCAGGCCGACGTGGCGTTGGCCGTTGGCCAGATAAGTTGCGAGCTTCATGAAGCGTCCTCAGAGTTGTGTCCTTGCCTGTTGGCAGGGACGCACTGTAGGAACGCTGGCGCGATCGCGCTTATCGCAGAATCTGCTCGCGTATCGCAGAGTCTGGCTGTGATCTAGGGGGTTTCCCGAACCGGCCCGCGCAATGCATTGCAAAAAAAGGGCGCTCGCCGATGATGGCGCCACTCGAGACAAAGACAGACCCATGGAAGACGCGTACGCCATTCACGAGGGTGCCTTCGGGCGCGCCATCGTGCTTGAAACCCGGCAGAGCCTGGTGGCGCATTCGCATTCCGAATCCCAGCTGGCGCTGTGGCTCGGTGGCGCCCGGGCGGTGGCCCGCATCGGCTCGGAGGTGGTGGCCTACAGCGAGGACACGGCGCTCGGATCGAACGCCTTCGAGTTGCACGACATGACCCTGCTGGACGACGGCCCCTGCGTGTTCCTGCTGTTCATGGTGTCCAGCGAATGGCTCGAAGAGCGGCGCAAGGCCACCGGCCGGCCGTTCATGTTTCTCTCGCCGCGCGTGTCGATCGACGCGGCCGTGCGGCAGGTCTGCTGGCGCCTGCTCGATCTCATCATCACCAAGTCGGGCAGTTCGCAGGCGGTGGACGACGAGGTCGAGCGCCTGCTCACGGTGGCCGTGGGCGCGTCCATGTCATCGCCTGCCACGCCGCGGCCGCGTGCCATCGGCCCGGCGCTGGACCACCGCCTGCGCGCCGCGATCAAGTACATGCGGGAACACGTGTCCGAGAAGATCACGCTGGACGAGATCGCTGCCGGCGTGGGGCTGTCGCGCGCGCATTTCTTCACCCTGTTCCGCGATCAGCTCAACACCACGCCGCAGGTGTTCTGGAGCGCGGTGCGGGTGGAAGAGGCCATGCGCCGGATGGTGCAGGACGAGGTGCCGGTCACCTCGCTCGCCCTCGATCTGGGGTTCTCCGCACCGGGCAATTTCTCCCGCTTCTTCAAGGACATCACGGGGGCCTCTCCGACGACCTTCAGGCGCGCCGCGCGCCTGCAGGCACCGACCACCCTGACGGGCCAGTACCGTTGACCGCCTGATCGCTCAGGCGACGCGGCCCAGGTGCCGCAGCAGGGCGGCGTTGAAGGCCGCAGGCTGATCCACATTGGGCAGGTGGCCCGCATCGGGCAGGGTGTCGAGCACGCTGCCGCGGATGCGTTGTGCGATGTCGCCCATGGCCGCTGGCAGCACGCCATCGTTGGCGCCCACGATCAGCGTCGTGGGCAGCGTGATGCCGTGAACCTGGTCCAGCCAGTCAAGGCTCTGGATGGCGCGTGCGCAAGCCACGAAGCCCGTCACCGTGGTCGCTGCGGTCACATCCAGCACCTGGCGCTCGGTCTCGGGGTGGGCGTCCAGGAAAGGCCGGCCGAACCAGCGATCGACCGTGGGTTGCGCCAGCGGTGCGCAGCTGTTCGCGGCCTGCGCAATGGCGATGCGTTCGTCCCAGGGCTGTGCCACGGCGGGCGGTGCGTCGGCGCGCGCGGCGCACAGGCAGAGGCTCTGCAGGCGATGGGCGTGGGCGAGCGCCACACCGAAGCCGCTCATGCCGCCCAGCGACAGGCCCACGTAGTGCGCTTTCGCGATGTCCAGGGCATCGAGCACGGCGATGGTGTCGGCAACCAGCGTGGCCATGGTGGCGTTCGGTGTGCTGGTGCGCGAGCCGCCATGGCCACGGGTGTCGATGCACACCAGGTGCCAGCCCTGGTCTGCCAGCAGGGCCACCTGTCCCGCCCACAGCGCGCTGCTGGCCAGGATGGAGTGGTTGAAGAGAATGGCCGGCCCGGCCGGGTTGCCGTGCAGGTGCACCTGCAGCGTGGCGTCGGGGCGGTGGACGGTGTGGGTGCGGGAGGTCATGGGCAAGGGCGCGTTCGGGTGGGTCAGTAGCCGGCGAAGAATTCGATCACCACGTTTTCCGGCGGTACGCCGCAGGCATCGAGACAATCCTGCATCGCCGCGACCATCGCGGTCGGGCCGACGACGAAGAAGCGGCTTCGGGCGCGGTCGGGCACCTCGGCGCAGACCAGGGCTTCATCGATCAGGCCGCTGCGCACGCCGGGGTCGCTCACCGCGTCTTCCGACACCACGTGCACCACGCGCAGCGTGGGCAGGGTGCGCGCCATCTCGTCGAGCTCCGCACGCCAGGCGGCCAGTGCGAGGCTTCGGTTGCCGTAGAGCAGGGTGACGGGTGGTACCGCTTCGCCTTGCGCGGCGCGGTGCTGCAGGTCGCGCAGCATGCCGTAGAAGGGCGTGATGCCGATGCCGCCAGCGACCATCACCACCGGGCTCAGGTCGCCCGCGGGCAGCACGAAGTCGCCCATGGCCGGGCTCAGGCCCAGGGCCACGCCCGCCTCGCCCAGCGCGCTGCGCGCCAGGTGGCGCTTGAAGGCGCTGTCGCGCATGCGCACGGCCACCACCAGGCGCGGATCGTGCGGCGCGCTCGCGATGGAGAGCATGCGTTCGCCGTCGTCGCTGCCGTCCTCCGGCGGAACGAAGTCCAGCAGCTGGATGCTGACGAACTGGCCGGCCTCGAATTCGAAGCCCTCGGGGCGCTCGATCTCGAAGGCCACGGTGTCTTGCGCAATGGTGGTGCGCGAGAGCAGGTGCACGGTGTACTGGTCAATGTCGGTCATGGTGTCTCCTGTGGGCGCTGGTGATTGGGGTCAGACGGCCTGCACGGCCTTGAGCGCGCGCAGCGAGGTCACGGTGGATCGTGGCGACAGGGCATCGGGGCTCACGCGCAGTTCGATCAACGCGGGCCGGCCTGCGTTGAGCGCGCGTAGCCAGGCGGCGGGAAAGTCCGCCGTGGTCTGCACGCATTCGCCGTGCGCGCCATAGACGCGTGCGAGTTCGGCGAAGTCGGGGTTGACGAGATCGGTGCCGACCACGCGGCCCGGGTGGTGGCGCTCCTGGTGCATGCGGATGCTGCCGTACATGCCGTTGTTGACGACCACCACGATCACGTGGGCGCCGTATTGCACGGCGGTGGCCAGCTCGTGCCCGGTCATGAGGAAGCAGCCGTCACCTGCGAAGCTGACCACGGTGCGTTCCGGGTGCGCCAGCTTGCAGGCGATGGCGGCCGGCAGGCCGTAGCCCATGGTGCCGCTGCAGGGGGCGAGCTGCGTGCGCAGGCCACGGTACTGGTAGAAGCGTTGCACCCACAGCGTGTAGTTGCCGGCGCCGTTGCTGATCACGCTGTCGGCCGGCAGGGTTTCGCGCAGATGGCACATCACCTGGCCCAGGTCCACTGGCCCCGGCATTGGCGTGGGCTCGAGGTTGCGGCGGTAGTCGGCCTGCGCGGCCTCGGTCCAGGCGCGCCAGGCGATGCCGGCAGGGGCGGGCAGGGCGGCGGCGGCGGCCGCGAAGCCGGGCATGCCGCAGGTGAAGGCGATGTCGCTGTGATAGACCTTGCCGATCTCCTGCGGGTCGGGGTGCACCTGCACGAAGCGCTGGCGCGGGCGTGGCACGTTCAGCAGCGTGTAGCCCTGCGTGGAGGTTTCGCCCAGGCGTGCGCCCACGCTCACGATCAGGTCCGCATCCAGGATGCGCTGGGCCAGGTTGGGGTCCATGCCCAGGCCGGCCTCGCCCGCGTACAGGGGGTGGCGGTTGTCGATCAGGTCCTGGCGGCGGAAGGCGCAGGCCACCGGCAGGTGGAAGTGTTCCGCGAACGCCGCCATGTCTTCACAGGCGTCGTGGGTCCAGCCCCCGCCGCCGAGCACGAGCAGTGGCTTGCGCGCTTCGCGCAGCAGCGTGCCCAGGGCGGCCATGTCGGCGGCATCGGGGCAGGCGCGCGCGCGGCGGTAGGGCGGGCAATCGGCCACCACGGCCACTTCCTCGAGCATGTCTTCGGGCAAGGCCAGCACCACCGGGCCGGGGCGGCCCGAGGTGGCGACATGGAACGCGCGGTTGATGTATTCGGGGATGCGGCTCACGTCGTCGATCTGGTCGACCCACTTGGCGATGCCGCCGAACATCTGGCGGAAGTCGATCTCCTGCCAGGCCTCGCGACCGCGCGCCTCGCGCGCCACCTGGCCGATGAACAGGATCATGGGCGTGGCGTCCTGGCTCGCGGTGTGCACACCGATGCTCGCATTGGTGGCGCCCGGCCCGCGCGTGGCGAAGCAGATGCCGGGCTCGCCGGTGAGCTTGCCGTGTGCCTCGGCCATGAAGGCCGCACCGCCTTCCTGGCGGCAGACCACGAGCTGGATCTGTTCGCGCAGGTCGTGAAAGGCATCGAGGGCGGCGAGAAAACTTTCGCCAGGCACGCAGAAGACGCGTTGCACGCCTTGCACATGCAGGGCGTCGACGAGGATGCGGCCGCCCGTGCGCGCGGCGGTGTGGGATGTCATGTCGGTTCCTTCATCGGGGGGTGTCGGCCGCGAGCACACGGTCTGCGCGGCACAGGAAATCGGGGGAGAGTTGCGCGATGTCGGCGCAGCCCAGCAGGGCGAGATCGACATCGATCTCGCGCCGCAGCAGGGCCAGGGCCTGTTCGGCGCCCGCTTGCCCGGCGGCGGCCAGGCCGTACATGGCGGGCCGGCCCACCAGCGTGGCGCGCGCACCCAGCGCGAGCGCCTTGAGCACGTCGGTGCCGCGGCGGATGCCGCTGTCCAGGATCATGGGCAGGCCGGGTGCGGCCGCCACCATGGCGGGCAGCGCGTCGATCGAGGCCACCGTGCCATCCAGCTGGCGCCCGCCGTGGTTGGACACGACCACCCCGTCGAGGCCCAGGCGTTGCGCCATGGCCGCGTCGCTGGCGCGCAGCAGGCCCTTGACCAGCAGGCTGCCGTCCCAGTGTTCGCGCATCCAGCGGATGTGCTCCCACGTCATGGCCGCGCGCCCGGCCCGGTGGTCGCCCGGTGCGGAGCGGATGATGGGCCCGCCGCGCGTGGCGGTGAAGTTCTCGAAGTGCGGCACGCCCTGTGTGAGCAGGGTGCGCGCGAAGTTGCCGAGCAGCCAGCGCGGGCGCATCAGGCCGCCGGCGATGAGGCGTGCGTTCGGCCGCAGCGGAATGGTGAAGCCGTTGCGCAGTTCGTTCTCCCGCTGGGCCGCGATCTGCACGTCGACCGTGACCATCAGCACGCGGATGCCGGCGGCCGCCACGCGCTGCAGCCAGGGGCCGATGACCTCGGTGCTGGCGGGCAGGTAGGCCTGCATCCAGGTGTCCGGGTTGGCCTGCGCCACCCGTTCCAGCGGCGTGGTGGAGGCCGCGCTGAGCACATAGGGTTGCCTGGCTTCGCGCGCCGCCCGCGCCAGCGCCACATCGCCGTCGAAGTGGCACAGGGTGGCCACGCCCATCGGGGCTATGCCGACCGGCGAGGCGTAGCGGCTGCCGAACAGCTCGACCTGCTGCGAGCGTTGCGAGACGTCCACCAGCGGACGGGGAAGAAAGCGCCAGGCGTCAAAGGCCTCGCGGTTGGCGCGCACGGTGGCGAGGTCTTCGCTGCCGCCGTGCACGTAGCCAAAAATGCTGGCGGGCAGGCGCCGCCGCGCGGCCGATTCGAGGTCGTGGATGGAATGGGCGTTCTTCATGGCCGGCACGCTACCAGGACACGCTCACGTCGCCGTTGACGAAGGTCTGGCAGGCCATGCGGTAGCCCGCGGTCAGGTCGTCGTCGCTGAGGTGCTTGCGTTCCTTGGGCTTGACCGCGTCGGCGTGCTCCAGACCGGTCTCGATGCGGCACTTGCAGGTGCCGCACAGGCCACCGCCGCACTTGAACGGAATGCCCCCCTGGCCGCGCAGGGACACGCGCAGCAGGTTGCTGTTCTCCGGTGCCTGCAGCACCTTGTTCGCATTGCTGATGAAGGTGATGCTGATCATCGGGCGGTCTCCCGGTCTTCGTCCACGCGCTGCAGCCGGGCGTCGAGGTGGCCGAAGCTCACCAGCTGCTGAAGCTCGTCGCGCGCGGCCTGCAGGCTGCCGAAGTGCGGCAGGAACTTCGATGGAACGAGGTTGCGCACATGTGGTGGTGCTTCCTCCACCAGCGCGACGCGCACCGGGCGCTGCAGCTCGGCGATGACGAAGCTGGCGCGGCGCTTGCCGTAGAACAGGTACTCGTAGCGTTCGATGGGCAGCAGTCCGTCGCACAGCTCGGTGCGGAACTGGCCGTCCTTGTCGGTGAGGATGACGTAGTCGTGGCTCATGGGTTCGTTGCCGGTGGGGGGCTCAGCTCGCGGCCGGTTCGTCCTGGCTGATCTCGATGTCGTGGTGGATCCAGAGCTGGCAGGCCAGGCGATAGCCCTGGTCCAGCCGATCGCCGAGTTGCTTCTTCTCCTTCCAGTTCGGCTCGGCCAGGTGCTCGGCACCGTTGAGCACCTTGCAGGTGCAGGTGGCGCACTTGCCCATGCCGCAGCTGTAGCGCAGGTGGGGGAAGGGGAACTGCTTGATGCCTGCCCGCACCACGAGGTTGGTGTTGGGGCGCACCTCGCCTTCGTGGCGTTGACCGTCCTTGCAAATCACGACTCTGGGCATGGCGTTGTCTCTCGGCTGTTCTGGTGGCCGCTGTGCACGTCGCACGGCGCCTGGGCCGCCACTGTCCTGCCGGGCGGGAAAGGCGTCAAACCACATCAGGGGCGGCAATGTCAGATATCAAAAACAATGATGAAAGTTGAGCCTTTCGATCATCGAAAAATATTATTCGCCACCCCCCGAGCTCAGGGACTGCATGCCGCGCCGCTGAGTGCCATCGACCCAACCGACGAAGGAGACCCCCATGACCGCATTGATGAACAAGGAAGATTTCCGCAACGCACTCGAAGAGAAAGTGCGCGGCCGGAGCGCCAACAAGTCGCCCTTCAGCATGGCCTGGGCAGAGGGCAAGCTGAGCCGCGAGCAACTGGCCCGCTGGGCCGAGAACCACTACCACTACGTGGGCCCGTTTGCCGACTACCTCGGCTTCATCTACTCGCGCACGCCGGCGAGCATGGTGGACGTGAAGGACTTCATGCTGGCCAACATGTACGAAGAGGAGATCGGTGGTGACCGCCACACCGACCTGTTGATCCGCTTCGCCGAGGCCTGTGGTTCTTCGCGTGAGCGCGTCACCAACCCCGACAACATGCTGCCTTCCACGCGCGGCCTGCAAAGCTGGTGCTATTCGATGTCCATGCGCGAACACCCGGTCGTCGCAGTGGCGGGCATCGTCGTGGGGCTGGAGTCGCAGGTGCCCTCGATCTACCGCAAGCAGGCGCCCACGCTGCGCGAGGCCTACGGTTTCACCGACGAGGAAGTGGAGTTCTTCGACCTGCACATCGTCTCCGACGAGATCCATGGCGAGCGCGGCTACCAGATCGTGCTGGAGCACGCCGACACGGCGGAGCTGCAGCAGAAATGCCTGAAGGCCTGCGAGATCGGTGCGCAGATGCGCCTGCTCTACACCGCCGAGCTGTACCGCGAGTACGTGCAGCCGACGATGCAGGCCCGCGAAGCCGTGGCGGCCTGACCGGCGCGACACCGACGACAACGGAACGGCCGCGGGACAGCGGCCGGCCGCCCCACCTGGAGACAAACACCATGAGCGCTGCCCCCGTGGCAAAGGCGCCGGAGTTCGCGATCGCCGACATCCGCGCCTGGCCCCTGTCGTTTCCCGTGCCCGAGGGCAACGCCGTGCGCCTGGGCGTCGGCCGCGCGCTCAAGCGCGACGCGGTGGTGGTCAAGGTCACCACCGCCGGTGGCGTGGTGGGCTGGGGCGAATCGCACCATGGCCGCGCGCACACCAGCATCGCGCACTTCATCAACCACGCGCTGCGCCCTCTGGTGCTGGGCCGCGACGCGACCGACGTGCAAGGTGTGTGGCACCGCATCTACCAGGCGCAGCTGGCGGCCATGGGCACGGGCGCCGCGTGCGCCATGGCCATGAGCGGCATCGACATGGCGCTGTGGGACATCCGGGCCAGGGCCGTGGGCTGGCCGCTCTACCGCCTGCTTGGTGGCGCGAGCCGGCCGTTGCCGGCCTATGCCGGTGGTGTGGCCCTGGGCTGGCAGGACCCGCAGGCCCTGGCCGATGAAGCGCGGGCGCACGTGGCGACGGGCTACCGTGCGCTGAAGCTGCGGCTGGGCGACACAGTGGCGCGCGATGTTGCGCGGGCCACCGCCGTGCGCCAGGCGCTGGGCGACGACGTGGTGATCCTGGCCGATGTGAACACCGCCTACACGCTGGACGACGCGCGCCGCGCCATGCCCGCGCTCGATGCGCTGGGCATCGGCTGGCTGGAAGAGCCCTTCCCCGCGCACGACTGGCGAAATTACGAACAGGCGCGTGCCTACGGCCTGCTGCCCTTCGCGGCCGGCGAGAACCACTACACGCGCTTCGAGTTCAACCGGCTCATCGATGACCGTGTGGTGGGCATCGTCCAGCCCGACCTGTCGAAGGCCGGCGGCATCACCGAGACCCTGCGCATCGCGGCCATGGCGTCGGCGCACAAGGTGCCGGTGCACCCGCACAGCTCCATGACGGGCATCAACATGGCCGCCACGCTGCACGTGCTCGCCGCCATCGAGGGCCATGGCTACTTCGAGGCCGATGTCTCGCGCAACAACCTCTTCCGCGACGCCCTGGTGTCCACGCCTTTCGTGGTGGACGCGCAGGGCTTCGTGAGTCCGCCCGAAGGCCCGGGCATCGGTGTGGAGGTCGATGAGGACTTCCTCGATGCCCATCCTGCGATCGAAGGGCCGGCCTACGCCTGAGCCATCAACGACGACGACAACAGGAGACACGACATGCCCCATTCGCTCACCCGCCGACAGGCACTGACCGTGGCCGCCAGCGCCATCGCGTGCACGGCCGCACCCCGGCTGGCGCTGGCCGAGTCCTTTCCGTCCAGGCCGGTCCGCATCATCGTTCCCTACCCCACGGGCGGCTTCAACGACACACTGGGCCGGCTGGTGGCCACCAGAATGGCCCAGCAGTGGAAGCAGCCCATCATCGTGGACAACCGTCCCGGCGCGGGCACGACCATCGGCACCCAGGCGGCGGCCGCTGCCGCGCCCGATGGCCACACGCTGCTGGTGGTGCAGTTCCCGTTCGCGGCCAACCCGTGGCTGTACAAGGGCCTGCCCTACGACACGCACAAGGCATTCGCGCCGGTGCTGCTGGCCGGGCGCTCGCCCATGCTGGTGCTCGCCCACGCGGGCAGCCCGTACCGCACGCTGCAGGACGTGGTGGCCGCGGCCAGGGCCCGGCCGGGCAAGCTGAACTACGGCACCTCGGGCCCGGGCTCCTCGAACCACCTGGCCATGGCCCTGTTCGAACGTCAGTCCGGCACGCGCATGAACCAGGTGCCGTACCGGGGCAGCACGCCACTGCTCACCGACCTGGCCGGCGGGCAGATCGAACTCGCCGTCGACCTGCTGCCGCATGCGCTGCCGTTCATCCAGTCCGGCCGGGTGCGGCCACTGGCCATGGCCACGCTGCAGCGCTCGCCGCTCATGTCCGAGTTGCCCACCGCCGCCGAGGCCGGTGTGCCCGGTTACGAGGCCGCCGGCTGGCACGGCTTCGTCGTGCCCCAGGGCACGCCCGCGCCCATCGTCGCGCAGCTCAACCGCGACCCTCAACGCCTTGCTCGAGCAGGACGAGGTTCGCAAGGTCTTCGCGACGCAGGGTGTCATTCCCGACGGCGGCACGCCCGAACAGTTCCGCACCTTCATCGACGGCCAGATGGCGCTGTGGAAGAAGGTCGTGCAGGAAGCCGGCATCACCGCCGAATGATTCGCCCCACATGGATACCCGCATGACCCCGTTGCAAGCCTTCAACCTCATCGCCGGCGAATGGCGGCCGGCGCAGTCCGGCGCCTGGGCGCCCAGCGTCGACCCTTCGAACGGACAGCCGCTGGGCCGCCTGGCCGACTCGGCCCGCGCCGATGGGGAGGCGGCCATCGCGGCGGCGCGCGACGCTTTCGAGCGGCCCGAGTGGTCGCAGAACCCGCGCCTGCGCCAGATGGTGATGCTGCGCTGGGCCGACCGCATGGAATCGCGCATGGACGCCCTGGCGCGCCTGCTCACGCAGGAGAACGGCAAGGTGCTGGCGCAGGCGCGCGGCGAGATCGCCGCCGCCGTGTCCGAGATCCGCTACTACGCGGGGCTCACGCGCTACCTGCCCGGCCATGTGTTCGAGGTCGAGCCGGGCACCTTCTCCACGCTGCTCAAGGAGCCCGCGGGTGTGGCCGGCATCATCGTGCCCTGGAACGCGCCGGCGGTGCTGCTGATCCGGTCGCTCACGCCCGCACTCGCCGCAGGTTGCACCGCGGTGATCAAGCCGGCACCGCAGACGGCGTTGATCACCGCCGCGATCCTGGACACGCTGCACGGTGTCGAAGACCTGCCGCCCGGCGTCGTGAATCTGGTGAGCGAGCAGGGGCACGAAGTGGCCGCCCTGCTGGCGGAGTCGCCCGAGGTCGACGTGCTGAGCTTCACCGGCTCCAACAGCACGGGCCAGCGCATCATGGCCGCGGCGGCACCGACGATGAAGAAGCTCTCGCTGGAGCTGGGCGGCAAGTCGGCCTGCCTGGTGTTCGAGGACGCCGACGTCGACGCCGTGGCGCCCGCGATCGCGGCGGCCGCCACCATCATCAGTGGGCAGCAGTGCACGGCGGCGCGGCGCGTGCTGGTGCACGCCAGCCGCTACGAAGCCATGAAGCGCGCGCTGGCCGCGGCACTGGCCGGGCAGCGCGTGGCGCCCGGGCTGGAGGCCGGGGCGCAGATCGGTCCGATGATCGACGAGGCCTCGGCGCGCTCGGTGGGCGAGCGCATCGCCCAGGCCATGGACGCGGCCGACGAGGTGCTGCTGCGGGGTGGGCGCGTTCAGGGTGCGCTGGCGGGCGGGGCCTTCCTCACGCCGACGCTCGTTGCCCACCGCGACACCAGCGCCTTCTTCGTGCAGGAAGAAATCTTCGGCCCTCTGCTCGTGCTCGAACGCTTCGAGGACGAGGCCGAAGCGGTGCGGCGCGCCAACCACTCCGAGTTCGGCCTGTCGGCCAGCGTCTGGACGCGGGACGGCGCGCGCGGCCTGCGCGTGGCGCGCGCGCTGCGCAACGGCACGGTCTGGATCAACGACCACAACAAGCTGTTCGCCGAAGCCGAGACCGGTGGCTACCGCCGCAGCGGCCTGGGCCGGCTGCACGGCTACGACGCCTTGATCGATTTCCAGGAGATCAAGCACATCTACCAGCAGGTGGGCACGGTGTGACAACCGTCCCGCATCAGGGTTCCCACGCACCGACGGCAGTTCCGCCAACGGCGCCAACATGCAACCATAGGAAAAACGGAGACAACATGAACATTCAACGACGCACATTCGTCACAGCCCTGGCGGCTTCGCCGCTGCTGGGGGCTGTACTGCCGGCCATGGCGCAGGCCAGCACCTACCCATCGCGCGCGGTGCGCATCGTGGTGCCGTACACCGCCGGTGGCTTCAACGACACCCTGGCGCGCCTGGTGGGCAAGAAGCTGTACGAGGCCTGGGGGCAGCCCTTCGTGGTGGACAACAAGCCGGGCGGCGGCACGGTCATCGGCACCGACAACGGCCTCAAGTCGCCACCCGACGGCCTCACGCTCACCATCGCCAGCTTCCCGACAGTGGTGAACCAGTACCTGTACAAGAAGCTGCCGTACACCGAAAAGGACATCGCTCCGATCATCGTCGCGGGCGCCGCGCCGAACCTGCTGGTGGTGCGCGCGGACTCGCCGTTCAAGTCGCTCAAGCAGCTCGTTGCCGCTGCGAAGGCCAACCCCGGCAAGATCAACTACGCGTCTGCCGGTGCCGGCACCTCGCTGCATCTGGCCATGGAGTACTTCAAGAGCGTCACCGGCACGGACATCAATCACGTGCCGTACCGGGGCAGCGCGCCCATGGTGACCGATCTGCTGGGCGGGCAGATCGAGGTCATGTTCGACAACTTCCCTAACGCCCTGCCGCACGTGCAGAGCGGCCGCATGCGGGCACTGGCCATCACGTCCGCCAGACGCTCGCCTGTGGTGCCCGACGTGCCCACCGTGGCGGAAGAGGGCTATCCGGGTTTCGAGGTCTCGCCCTGGTATGGCTTCATGGCCCCGGCCGGCACGCCCCGGCCGATCCTTGAAAAGCTGAACGTCGAGATCAACAAGATCCTGCAGATGGACGACGTGAAAGCCGTGTTCGCGGCCCAGGGCGTGAACGTGATCGGCGGGTCGCTGCAGGACTTCGAACACTACTTCAAGGCCCAGAGCGACAAATGGGCGCCCGTGATCCGCACGGCACACATCTCGCTCGACTGAGCCAGTCCCCGGGCGGCTCCTAGAATCTGTGCCGAGGCGCCGCCCGGCGCATTTCAGAGGAACGCCCGGTGGACTTCCGTCAGATCCAATACTTCCTCGCGCTGGTCGAAGACGGGTCCATGACCCAGGCGGCCAAGCGGCTCAACGTGGTGCAGCCCACGTTGAGCATGCAGATATCCAGGCTCGAGGAAGAGCTGGGCCAGCGCCTGTTCGAGCGGCGGCGCCAGGGCATGGTGCCCACCACGGCCGGGCGCCTGATGTACCGGCTGTTCACGCCCATCCTGCGCGACATGGAGGCCGCGCGCGCCCAGCTGGTGAAGCGCAACGAGGTCGTGACGGGGCATGTCTCGTTCGGGCTGTTGTCCTCGCTGGCCGAGAGCGTGCTGCCCGAGGCACTGTCGCGTTTCAACGAGGCCTACCCGCAGGTGGAGGTGACGATCTCCGTGGGCTACAGCACGCACCTGGTGGACTGGGTCAGCAACGGGCAGGTGGACGCGGCGATCATCAACCGGCCGCGTGGGAAGCTGTCGCTGTTGACCGAGCCGCTGGCCGAGGAAGACATGTTGCTCGTGGCCGGCAAGCTGACCGGCCCCGCGCTGCCGGCCAGCATCCGGCTGGCGCGCCTGCCCGAGCTCGACCTGGATCTGGTGTTGCCCACGCGCCGGCATGGCCTGCGCGGCATCGTGGACACCGCGGCCCAGCAGGAAGAGGTTGTGCTCACGCCGAAGTTCGAGGTCGACGTGCTCGGTGCGATCGTGAGGCTGGTCGAAAACTCGCGCTTCGTCACCATCCTGCCCCGGGTGCTGGTGCAGCGTGGCGTGAACGAGGGAACGCTGCGCGCCTGTCCCATCCAGTCGCCAAGAATCGTGCGCCAGGTCGTGAGGGTCAGCCACCCCCAACGCCCGCTCAGCGCGGCCGCACACGCGTTGATCGACCTCGTTGCCGACGAGGTACGGCGGGTGCTCAGCACGGCATAGGGGCCTTCCGGGCGCGTTGACGTTCAGGTATCAACAAAGACGATGGTTCACATCAGCGGATACGGCTTCCCAGGCCTGTCCGCGCGCCCTAGCATCGATCGCTCGATGGCAGTGCCACTGCCGACCCGGAGCGTTGATTTGATATTCGAGTTCAAGCAGTACACCCCGCACCCCGGCAAGGCCGACGCCTTGCGCGAGCGGTTCTGGCAATGGACCGTGCCCACCTTCCAGCGCCTGGGCATCCGGGTGGTGTCGGTCTTTGCGCCGCGTGAGCGAACGGACGAGCTGTGGTACATCGTCGCGTTCAACGATGAGCCTTCGCGGCAGGCCGCGTGGGCGGCCTTTGCCGGCGACGCGCAATGGCAGCAGGTGAAAGCCGATTCCGAGCGGGATGGGCCGCTGCTGGCGAGCCAGACCTCTCACGTGCTTCAGGCGCTGCAGTCGCCCGAGGCACCCCGGCCAGAGCATGCCTGGCCGCCCGGGTTGATCTGAGCGCCTTCAGGCGGTCCAGAAACCCGGACCGGCCTCCTCGATGGCCTGGAAGATGAAGTCGATGCCGGTCCGGATGCGCGCCAGGTCGCGCGTGTCCGGGTGGCTGATGAGCCAGTAGCTGCGCAGCAGCTGGACCTCGGCGGGCAGCACCGGCACCAGCGTCGGCTCGCGGCGCGCCATGAAGTGCGGCAGCACACCGATGCCGGCGCCGCCGGCCAGCGCGGTGAGCTGGCTGATGACGTTGGAGATGTGGAGGCGCGGCACGATGCCGCGCCCGACCTGGGGCAGGTAGTCCAGTTCCGCGGTCCACATCAGGTCCTCGACGTAGCCCACCCAGCGGTGGTCCAGCAGGTCCTGCCGCTGCTGCACGGGCGGGTGCGCAGCGCAGTACCCGGCCGAGGCGTAGAGCCCGAGCGTGTAGTCGACCAGCTTGTGCGCGTACACCCGCCCCTGCGGCGGGCGGGCCATGCTGACGGCGATGTCGGCCTCGCGCTTGGACAGGCTGAACGCGCTGGGGTTGGCCACCAGCTCGATGTCCAGCTCCGGATGGGCCTCGCCCAGGCGGGGCAGGCGCGGCGCCAGGAAGTAGGTGCCGAAACCCTCGGGTGTGCCGATGCGCACAGAGCCCGTGAGCCCGGCGCTCTCGGCTTGCAGCCTTGCGTTCATGCGCAGCGTCAGCGCCTCGATCGCCTCGGCATCGGCCAGCAGCGCCTCGCCTTCGGAGGTGAGCATGAAGCCGACCGGCCGCCGTTCGAACAGCCGCACGCCCAGCGCGCTCTCGAGCGCGGTGATGCGCCGGCTCAGGGTGGAGTGGTCCACCCCCATCTGGCGGGCCGCGACGGTCAGCCGCCCGGCGCGTGCCATGGCCAGGAAGGCCGGTAAATCGTTCCAGTCGAAGTTGGACATGCGAATTCCTGCACAAACATCTTTCCATTATTCCAATGGAATTGCAAAAAAGTCGATGCTATCTTTCGTTGCCTTTCACAAACAAGGCCGTGGCGCACCGCGCGACCAACGGCCGACTGGAGACAAGCAATGAACAAGACGACGGCGCGCCTGTCTGGCGCCCTGGGCGGGCTGATGGCCATCATCCTGGCCGTGATGGTGGTGCTGGTGTTCGGCAACGTGGTGCTGCGCTACGTGTTCAACGCCGGCATCACGGTGTCGGAGGAGGTGTCGCGCTGGCTGTTCGTCTGGCTGACCTTCCTGGGCGCGGTGCTGGCGCTCTACGAACGCGCCCACCTGGGCACCGACATGGTCGTGTCGCGCCTGGGGCCTGCCGGCAAGCGCCTCTGCCTGATCGCAACGCAGGTGCTGATGCTGGGCGTGACCTGGCTGATGCTGCGCGGCAGCTGGGAGCAGGCGGCCATCAACCTCACGGTGCATGCCCCGGTCAGTGGCGCCTCGATGGCGATCTTCTACGGCGCGGGCGTGGTGTTCGCGGTGCTCTCCCTGCCGATCCTGTTGCTCGACCTGTGGCGCACGCTGAGCGGCCGCATGGGGCCCGACGGCCTGGTGATGGTGAGGGAGTCCGAAGAGCTTGGCCATGCGGAGGAGGGGCCACTGGTCTCCGGTTCGCAGCCCTCCAGAAACTGAAACCGCGCAAGGAACGTTTCAACCATGACCATCTTCATCTTCCTCGGCAGCCTGCTGGGCGCCATGGCCCTGGGCATGCCCATCGCGTACGCACTGCTGGTGTCGGGCGCCGCGCTGATGTGGCACCAGGAACTGTTCGACGCGCAGATCCTGGCGCAGAACGTCATCAACGGCGCCGACTCGTTCCCGCTGCTGGCCGTGCCCTTCTTCATGCTGGCCGGCGAGATCATGAACGTCGGCGGCCTGTCGCGCCGCATCATCAACCTGGCGCTGACGCTGGTGGGCCACCGCCGCGGCGGGCTGGGCTTCGTGGCCATCGTGGCGGCCTGCATGCTGGCCGCGCTGTCGGGCTCGGCGGTGGCCGATACCGCCGCGCTGGCCGCCCTGCTGCTGCCCATGATGAAGAGCGCGGGCCACGATCCCGCCAAGGCCGGTGGCCTGATCGCCTCGGCCGGCATCATCGCGCCGGTGATCCCGCCCTCCATCGGCTTCGTCATCTTCGGTGTGGCGGGTGGTGTGTCGATCAGCAAGCTGTTCATGGCCGGCATCGTGCCCGGGCTGATGATGGGCCTGGCCATCGCCGTGGCGTGGTGGTGGGTGGCACGCGGCGAGAACGTGAAGCCCGCCCCGCGTGCCACCTGGGGGCAGCGCTGGGCCGCCCTGCGCGATGCCACCTGGGCGCTGGTGCTGCCGGTGATCGTGCTCGTGGGCCTGAAGATGGGTGTGTTCACGCCCACCGAAGCGGCGGTGGTGGCCGCGGCCTACGCGCTGCTGGTCTCCACCGTGGTGTACCGCGAACTCAGCTGGGCGCAGTTGAAGCAGGTCTTCGTGCAGTCGGCCAAGACCTCGGCCGTGATCATGTTCCTGGTCGCCGCTGCCATGGTCAGCGCCTGGCTCATCACCGTGGCCGAGATCCCGGACCAGATGATCGCGCTGCTCGAGCCCTTCATGGACAACCCGACCCTGCTGCTGGTCGTCATCATGCTGCTGGTGATGGCGGTGGGCACGGCGATGGACATGACGCCCACCATCCTGATCATGACCCCGGTGCTGATGCCGGTGGTGAAGGCCGCGGGCATCGACCCGGTGTACTTCGGCGTGCTCTTCATCATGAACAACGCCATCGGCCTGATCACGCCGCCCGTGGGCACGGTGCTCAACGTGGTGGCCGGCGTCGGCCGCATGAAGATGGACGACGTCATCCGCGGTGTGCTGCCGTTCATGGGCGCGCAGCTGATCGTGATGTTCCTGCTGGTGCTCTTCCCCGCGATCGTCATGGTGCCGGCCCGCTGGTTCTCCGGCGGTTGACCGACACCGTCTGCTGTTCCTTCCCCTGCTTTTTCCTCTGTTTCCGTCCCTTTCCCCTACCGGAGTTTTCCCATGTCCCTGATTCGTCAATTGAAGGCCCGCGCGGCCGCTGGCCGCCCGGTGCGCGTGGCCGTGATCGGCGCCGGCAAGTTCGGCTCCATGTACCTGTCGCAGGCACCGCGCACACCCGGTGTGCACCTGGTGGCGGTGGCCGACCTGTCGCCAGACCGCGCCCGCGCCTCGCTGGCCCGCGTCGGCTGGGAAGCGCCGCGTTTCGCCGCCACCTCGCTGGCCCAGGCCTCGCGCGACGGCAGCACCTTCGTCACCGACGATGCCGGTGCGGTCATCGCCAGCGATCTGGTGGACATCGTCATCGACGCCACCGGCAGCCCGGCCGCCGGCATCCACCACGCGCTGCTGTGCTGCGAGCACCGCAAGCACATCATCATGGTCAACGTCGAAGCCGACGTGCTGGCCGGCCCGCTGCTGGCCCGCCGCGCGGCAGAGGCCGGCATCATCTACACCATGGCCTCGGGCGACCAGCCGGCGCTGATCGCCGAACTGGTGGACTGGGCGCGCACCATCGGCATGGAAGTGGTGTGCGCGGGCAAGGGCACGAAGTACCTGCCGGTGTACCACCAGAGCACGCCCGACACGGTGTGGGGCCACTACGGCTTCAGCGAATCGCAGGTGGCCGGCGGCGACTTCAACGCCCAGATGTTCAACAGCTTCCTGGACGGCACCAAGTCGGCGCTGGAAATGGCCGCCGTGTCCAACGGCTGCGACCTGACCCCGCCGGACGACGGCCTGAAGTTCCCGCCCTGCGGCGTGGACGATCTGCCGCACATCCTGCGCCCCGTGGCCGACGGCGGCACGCTGCCACAGAAGGGCACGGTCGAGGTGGTGTCCTCCATCGAACGCGACGGCCGCCCGGTGTTCCGCGATCTGCGCTGGGGCGTCTACGCCGTCTTCGAGGCGCCCAGCCAGTACGTGATGGACTGCTTCCAGCAGTACGGCCTGAAGACCGACAGCACCGGCCGCTACGCCGCCACCTACAAGCCCTACCACCTGATCGGCCTGGAGCTGGGCATCTCGGTGGCCAGCATCGCCGTGCGCAACGAAGCCACCGGCGCCACCGGCGAATGGCGCGGTGACGTGGCGGCCACCGCCAAGCGCGCGCTCAAGGCCGGCGAGAAGCTCGATGGCGAAGGCGGCTTCACCGTCTACGGAAAGCTCATGACCGCAGCCACCTCGCTGCGCAAGAACGCGCTGCCGATCGGGCTGGCGCACAACATGGTCCTCAAGCGCGACATCCCCGCCGGCGGCATCGTCAGCTGGGACGACGTGGAGTACGACGCCACCAAACAGGCGGTGCGCGTGCGCCGCGAGCAGGAAGACCTGTTCCGCCGCGAACTCGGCCTGTGACGGCCTGGCCGGCGCTGCGTGCGGCGCCGGCCCCCTCGTTCCCTTTCCCGATTCCATACCAACAGGAGACACACCATGCGAACCTTCACCCTGCGCGCGGCCCTGGCCGCCCTGATCCCCGCCCTGACGCTCATGGCCTCGCTGCCCGCCGCAGCGGCCGACATCCGCGAGCGCACCATCAAGTTCTCGCACGTGCAGCCCAAAGACAGCCACATGGACGCGGGCGCGCAGAAGTTCGCGGCCCTGGTGGCGGAGAAGAGCGGCAAGAAGATCAGCGTGCGGGTGTTCGCTGGTGGCACGCTGGGTGGTGACATCCAGACCCTGTCGGCGCTGCAGGGCGGCACGATCGAGATGACCACGCTGCCGCCCGGCCTGATGGCGGGCGTGAACAAGGAATACGCGGTGTTCGACCTGCCGTTCCTCTTCAGCAGCTTCCAGGAGGCCGATCAGTTCCTGGACGGCCCGGTGGGCAGCGCCCTGCTGGCCAAGACCTCGCAGGGCCTGGTGGGGCTGGCGTACTGGGACCACGGCTTCCGCAACCTCACGAACAGCCGCCGCCCCATCACGAAGGCCGAGGACTTCGCCGGCCTGAAGGTGCGCGTGTCGCAGTCGCCGATGATCATCGAGACCATCAACGGCCTGGGCGCCAATGCCACCCCCATGGCGTTCACCGAGCTGTACTCCGCGCTGGAAACCCGCGCCGTCGACGGCCAGGAAAACCCCGCCGCGGTGATCGAGGTCAACAAGTTCTACGAAGTGCAGAAGCACCTCGCGCTGACCCGCCACCAGTACAACCCGCTGATCGTGCTGATCAGCCAGAAGGTGTGGGACCAGCTCAACGCCGACGAGCGCAAGCTCATCACCGACGCGGCGCTGGAAGCCGGCCAGCACCAGCGCAAGGTTTCGCGCGAGATGGACGCCAAGGCCGTGGCCACGCTCAAGGGCCATGGCATGCAGGTCACCGAGATCAGTGCGGCCGAACGCCAGCGCATGATCGAACGGCTCAAGCCGGTGAGCGAGAAGCTGGCGCGCGACATCGGTGAGCCGCTGGTCAAACAGGTGCGCACCGAACTCGACCGCATCCGTTCCGCCCAGAAGTGAAGACCGGAGGGACCGCACCGTGACCCGACCCCTGCTCGGCTGCATTGCCGACGACTTCACCGGCGCCACCGACCTGGCGAACAACCTGGTGCGTGGCGGCATGCGCACGGTGCAGTGGATCGGTGTGCCCGAGGGCCCGGTGGACACCGGCGGCGCGCAGGCGCTGGTGGTGGCGCTCAAGACCCGCACCGTGGCGCCCGACGAAGCGGTGCGGCAGTCGCTGCAGGCGCTGGCCTGGCTGCAGGCGCAGGGGGTCGAGCAGATCTATTTCAAGGTCTGCTCCACCTTCGATTCCACACCCCAGGGCAACATCGGCCCGGTGACCGACGCGCTGATGGCGGCGCTGGGCGCCGGGCTGTCCACCGTCTGCCCGGCCTTTCCCGAAACCGGGCGCACCGTGTACCAGGGCCACCTGTTCGTGGGCCAGCAGTTGCTGAGTGACAGCGGCATGCGACACCACCCGCTCACGCCCATGACCGACGCGAGCCTGGTGCGCCTGATGCAGGCGCAGACGCGCGGTCGCGTCGGGCTGGTGCCGCTGGCGGTCATCACGCGCGGGGCCGAGGCTATCCGCGAACGGCTGGACGCCCTGCAGGCCGACGGCGTGCGCCACGCGGTGCTGGACGCGGTGCAGGACGCCGACCTGCAGCACATCGGCGCGGCCCTGGCCGGCATGCCCCTGGTGGTGGCCGGCTCCGGTGTGGCCGTCGGTCTGCCGCAGAACTGGCGCGCGCGCGGCCTGCTGGAAAGTGAGGGCGCCGCGGACCGTCTGCCTTCGGTGGCTGGTGCGTGCGCGGTGGTCTCGGGCAGCTGCTCGGAGGCCACCCGCGCCCAGGTGGCGCGGGCGCAGGCACAGGGCTGGCCCAGCTACATGGTCGACCCGCTGGCACTGGCGCGCGGGGACGACGTGGTGGCGCAGGCGCTGGACTGGGCCGTCGGGCGTGTCGGCTCGACGCCGGTGCTGGTCTACGCCACGGCCGAACCCGCCGCCGTCAAGGCCGTGCAGGCGGCGCTGGGCGTGGCCCTGCCCGGTGAGCTGGTGGAACAGGCACTGGCCGCGATCGCACGCGGGCTCGTCGGGCTCGGCGTGCGCCGGCTGGTGGTGGCCGGTGGCGAAACCTCGGGCGCCGTGGTGCAGGGGCTGTCGGTGCGTCAGATGCAGATCGGGCCGCAGATCGACCCCGGTGTGCCCTGGACGGCGGTGCGCGCGGCGTGCCAGCCGGACGCGGACCTGCACGTGGCGCTGAAGTCCGGCAACTTTGGCGGTGTGGACTTCTTCGCCAAGGCCTTTGCGGTCGGGGGCGCGGCATGAGCGCAACCCCGCCACGCGACGACAGCCTGGCGCTGCGCGCCGCCATCTGCGACATCGGCGCCTCGTTGTACGCGCGGGGCTATGTGCACGCCAGTGCGGGCAACATCAGCGTGCGCCTGCCCGATGGCGGTTTCCTCATCACCCCCACCGACGCCTGCCTCGGCCGCCTGGACCCGCAGCGGCTGGCCGCCATGGACCCCGACGGCACACAGCGCAGCGGCGACCGCGCCTCCAAGACGCTCGCGCTGCACCGGCGCATCTACGCCGCCGACCCGCAGGCGCGCTGTGTCATCCATACCCACGCCACCCACCTGGTCGCGCTCACGCTGCAGGGCGTGTGGTCGAACGACGACATCCTGCCGCCCATCACGCCCTACCAGGTCATGAAGGTGGGGCACGTGCCGCTGATTCCCTATCACCGCCCGGGCGACCCGGCGGTGGCCGACCTCGTGGCGCAGCGCATCGAGGCGGGCCGCGCGGTAGATCGCCCGATCCAGGCCGTGATGCTGGAGCGCCTCGGCCCCACCGTGTGGCACGGCGACCTGGCGCAGGCCAGCGCGGTGCTGGAGGAGCTGGAAGAGACCGCCCGCCTCTGGCTGATGACACGCGCCGAGCCACTGACCGAATTGCAGATCGACGAACTGCGCCGCCTGAGCGGTGGGCGCTGGTAGCTCCGCCGATCCTTCGCCCCACCTGGACACCCCATGCCCCGCTTCGCCGCCAACCTGTCGATGCTCTACACCGAGCACGCCTTTCTGGACCGCTTCGCCGCCGCCGCCGCCGACGGCTTCGATGCGGTCGAGTACCTGTTTCCCTACGCCTGGCCGGCCGCGCAGCTGTCGGCACACCTGCGCGCGCACGGGCTGCGGCAGGTGCTGTTCAACGCCCCCCCGGGCGACTGGGACGCCGGCGAGCGCGGCATTGCCTGCCTGCCGGGGCGCACCGACGAATTCCGCCGCGGCTTCCTGGACCAGGCCCTGCCCTACGCCCAGGCCCTGCATTGCCCGCGCATCCACGTGATGGCGGGTCTGGTGCCGCCGGGCACCGCCACCGAGGGCCTGCGCGCGATCTACCTGTCCAACCTTGCATGGGCCGCGCGGCTGGCCGCGCGCGAAGGGGTGGAGGTGCTGATCGAGCCGATCAACCAGCGCGACATGCCGGGCTACTACCTGACGCACCAGGCGCAGGCGCACGCCATCGTGCAGGAGGTGGGCGAACCCAACCTCAAGGTGCAGATGGACCTGTACCACTGCCAGATCACCGAAGGTGACGTGGCCATGAAACTGCGCACCTACCTGGCCGCCGGGCGGGTGGGGCACCTGCAGATTGCCGGCGTGCCCGAGCGCCATGAGCCCGACCGCGGCGAGCTCCACCACGCCTACCTGTTCGAGCTGCTCGATGAGCTGGGCTGGACCGAGCCCATCGGCTGCGAGTACCGGCCGCGCGCCGGCACCTCGGCCGGGCTGGGCTGGCGGCCCGGGAGCACGCCCCGTGGCTGAACGGCACCCGCACGACCCCGTGCCCTGCGAGGTGCTCATGGTGCGCTTCGACATCCACGCGCCGCACCACGAGGCCTTCGAAGCCGCGGTGCGCCGCAACGCGCGCGCCTCGCTGGGCACCGAAGCGGGCTGCCTGCAGTTCGACGTCTGCCGCGACCCGCAGGACCCCGGGCGCTTCCTGCTGTACGAACGCTACGCGAACGCCGCCGCCATCGCGCACCACCGCCGCACGCCGCATTACCTGGCCATGCAGGCGGAAACGGAGACCTGGGTGCGTTCGGTGAGCGTGACGCACTGGCAGCGCTGAACCGCGGTGGCCCTGCCGGTCGAGTTCGGGCGCATCCGCGCGAAATTCCGCACATTTCGCCGGCCACGAGGGCTTCCCATTCTTCGGGGCGCCTCGCTAGACTCGCGGGCATTCGGCCAGTTTTCAACGTGAGAACAGACATGCAGAAGAAAAATTGGAGGGTCATCGGGGTGTCGCTCGCGCTCGCGGGGCTGATGCTTCCCGCCGCGGCGCAGGACACGGTTTTCAGCGATCCGGACAAGCAGCTCGCCGTCAACGGCCAGCTGAAGATTCCGCAGAAAGCCATCTACCTGCCGGTCACGCAGGTCAAGTGGATGCTGCATGGCAAGTTCACCGCGCGCGGCGGCGTGTTCCGCGGTGCGATCTCCTCCAAGGAAGTGGTCAGCGACGTGGACCAGGCGCGCGTCCGCAAGATCGCCCAGGCCCTGCACGACGATCTCGCGAGCCAGCTGAAGGCGGCCGGCTGGACGGTCAACACCCGGCAGGAACTCGGCACCAACGTGCCCAACTACACACCGGCCACGCCCAACAAGGAAGCGGGTTACCCGATCGACAACGTCAGCAGCGGCGCGCTGAAAGTGAGCTACGCCGTGCTCGCCCCCGAAGGCATGCCCACGCTGATGCTCTCGGGCATGACCGGCACCGCCGGCATGGGCGGGCTGCAGGGCTTCGGCGCCATGGCGGGCATGGCCGCGCTGGCGGGCGTCAACAACGAATCCTTCCGCTACGCGCGGGCCAACCCGGGTGTGACGATGCTGGTGGACTACGGCTTCGCCACCGCCGCACTGGGCGAGACCGAAAGCCGCATGCTGGGCACCGAAGCGGCGCCCGCGCTGGTGTTGACCGGTGGCTACATGGCCTATACCGCCGACTCGCAGTCGCGCGTCAACATCAAGGAAGGCATCGAGGTCGCTTCGGGCATCGGCACGCTGGAACAGCTGGACCGCACCAGCACCAGCACCAACGTGCTGCGCTACCTCTCGGGCATGTCAACCATCGACAAGACCAACTACGTGCTGATCCCCGACTGGGACAAGGTCGAGGCCGAGGCCCTGCGCGCCGGCAAGGCGTTCAACGCACAGATCGTGGCGAAGCTGAACAGCTGATCGCTGCGCCGCCGTGGGCGCCGGTTCAGCCCGCCAGTTGCACCAGCTGCTGCCGCGTGTGGATGCCCAGCTTCAGGTAGGCGCGCTTCCTGAGCGTCTGCACCGTCGACGGCGCCACGCCCATCTTCTCCGCGATGCCGTGAAGAGGCTCGCCATTCACCATGCCGACGCAGACCTCGCGCTCCCGTGGCGAGAGCTTTGGCGCGCGCTGCGCGAGTTGCCGGTCGATCAGAGACGAACGCACGTCGGCGTTCAGGCGTTCGCGCTGGGCGAGCAACGCGTTGCTGTGGACCTTGCGGAGCAGCGGCGCGATGCCGGCCAGGCGCACGACCTCGTCGGCGCCGAACGGGCCGAACGATTCGTCGCGGTAGAGGTTGAGCGCGAACGCGGTGCGCGCCACCGGCGCATACAGCAGGGTGACCCGGCCAGTGAGCCGTGAGCTTTCGAAGATCTCCTGGCGCCAGCGGATGTCGGGAATGTCGTTCACCGGGTAGTGCAGCACCGTGACGTTCGCGTTGCCCGCCGCTTCGCGCTGGACGTGGCCTGCCAGCCGCGTCACCTCGTCGAACTGGCTGTACTGCCGCTTGTAGCGGGCGAAGCACTGCGCGGTGATGTTGGGCAGGTTCGGCCGGTGGGTGCAGCCATCCACCTGGGACGGCACCACGTCCGCGTACTCCACCAGGGAGAGGTAGTCGACCTGGACGTGGGCGTTGATGAAGCTCAGCAGGCCGCGCCCCGGCGCCTGGCTGGTGGGCACGTCGAGCAAGGCGTCGAGCGCCCCCGCGTCCACCTGGTGGCCAGGGGGCGGTGTTCTGACGGTCCAGGTGGAGGGCATGGCGCTTCGAGTTTAGAAACGCGACCCGCACGCACACAGAGGACAAACCCGCGCGCGATGGCCGCCCTCCATGCGACGCGGGCCTACTGCGCCACCAGCCCGAAGTCCTTGATGCGCTTGAGGATCACCTCGGCTTCCGCGCGGTGGCTCTCCTCGAACTCCTTCGGTGTGCTGTTCATGATTTCAAGTCCGCGCTCGTTCATCAGCCGGCCCACCTCGGGGTCGGCCAGGATCTTCCGGATCGCTTCCGTCAGCCGGCGCAGCACCGGCTCGGGCGTCTTCGCCGGCGCGACGAAGGCGATGTAGACCGCCGCATCGAACAGCGGGTCGTCGAAGCCCTGCTCGCGCATGGTGGGCACCTGCGGCAGCGCGGGCGAGCGTTCGCGGCCCATGATGGCCAGCGCCGTCACCTTGCCCGCGAGCACATGCTGCTTCGCGAGGCCCGCCGACGTCAGGCCCAGGCTGACCGTCTTCGACAGCAGGTCGGCCATCACGGGCGCTTCGCCGCGCTGCGGCACGTGCACCATGCCGGCGTCGAGCGTGCGGTTGAGCTGTTCGCCCGCCAGGTGGCCCAGCCCACCGGGACCCCAGGAACCGTAGGTGAGCTTGCCGCGCTGGTCGGCGGCCAGGCGCTTGAAGTCGGCCATGGTCTTCACCGGCAGGTCCGCGTTGGCCGAGATGACGGCCGGGCTGCGCACGGCCTGGGTGATGTAGCTGAAGTCCTTGAACGGGTCGTAGTGCAGGGTCTTGTACATCGCGACGTTGTTGATCAGCGTGTCGCCCAGCGTCACGAGCAGCGTGTAGCCATCGGGCGCGGCCCGCGCGACCTCGGTGGCGCCCAGCGCGCCGTTCGCGCCGGCCTTGTTGTCCACCACCACCGGCTGGCCGAGTTGCTTCGACAGGCGCTCGCCCACGGTGCGCGCCACGAAATCGTTGGCGCCGCCCGCCGCGGCAGACGCCACGATGCGGATGGGCTTGTTGGGGAAGGTGGCGCTGCCCTGCGCGAACACGGCGAGGGGCATCAGGGTCATGCAGGTGACGGCCAGAAGGCCTGCGAACTGACGGTTCATGGGTGTGTCTCCGTGGGGTTGTCGTTGGGTCTGGAACTCATGCGGTCATGGCCACAGCAGGGGCCGCCCGTTCCTTCGCGAGCTCGCTGTCGACGAGCCGGCGGAACTGGACCAGGGCCGCGTCCATGGCCATCGGCAACATGGGCGCGGTGGGGTTCAGCAGGATGTTCCGGTACTGCGCGGTGATGATGTGGCGGTCTTCCTCGAAGGCGGCAATGAGGCCCTTGAAGATGGTCTCGGTGGTCTCGTCCATCGCCTGAGGCGCGTGGTACGCCTGCTGGAAGAAGTAGTGCGTGGTGCTCTCGGTCTCGGGCGTCAGCGTCTGGCAGCTGTGCAGGCGAACCGCGCCGCTCATGTCGCCCTCGGGCTGGCCCGTCGGGCGCCCGCCGGAGTCCATCAGCAGCGTGCCGGGCAGCAGGAAGTCGTAGACGAACCAGCGGTCGACGTTGCCCTCGAAGGTGTGGAAGGAGCGCCAGTAGGCAGAGGGCGGCACATCCGGCACATGGCGGGTCACGCGGATGCCTTGCGGCACCCGCTCCACCTCGGGCCGCGACTGGGCGATGCGCGTCGACCCGCCCAGGGTGTTCTCGTGCACATACGACAGGTGCGAGAAGTCCAGCAGGTTGTCGCAGATGAGCATGTACGGGGTTTCGTAGTGCAGGTACCCCGGCCTGTAGTGCCATTCCGGGTGGTCGCACGAGAAGTTGTCCGGCAGCAGCGAGACGTCCGCGAGCGAGGCCTCGCCCATCCAGACGAACACCCAGCGGTTGCGCACCTCGACCGGGTAGGTGCGCACCCTGGCCTTGATGGGAATGCGGTCGACGCCCGGTGCCTCGATGCAGACGCCGTCGGGTGCGAACTTGAGGCCGTGGTAGCCGCAGCGCACACAGTCCCCCTCGCGTCGGCCGGCAGACAGCGGCGCCAGGCGGTGGCAGCAGCGGTCTTCCATCGCCACCGTCTCACCGCTGGACAGCCGGTAGAGCAGCAGCGGCTCTCCCAGAATGGTCCGGTGAAAGAGGCCGCTTTCAGGGATCTCGTGGGCCCAGGCGGCCACGTACCAGCAGTTGCGTATGAACATCGAATCCGTCTCCTTCGTGAGGCGGAGGTCAATGTAGACAGGGCGTGTCCTCCTGTCTGTCCCCCGGTTCGGGGACAGCGCCGCGCGACGGGTGCCCGCCGCCTGGACGCCTCCCCGGCGTGTTGAATTCCACTCCTTGGAATTGGGGTGGTGCGCGCGCCGGCCGGTCGACCTAAGCTGCGCGCAGGTGTTCACGGTGAAGCCGTGCGCCCTTCCATAACGAGACCCGGAGACATGTCATGACCACCCGAATTCCCCTGTCGCGCAGGCGCTTCAATGCCGTGATCGGCGCCAGCCTCGTGATGCCGTTTGCCGCGCAGGCACAGGCCCAGGCTTTTCCCAACAAGCCCATCCGCATCCTCGTGCCGTTCGCCGCGGGCGGCCCGACCGACCTGATGGCCCGCGCCGTGGGCAAGTCGATGTCGGCGTCCATGGGGCAACCGGTGATCATCGAGAACAAGCCGGGTGGCGGTGGCGTGATTGCCATGGGTGAGGTGGCGCGCGGGCCGGCCGATGGCTACACGCTGGCGTTTCCTTCCATCCTGGCCGTGACCAACCCGGCGCTGATGGCGAACTACCCGTTCGACACGCTGCGCGATTTCGCGTCGCTGACCGTGGTGGGATTCATCCCGCACGCGCTGGTGGTGAAGCCCGACTTCCCGGCGAAGGACCTGCAGGCCCTGGTGGCGATGGCCAAGGCCAACCCCGGCAGCATCAACTACGGCTCGTCCGGCAACGGCACCTCGGCACACCTCGGTGCCGCGCTGTTCGCGCAGCGCGCCGACATCAAGGTCACGCACGTGCCCTACCGCGGCGCGGCCCCGGCGGTGCAGGACCTGCTGGGCGGCCAGATCCAGTTCATGTTCCTGGACATGAGCTCGGCACTGGCCCAGATCAAGACCGGCAAGCTGCGCGCATTGGCCGTGGCACCGGCGAGCCGCTTCGCCGGCCTGCCCGATCTGCCGACGGTGGCCGAGCAGGGCTACCCCGGCTTCAATGTGCATGGCTGGTATGGCCTGTTCGCGCGCAGCGGCACGCCGGCGCCGATCATTCAGACCCTGTACGGCGAGGTGAAGAAGGCGCTGGAGTCGGCGGAGATCCGCGACCTGTTCCAGAACTACGGCATCGAGGCTGGTGGCATGTCGCCCGAGGCGTACACCGAGATCGTGCGCAAGGACCTCGCCCTGTGGAAACGCACCGTCGACGAACTCCAGATCACCCTGCAATAAGCCCGATGAAGATTGTCATTCCGGACGACTACCAGGACTGCGTTCGGCACCTGGCCTGTTTCGGCAAGCTCGCCGGCCATGAGGTGCGCGTGTTCAACGACTCGGTGAAAGGCACCGACGCGCTGGCAGAACGCTTCGCCGATGCCGAGGCCATCGTGCTCACGCGCGAGCGCACCCGCATCGACGCCGCGCTGCTCGAGCGCCTGCCGAAGCTGCGCCTCATCAGCCAGACCGGCAAGCTCGCCGGCCATGTGGACCTGGACGCGTGCACCGCGCGCGGCGTGCTGGTGGCCGAGGGCAGCGGTGCGGGTTCTGCGACGGCCGAGATCGCCTGGGCGCTGGCGCTGGCCAGCCGGCGGCATCTGGTGAGCGAAGCGAACCGCCTCAAGGGCGGGCAGTGGCAGGGCCACCTGGGCCAGCAGCTCAGCGGCCAGCGCCTGGGGGTGTGGAGCTATGGCCGCATCGGGCGGCAGGTGGCGGGCTACGGCCGCGCGTTCGGCATGAAGGTGTGGGTGTGGGGCCGCGAAGCCTCGACCTCGGCCGCGAAGGCCGACGGCTTCGAGGTGGCGCCGACGCGTGAAGCTTTCTTTGAACAGAGCGATGTGATCAGCCTGCACGTGCGGCTCAACGCCGACACCCTGGGCCTGGTGACCGCCGACGACCTGGCGCGCATGAAGCCCACCGCGCTGCTGGTGAACACCAGCCGCGCCGAGCTGATTGCCCGTGGCGCGCTGGAGCAGGCGCTGGTGCAGGGCCGCCCCGGGTTTGCCGCGGTGGACGTGTACGAGGAAGAGCCGGTGCTGGGCGCGAACCACCCGCTGCTGCGCCTGCCGAACGCGCTGTGCACCCCGCACATCGGCTACGTGGAAAAAGACAACTACGAGCGCTACTTCGGCATCGCTTTCGACAACATCGTGGCGTTCGCGCAAGGGCGCCTGACCAAAGTGGTCAACCCAGCGGCCTTGCGGGCGGCGGTCAGCGCGGGCTGAGGCCGCCGAGCCAGGCCAGCAGCATCGGGTTGACCTCGTCGGCCCGCTCGTACTGCACCCAGTGGCCGGCACCGCCCACAACGCGGGCCCGGGCATCGGGCAACGCGTACGACAGCGTTGCCGCGATGGCCGCGGGCTCGGCCGTCACATCGTGTTCACCCCAGGCCAGCAGCACCGGCCCCGTGTAGGTCGCCAGTGTTTCAACAAGCCCGCCCGAACGCGAGATCTCCTTGCTGCGAAAGCGCGTGCGCACGCAGGCTTCGGTGTGGATGCGCAGCGCGAGCGGGTCGATGTCGTCCGCCGCCACGCTGAGCATGTGCATGGCGAGGTTGTGGCGCATCGCCTGTTCCACGGCCACCGCATCGCCCGCGCGCCAGGCGGGTTTCCAGTTCACCAGCTCGCCCTTGGGCCGCCGTTGCCCCTGATGGCCGCCGGTGCCCAGCAGGGCCAGGCGCTGCACATGCGGCCGTTGTGCGGCCATGTGGGCGGCCACGAGGCCACCGAACGAGAAGCCCACCAGCTGCACGGGCGTGTCGGGGCCGACGAGTGCGTCCAGCGTGGACAGCGTGGGTTCCAGCAGCGACGCGAGCCCTTCGCCCGCCGGCGCATCCGAATCGCCAAAGCCCGGCAGGTCGACCACCCACACCGTGTGCCGCGCGGCCAGTGCCTCGATGTTGCGCACCCAGTGCAGCCAGCTGCCGTGGCCGCCGTGCACCAGCACCACCGGGCTGCCGCTGCCAAAGCCGCGCCAGCAGACGCGGCCACCCGACCAGGCCACATGCTCGGTGCGCGCCAGCGCGGTCAGCGCGTCGGCCAGCTTCGTTTCAACCGGCATCGGCCAGCACCACCACACCGTCGGCCGCTTTCACGCCCTGGCCTTCGTTCAGCACGAACACCGGGTTGATCTCGGCCTCGATCAGCCGGTCGCCGAGCTGCGCCGTCATCTGCGAGAACGCGACGATGGTGGAGACCAGCGCCTCGACATCGGCCCTGGGGCGGCCACGGTAGCCGTCGAGCAGGGGCCAGGTCTTGAGTTCGCGCACCATCTCGCCCGCCACCTGCCGGCTGAGCCCGCCCGATGCGGGCAGCATGCGCAGCGTGGTGTCCTTGAACAGCTCGGCGGTGATGCCGCCCATGCCCAGCAGGATGGCCGTGCCCAGCGCATCGCGGTGCATGCCGAGGATGAGCTCGGTGCCGCCCGACACCATCTCCTGCACCAGAAAGTGCGAAGGCTTCGTGCCGGCCCGCGCCTGCACCTCGTCGGCCATGCGATGCAGGCGCTCGCCGATCTGTTCGGCCGGCACGTTCACTGCCACGCCGCCCACATCGCTCTTGTGCGTGATCTCGCCCGTGAGAATCTTCAGCACCACGCGCTCGCCCAGCTGGCGCGCCGCCTGTTCGGCTTCTGCGGCGTTGCCCACCACGGTTTCGGCGGTGCAGGGGATACCGAAGCGGGCGAACAGCTGTTTGCATTCGGCTTCGTTGAGCGAGCCGTGGCCGATGCCGTGCAAGGCCACTGGCGCACCCAGCGGTTCGGCGGCCTGCTCGGCCCAGCGGCTCGTCCGCAGCATGCCGGCCAGCGCCGCGGTGCAGCTCTCGGCCTCGGTGAAGGCGGGCACGCCGCGTTGCGTCAGCAACGCGGTCACCTGCGGCGCGTGCGGGCTCACATAGGCGATCACCGGCTTGTCGCTCAGCGGCAGGCAGTCCTGGATGGCGCTGGCCATCAGCTCCGGCATGGCCAGGCTGGACGAGCCCACGATGATCGTCAGCGCGTCGTAGCTCGGGCTCTCCAGCAGGGCGCGAATGGCGCCGCGCAACAGGTCGGGCTGCAGGCCGGCCAGCGTCACGTCGATCGGGTTGCGGTCGAGCGCGGCCTGGTCACCGGTCTGCAGCGCGCGCAGGCGCGCGGCGGTGGCGTCGTCGGGCGGCGGGGTCTCGAAGCCGGACACGCCGTAGCTGTCCGACACCAGGGTGCCCGCACCGCCGGTGGAGGTGAGGATGGCGACGCGGTTGCCGCGCAGCACGCGCCCGGTGGACAGGGCCGCGGGAATGTCCAGCAGGTCGCCGAAGGTCTGCGCGCGGATCACGCCCACTTCCTTGAACAGCGCGTCGTACATGCGGTCGGCGCCGGCGAGCGCGCCGGTGTGCGACACCGCCGCCTGCGCACCGGCTTCGGAGCGGCCGATCTTGAACGCCACCACCGGCTTGCCGGCGCGCGCCGCCTTCAATGCGGCCTGGCGGAAACGCTCCGGGTGCCGCACGCTTTCCACGTACAGCGCAATGACGCGCGTGGCTTCGTCGTCGGCCAGGTGGTCGATGAAATCGGCGAGGTCCAGGTCCACCTCGTTGCTGGTGGAGACCAGCTTGGACAGGCCGATGCCGCGCGCCGCCGCGCGCGAAAGCAGCGCGCCCAGGATGCCGCCGCTCTGCGAGACCACGCCCACCGAGCCCACGGGGAAGTGGTCCATCTCCAGCGCACCGCTGGCCGAGAGCACGATGTGGTCGGTGAGGTTGACCAGCCCGATGGTGTTCGGCCCGAGGATGCGCATGGCGCCCGCGGCCTCCATCAGCTGCGCCTGCCGTCGCGCGCCTTCCTCGCCGGTCTCGGTGTAGCCGCTGGCCAGCACGATGGCGGCCGCCGTGCCGCGCGCGGACAGGTCCTGCACCGCCTTGTGCGCGCGCTCCGCGCCGAGCAGCACGATGCCGACATCCGGCACGGTGGGCAGCGAGGCCACGTCGGGGTAACAGCGCAGGCCATTGATGTGTTCGGCGCGCGGGTTCACCGGGTAGATGTCGCCGGTGAAGCCATGCTTGCGCAGGTAGGCCACCGGGCGGCCGGCGGTCTTGCCGGCGTCGGCCGATGCGCCGATGACGGCCACGCTGCGCGGCTGCAGCAGCCTGGAGATGGAGGTCACGGGGTTCATTCCTTGGACGCGGCCTTGCTGAGGAAGGCCATCACCGAGTCGCGGTGCTCGGTGCTGGTGTAGCAGATGCCCTGCGCCTGGCTGCCCTGTGCGAAGACCTGTTGCGCCGGCAACTCGAAGGTCTGGTTCAGGATGGTCTTGCTCAGCGCGAGCGCCGTGGCCGACCCCTTGCTGAGTTCGCGCGCCCAGGCCTGTGCGCTGGCCAGCAGCTGGTCTGCCGTGGTCTTGCGGTCCACGATGCCGAGCGAGAGCGCCTCGTCGGCGTCCACCTTGCGGCCGGTGAAGATCAGTTCCTTCGCGGTCGACAGGCCCACGCGACGCGGCAGGAAGTACATGCCGCCGCCGTCGGGAATGATGCCGCGGTGGATGTACGACCAGGTGAAGCTGGCCCATTCGCTGGCGATGACGAAGTCGCAGGCGAGCGCGGTGTCGGCGCCCAGGCCCGAGGCTGCGCCGTTCACGGCGGCGATCACCGGCTTGGGCATGGTGTGCAGCAGCATCTGCGTGTGGTGCACGCGCTGCTGCCGGTGCCAGCCGTTGAAGCCCACCTCGCCGGCCGGGGCGTTCATGCGCTTTTCCATGCCGGCCACGTCGCCGCCCGCGCAGAAGCCCTTGCCCGCGCCGGTGAGCACCAGCGCGCGGATGGCCTTGTCGGCCGCCACCTGTTCCAGCGCATCGATGAATTCGGCGCGCATGGCGTCGCTCATCGCATTGCGTTTGTCGGGGCGGTTCAGGGTGAGCGTGGCAATGCCGGTGTCAACCTGCAGATCGATCAGGGGGGAAGACATGGTGGGTTCCAGGGGAAAGAGTCAGTTCGACGTGATGTTGTTTTCTTTGACGATCTTGCGCCAGCGCGCTTCTTCGGCGCGCACGTAGGCTTCCAGCTCGGCGGGGGCGCCGGCGCTGATCACCAGGCCTTCCTGCTCCACCTTCTTGCGGAATTCATCGGTGGCCACGGCCTTCTTCGCGGCGGCATTGAGCTTCGCGATCACGTCCGGCGGCGTGCCGGCGGGCGCGTACAGGCCGTACCAGCTTTCCATCACGTAGCCGGGAATGGTCTCCGCGATGGCAGGCACGTTCTTGAGCACCGCAGATCGCTCGGCGCCGGTCACGCCGAGCGCGCGCAGCTTGCCGCTTTCCAGGCCCGACGACACGGCGGTGGCGGTGCCGAAGATCATGTCCACCTGCCCGCCCATGAGGTCGGTGAGGGCCGGGCCCGCGCCGCGGTAGGGGATGTGCTTCATCTGCACCTTGGCGAGGTTGTCGAACATCTCGCCGGCCAGGTGCGCCGAGGTGCCGTTGCCCTGCGAGGCGTAGTTGAGCTTGCCGGGGTTGGCGCGGGCCGCGTCCAGCACGTCCTTCACGGACTTGTACGGGCTCTCGGTGCGCACCACCAGCACGTTGGGGCCCTTGCCGATCAGGACCACCGGCGCGAAGGCCTTGTCGTTGTCGTAGGGCAGCTTGGGCATCAGGCTGGGGTTGACCGCGTGGGCGAAGGTGGAGATCACCAGCGTGTAGCCGTCGGCCGGGCTCTTGGCCACGATGTCGGTGCCGATGATCGTGCCGGCGCCGGGCTTGTTCTCGATCACCACCGACTGGCCGAGCTCCTTGGCCATGCCCAGGCCCAGCGTGCGCGCGATCAGGTCGGTGCCGCCGCCGGGCGCGAAGGGCACGACGAGGCGGATGGGCTTGTCGGGGAACTGGGCCAGCGCCGAGGTGGCCGCGAGCGCGGCCGACGCAAAGAGGAGGCCGATGCGCGCGGCGGTGGTTCGACGGGAAATGTTCATGCTTGTCTCCGGTAGGGTGTGTGGGCACACGGTGTTCTTTTCAGAGGGGAATGCTACGTTTTTCACCCTTTCGCCGCACCTGTCTAATTCCATTGAATGGAATTGCTGCGGCAGATTTGAGATGATGCAGCGCATGACAACGAGCCCGATTCCAGACGCGCCCGACGACACGTTCGGCACCTCGCCCACCAACCGGTCCCTGGTGCGCGGCATCCAGATCCTGCGGGCGTTCCGGCCGGGGTCCAGCTGGCTGGGCAACGGCGATCTGGCCGAGCGCACGGGTCTTTCACCCTCCACCATCAGCCGCCTCACGCAAACGCTGGTGACGGCGGGCATGCTGCAGCACGACCGCCGCCGCCGGGCCTACCGCCTGGCGCCGCCGGTGCTCAGCTTCGCGCACGCCATGCGCGCGGGCTCCCATGTGCTGGCGGTGGCGGCGCCGCGCATGCGGGCGCTGGCCGAAAGCCAGCGCGTCAACGTGGGCCTGGCGGCGGCGGACAACGACGAGATGGTGTACCTCGAGTCCATCCGCTACAACCGCCGCGTGGCGCTGCGCAACGTGGTCTCGGGGCAGCGCGTGCCGATGGAACTCACCTCGCTGGGCCGGGCGTACCTGTCGACGGTGCCGGCCCGCCAGCGCAAGGCATTGTTCGAGGTGTTCCAGCGGCGCTGTGGCAGCCACTGGCCCGAGGTGCAGGCCGACATCCTGGCCGCCATCCGGCAGGTGAACGAGCAGGGCTTCTGTGCCGCGTCATGGCAACCTGAGGTGGTGGCCATGGCCATGCCGCTCAGCACGGCCGAGGGCATGCACGTGCTCAACATCAGCGTGTCCACCGAAGAGCCCCTGGCGCGCGTGGTGCGCGAGCTGTCCGGCTCGCTGATGGGGCTGGCGGCGGAGCTTCAGGCCGTGCTGGCCCGCGATGTGGAGCCGTGAAGCCGGCCCGCCGCGTCACGCATGGGCGTTCTGGAACTCCTGGCGCAAGGTGTCCACCAGTTCCTCCACCGACGGGGCGGAGGTCACACCGGACACGGAGTGTCCGGCGCTCCAGAGGTCTGACCACCGCTGGATCACGGCGCTTTCCGATCCGCCGCCAAACCGTTGGCGGGCTTCCTGCACCGACACCGTTTCGTCGAGCTCGGCCGGGTCCAGGCCGACTTGCCGGATGGAGGGCTTCAGGAAGTTGGCAGGCAGACCCGTGAAGGCGCGCGTGGCCAGCACATCGTCGAGTGAACTCTGCCTGAGCATGTCCTTGTAAGGCTCTGAACCGAGGCTTTCTCGGGTGGCGATGAAGCGTGTGCCCATCGAGACCAGATCGCAGCCCAGCACGGTGGCGGCCTTGAGCGCCACGCCGTCCGACATGCCGCCCGCCAGCACAACCGGTCCATCGAAAATGGTGCGCACCGCGCGCACGAAGGCGAACGGGTTGGCCCAGCCGGTGTGGCCACCGGCACCGGCCGTGAGCAACACCAGCCCGTCCGCCCCGGCTTCGATCGCCCGTTCGGCGTGGTGCACCGAGGCCACGTCGGCGAACACCAGGCAGCCGCTGTCGTGCAGGCGCGGAATGACCGCAGCGGGAGAGCCCACACTGGTGATGACGAGTTCTGTGCGGTGCCGCGCGATCAGTTCGACCTCGGCCATCACACGCGCCGGGTCGCGCCGCATGATGAGATTGGGGCAATGCGGGGCGTTGCGCGGGTGCTCTGTGGCGTCCTGGTTCAGCCGCTGCAGCCAGGCGTCGAACTCGTCCAGCGAGGCGCAGTTGGCCGTCGGGAACGAGCCAATGACGCCAGCGCGGCAGGCCGCCATCACCAGTTCGAGGCCGGAGATCCGCAGCATCGGCGCCGCGATGACCGGCACGGCAAGGCGGTCCATGAAGGGCAGGGTGTTCATGTGGAAGTCAGTGAAGAGAGGTGGGCGATGGAGGCGCGCGCTTCTTCCATCAGTTCGCGAACGATGTCGCCCAGGGGTTCGATGCGGTTCGCGAACGCGATCGACGGGCCGAGCGAGAGCATCCCGCGTTGCCAGTCGCCGAGGGCATACGCGTGGTCGCGCGCCGTGCTGCCACGGATGAGGTCGCCGAAGTCGGCGTGATCGCGCGCGCCCGCGCTTTCGATGGCCTCGATCTGGCGCGCTGTGTCGTTGCGCAGCACGCGCCAGGTGTTGCCCAGCGACTGCAGCAGTCGCACGGTCGAGTTTTCGTCGCAGGCGAGCAGGTGTTCCTTGTAGCGCGCGTGCGTCTGTATCTCGTCGCAGACCAGGAAGCGGCTGCCCATCAGCACACCGTCCAGCCCCTGCGCCAGCACCGCCGCGATCTGACGTCCGCGCCCGATGCCGCCACCCAGCACGACGGGCACCTTGAACCGGTCGAGCGCGAGTGCGCCCATCAGCATGGTGGAGAGCTCGTTGGTGCCCGGGTGCCCACCTTCTTCCATGCCCACCAGCGCGACCGCGTCGGCCCCCGCGCGTTCGGCCGACAGCGCGTGCCGGATGCTGGATGCCTTGTGGACCACGATGGCGCCCGCGTCGTGCAGTACCGAGATCAGCGGCGCAGGAGCCATGCCGGCGGTTTCGAAGTGGCGCACGCCATGTGCGAGTGCCGTCTCCATCGATTGCAGGACACCGGCGTTCGCTTCGGCCCGGCCCGACAGGGTGAGGTTGACGCCGAACGGCTTGCCTTCGGTGAGGTCGGCGCATTGCGCCAGCGCCTGGGCAAACGCGGCGTCGCTGGGAAAGGATCTGGGGGTGATGAAACCCATGCAGCCTGCGTTGACGAGTGCGGCCACGTAGGGCGCATCCGACAGCCACATCAGGCCGCCGCCGAGGATCGGATGTTCAATGCCCAGCAACTGGGTGATGCGTGTGCGAATGGGGGGTGTCATGGCTTCACAGCGGTGTGCTGCCCAGTGCAGGTGTAGCGCCCGGCACGACCTCGGCCATGCCGGCCAGAGGCACGGGGTAGCGGGCCAGGGGCATGTCGGTCCGCTGCGTGTCGAACCGGTCGCGTTGCGCGAACTGCGGCAAGGCGCCGAGTCGGGCGGGCTCGACCACGGGCGCGACGGGCACGTCGTGTCGTTGCAGCAACTCGAAGGCCAAGTGGGCGTCCAGCGGCTCCAGCGCCTGGGCCAGGCGCTGGTTGATCGCTTCGGCGTGTGCCTTGCGCGCCTTGTGCGACGCGTGCTCCGCGCCGTTGAACGGCGCCAGATCGAGCGCATTGCACAGGCGTTTCCAGAAGTGGTCTTCCAGTGCAGCCACCGACAGGTAGGCACCGTCGCGGCATCGGAACGCGCCGTAGGCCGGTTTGACCAGCGTGGCCGTGCGCTGTGCCGGCAGGGTGTCGGCCCCGGTTTGCCGGTAGCCGCCGATGCGCGGGTTCATCCAGTGCAGTGCGCAGTCGGCGAGCGCCACGTCGAGATGCTGGCCCTGGCCCGTCGTCTGGCGCTGGAACAGCGCGGCCAGGGTGGACGAGAGTGCATACATCGCGCCGCACAGGTCGGCCACGGGCAGCCCGAAGTTCAGCGCCGGGGCGCCTTCTGGCTCGCCCGACACCGCCAGCACGCCGGCCGCCGCCAGGTAGTTGATGTCGTGCCCGGGCAGGTCGGCCCAGGGTCCGGTCTGGCCGTAGCCACTGAGCGACACGTACACCAGGCGCGGGTGGCGCTGGCGCAGCGTGGCCGCGTCCAGGCCCAGGCGCGCCATCACGCCCGGTCGGTAGGACTCGACCAGCACGTCCGCCGTGGCCACCAGGGCCTGCACCTTGGCCCGCTGCGCCTCGTCCTTGAGGTCGGCCAGCACGCTCCGTTTGCCGCGGTTCATCGCCTCGAAAGCACCCGCGCCCAGCTGGCGTGCGTTGTCACCATGCGGCGGGCGTTCCACCTTGATCACCGTGGCGCCCATCTCGGCGAGGCTCTGGGTGAAGAAGGGGCCTGGCAACAGCTCGCTGAAGTCGAGCACGGTGATGCCGTGCAGCGGCGCCGTCATGCGGGCCGCCCCGGTTCGGCGCGTTCGATGATCACCGCGTCCAGCGGAATTGCACCCTCACCGGCCGCACCCACCCACACCGGGTTCAGGTCCATCTCCTCGATCCGGTCGGCGTTGGCCACCACGAATGCGGAGATGCGAAGCAGCAGGGCTTCCAGCGCGGCGATGTCGGCAGGCGGCCGGCCGCGCGCGCCGTCCAGCAGCGGGAAGCTGCGCATTTCGCGCACCATGGCGGCGGCGTTGCTGGCGTCCAGCGGCAGCATGCGGCGCGTCACGTCGCGCAGGATCTCCACGTAGATGCCGCCCAGGCCGAAGGTCATCACATGGCCGAACACCGGGTCGCGGGTCACGCCCACCATCAGCTCGATGCCACCGCGCGGCGCCATCTTCTCGATCAGCAGGCCGTCGATGGTGGCGTCGGGGCGCGCGAGGGTCACCGAGTCCATGATGCTGTTCCAGGCCTCGGCCACCTGCGCGGCATCCTGCAGACCGATCTTCACGCCACCGATGTCGGACTTGTGCACGATCTGCGGGCTCACGATCTTGGCCACCACCGGGTAGCCCATGCCATTGGCGAGGGCGCGCGCCTCGTCCACCGTGCGCGCCAGTCCATTGGGCAACAGCTGCACACCCGCAGCAGACAACTGCCGCTTCCCTTCGGTTTCGGGCAGCGCGCGGGTGGCGCTGGCCACCGTGCGTGTGGACGTGGGCGTGCTGGTCGCGAGCGTGGGATGGGCACGCTTCCAGCGGCCGTACTCCACCCAGCGCCGGATCGCCTTCATCGCCTTGCCCACGGAGCGGGGCGGCGCAAAGCCGTTCTCCACCAGCATGCGGTAGCCCTCGCCCATGCGGTCGCTCATCCAGATCGGCACGATGGGTGTCTTGCAGGCTTGTTGCGCGGCGATGATGGTTCGTGCCATCTGGATCGTCGTGTCGCCGTAGTCCAGCGCAATGGGCACGATCACGCAGCCCAGATGGGGGTCGTTGGCCACCGCGCTGAGCGTCTTCTCGATCAGGGCCGAGTCGCTCAGCACCGCCGCCGTTGTGTCCACCGGGTTGTCGATGGCCGCGTAATCCGGCAGCAGGTCGCGCAGCACGTCGCGTGTGTGCGGCGCGAAGGTGGCAAGCGTGAGGTTCGACAGGCCGACCGCATCGGCCGTGAGGGCGGCAGTGCCACCGGAAGAGGTGTAGATCGCAAGCCCTTCGGCCGCGCCGGGCTGCGCGCGCGCGAACAGCCAGGCCGTGTCCACGAGCTCGTCGATGTCGTCCACCTCGATCACGCCGAATTGCCGGAACACCGCGCTGTTCACCTCGGCCGAACCGGTGAGGGACGCGGTGTGCGACTGCGCCGCGCGCTGGCCGTATTCAGACTTTCCCACCTTCAGCGCGATCACCGGCTTGCCGTTCGCGGCGGCGCGCTGGATGGCCGAGACGAACCGGGGGCCGTCCTTGATGCCTTCGAGCAGCGTGACGATGACCTTGATGTCGGGTGCGTCCGCCATGTAATGGATGAAGTCGGCCACCTGCAGATCCACCTCGTTGCCGGTGGACGCCCACAGGCCGATGCCAATGCCGCGTTCCATGGCCTGCATCACGTTGCGGCCCAGGCCGCCGCCCTGCGTGGCGAGGCCGATCGGGCCCTTCACCAGATCGTGCGGGAACGAGGGCGAGAAGGTCAGGCCGAGCCGGTGGTTGACGTTGGTCAGCCCCGGGCAGTTGGGGCCGTACAGGCGCATGCCGCCGGCATCGGCAATTTCCTTCAGGCGCACCTGGGCGCGTTCGCCTTCCTCGCCCGCCTCGCCGAAACCGGAGGTCAGCACGATGGCGAACAGCACACCGCGTGCGGCGCATTCCTCGGCCACCGTCAGCACCCCGGCGGCGGGCACGACGATCACCGCGAGATCGGGTGTGGCCGGCAGCGCCGCGACGCTGGGCCAGCAGCGCCGGCCCCGGATCTCGTCCTTGGTGGGATTCACCAGATAGATGTCGCCGTCGAATTCGGAGTGGTCCAGCAGGTTGGTCAGCGTGCGTTCGCCAATGCTGTTTGGGCGGTCCGATGCGCCCACGAGGGCGATGGAGCGAGGCCGGATGAGCCTGGAAAGGTCGGTCAAATGTGTCTCCATGGGTGGTCTTGAAATGGCGCGGCGCGGACGGGCGGCGCTCAGGCGATGGCAGACATGCCCAGGATCTCGCGGCCCACGATGAGGGTCTGCACTTCCGTCGTGCCCTCGGGGATGGTTCCGCCACGGGTGTCGCGGAAGATGCGTTCGATCGGGTAGTCGGTGGCGTAGCCCAGGCCACCATGCACCTGCAAGGCCATGCTGGCCACTTCGTGCGCCGCTTCCGTCGCATAGAGCTTGGCGATCGAGCACGCCGTGCGCGCGTCCTTGTCTGCGTCCAGCGCGGCGGCGGCGCGCAAGCCCAGGGCCCGCGCGGCTTCGACGCGGATCGTCATGTCGACGATGAGCTTCTGCACCAGCTGGAAGCTGCCGATGGGCTTGCCGAACTGCGTGCGCGTGCGGGCGTATTCGATCGACAGGTCCAGCGCCGACTGGGCCGCGCCGACCGCGCCCATGGCGATGTTCACGCGGGCACCGTCCAGGCCCTTGAGCATCTTCTTCAGGGCATTGCCTTCTTCGCCCAGCAGGTTCTCGCGGGGCACCTTCACGTTGTCGAAGTTCAGCTCGGCCGTGCCGGTGCTGCGCAGCACCATGGTGTCGACGTTGCGAACTTCATAGGGCGAGACCGCGCGCTCGACCAGGAACGTGGAGAGCTGGCCCTGGCAGTCGGGGCTGTAGGTGCGGGCCACGACGATGCCGAAATCCGCGAACGCGCCGTTGGTGATCCACAGCTTGCGGCCATTGAGCACGTAGTGGTCGCCCTGCAGGTCGGCGCGCGTCTGCACCTGCGCGATGTTCGAACCCGTGCCCGGCTCGCTGATGGCGTTGAACACACTGCGCTCTGACGCCATCAGCGGTTTCAGGAAGCGCTCCTGCTGCTCGGGCGTGGCTTCGGAAGCCAGCTTGTTGATGGCGGCGTTGGTGATGTTCACCATGGTGCGCATGGACAGCCAGGTGTAGCCGGCTTCCTCCATCAGCATGGCCCAGCTCATCTGGTCCATGTCCATGCCACCCTGCGCCTCGGGCAGTCGACCCCCGATGTAGCCGAACCGGGAGAGACTTTTCAGGAGTTCGAAGGGAAAAGTCTTGTTCCGGTCGTGCTCCGCCACCATGGGCGCCACTTCACTTTTCATGAAGCGGCGGACGCTGTCGCGCAGCATCTCCTGGTCGGCATCGGGTACGAAATACATGGAATGTCTCCTGTCGTTGGTTTGAAGATGCCCCGCGTGCCTACGCGGGGCCGGGTTCTCTGGACGCCGCGCCTCGCCGTGCGGGCGTGGCGCGGGGTGCGGGTGTGGATGTGGTGGTGCGGGGGTGGAACACCAGGGCCTGCACCTCCTGGAGGGCTTGCAGGCAGACGTCGCGGTGCTGGCGCATGCGGTCCGTCGGGCCGGCGATCGAGATCGCCAGCGGCTCGTCGCCAACGAAGCCCGCCACCGCCAGCGCGGACAGGCCGTCGGCGCCTTCGTTCTCGACCCACATCCAGCCTTGCTGGCGGGCCTGCTCCACCTGGGCCTGCAGCACATCGAGATCGGTGATGGTGCCCGCGGCGATCTTTTTCATCGGTTTGAGCCGAAGCTGGCGCGCGGCTTCCTCGTTCGTGCCCAGGGACAGCTCGGCCTTGCCCAGCGCCGACACGTGCAGCGCGATCTTGTTGCCGACGTTGCCCACATAGCGAAGCGGGTGCGTGCCCTCGGCGAAGGCCAGCATCTTCACCACGCCGCCTTCCAGACGGCCGCAGATGCCGGTCTCGCCGGTCTTGGCGCGCAGCATTTCGCACGCCTCCGAGGCCACGGCGTACAGCGGGTCGCCTTTGGAGATGTCCTGGGCGATCGTCAGCAGGCGGGCGGTGGGATAGAAGCGCCGGCTGCGAGCGGTGCGCAGCAGGTAACCCATTTCGTGCAGGGTGTGCAGCAGGTCCGAGCAGCTGCTTTCGGGCAGGTCCATCAGGCGCGCGAGGTCCGAGTTGGACAGCTCGCGGCGCTCTCTGGCGAAGACTTCAAGCAAGGACATGGTGCGGGCGGCGGCAGGAACGAGTGTTGGCATGGTGTGCTCCGGTATTTCGTAGTGACTTACGAATAATAGCGATGAAGAAGCACGTAGCCAGGGGATTTTTGGTTGCTTATGTGGAGAGTGCAGGACGGTTGGAAGTGAATTTTTGCGCTTGCATTTCTACGAGGTATTGAAGTATTCTACGACCAGTCACGATGTTGTGACAACAAAAAACGGAGACAAACATGCGCAAGGCTGTACAGAGGCTGGTGGTGGTTCTCGCGGGGGCACTGGCCTTCGGCGCGGTGCACGCCGCGGGTGACTGGCCCACCAAACCCATCACGTTCATCGTGCCCTTCACGCCCGGCGGCATCACCGACCACACCGCGCGGCAGATGGCCAAACTGCTCAGCGCGCAACTCAACCAGCCGGTGGTGGTGGACAACCGGCCAGGGGCGGGGGGATCGATCGGTGTGGAGGCGGGCGCGCGCGCACCGGCAGATGGCTACACCCTGATCTATGGCACCCAGGGCACGCAGGCCGCCAACCTCGCGCTGTACAAGAACGTGCGTTACGACCCGGTGACCGACTTCATCCCGGTGCACGGCATGTCCGAAACGCCGTTGATGCTCATGGTCAACCCGTTGCGCCCTTACAAGACCGTGCCCGAGCTGATTGCCTATGCCAAGGCCAACCCCGGCAAGCTCAACTTCGGCTCTGCCGGCCCCGGCACAGCGACCCACCTCACGGCGGAACTCTTCCAGACGGCCGCGGGCATCAAGATGACCCACGTGCCCTACCGTGGCAGCAGCCCGGCGCTGACCGACCTGATGGCCGGCAACCTCGACCTGATGTTCGACTACCCCGCCGTGGTGATGCCCTTCATCCAGGGCAAGAAGCTCAATGCCCTGGCCGTCACGTCCAGGAAGCGGTTGGCCAGCGCACCCGATGTGCCGACGGTGGGCGAGCTCGGTCTGCCCAATGCCGAATCCACCGCGTGGAGTGCCATCTTCGTGCCGGCGAAAACGCCGCCCGAGATCGTGAAGCGCCTGGGTGACGAGATCGCCAAGGCCATCGTCGACCCGGAAATGATGCAGAGCACCGAGAAGTTCGGCAGCGTTCCGCAGATCGGCCTGCGCGACGAGAAGCTTGGCGCCTTTGTCCGGTCGGAGATGGTGCGCTGGCGCACCGTGGTGCAGCAGTCCGGCGCCACGCTCGACTGAGCCTTGCTTCTCCCCCTCTTTCGTTTCACCGACCCGCCCGATTCACCGTCATGACAGAACCCACGTCCGCCCTGAAGCCCCTTCATCCCTCGCTGTACCAACTGGCGGAGGATGGCCATTCACTCGACTTCTTCTTTGCACAATGCCCCGCTTGCAGCGGACTGAGCTTTCCGGCCAACGCGCCCGGCTGCATGCACTGTGGCGACCCCCTGCTGGGCGCGCAGACGATGCGCCGTCCCGGTGGCGGTGAGTTGCTAGAGTACGTGACGCTGTATGTGCCGTTGGCCCCGGGCATGGCCGCGCCAAGCATCGCGGGCGATGTCCGCATTGCCGACGGCGTGGTGGAAGAGGGGGTGATCGGGGTCGATGACGAGGCCGTGTTGCGCCCGGGCATGGTGCTGCGTGCCGTGGCCGAACCGCGAGAAGCACAGGGCGTGTATGCCTGCCGCTTCGTGCCGGCCGAACAGGGGGTGTCTGCATGAGCGCCGCGCACAACCAGACGGATACCCGCCCCGCCACCGACTGGCTCGACGCCAACGGCGGCGTCTACATCGCCGGCATCGGCCTGCACCCCTATCAGTTCCCCAGCGAAACCCCGTACACGCAGCTCGGCCTGACCGCCGTGCGCGCGGCGCTGGGCGACGCGGGCCTGCCATGGCAACAGGTGAAGAGCGCGTACGTCGGCACCACGTCCATCGGCATGGCGGCCGGGCGCGTGCTGTTGCGCCACCTGGGTTCCACCGGCCTGGCCGTGACCCAGGTGGAGAACGCCTCGGCCTCGGGCTCGTTCGCGTTCCGCCAGGCGTGCATGGAGATCGCCACCGGCGTGAGCGACGTGGTGCTCGCGCTGGGCGTGGACAAGCATGGGGACGGGCGGCGCGCGGTCAGCAAGGACGGCCTGGAGCGGCTGAGCGACACCGCCACCATTCCGGCCGTGAAGTTCGCCATGATGGCGCGCACCTACCTGCGCGAGCGCGGCGCGAACGTGGACGAGATGGCGGCGGTGGCGGTGAAGAACCACGCCAACGCGGCGCGCAATCCGTTCGCCCAGTTCCGCAAGCCGCGCACGCTGGAGCAGGTGCTGGCATCACCGCGTGTGGCCGGCGATCTCACGGTGCAGCAGTGTTGCCCGCGCGGCGAAGGCGCCGCCGCCGCGGTGCTGGTGTCGGGCAACGCGATACGCCGTCTGGGGCTGGACGCGCGCCGCTGCGTGCGGGTGCGCGCGTCGGTGGCCGGCAGCGAGCTCAACGAACGCCAGTACGGCGATGCCGCCACGGAACTGGTGCGCGCCAGCGCGGGCGCGGCGTTCGAGCAGGCCGGCATTGCGCCGACCGAGCTCGACCTGCTCGAGCTGCACGACGCGTTTTCGGTAGAGGAGCTGATCTACAGCGAGGCGATCGGTGTGTGCGAGCCGGGAGAGGGCGCACGCTACCTTGCGCGGGGCGATTCGCAGATCGGGGGCCGCTGCGCCATCAACGCGTCAGGCGGTCTGATCGGCATGGGGCATCCGCTCGGGCCGACCGGCATCGGCCAGCTGGCCGAAATCACACGCCAGCTGCGCGGTGAGGCCGAGGGCCGTCAGCACACGCAGGCGCGCTGGGGCATGGCACACATGATCGGCCTGGGGTCGGTCTCTGTCGCGCACGTGCTCTCGGCCGCGGGCTGAGTGGCAACACGGTTCAACACGAGGAGTGCTTCCACATGACTTCCAACGACACACAGAACCTCGGCACGCTGCTCTATGAGGTGCGCGACCGGGTGGCCGTGATCACGCTGAACAGGCCGGACCGCATGAACACCCTGGGTGGCACCATGAAGGCCGATCTGGCGCGCGCCTTCTTCGAGCTGGCGCGCGAGGACGAGCGCGTGCGCGCGGTGCTGGTTACCGGTGCGGGCGACCGCGCCTTCTGCGCTGGCGCCGACATCAAGGAGCGCGCCGGCGATGTGGTGCGGGGCACCGAGTACTTCGTCCGGCAGAAGGCCACACACGACCTGTTCCGCCACATGGAGGAGTTCGAAAAGCCGGTCATTGCGGCCATCAATGGCGTGGCCCTGGGCGGGGGCCTGGAGATCGCGCTGTGCTGCGACCTGCGGCTGGCATCGTCCAGTGCGCGCTTCGGCTTGCCCGAGATCAAGCTCGGCGTGATCCCCGCTGCCGGCGGCACGCAGCGTCTGCCGCGCCTGATCGGTGAGGCGCGCGCCAAGGAGCTGATCCTCACCGCCGACCTGATCGATGCCGAGACGGCCCACCGCTATGGGATCGTGAGCCGCGTGCTGCCGCCGGCCGAGCTGATGCCCGCTGCGCTCGAACTGGCGCAACGCATCGCAGCCCACCCGCCGCTGGCGGTGCGCTTTGCCAAAAGCGCGATCCACCGGGGCATGCAGACCGACCTGGACTCCGGCCTGGAGTACGAGCGTTATGCGGCCGCCATGATCGTCGACAGCGAGGACCGCGTGGAAGGCATGCGCGCCTTTGTCGAAAAACGCGAACCCCGATTCACCGGCCGTTGAGCGGCCACACCCAACTCACAGGAAAAAAGAACATGCAACTCGGATTGAACTCACAAGTGGCGCTGGTGACCGGCGGTGGCCAGGGCGTTGGCCGCCAGATCTGCCTCGAACTTGCGGCCGAAGGCGCGCGGGTGGTCGTCAACGACCTTTTCCCGGAGCGGGCCGCGGCGGTCGCCGCCGAGATCACTGCCGCTGGCGGTGCGGCCCTGGCGGCGCCCGCCGACATCACGCAACAGGACGCGGTGGACGCGATGGTCGAACAGGCCAGTCGCCATTTCGGCCAGCCCGTCACCATCCTTGTGAACAACGCCGGCATCATTCCCGAACGGCGCGAGAAGGGCGGGCGCACCCCCGCGTTCGTCGACATGCCCGTGGTCGACTGGGCCAAGATCGTGAACCTCAACGTCTACGGCACCATGCATTGCTGCAAGGCCGTGTTGCCCGGCATGGTCACCCACAAGGGTGGCCGCATCGTCAACATCATTTCTGAAGCCGGGCGGATCGGAGAGGCCAACATGGCGGTCTATTCCGGCGCCAAGGCGGCCATCGCCGGTTTCGCCAAGGCGCTGGCGCGCGAACATGGCCGTCATTCGATCACGGTCAACTCGGTCGCGCTGGGCGCGGTCTCTCACGAGGGCATCAAGGACGGCCCGCTGAGCGTGGCCGCCACGGTGGAGAACAACGAGCTGCTCGGCAAGATGCTCGGCGTCTACCCGATTTCCAAGGGCACGGGCCGGTTGGCGCGTCCGACGGATGTGTCGGGCGTGGTGGCATTTCTTGCGTCAGACCGCGCGCTGTTCATCACCGGGCAGACCATCGGTGCATCTGGCGGTTTTGCCATGGTGTGAGAAGCCGTTGCTTCGCAAGCCAGTGAGGGCGGTGGCCTGACGGCCAACCCTCTCTGGCGTTCCTATAACACCGTGGACCGCGCGAAGGTCTCGATGTTGTCGAGCAGCGCGTCCAGCGCCTTGCCGGCGCCGGCCACATCGCCCGCGCCAATGGCGGACGCCACCGCCGCGTGCAGGCGCGCGGTTTCGGGCAGGTCGGCCGATTGCTTGTAGTGCAGGTACCAGAAGCGCCGTGACAGGCCGTGCACCAGGCTCATCGCGCCTTCGGCGAACTCGTTGCGCGCGGCGGCCAGGCACAAGGTGTTGAACTCCCGGTCCGAATTCATGAACGCGCGGTCGTCGTGGTTGCGCGCGGCGGCCAGGAAGTCGTCGGCCAGGCGCACGAAATGGCGGCGTTCCTCCGGGGTGGCCCGCTTGGCGGCGCTGCGGCACACCAGCCGCTCCACTTCGCGCCGGGTCTCCAGCAGCTTGAGCTGCTTGCTCAGGTCCATCTCCGACACCAGCAGCCCACGCTGCGGCAGCACCACGATCAGGTGCTCGCGCGCCAGCCGCTGCACGGCCTCGCGGATGGGCGTGCGGCCGATGCCGGTCATGTCGCTCAGGCTCTGTTCGGACACCGCGGTGCCCGGGGGCAGGCGCAGCGTGACGATGGCGTCCTCGATCTGCTGGTAGGCGAGATCGGTGAGTTTGGTGGGGACTTCCGCCAGTTGTTCGGCGGGCCTCATCACCTTGGCCGCACCGCGTGTGCGGGGGGCTGTGCTGCGAATCGGTGCGCGTCGGGTGGCCATCGGGATGGGTGCTCTCAAGTGAACAGAAGATGTGACTGTAACGCCGCCGGCCAGGGTACTGGCATCTCCGGCACGCTTGCGTCCTGTTGTTATATACGTGTAATATATCAGATGTACTCAATCATCTGTCGAGGTGCACATTGGACATGGAACAGCGTGGCGAGGGGCCGATCGTGGTGCTGGTGCATGGCATCCAGGGCACGAGCAGCACGTGGGCAGGCGTGGCCGGGCTCCTCACACCAGCGTGCCGCGTGTTGCTGCCCGACCTCCGCGGGCGGGGCGGTGCCGTGCGCGGGCAGGGCCCTGCCGACTACCGGCTGGCCGACTACGCGAACGACCTGCGCGACGTGATCGACCAGCAGGTCGGCGATGCGCCCTTCGTGCTGGGCGGCTGGAGCCTGGGGGTGTCGGTCGTGCTGCATTACCTCGGCCTGCCGGACGCGGCGAAACCGGGCGGCGTGCTGCTGGTGTCGGGCTCGCCCTGCCTGGCGCAGACGCAGTGGTTCACCCGCGACGACACCGCGCTGATGGCCTCGGTGGCCGAACGGCGCCAGCGCCTCGGCCTGCGCGAACACGCGGACGACGGCGCGGTGGTGGCCACCTGGCAGGCCATCCGCGAGAGCGACCAGCGCGCGCTGCTGCCCGGCATTCAACTGCCGGTGCGCGTGGTGCATGGCCGCGACGACGACGACTGCCCGCTCGCCCACGGCGCGCTGCTGGCGCAGGGCCTGCGCGCGCCGCTGCTCGCGCTGGACGGCGTGGGCCACAGCGTGCCGGCCCAGGCGCCGCAGGCCGTGGCGCAACAACTGCAGCACCTGCTGCGCGATCTTCCTTCAACGGTTCACCCCTGATGCGCACCAACGACCTGATCCATTTCTGCCCACCGGGCCGCCTCATCCTCGGTTGCGGTGCCCGCCACCAGCTGCCCGCGCTGGTGCAGCGCCTGGGCTGGCGCACCGGCCTGCTGGTGACCGACCGCTTCTTCGCTGAGCACACCCCCTGGGTGCGCGACTACGTGGACGCGGCCGACGCCCTGGGCATCCACACCGAGGTGTACGACGGCGGCCTGCCCGACCCCAGCACCACCCTGTGCGACGACGCGACCCGCGCCATGCGCGAGCGTTTCGGCGGCCAGCTGCCCGACCACGTGCTGGCCCTGGGCGGTGGCAGCAACATCGACCTGGCCAAGGCCCTGTGCCTGACCCTGCCCGCCGGCCGCCCGGTGCGCGACTTCGTGGGCGACATCGGCGCCAGCCCTGTGCTGCCAATGGCCGCGATTCCCACCACCTCGGGCACCGGTTCAGAAGCCACGCCCGGCGCGATCCTGGTCGACCCCGAGAACGCCACCAAGGTGGCCGTGATGGACAACCGCCTGCGGCCCCAGGTGGCCCTGATCGACCCCGAGCTCAGCTACACCTGCCCCCCGCGCGTGACGGCCGACGCCGGCATCGACGCGTTCACCCATGCGGTCGAGTCGTGGCTGACGATGGATTCGTGGGCGTTCGATCGCGCGGGCCACCCCGACCCGGGCTACAGCGGCCGTTCCTCGCTGACCATGCTGTTCGCGCGCGAGGCCACACGGCTCTGCATCGACTGGATGGAGCGCGCGTACCAGAACGGGCAGGACCAGGACGCGCGCATCGGCATGGCCTACGCCAGCATCTACGCCGGCCTGTCCTACGGCAGCGCGGGGCTGAATGCGGTGCACGGCGCGGCGTACGCGGTGGCCGGCATCACCCACAAGAGCCACGGCAGCACCAACGCGGTGATGCTGCCCTACGTGCTGGACGCGCTGCGCGACACGCGCCGCGACGAGCTGCTGGAGATGGCACGCATGCTCGGCCTCGAAGCGGGCGGCGCGGACGCCGTGCTGGCCGCGGTGCCGCAACGTGTGCGCGACATGGTGGGTCGCCTCGGCATTCCCACCGACCTGCGCAGCTTCGGCATTGCAGAAACCGACCTGCCCGTGCTGACGCGCGATGCGCTGGCCGTCACGCGGCTGGCCAAGGCCTTCCCGGTGCCCGACGTGGAAGCCGCCTATGGCCGCATCGTGCACAACGCCTTCCACGGCGTGCTGTCGGGAGATTGAAGGGGCGCCGCGAAGCGGCGCAGGGGCTCAGCCGTGCTTGTTGCGGCTGTCGCCCGGCGCCTGCTCGCGCTCGTTCAGGCCGTAGTCGCGCATGACGCTGGCCACGCGCAGCCGGTAGTTGGCGAACACACCGCCGCGCCCGCGCGCCTGCGCGGCGCGGTGCTGCTCCAGGTTGCGCCAGGCCAGCACGGCGGCCTCGTCGCGGAAGAAGGAGAGCGAGAGCATCTTCTCCGGATCGACCAGGCTCTGGAAACGTTCGACGGAGATGAAGCCGTCGATCTGCTCCAGGTCCTTGCGCAGCTCGGCCGCGATCGCCAGGTAGGCGTCGCGGCCACCGCCGGCGGCGGGCCACACCTCGAAGATCACGGCGATCACGCCGCCACCTCGTCCACGCCCTTGATGATCTTCATCACCGCCGCATCGCGCTCGACCTCGTCCAGCGTGCCGGCGAACACGATCTCGCCGCGTTCGATGACGTAGATGCGGTCCGCGAAACGCGGCAGGTGGTAGAAGTTGGATTCGGCCAGCAACACACCGCGATTCTGCGCCAGGATGCGCTTGAGGCCATCGCTGATGACCGGCAGGATGGCCGGCGACAGGCCTTCGAAGGCCTCGTCGAGCAGCAGCAGTTCGGGGTCGAGCGCCAGCGCCCGCGCGATCGACACCATCTTGCGTTCACCGCCCGAGAGCTGGTGGCCACCGCGGTGCAGGTAGGTCAGCAACTTCGGGAACACGGCGTAGGCAGCCTCGATGCGCTCGGCGGCGGGCTTGTCGGTCTTGCGCGTCCAGGTGGGCAGTGCGATGTTGTCCTCGACCGTGAGGTCGCCGAACACGTCGCTGCCCTCGGGCGTGTAGCCCAGGCCGAGCGCGGCCACGCGGTGCGTGGGCATGCCCTTGATCGACTGGCCCTTCCAGCTGATCTCGCCGCGCTGCGCGGGCTGGTAGCCCATGATGGTGCGCAGCGTGGTGGTCTTGCCCGCGCCATTGCGCCCCACCAGGCAGACCAGCTTGCCCGGCTGCACGGCGATCGACACCTCGCGCAGCACCTCGTTGCCCGCAAGCTGCACGTGCAGGTTCTTCACATCCAGAAGCGTGTTCATCAGTGCCCCTTGCCCACGACGATGGCGAGCGCCTCTTCGTTGCGGAAAAATGCCTCGGTGGGTTCGTCGGCGATCTTCTGGCCAGCCATCATCGCGACGATGCGCGAGGAGTAGCGCGCCACCAGGTCCATGTCGTGCTCGACCAGCAGGATCGCTTCCACGCCCAGGTGCTTGGCCGCGTCCAGCAGCGTGGTCATCACGCCGTCCTTGTCGGCGGTGGACACGCCGGCGGTGGGCTCGTCGAGCAGCATCACGCGCGGGTGCAGCGCGAAGGCGCTCGCCACGTCGAGCAGCTTGCGCCGGCCATGGGGCAGCGAGCTCGCGGGCGTGTCGGCGTCGCGCTCCAGGCCAAAGGCGCGCATGGTGCGGTCGACGATGGCGCGCACCTTGTCGTCGCGGTGCACGTTGCTGAACAGGCTCCAGCGCATGCGCAGGTGCGAGCACGCGGCCACCGACAGCGTTTCGCGCACGGTGAGTTCGGGGAACACGTTGACCAGCTGGAAGGCACGCGCCAGGCCACGTGTGGCGAGCTCGACCGGGCCGACGCCGGCGATGTCCTCGCCGCAGAAGCGCACCGAGCCGGTGCTGGGTTTGTGCAGGCCGGTCAGCACGTTGACCAGGGTGGACTTGCCCGCGCCGTTGGGCCCGACCACCGAGACGAACTCACCGTGGTGCAGGCTCAGGTCGACGTTGGACAGCGCCACGAAATCGCCGTAGCGCTTGGTGACCTGCGTGGCGTGCAGCAATGCTTGTGGGGTGGACATCAGTGCCTCCGCAGAAAGGGCAGCTTGCGCACGGTGCCGAGGATGCCGTCGGGCAGCGCGATCACCAGGATGGCCAGCATCAGGCCGAGGAAGAAGCGCCAGTACTGCGTGAGCGACATCAGGTTGTCGTGCAGCAGGATGAACGCCATGGCGCCGACCACCGGGCCGAGGAACTCGCGGTAGCCGCCCAGCACGGCCATGAACACCAGGTGGCCCGAGTGCGTCCAGTAGGCAAGTTCGGGGTCGGCCAGGCTGATGTTGACGCCGAGGATCACGCCGCCGATGGCGCCGTAGCCGGCCGAGATCACGAAGGCCGCGAAGCGCACGCGCCGCACCTGCACACCGAGGTAGGCGGCCTTGCGTTCGTTGTCGCGCTGCGCGATCAGGTGCAGGCCGAAGGGCGACCGCACGATGCGCCACATGACGAAGCACAACACGACCAGCAGCACCAGGCAATACAGGTAGAACGGGCCGGTGAGGAATTCGGCGGTGCTCAGGTCGTCCCACGCATTGCCGAACAGGGTGGGGCGGGGCACGCGCATGCCGCTGTCGCCGCCGGTGATGTTGTAGAACTTGTTCAGGAACGAGTGGAACAGCATGCCGAACGACAGCGTGAGCATGCCGAAGAAGATGCCGGTGAAGCGGCTCGCGATCCACGCAATGGGAACCGCGATGACCACGCCAGAGACCACGCCGCCCAGCAACATCAGTTCCAGCGAGGTCACGCCCCAGATCGACGCGGCCGCGGCCGCGCCGTAGGCGCCCAGCGCCACGAACATGGCGTGGCCGAACGAGAGCTGGCCGCCGTAACCGAACAGCAGGTTGAAGCCCAGCAGCACCACCGAGTACCCGAGGAACGGGATCAGCAGCGTCATGTGGTACGGGCTGAGCACCATCGGCGCAGCGAACAGCGCCACCAGGATCGCGCCGATGAGGATCTGCGACACCGGTTTGCCCCGCGGCGCTACCGGCATCGGCACGGCCAGCGCCTCGGCGCCGGAGTTCAGGGTCTTGGCCATCAGTCAGCCACCTTTCCGAACAGCCCGGACGGACGCCAGATCAGCACCCCGAGCACGATGATGTAAATGGAGAGGATGTCGGCCTCGGGGTAGATGGCGATCGCCAGCGCCCGCACGATGCCCACGATGGCGGCGCCCACGGCCGCGCCCTTCATGCTGCCCAACCCGCCGATGACGACCACGGCAAAGGCCTCGACCACCAGCTCGACGCCCATCTCGAGCGACGCGGCTGCGGTGGGCGCCACCAGCGCGCCGCCCACGGTGCCGAGCATGGTGCCCAGCGTGAACACCAGCATGTAGACGCGCTGGATGTTCACGCCCATGGCGGCGGCGGTGTCGCGGTTCTCCGCGGTGGCGCGCAGGATCTTGCCGGCCGAGGTGCGACCCAGGAACAGGGCCAGCGCCACCGACAGCCCGATCGCGGTGGCGATCACCATCGCGTTGTAGACCGGCATCATGATGTCGCCGATGACCAGCGAGCCGTAGGTGGACGACAGGCTGCCCAGCTGCTGCGGGTTGGCGCCCCAGCCGAAGCGCAGCACGTCCTGCACCATCAGCAGCAGCGCGAAGGTCAGCAGCAACTGCAGCGACTCCGGCTTGCCGTAGATGGTGCGCAGCAGCCGCTCCAGCGGAATGCCGGCCAGGCCGACCACCACCCCGGTAGCCAGCAGCACCAGCGGGAACCAGGGCGCCGGCATGCCCGCACCCAGCGCCCACTGCGTCACGCTGATGCCGCAGTAGGCGCCGAGCGCGTAGATCGAACCGCACGCCAGGTTGACGATGCGCTGCACGCCGAAGATCAGCTGCAGGCCGGCGGCCACGAGGAACAGCACCGACGCGTGAAAAACCCCTGCCAGCAGCAGGTTCAGATAAGCACTCATGGCCAGGTTCCGGGAGCGTTGCTCAGAGCTTGATGTCGGCCGTCTTCAGCCATTCCCAGAAGTCGGTGCCGGCCGGCTTCTGGATCTGCGTCGAGTACATCGTGTCCACGCTCGCTAGCGTCGGGAAGTCGTAGTTGTTCTTGTTGGTCGACAGGCCCTGGTGGAAGGTCTGGTCGGCGATGTGGTCCGTGCGCATGCCGCCCTTGCCGCCCAGGGACATCACCTCCACGCCCGCCATGGCCGCCGCGATTTCCTGGTTGTTCGGCCAGGCGCCGCCCTTGGCCGCCATGGCCTTCTCCACGCCAGCCTTGTAGACCTGCAGCGAGAAGTAGGCGCGGTCGGCCTCCCAGTGCGGGTAGTCCTTGAACTGGTCGGCGTACCACTGCACGAATTCCTTCTGCAACGGGCTGGCCTTGGGGTCGTTGAAGTACAGGGTGTTGTGGCCCAGGATCACACCCTCGGGCATGAACTCCTTCTTCAGCCCGGTGTGTTGCCAGCCAGCGGCGGGCAGCACGAACTTCGTGCCCTGGCTCAGGCCGGCCTCGTGCGCCTGCTTCATGAACACCGGCAGGTCGGCGAACAGCAGCGAGGAGAAGATCAGGTCGGGCTTGGCGGCCTTGAGCGCCGCCACGTTGGACGTCAGGTTGAGGTTGCCGACCTTGGACCACTGCTCCGACACCACGCGGTGCTCGATGCCGAACTTCTTCAGCAGCGCCTGGAAGGCGGCCCAGTTGTTGCGGCCGTAGGAGTAGTCGGGGTTGATGCCGGCGATGGTGACGAACTGGCCCTTGAAGTGCTTGATGGCCAGCAGCGACGACATCACCGCCTCGCACTCGTTGTCGTTGCTGCGGAACACGAAGCGCGGCTTGGGCATCGTTTCCTTCACGCCGTCCTGCGTCGTGCCGTCCCAGAAGATGGTGGGCACGCGCGAGTCTTCGGCGGCGGGCGCCAGCGCCAGGCTCACGCCGGTGGAGACGATGCCGTGCACCGTGTCGACCTTGTCGCTCAGCACGAGCTTGCGAAAGCGCTCGATCGTGTCCTTGGGCGTGGTCTCTTCTTCAACGATCAGCTCGATCTTGCGGCCACCGATGCCGTTGGCCGCGTTCAGCTTGCTGGTGGCCCATTGCATGCCGCGCAGGCCGCATTCGCCCACCGTGCCCATCACGCCACCGCGCGGGGCGATCACACCGATGCGGATGGGCGGGGTCTGTGCCAGCACCGGCGCACCCATGGCGGTCACGGCAACCGCGCCCAGGGTCTTGAGCGCATGGCGCCGGGTGGAAACGTGCGTGGGGACGTTGTTCAGCATGGGGGGACTCCTCGTTGGTGGAAAGGTGAACGGGCGGGGCGGAAATGCTGTCGACTGGTGTGTGGATATTTCTAGTATGTCAGTTGTGCATTTCGAGGTCATTGGGGTTTACCATGCCATTCTGAGCCCGCGATTTCATTGGTGATTCAGGCTTCTGAAGTGTTTCCTCCGGATGCTTCAAAGCCCGTTGACTGTGAAAAAGAATACAACTAACATATCAGAAGGATTTTTCAAAAAGGAGCCGCCGCCATGATGACCGAACGCCAGCGCAAGTTCAGGGAACAGTACAAATCGAACATCAGCCCGCTGTACAACGGGCTGCTCCACATCGGGGTGATGTACGGGGTGGGCATTGCCGCCATCTGGTACTGCGTGAGCCAGATCTCCGGCCTGGGCTGGGAGTGGCTGGTGGCCATCCCGGTGTTCCTGGCGGGCAACCTGGCCGAATGGGCCATGCACACCTACGTGATGCACCGGCGCATCGACGTGTTTGCGCTGCGCGCCATCTACGAACGGCACACGCGCGAGCACCACCAGTACTTCACCGACAACGACGTCACCATCGACACGACGCGCGAGTTCCGCATCGTGTTCTTTCCGTGGCGCGTGCTCGCGGTGCTGGGTGTGATGGGCACGACGCTGGGCTACATCACCAGCCTCGTCATCAACCCGAACGCGGGCTACGTGGTCTTCATCACCATGGTGGCGATGTACCTGAACTACGAAACCTTCCACTACTGCTGCCATGTGCACGACAACTGGTTCGTGCGCAACGTGCCCTTCATCAACACGATCCGCCGACACCACACGGCCCACCACAACATGGGGATCATGATGAAATACAACATGAACCTCACGTACCCCATCGCAGACTGGCTCATGAACACCAGCGACCTGCGGCGCGGCCTGCTGGGTCACCTGTTCAACGGCACCAGCGAGCGGCACATCAAGGAAGAACTCAAGCCCGTGATCGCCCGCTTCCGCCAGTCGGACGTGCAGAACCGGCGCGTCACGCTGGATGGCCCGGTGCTGGAAGCGGACGAGAAGCGCGCGATGTCGATGTGACCGCTCAGTCTTTCACTGCGCCGACCCCACCAGAGGCATCCAGGGTCCGGCTACGCCGGCCCGAGATGCCGTCCCCCCTCGAAGCGCCGTAGGCGCGCCACGGAGGGGGAAGCCGCGCAGCGGGGAGATCGAATCAGTACGGGTGTCCGTCCTTGTGCGAGAAACCCCAGCGGCCGTCGACCAGCACGGCCACCAGGTCGTCGTCCGGGTAGCTGACCGCGTCCCCCTCGGAGCGGTCGCCCACTTCCAGGTACACCACCTCCCCGGTCGTCTCGTTCACCAGCTGGTGGCCGTTGCCCGTGCCGGCCGGGAAACCCGCGCACATGCCCGGCGCCAGGGGCGTGGCGCCTTCGTCGGTGAGCAGCGTCGGGTGACCGGCGAGGATGTAGATGAATTCGTCCTGTCGGCTGTGCGCGTGTCGCAAAGCGGACACCGCACCAGGCGCCAGCGTGGTGCGGTTGACGCCGAAGTGGCGCAGGCCGAACAGGTCCCCCAGCGGCTGCTTGATCCGGCCCGCCATGCGCGAGGCGTAGGGCTCGGGGTAGTTCGATGGACGGGTGCGCGGCGGTGCCTCGCAGGCCAGCAGGGCCGTGGGTTTCGGCGGGATGGACATGTCGGGCGGGCCCTTGTCTGGGCGTGAAATGGGTGGGGCAGAACCACATTGTGCGGCGCGATGTCCGGGTGTGCCGCGGCGCCGTCTGTCGGAGCCGTGCGGGGATAAGCGGGCGGGCAGCGGCGCTTTTCCACGCACCGAACCGGGGCGTCCCGATTCAAGATGCCTTCCGATCCGCCGATGTCGTGGGTCGGTGCGCTCTTTCCCCATCGAGGGAGGGTGCACGGCAAGTTCTCATTTCCATTCCCGTTCCCGTCCAGAAAGTTCTTCCCGCATGAAACTCAATGACATCAAGGTGGGCAGCCGCCTTGCGATCGCCTTCGGTCTGGTTCTGCTCATCACGGCCCTGATGGCCGGCATCGGGGTCTGGCGCCTCCAGGAACTGGTGCAGACGACACGTGTGCTGGCGCAGGAAGACAACGAAAAACTGCAGCTCGCCGTGCGGTGGCGCCAGACGATCGACCTGAACTGGGTGCGCACCCGCGCCGCGATCCTGGATTCCGACACCAGCCGCATCCCGATGTGGCAGGCCGACATGGACAAGACCTCGGAAATCACGACCGCTTCGCGCAAGCGGATGATCGAGCTCGTGCAGACAGAAGCGGGCAAGGAGCTGATCGCCGCCATCGACGCCGCGCGCGAGGCCTACCGCACGCCGCGCGCCAACGTGCTGAAGGCGCGCATGGCCGGTGAAGACATGAGCGTCGCGCTCGACCGCGATCTCAGGCCCCTGGCCGAGACCTATGTCAATTCCATCCTGAAGCTGGAACAGCGCCAGCAGGCCATCTACGACGCGGCGCTGAAGGCGGCAGAAGAGATGGCCGCAAACGGCCGCACCATCCTCATCCTCGGCGGCGTGCTGGCCACGCTGCTCGGTGCCGCGGCCGCCTTCGTGCTGAGCCGCTCGATCACCGTGCCGCTGCAGCAGGCCGCCGAAGGGGCGCGCCTGATTGCCGACGGCGACCTGACACGCCCGATCCGCACGGAAGGCCGCGACGAGGCCGCCCAGCTGCTGCAGGCGCTCAAGGGCATGCAGGAGGGCCTGGTCCGCGTGGTTTCGAACGTGCGTGGCAATGCCGAGGGCGTGGCCATGGCCAGCGCCGAGATCGCGCAGGGCAACAACGACCTGTCCGCGCGCACCGAGCAGCAGGCCAGCGCGCTGGAAGAAACCGCCGCCTCGATGGAGCAGCTGAGCTCCACCGTGCGGCAGAACGCCGACAACGCCCAGCAGGCCAACCAGCTCGCCATGAGCGCGTCCACCGTGGCCGCCCAGGGCGGCGACGTGGTGGCGCAGGTGGTGGACACCATGCGCGACATCAACGACAGCAGCCGCAAGATCGCCGACATCATCGGCGTGATCGACGGCATCGCCTTCCAGACCAACATCCTGGCGCTGAACGCCGCGGTGGAAGCCGCCCGTGCGGGCGAGCAGGGCCGGGGCTTCGCGGTGGTGGCGGGCGAGGTGCGCAACCTGGCGCAGCGCAGCGCCGAGGCCGCCAAGGAAATCCGCGGCCTGATCACCGCCAGTGTGGAACGCGTCGAGCAGGGCACGGCGCTGGTCGACCGGGCCGGCGTGACGATGACCGAGGTGGTGAACTCCATCCGCCGCGTCACTGACATCATGGGCGAGATCAGCGCGGCCAGCCACGAGCAGAGCTCGGGCGTGGCGCAGGTGGGCGAAGCCGTCACGCAGATGGACCAGGCCACGCAGCAGAACGCGGCGCTGGTGGAAGAAAGCGCCGCCGCGGCGTCCAGCCTCAAGGCTCGGGCCGAGCAGATGGTGCAGGCCGTGGCCGTTTTCCGTCTGGGTTGAAGGGACACCCCCCTGCGCCGCTGCGCGGCTTCCCCCCTCCGTGGCGCGCCTTCGGCGCTTCGAGGGGGGACGGCATCTCGGGCCGGCGGAGCCGGACCCTGGATGCCTCTGGATGGGGCTGCTTCAGGCGGTGCGGGTGAACCGCAGGGAGAGCCAGGCAAAGGCCCAGCCCACGATGGCGCCGGCCACCACGTCCAGGAACACGTGCTGGCGGATCGCCATCGTGGACCAGACGATCACCACGCAGTGGAGCACGCTCAGCCAGCGCAGCGCGGCGGGAGCGCCCGTTTCCTTGAAGACGCGGGCGAGCCACAGCGCCGAGTACACCGCGGAGGCGACGTGCAGCGACGGGCAGGCATTGCCCGACGCGTCGATGCCCTTGAGGAAGGCCAGGTTGGGGTGCTGCGACCAGTCGATGTCGGTCAAGGGCGTCTGCGTCGGCGCCAGCCAGAACAGCGTCAGGCAGAACACGCAGAGGGCGCTGACCCAGAGGCCGTAGCGGAGCAGCTCGCGGAAGTTGGGCATCAGCGCCGGGGGCAGCGACACATAGACCCACAGCGAAACGTAGGCGAAGAAGGCTTCGGGGACGAAGGGCACCCAGTCGTCCACCCGCAGCGTGGGCATCATCACCGGCTCGGCCATGGGGTGCTGCAGCACCCAGAAGTAGCCCTGGAAGAACAGCACCATGAACGCCATGGTGCCGAACGCCTTGAGGTACCAGAGCGAGACGAAGCGCGAGAGAAGCTGTCGCGCCCAGCTGCGTTCGGAAGGGGAAGGCATGAGGATCGGGCCCGTCGGTGTTGGGTGGCCGGGGTAATGTACGCCACGCCCCGGGGCCGCCCGTCCGCGACAGGTTCCTGAAAGGGCCGCTTTGTATAATCCCATGCCCTGCGAAGAGAGGGTGGCGCTTGTCGCCCGAGGCCGGAACGGTGACGTCATACGGCCCCTTTTTCGCTTCGGAGGGTTCCCCTTGTTCATTCCCGTGTCATGGCCTGCGCGCAGGCCCCACCGTGTCAGTGTCTTCCCTGGGCGTTTCTCATGAGCTCCACCGATCTGATTCGCACCTTTCTCACCGACCGTCTGGGCGTGCAGCCTGAACAGGTGACGCCCGAAGCCCTGCTGGCCGAACTCGGGGTGGACTCGCTGATGCTGGCCGAACTGATGTTCGAGGCCGAAGACCGGCTGGGGATCGAGATCCCGTCCGATGTGCAGCCGCCGAAAACCGTGGCCGAGATGCAGTCGGTGATCGACTCGCTGTCCGCACTGAAGACCAGCTGATCCATGGGCGTGCACCGCGTTGCGATCACCGGCATCGGGGTGATCAGCCCTTACGGCGGTGACGCCCGGGACTTTTTCGAGCGCCTGCTGGCCGGCGAATCCGCCGTGCGGCTGCTGCAGGCCGAGGCGCCGCCGCGCCCGATGTCCACGCCCTTCGTGAGCTGCGCCGGTTTCGACCCCGAAGCCACGCTGGGCAAGCCGCTGGCCCTGATGATGGAGCGCTTTGCGCAGCTCGGCATGTCGGCCGTCTTCCAGGCCTGGGACCAGGCCGGCCTGCCGCGCAAGGCGGCTGAGGCCGACGCCGACGCGCGCGAAGCCTGGGGCTGCATCTGGGGCACCGCCCTGGGCGGGCTCGAGGCGCACGAGCGCGGTGGCCGCGAGATGTGGGTCAAGGGCCGTGACCGCGTCTCGCCCCTGTCGGTGGTGCAGGGCATGAACAACGCGGTCAACGCGCACGTTTCCATCCAGCTCGGCCTGGGCGGCATCAGCACCAGCCAGACGGCCGCCTGCGCGTCCTCGAGCATCGCCATCGGCGAGGCGTTCCGTCGCGTGCGCAGCGGAGAGGCCACCGTCATGGTCACCGGCGGCTCCGACGTCTGCCAGTCCTACAGCGTGTTGCGCGCCTGGGAGGCCATGCGCGTGATGGCCCCCGGCGACGCCGACACCGCGCCCGCGGCCTGCCGCCCGTTCGCGGCCGACCGCGCCGGCCTGGTGCTGGGCGAAGGCGGCGCGGCGCTGGTGCTGGAGGCCTGGGACCACGCCGTGGCACGCGGCGCCACCATCCATGGTGAAATCGTGGGCTATGGCACCAGTTGCGATCACAGCCACCTGGTCCGCCCACACCGGCAGGGGCAGGTGCGCGCCCTGCGCGCCGCGCTCGCCGACGCGGGCCTCGCGCCGCAGGACATCGGCTACGTCAACGCCCACGGCACCGCCACCGCCGAGGGCGACCCGGTGGAAATCGCCGCGCTGTGCGAAGTCTTTGGCGACGGTGCAGGGAGCCTGCCCGTGAGCGCCACCAAATCCATGCACGGCCACCTGCTGGGCGCCGCCGGCGCCATCGAGGCGGTGGCCACCGTGCTCGCGCTGCGCGAGCAGGCCGTGCCGCCCACCGCCCATCTGGCCGGCCGCATCGACCCCGCCTGCGAAGGCGTGGACCACGTGCTGCAGGGCCGGCGCCAGGTGCCCTTGCGCGCGGCCCTGTCCAACTCCTTTGCCTTCGGTGGCAGCAACGCCGTGCTGGCGTTCCGTGCACCGCCCCGTTGAAGCTCCCCCTTTTTCAAGTGACCGTCATGACCCAACCTGTCTCTCCCGAAACCGTCGACGCGCTCTGGCCCGAGGTCGTCGCGCTGATCATCGAAGCCCTCAACATGGAGATCGCGCCCGGCGAGGTCGACCCCGATGGTCCCCTGTACGGCGACGGCATGGGGCTGGACTCCATCGACATGCTGGAGATCTCGCTCGTCATCTCCAAGCGCTACGGCTTCCAGATGCGCTCGGACAACGAGGACAACGAAAAGATCTTTGCGTCGCCGCGCGCCCTGGCAGCCCACATTGCCAGCCAGCGAACCCAGTGAGATGGTGGCTTCCACGCTGCTGCGCGATCTCGGGGTGCTGCTGTTGATGGTGGCCTGGGTGATCGCGGCACACGTGGGCAGCAACGGCTGGGGCAACGCCGATTTCAACGCGGGCGTGGCGCTGCTGCCGATCGTGGCTGCAGCGCTCATGGCGCTGTGGCGCTCGTCGCAATGGGTGGTGCGCGGGGCTGGCGTGCTGGCCGTGGCCGCGCTGCTGGCCTGGCTGTGGCCGCAGCTGCGCCACAACGTGGCCCTGCTCTATTACATCCAGCACCTGGGCATCCACGTGGCACTGGGCGTGCTGTTCGGTCGCTCGCTCATCGGGCCGGGCGATGCCCTCATCACCCGCATGGCGCGGCGCATCTTCGCGCATCCCCTGTCCGAGCGCAAAGTGCGTTACACGCGCGGCGCCACGCTGGCCTGGACGGTGTTCTTCTTCGCCAATGCGCTGGTCTCGACCGTGCTCTTCATCTGGGCGCCGCCGGCCATCTGGTCGGTGCACGCCAACCTGCTCACCGGCCCGCTGATCGGCCTCATGTTCCTGGGCGAGCACCTGGTGCGCATGCGCGTGCTGCCGCCGCACGAGCGGCCCGGGCTGGCCGCCATCGTGCAGGCGTACAAACGGGAATCGGCATCGGACAACGGCACCGGGCCCACGCCACCATGAGCGCGCTGCCCCTGATCAGTGCCCACGGGCTCGACGATGTGTTCGCCTGGCGCACCCAGGGCCCGGTGCGCGTGCGCGAATTCCTGGCGCACGCCCATGCGCTCGCGGCCCACCTGCCTGCGGGCGGCTGGCTGCTCAACATGTGCGAGGACCGCTACCACTTCGCCGTCGGCTTCGCCGCGGGCCTGCTGACCGGCAAGGTCAGCCTGCAGCCGTCGTCGCAATCGCCCGAAACGCTGCAGCGCCTGGCAGCCGACTACCTCGGCGTGTCGTGGCTGGGCGAGCGGCCCGACACGGTGCCCGGCCTGCCCGGCACCGTGTTCCCCGACCTGGCCGCGCTGCCGCCACACGCCGTGAGCGACATGCCGGTGATCGACGCGGAGCGCGTGGTCGCGATCCTGTTCACCTCCGGTTCCACGGGCCTGCCCCAGCCGCACCGCAAGACCTGGGGCCGTCTGGTGCTCAACGGCCGCGCCGAGTCCACCGCGCTGGGCCTGATGCAGCGGCCGCAGTCCATCGTCGGCACCGTGCCGGTGCAGCACAGCTATGGCTTCGAGTCGACCTTCCTGCTCGCGCTGCACGGCGGCTGCCAGTTCGCGGCCGGCAAACCCTTCTACCCGCAGGACATCGTGGCCGCGCTCGAGGCCGTGCCGCGTCCGCGCATGCTGGTGACCACGCCCTTTCACCTCTCCGCCTTGCTGGCCTCGGAACTGCCGCTGCCGCCGATGGACCTCGTGCTCTCGGCCACCGCGCCGCTCAGCCCCGACCTCGCGCGCCGCGCCGAAGAGCGCTGCGGCGCGCCGGTGCACGAGATCTACGGCTCCACCGAATCGTCCGCCCTGGCCAGCCGGCGCACGCTCGATGGCGCGGCCTGGCAGCTCATGCAGGCGGTGCGGCTCGAACACGAGGGCGACACCACCTACGCCAGCGGCGGCCACGTCGAGGGCCGCGTGCCGCTGGCCGACATCATCGAGTCCGGCGAGAGCGGCCAGTTCCTGCTGCACGGCCGCCACGCCGACCTGATCAACATCGCCGGCAAGCGCACCTCGCTGGCCTACCTCAACCACCAGATCGGCGCGGTGCCGGGCGTGGTGGACGCCGCCTTCTACCTGCCCGACGAAGCCGGCGACGACGGCGTGACGCGGCTCACCGCGTTCGTCGTCGCGCCCACGCTGGACGCGCGCACGCTCATGGCCGGCCTGCGCCAGCGGCTGGACGCGATCTTCCTGCCGCGCCCGCTGGTCTTCATGGACGCCTTGCCGCGCAACGCCACCGGCAAGCTGACGCGCCAGGCGCTGCAGGTGCTCTACGCCGGGAAGGTGGGCCCGCATGGACAAGGCTGAGTTCACCTGGTCGGTGCCGCCCGACCACCCGGCCTTCGCCGGCCACTTCCCGGGTCGCCCCATCGTGCCGGGCGTGGTGCTGCTGGACCACGCCATCGTGCTGGCCGCGCAGATGCTGGGTCGGGCGCCGGGGGGCGGCTGGCAGGTCGCGCAGGCCAAGTTCTTCGTGCCGGTCGGGCCGTCGCAGGTGCTGGGCTTTGCACTGCAGACCACGCCGCGCGGCGCCATTGCCTTCAGCGTGACGGGCGAGGGCCGCGAGGTGGCCGCGGGCACCCTCGTGCCGCCGCCGGCATGAAGCCCGCACAGCCTCCCGAGTGGATGCGCCAGCGCGAGCGCAGCCACCTCGGCATCCTGCGCTTCATGGTGTGGATCTCGCTCACGCTGGGGCGGCGCGTCGGGCGGCTGGTGCTGCATTTCATCGCGCTGTACTTCGTGCTGTTCTCCCCGCGCGCGCGCCGCGCCAGCCGCGACTACCTGCGCCGCGCGCTGGGCCGCGCGCCCACGTGGCGCGACGGCTACCGGCACGTGTTCAGCTTTGCCAGCACCATCCACGACCGCGTCTACCTGCTCAACGACCGCTTCGACCTGTTCGACATCACGTTCGTCGGCGATGACGCGATGCACGAGACGCTGGCGCGTCAGCCCGGCGCGCTGCTGCTCGGCGCCCATTTCGGCAGCTTCGAGGTGCTGCGCGCCATGGCCCACAAGCGGGCCCGGGTGCCGCTGGCGATGATGATGTACGAGGAGAACGCGCGCAAGATCAACGCCATCCTCAATGCCATCAACCCGGGCGCGCAGCAGGACGTGGTGGGCCTGGGCCATCCCGACTCCATGCTCAAGGCGCGCGACCGGCTCGATGAGGGTTACCTGGTGGGCTTGCTGGCCGACCGTTCCCTCGCCAACGACAGCACGGCAGAATGCATGTTTCTCGGCGCGCCGGCGCGCTTCGCGGTCGGGCCCTGGCGCATGGCCGCCATGCTGCGCCGGCCGGTCTTCTTCATGGCCGGCCTGTACCTGGGTGGCAACCGCTACGAACTGCGCTTCGAGCAGCTGGCCGATTTCTCCACGGTCGAGCGCAGCGAGCGCGATGCGGCCATTGCGCAGGCCATGCAGGCCTACGCCGACCGTCTGGGCGAACTCTGCCGCCGCGCGCCGTACAACTGGTTCAATTTTTTCGATTTCTGGCACCGCACATGATCCGACGACTTCTCACCGGCCTCGCGCTCCTGGGCTTCACCGCCCTGGCGCATGCCGCCTTCAACATCGACCAGCTCATGGCCGAACTCGCCCGCAACCCGGGCGGGCAGGCGAAGTTCGTCGAGAAACGCCACCTCGCGCTGCTCGACAGGCCGGTGGTGGCCAGCGGGGAACTGATCTACAACGCGCCCGACCGCCTGGAGAAGCGCACCGACAAGCCCAAGCCCGAGACCATGGTGCTGTACAAGGACACGCTGAGCCTGGAGCGCGACCGCCGCAAGGTGCAGATCCAGCTCAGCCAGCGGCCCGAGGTGGCGGCGTTCGTCGAGAGCATCCGCAGCACGCTGCAGGGCAACCGCGCATCGCTGGAGCGCAATTACAAGCTGCAGCTCACCGGCACCGTGGACGCCTGGGTGCTCACTCTTGTACCGATCGACGAGCGCATCACCCAGCTGCTGCAGCGCATCACCCTGAGCGGTGCGCGCCACCAGGTGCTGGGCATCGACTACCTGCAGGCCGACGGTGACCGCACCGAGATGACCATCGAGCCGGTGCCGATCAAATGACGAGACCGTTCTGGCGTGCCCTGCTGATCTGGCTGGCGGCGATGGCGGTGGGCCTTGGCCTGCTGTGGAACACCCGTTTCTCGGCCGACGTCTCCTTCTTCCTGCCCTCCAACCCCACGCCCGAACAGGCGGTGATGGTGGACCAGCTGCGCGAGGGCGCGGTGTCGCGCCTGCTGATGCTCGCCATCTCCGGCGGGAACGCCGAGCAGCGCGCCGACGCTTCGCGCGCGCTGCGCGCCGCCCTGCTGCGCGACGGCACGCTGGACACCGTGCAGAACGGCGAGTCCGAGGCGCTGGAGGCCGCGCGCGATTTCCTGCTCGACCACCGTTACCAGCTCAGCCCCGCCGTCACGCCCGAGCGCTTCAGCGTGGACGGCCTGCGCAACGCGGTGAACCAGAGCGTGGACATGCTCAGTTCGTCCGCCGGCCTGCTGTTCAAGCCGTTCCTCGCGCGCGACCCGACGGGCGAACTGATCGAACTGGTCTCGGGTCTCAACGCAGGCGTGCAGCCGAACGAACGCGAAGGCGTGTGGGCCTCGCGCGACGGCGAGCGCGCCATGCTCATCGTGCAGACCCACGCGCTGGGCTCGGACACCGACGGCCAGAACGCCGCCATCGATCTCATCCGCAACAGCTTCAACGAGGTCCAGCGCGAGCAGGGGGCGACCGACCTCGCGCTGGAGCTCTCGGGGCCCGGCGTGTTCGCGGTGCGCGCGCGCGCCACCATCCAGGAAGAGGTCAGCCGCCTCTCGCTCATCAGCACCGTCATCCTGGCCGTGATGCTGGGCTTCATCTACCGCCGCGGGCGCCTGATGCTGCTCACGCTGGTGCCGGTGCTCAGCGGCACGCTGGCGGCCGTCGTCGCGGTGGGCCTGGTGCACGGCACGGTGTTCGGCATCACGGTGGGCTTTGGCGCCGCGCTCATCGGCGAGGCGGTCGACTACGCCATCTACTACTTCGTGCAGTCGGGCCGGCAGGGCGTGGGGTCGTGGCGCGAACAATACTGGCCCACCATCCGGCTCGGCGTCATCACCTCGGTGCTGGGCTTTGGCGCGCTGCTGTTCTCGGGCTTCCCGGGGCTGGCGCAGCTCGGCCTGTACGCCATCACCGGCGTGCTCACGGCCGCGCTCGTCACGCGCTACCTGCTGCCACAGCTCGCGGGCCCGGGCGTGCACCTGAACGACGGCGCGCGCCACGGCCGCCTGCTGCGCCCGATGATCGAACGCGCGACCGTGCTGCGCTGGCCCCTGCTGGCGCTGGTGCTGGTCTCGGCCGTGTACCTCGTGCAGGAGCGCGACGACCTCTGGCAGTCCGACCTGTCCGCGCTGTCCACCGTGAGCCAGAGCGAAGGCGAGCTGGACGCGCGCATGCGCAGTGACCTCGGCGCGCCGGACGCGCGCTACATGGCGGTGATCACCGCGCCCGACCGCGAGAGCGCGCTGCAGGCGGCCGAACGCGCGGGCGCGAAGCTGCGCCCGCTGGTCGAGCAAGGCCTCATCGGCGGCTTCGACACGCCGGCGCGCTTCCTGCCCAGCGAAGCCACGCAGGCCGCGCGCCGCGCGAGCCTGCCCACGCCCGAGGCCCTGCGCGAACGGCTCGACGCCGCGCTGGTGGATGCACCGCTCTCCGCCGCGCGCCTGCAACCCTTCCTCGACGACGTGGCCGCCGCGCGCAACGCGCCCGACGTCACGCGCGAAACCCTTGAAGGCACCGGCCTGGGGCTGGCGGTGGACGCCCTGCTGATGCAGCGCACCAGCGGCTGGAGCGTGTTGCTGCCGCTGCGCCCCTCGTCCGACGCCACCAGCGCCGACATTCCGGTGGACGCCGTGCGCACCGCGCTGGAGGGCAGTGGCGCGCTGTTCATCGACCTCAAGGGCGAGTTCGACACGCTGTACGGCGAGTACATCGACGAGGCCATCCTGCTGTCGCTTGCCGGCTTCATTGCCATCGTGGTGGTGATGGCTTTCGTGCAGCGCAGCGCGCTGCGCCTGGCCAGCGTCATGCTGCCGCTGGTGATGGCGGTGATGGTCGTGATCGCCGGCCTGCACCTCTTCGGCGTGCGCCTGCACCTGCTGCACCTGGTGGGCATGCTGCTCACGGTGGCGGTGGGTTCCAACTACGCACTCTTCTTCGACCGCCTCGCGCTCGGCGAGGAACTGGACGACGAGACCCTGCTGTCCATCGGCGTGGCCAGCACCACCACCGTCATCGGCTTCGGCGTGCTGGCCTGGTCGTCGGTGCCGGTGCTGCACGCCATCGGCGTCACAGTGGGGCCGGGCGCGGTGCTGGCGCTGGTGCTGTCGGCGGCCTTCGCCGTGAGGAGGTCGGCACCGTGAGCGCCCTGCGCACCGTCGGCGAACTGAAGGGAGCATCACAGCTGTTCGTGATGCTGCCCGGTGCCGCGATGCGCCCGGAAGAGATCTTCGAGGCGGGCTGCGCCGATGCGATCGCGCGGCGCGGCCTGCCGCTGGACCTGCTTGCGGTGGACATCGACCACCTCGGGCTGGACGACCTCGGCACCTGGGAGGCGTTGCAGACCGACGTGCTCACGCCGGCGCGCGATCGGGGTGCGCGCGTGTGGCTGGGCGGCATCTCGCTCGGCGGCATGGTGGCGATGGCGCACCTGGCGGCCCGCCCCGGTGCGGTCGATGGCCTGTGCCTGCTTGCGCCCTACGCCGGCAGCCGCCCGAGCCTGAACGTGATCGAGCGCGCCGGTGGCGTTGATCGCTGGCAACCGACGGCGCAGGACCTGCAGGACCCCGAGCTGCGCGTGTGGCAATGGCTCCGGCAACCGCCGGCGGATCTGCCGGTGTTCATCGGCCACGGCACCGAAGACCGTTTTGCTGCGCGCATCCAGCAAGTCGCGAACCGCTTTCCCGCCGCGTCGCGCCACACCGTGTCGGGCGGCCACGACTGGTCGGCCTGGCTGCCGCTGTGGGAACGTTTCCTGGACACGGGTCATCTCAAGGCCTGACATGGGTACGCGCTGGACACCCTCTCCCTTCCTGAGCGCGAGCGCCGCCGTGCATGGCGCGGCCGTGCTGGGCACGCTGGCCACGCCCGCCGCATGGCCCTGGGCCGCCGGCGCGCTGGTGGCCAACCACGCGCTGCTCGCCGGTGCCGGCCTCTGGCCCAGCTCGCATCTGCTGGGCCCCAACCTCACCGAACTGCCCGAGGCCGCCAGGCAGCGGCGTGAGATCGCGCTGACCATCGACGACGGCCCTGACCCCGCCGTGACGCCGCGCGTGCTCGACCTGCTCGACGCCGCGAACGTGAAAGCCAGTTTCTTCTGCATCGGCCGCATTGCGGAGCGGCACCCCGCGCTGTGCCGCGAGATCGTGCAGCGCGGCCACCGCGTGGAAAACCACGGGTATGCGCACAGCAACGCGTTCTCGCTGTTTGGCCCCGGCGCCATGCGCCGCGACATCCTGCGCGCGCAGTCCACGTTGAGCGACATCACTGGCCAGGCGCCGCAGTTCTTCCGCGCCACCGCCGGCCTGCGCAACCCCTTCCTCGATCCCGTGCTGCACGGCCTCGGCCTGCGCCTGGCCACCTGGACGCGCCGCGCCTACGACACCCGCACCGGCGACCCCGAGCGCGTGTACCAGCGCCTCGCCGCGCAACTCGGTGCGGGCGACATCGTGCTGATGCACGACGGCCATTGCGCCCGCACGCCCGCCGGGGAACCCGTGGTGCTCGCGGTGCTGCCGCGCCTGCTGCAGACCATCGCCGAACGCCGGCTCCAACCTGTCACCCTGGTGCAAGCCCTGGCTTGAGCCCTTCCGCCCCTGTTGAAACGCATCAACCCGAAGCCCGAATGAGCCGCCAATTCCTCTCCACGCTGGTCGACGAAGCCAGCCAGACCTTCAAGCCCAGCGGGCCTTTCGCCTACCACTACGCGCGCGGCAAGCTCGGCTACGACACCATCTTTCACGAGATGCTGCGCCGCGGCCTGCTGCCCGAAGGCGGCCACTACCTTGACCTCGGCAGCGGCCAGGGCAGCCTGTTCGCCTGGCTGCTGGCCGCGCGCCGGCTGCACGACAAGGGCCAGTGGCCCGAAGGCTGGGCGCCACCACCGCAGCCGACGAAGCTGCGCGGCGTCGAGCTGATGCAGAAGGACGTGGACCGCGCCGAGCGCGCCTTCGGCCCGCAGCACCCGGTGGTGCGGGTGGAGCAGGGCGACATGAACGCGGTCGACTTCGGCCGGCCCGATGCGGTCCTGATCCTCGACGCCCTGCACTACTTCAGCCACGAACAGCAGCGCGAGGTGCTGGCGCGCATCCGCAACGCGCTGCCGCCCGGTGGCGTGTTCCTCACCCGCGTGGGCGACGCCAGCGCCGGCCTGCGCTACCGCATCTGCAACGGGGTGGACCGCCTGGTCACCTACTCGCGCGGCCACCGCCTGCCACGCCTGTACTGCCGCACGCTGAAGGACTGGGTGGGCGAGCTGCAGCGCCTGGGTTTCAGCGTCGAAACCGAAGACATGAGCGGCCGCAAGCCCTTTGCCAACGTGATGCTGGTGTGCCGGGTACCGCACTGACCCGCGCGGCCCCGAATGCGACCATCTGAGACAATGCCCGACCCCGTTTGAGCGCCCCAACGTGAAGCCCCTGCTGCTGTCCGCCTACACCGCCACCACCTGCCTCGGGGTGGGGCTCGATGCCCACCGCGCCGCCGTGCGCGAAGGCCGCAGCGGCCTGCGGCCCTGCGCTTTCGAGACCGTGGAACTGCCGACCTGGGTCGGCGAGGTCGACGGCGTGGACGCCTTTGCCATGCCACCCGCCGTGGCCGCCTACGACTGCCGCAACCACCGCCTCGCGCTGCTCGCGCTGCAGGCCGATGGCTTCGAGGCGCAGGCGCGCGCCGCCGTCGCCCGTCACGGGGCCGATCGCGTGGGCGTCTTCATGGGCACCAGCACCTCGGGCATTCTGGAAACCGAACTCGCCTACCGCCAGCGCGACCCCGCCACCGGCGCGCTGCCCGCCAGCTTCGGCTACAGCACCACACACAACCCCTACGCGCTGGCCGAGCTGCTGCGCGAGCACCTCGGCATCACCGGCATGGCCGCCACCATCTCCACCGCCTGTTCGTCCAGCGCCAAGGTGTTCGCCGCCGCCGCGCGCCAGATCGAGCTCGGCACCATCGACGCGGCCGTGGTCGGCGGCGTGGACTCGCTCTGCCTGACCACGCTCTACGGTTTCGCTTCGCTCGAGCTCACCTCGAAGGAGCCCTGCCGGCCCGGCGACGTAGACCGCGATGGCATCTCGATCGGCGAGGGCGCGGCCTATGCGCTGCTGGAACGCGCCAGCGGTAATGCGCCCGCGGGCGTGGTGCGGTTGCTCGGCACGGGCGAGTCCAGCGACGCGTACCACATGTCCGCGCCACACCCCGAAGGCCTCGGCGCGCAGATGGCCATGCAGGCCGCGCTGCGCTCGGCGTCGCTGGCACCGGGCGACATCGATTACATCAACCTGCACGGCACGGCCACGCCGGCCAACGACGCCGCCGAAGGCAAGGCCGTGGTGGCCGTGTTCGGCGACCGCGTGCCGTGTTCGTCCACCAAAGGCGCCACCGGGCACACGCTGGGCGCGGCCGGTGCGCTGGAGGCCGTGATGTGCGCGCTCTCGCTGGTCGATGGCTTCGTGCCCGGCAGCGCCGGCACCCGCACGCCCGACCCGGCGATCCCGCTCAGGCTGCAGCTGCACGGCGCGCCGGCGGAGCTTCGCTACGCGCTCACGAATTCCTTCGGCTTCGGTGGCAGCAACTGCAGCCTCGTGCTGGGACGGGGACTGTCATGAGCGCGCCATTGACCGCCTGGATCACCGGCGTGGGCCTGATCGCCCCGGGCCTGCCCGACTGGCCGAGCGCGCGCGCGGTGCTGCGCGGCGAGGCGCCCTGGGTGTCCGCACCCTCGGTGCTGCCCGCGCCCGCCCTGCTGCCACCGGCCGAACGCCGCCGCGCCAGCCGCGTGATCAAGCTCGCGCTGGGCATCGGCCTGGAAGCCGCGGCGGGTGCCGACGTGTCCACCCTGGCCACCGTGTTCAGCGCGTCCGGCGCGGACGGCCACAACTGCCACGCGCTGTGCGAGCAGCTGGCCACCGACGACCGCCACATCTCGCCGACGCGCTTTCACAACTCGGTGCACAACGCGCCCGCCGGTTACTGGGGCATTGCCACGAAGTCGATGGCGCCCTGCCAGGTGCTGTGCGCCTTCGACGGCAGCTTCGGTGCCGGTCTGGTCGACGCGCTGGGCCAGGTCGTGCTGGACCGGCAGGCCACGCTGCTGCTGGCCTACGACAGCGAGTACCCCGAGCCGCTGCACGCCGTGCGGCCCGTGCCCGATTGCGCGGGCGTTTCATTGCGGCTGGAAAACGAACGCACGCCGCAGGCGCTGGCGCGCATCACCGTGCGCACCACCGACGCGCCCGCGCGACCCACCGACCTGCGCGAACTGGAACCCCTGCGCGCGTCCATTCCCGCGCTGCGCTCGCTGCCGCTGCTCGAGCGGCTGGCACAGGGCCGCAGCGACGAGGTCTGCATCGAATTCCTGCCGGGCCTGCAACTCGCGGTGCGGATCGAACCGGCATGAGCGTTGCGCCGCCGCTCGACCGCGACTGGATCGCGGCCCGCATTCCGCACCAGGGCAGCATGTGCCTGCTGGACGCGGTCACCGACTGGTCGGACGCGCACATTGTCTGCCGCGCCACCGGCCACACCGACCCGGCCCATCCGCTGCGCGCGGCGGGTCGCCTGGGCGCGGCCAGCGGCATCGAATACGCGGCGCAGGCCATGGCGGTGCACGGTGCGCTGGTGGCGGGGGCCGATGCCGCGCCGCGGCAGGGCTACCTCACCAGCGTGCGCGGCGCCACCCTGCATGCCGAGCGGCTGGACGACCTGGCGGGCCCGCTGGACATTCGCGCCGAGCGCCTGTCGGGCGATGCCCACAATGTGCTCTACGGCTTCTCCGTTCACCACGCCGGGCGCTGCCTGCTCGAAGGCCGCGCGGCCGTGGTGCTCGACGCCGACTCACTCTGAACCCACAAGGACAAGCCATGAAACGAGCCTTGGTCACCGGCGGCAGCGGCGGCATCGGCGCCGCGATCTGCCGGCGCCTGGCGGCCGACGGCCACCACGTCATCGTGCATGCGCACCGCGCGCTGGACAAGGCCAGCCTGATCGCGCGCGAGATCCGCGACGGCGGTGGCAGCGCGCAGGCGGTGGCCTTCGACGTGAGCGACCGCGAGCGCTGCGCCGCCTCGCTGGCCGCGCTGCTGGAAGCCGGGCCGGTGCAGATCGTGGTGAACAACGCCGGCATTCACGACGATGCGGTGTTTCCCGGCATGTCGGGCGAGCAGTGGGACCGCGTGCTCGGCGTCTCGCTCGATGGCTTCTACAACGTCACCCAGCCGCTCACGCTGCCCATGCTGCGCACGCGCTGGGGCCGCATCGTCACCATCACGTCCGTGGCGGGCGTCATGGGCAACAAGGGCCAGGTGAACTACGCGGCGGCCAAGGGCGCGCTGCACGCGGCGAGCAAGTCGCTGGCACTGGAGCTGGCCACGCGCGGCATCACCGTCAACGCCGTGGCACCCGGCATCATCGAGACCGACATGATCGAAGGCGCGTTCGACGCCGACACCATCAAGCGCCTCGTGCCCATGCAGCGCGCGGGCCGCCCTGAAGAGGTGGCCGAGCTGGTGGCCTTCCTGGCTTCCGACAAGGCGGCCTACGTGAGCGGGCAGGTGATCTCGATCAACGGCGCCATGTGCTGACGCCCCGCCACCGGCGGGCCACCTTCTGACAACCCTGTGGATTGGAACCCTGTGAAACCTGTCAACCTGTCGCCGTTCCGCGGTCCCGCCACCTTCAGACTCTCGCTGCTCTGCGGCCTGGTCGCCGGCGCCCCGGCGCAGGCGCAAACCGAAGCGCCCCCCACGCTCGAACACTGCGCCGCGATCGGCGCCGCGACAGACCGCCTGGCCTGTTACGACAAGCTGGCCGGGCGCGCACCGGCCCCTGAAGTCCCCGTGGCGCAACAGCCGCTCGGGGGTGCAGACCCCACGGCCCCGACCGAGCCCTCGCTGCTTTCGCAGACCGGCGGCCCGCTGCCGCCCGGCAGCACCTCCGCCACGGCCTCGGCATCGTCGAGCAGCCTGACCTCCAAGTTCTGGGAGCTGGACGCCGTCGACAAGCGCGGCGTGTTCAATTTCGTGGGCTTCCACCCGAACTACGTGCTGCCGCTGCACATCACCTCGCGGGTCAACCGCGCACCGCAGTCGCCCACGCAGGCGGCCGTGGCGATGCCGGACAACCGGCGCGAGGAGGCGAAGTTCCAGCTGTCCCTGCGCACCAAGGTGCTGCAGGACATCGGCTTTCCGGGCGCCGACCTGTGGGCCGCGTTCACGGTGCAGACGATGTGGCAGGTCTACAACCACGCCGACTCGCGGCCGTTCCGCAACACCGACTACCAGCCCGAGCTGATCTACGTGGTGCCCACCGCGCCGCAGTTCCGTGCGCTGCCGTTCGGCTGGCAATGGCGCTACACCCAGCTGGGTGTGGCCCACCAGTCGAACGGGCAGTCCGACCCGTTGTCGCGCAGCTGGAACCGCACCTACCTCGGCGTCGGGCTGGAGCGCGGCAACTGGACCTTCAGCACCCGGATCAACCACCGCCTGCAGGAGCGGCCCGAGACCAACAACAACCCCGACCTCACGGCATTCCGGGGCCGGGCGGAATTCAACCTCGGGTGGGCGGGCGGCCTGCACACCGCGTCACTGCACCACCGGGGCAGCCTGCGCAGTGGCAAGGGCTCCAACCAGCTCGAGTGGACCTACCCGGTGTCGCGCGATCAGCCCAACGGGCTTCGCTGGTATGTGCAGGTGTTCAGCGGCTATGGCGAGACGCTGTCCGACTACAACTTCCGGCAGACCAGCGTGGGCGCGGGGGTGAGCTTCCTGCAGTTCTGACGCGCCCGCGCGGGCTCACTGGTAGTCCGTTGTCAGCAGCGCGCCGGGAATCTGCTTGAGGCCGACCACGTCGGCGGCCACCGCGTTGATCGCGTCCAGCGTCTGCACGAGGCCGGGCAGCATGTCGGGCGTGAAGCTCTTCAGCAGGTCGCGGCGCACCTGCTCCTTGAAGAAGGCGAGCGATTCGGGCGAGAGCTTCAGGCGCGCGCCATGTTCGACCCAGACTTCCTCGTCCTTCATCAGGATGTCGGCCGCGTCGCGGTAGGCGGCCACGAAGGCCTTCGCATTGCCCGGGTTCTGCTTCGCGTAGTCCTCGCGCATGCTGAACATCAGGAAGGGCACGGTGGGCAGTCCCATCTGCTGGGTCAGTTCCCGGATCGTCACCATGGTGCGGTACTTGCCACTGGCGAGCATCTCGGGTGCGAGCGAATTCCACATCTGCGTGGCATCCAGGTCGCCCTTCTCGATCAGGCCGCGCAGCAGCGGCACCGCGCCTTCACGCACCTCGACGTCGCGGCCGAGGTCCATCTTGTTGAGCTTCTCGGCGGCGGCCTGCATGATGACCCAGTCGAAGCCGGTCTTGTGCGCCACGCCCACGCGCTTGCCCTTCAGGTCGGCCAGGGTGTTGAGCTTCGAGTCCCTGGGCACGATCACGCTGTTGACGTAGGTGAGGAAGGGCGCGATGCCCACCACCGGTGTGCCGCTGGCGCGCAGCCGCGCCGTCGCCAGCCAGTCGAACACCACCATCTCGGCGCTCTTGCCCTGGATGGCGGCGGTGGCCGACTTCTGGTCGGAGTACGAGATGACTTCCAGGTTGATGCCGTGCTTCTTGTCGAGCCCGTATTTCTTGATCACCGCGGGCGCGATGCCCATGGTGCCGGCCGGGCTGATCATGATGCGCACCGTGCCACCGTCGCCAGGAACCCTGGCCTGCGCCAGGGCGGTGCCGGAGACGGCCAGCGAAGCGGCCATGCACAGGCCGCCACCGATGAGTTTGAGAGCGTGGGATATTTTCATGGGAGTCCTCAGGGATGGGAGTTGCTGGAGAGGGGGATCTGGTGATGGCGCTCAAGGACCTGGATCACGCGCTTGCTGGTTTCGAACAGCGAGGCGTCGTCGTAGGAGCGCGGCCGTGGTGTGTCCTGCAGGTCGATTTCCTGCGTGATCTTTCCGCTGCCCATGACGAGAATGCGGTCGGCGAGGAAGGTCGACTCGTAGGCGTTGTGGCTGACGAAGACGATGGTGGTGCGGAACTTCTCCCACAGGTCGAGCAGGCTCTGGCGCAGCTTGCGGGCGGTCAGCTCGTCGAGCGCGCTGAACGGTTCGTCCATCAGCAGGATGTCCGGATCGATGCAGAAGGCGCGCGCGATGGAGGCGCGCTGCTGCATGCCACCGGAGAGCTGGCGCGGATAGAAGTCGCGGAAGTCGGCGAGGTCGACGGCCGAGAGCACGCGGTCGATGCGGTCGGCCCATTCGCTGCGCGGAAAATCGCCGGCCCGCAGCACGAACTCCAGGTTCTGCTGCAGCGTGCACCACGGCAGCAGGCGCGATTCCTGGAACACATACGACACGCGGAAACCCGCGCCGAGCTGCTCCTGCATCGGGCGGCCCTGCACGGTGACCGCGCCGCTGTGCTGCGCGTCCAGGCCGGCGATGATGTTGAGCAGGGTGGACTTGCCGCAGCCTGAAGGCCCGAGCAGGCCGACGACCTCGCCCTCGGCGATGTTGAAGCTCACGCCGTCCAGCACCCGGCGAGAGTTGGTCGACGCGGACGGGAACGACTTGGAGACGTGGGATACCTGAATCTGTGACATGGTGGTGTGCTCCTGTGTGTCAGCCCTCGCGCCAGCGGAAGGCGCGCTTTTCCAGCCAGCCGAAGATGCCGACCTCGATCGCCAGCATCACCAGCACGAAGCACATCGCGTAGGCCAGCACGTTGGCCATGTCGAACAGCTGGAAGTAGTACTCGATGCGGAAGCCGACGCCGTCGCCACGCCCGAGCAGCTCCACGAACAGCACCATCTTCCAGACAAGGCCGAGCCCGAACCGCGCCGACGCCAGCAGCATGGGCGCCACCTGCGGCGCGATGATGGAGCGCACCACCTGCCCGCGGGAGGCACGGAACACCGCGCCCATCTGCAGCAGCCGTGTGTCGATGCCCTTGAGCCCTTCTCGGATGTTGATGGCAAGGAACGGGATGACCGTGAGTGCCGCGCCGAGCACCGCACCCCGGTCGTTCATGCCGACCACCATGTACACGGTGAGGATGGTCACGATGGCCGGCACGGTGATGCCGCAGACGATCCAGACGCGGAAGAACGCGCCGGCCCGCCGGGACATCGCCATCGCCGAACCGAGCAGCACGGCCGCGCCCATGCCGATGGCAAAGGCCAGCGCGATGCGCCCCAGCGTGACGGCGGTGTCGGACCACAGCTCCTGCGTCTGCACCAGTTCCTGCATGGCCTGCAGCACGATCCAGGGCGATGGCAGCACCGCCGCGGGAAGGAACCAGGAGGCGATTGCCCAGAGGCCGATCAGCGTCAGCACCGAGGCGGCGGTCCAGCGCGCGTCGGCGATGCGCCGCCAGACAGCGGCCATGCCGCGCCCCGTGGCGGCGGATGCCGGGGTGGTGAGGGTGGTGCTCATGCGGCCACCTCCACCCGGCCAGCGACCACGCGCACCGGAAAACATTGCACCGCCTGTGTCACGGGTGCGCATTGCGGTGCGCCGGTGCGGATGTCGAACAGCCCCTGGTGCAGCGGGCATTCCACGCAGCCGTCTTCCACATAGCCGTCGGACAGGCGAGCATTGCCGTGGGTGCACTGGTCGTGCAGCGCGTGCAGCTCGTCACCGAGGCGGAACACCGCCACGTCGACGCCTGCGATGCGCACGGGCCAGATGCCCTGGTCGGGAAAATCGTCGGGTTCACCGACGTCGTGCCATTGCGTCATGGGGAATCCTCAGATGGGGGTTGCCAGCAGTTCCGGCACCCCGTAGGTGTCCAGAATCACCGTTCGCTCGCGAAACTTCGCGCTGTCGGTGCCGAGTTCGATCACGTCCAGATAGACGCCGGTGGCAAACAGCTTGCTCACGCCGGACTGGTCCGACTGCAGCACCAGGAACTGGGTGCGCGCGGTGGCCGTGCCCGGCTCGCTGCCCGGTTCCACCAGCGGTGGCGACATCAGGTGCCGGTCGAAGTGGATGTTGTAGATGTTGGCGCTGCGCAGCGAGGCCACGCGGTCCTTCAGCATGGCCTGGCTGGTGCAGTCGATCAGGCAGGCGGGCAGGCCGCGCGCGTGGTTCTCGCGCGGAATCACGCGGTAGCGGCAGGCCTCGGTGAAGAAGCCGGGCCATTGCTCCAGCGCGTCCTCGTCGATGGCGTGCGCGTAGCGCAGTTGCAGGTCGGTCACCTGGTCGCGGATCGGGGGGGTCATGCCTGTGCCTCCGGTGCGAAGCCCATGGTCTGGGCGTACTGCTTCCACAGGCCGCGGGTGCAGACCTCCGTGACCACGTGGTTGGCGTCGACGATGGGGCCGCGCCCACCCATTTCGATGAAGGAGGTGGCATCGCCTTCGCCCGCCACCGACTGCTGCACCAGGCGGATCGCCTCGCCGTCTTCCATCGAGATGTAGCCGGCCGGTCCCACCAGGTTGAGCTGGCGCAGGCGCGCCGCCGTCTGTTCGGCGGCGTCGTCCTCGAAGCCGAAGTAGGTCCAGTACAGCTCCATCTCGCCGGTGCCCAGCGGGCGCACCTGGCGCGTCGCCAGCGTGTTCAGGATCTGGTGCACCACCATGTTCGGGAACACCGAGATGATCAGGTTGCCGATGCCGTCCTTGAAGTCCGGCGTCCATTGCAGCAGCGTGGGGTCGGACAGCGCGAAGTCGTCCTGGTACTTGTTGGTCGTGCCCTTGTAGGCCTCGACGACGCTGGCCGTGTCGTCGGTGTTCGTCACCGAATACACCACCGCGTGGCCGCCGCCCGGGCTCAGCAGCGTGTTGCCCTGCTGCGTGGAGCGGTAGACGCCGAAGGTGGCCATGAAGGTGTGCAGCAGGCCGGCGTGGTACGGGTCCTTGATGTTCTCGAAGTACAGCTTCCAGTTGGCCGAGATGCGCTGGCGGTGGTAGCCGAGAATCTTCACCGGCTTGACGAAGATGCGGTCCAGGTGCATGACCACGTTGGTGCCGAGGTACTCGATGAGGTCGGGCGCGTCGTCGCTGAAGCTGCCGAAGATGAGGCCTTTGTAGAGCGCGACGTGCAGGCGCTGCAGACCGTGCTGCGCGGGCTTGAAGTCGGCCGGGTAGCCACCGTTGCCGTTGAGGCCGCGGCGGTAGGGCACGCCGCACAGCCCGCCCGCGCTGTCGTAGTTCCACTGGTGGTAGATGCAGGGGTGGTTGTCGGCCTTGCCGAATTCCTGCCGCACCACCGTGGCACCGCGGTGCGCGCAACGGTTCACGAAGGCCTTCACCTCGCCGTGGGTGTCGCGCGAGACCACCACCGGCATGTTGCCGATCTGCACGGTCTTGTACGAACCCGGCTCGGGCACCTCGGCCTCGAGCGCCAGGTAGTTCCAGGTCGGGCCCTGGAAGATGCGCTGCATCTCGCGGTCGTGGATCGCCTGGTCGGTGAACACGCGGTAGGGCGTGCGCGTGTAGTCGGCGTTCGGCCACTTGAACTGGTCAAGCGGATCGGGCGCCGTGGCGGCGCGCACGGGAATGTCGTTCAGTTTCATGCGGGGCTCCCGCAGGTCTGCGTGGCGAAATCGATCCAGCGGCGGACGAATTCCTCCGGTTGCTCCACGTAGGGTGCGTGGCCCACACCGCGCATCACCGGCAGTTCGCCCAGGCCGAGCGCGGCGGCGGCGGCCTCACCCACGGCCAGGGGCACCATGCGGTCGTGCTCGCCCCACAGCAGGCCCACCGGCGTGTCGGTGGCCAGCCGCGCCAGGCCATCGGTCACCAGCTCGTCGTTGAGGCGATCGACGATGTAGTCGCCCAGTGAGCTCAGCGCGTTCACGGCGCCCGGCGAACTGTTGATGCGCGACTCCTCGACGATCAGGGCTTCGGTGGCCAGCGAGGTGTCGATGAACACGCTCTGCAGCTTGGCGCGCACGCCGTCGATGGAGACGTTGCGCACGCTGCGGCGGATGCCTTCGCCGGCTTCGGGTGCGATGGGCGCGAGCCCCAGCGGCGCGACCAGGTACAGGCTGGCGCAGCGTTCGGGAGCGCTTTGCGCCACGAGGGCGGCCACATGGCCGCCAAGCGAGGTGCCCACGAGGTGGGCTTCTGTGATGTCGAGTGCGTCCATCACGGCGAGCGTGAACGTGGCCAGGCCTTGCGAGGTGTAGTCGAACGCCGGTGGCTTGTCGGCCAGGCCGTGGCCGGGCAGGTCGAACGCGATGGCGCGGAAGCCCTGTTCCGCGAGGTGCTCCATCGCGCCCTTCCAGCGGTCGGCCCGCGTGGAGAGGCCGTGGATGAACACGACGACGGGGCCGGTGAGGCCGGCTTCCAGCACGCGGGTGCGCGTGCCGTTGAGGGTGAGGGGGTACTGGATCATGGTGTCAGGCCGGCTGGGCATGTGAACGGGGAAAGTGGGCATCGACGTAGGCGCGGTCATAGACGCGGTTCCACATCCCTTGCGAGAACTCGGAGAAGTGGCGCGCGTTCGTCGGCGCGGGTGAGAGGTCGACGGGCTTGCCGCCCAGCACCACCGCATGGATGGCCTCGCGGCGCTGCAGCAGCGTGATGTCCTGCAGCGGATCGCCCTGCACGGCCACGAGGTCGGCGAGCTTGCCCTTGACCAGGCCGCCCAGGCGATCGCGTTCGCGCAGCAGGCGCGTGCTGTCCACCGTGGCGCAGGTGATCGCCTCGGCCGGCGTCATGCCGACGTAGCGCACGTGTGCCTCCAGCTCCTTCGCGCCCCATTCGCCATACGGCGTGACCGCGAAGCCGGCTTCCGAGCCCGACATGAAGCGCACGCCAGCTTCGCGCGCACGCGTCAGGTTCTTCGAGGCCGTGGCCAGCTCGCGGCGCTGGATGTCGGGCCACCAGGGCGCCGACGGGTCGGTCGGCTCGTGGAACTCGATGTTGTTGACCAGCAGCGCGAGCGACGGGCAGAGGTACACGTTGTTGTCCAGCGCGGCCTGGATGCCTTCATCGCAGATGCTGGACGCGTGGTAGATGATGTCGACGCCCGCGCGCGCCGAGTACAGCGCGCCTTCGCGGCCGCGCGCATGCACCACCGCGAGTTTGCCGAGGCGGTGGATCTCGTCGACCATGGTGTGCGTCTCGGCCTGGGTGTAGGCCGAGATCAGGCCACCGCCGTTGCGTCGCGCGTGAATGCCGTCCATGGTGAGCTTGATCGCATCGACGCCGGACTTCGCCTGCTGGCGGATGAGCGCGATGGCCTGGTCCATCGAGGTGGTCATCACACCCGTGGAAGCCTCCGGCACGCCGACCCATTCCGGGTACCAGTCGTACAGCCCCTGCTGCGTTGTCAGCGCGCGGCCCGATGCGGTGATGCGCGGGCCCTGGAACAGGCCGACACTCACCGCGTCGCGCACGGCGGGTGCGATCAGGCCCGAGCATGCCGGGTCGATGATGGAGGTGAAGCCCGACTTGAGGATGGCCTGCGCCGCCACCATGGAGCGCAGGGTCCTGAATTCCATCGAGGCGTAGAGGTCGATGTCTTCCTGCGTCAGTGCGTTGCCGTAGGTGATGTGTGCGTGGCAATCGACCATGCCCGGCATCACGAAGAGACCCGAGTAATCGAGCAGCGTGTCGCTGGCTGCCATCTCCGGTGCCTGCGCCGTGGGGCCGACCCAGTCGATGGTGTCGCCGTACAGCACCAGGGTCTGCTGTGCCTCGGCATGTCCTGACAGTCCATCGAAGAGATGTCCGCAGTGGATGAAGGTTCTTGCTGTCATCGTGAGAAATGTTCGTGATCGGGTGAAAGCGGTGACGGCGTTCGCATCGCTGGCGGCACCGTCAGGTGGCATCCGTTTTGCGTTGTCAACTCAAAACCGATTACCATTCGATAAAGCAACACACGTGCCATCCATGACTTCCGCGCTCCCATCCCGAACCGAAACCTGGGCCTTCGAAGAAGGCGAATTCGCCGTGCACATATATGGGGGCGGGCCGCCCTTGCTGCTGGTGCATGGCATCGGCCCCGGCACCTCGATCCGTGCCAACTTTTCCGCGGTGCTGCCCGCACTGGCCGCGCAGCGCACGGTTTACGGGATCGATCTGATCGGTTTTGGTGCGTCGCCCCGAAAGCAGGCGCCCCCGTTGTTCGACTTCGGTTTGTGGGTGAAACAGGCGCGCTCGGCGGTGCGGCGCATCGGCGCGCCCGGGCTCGCGTTGTGGGGCCAGTCCCTGGGTGCGGCCGTGGCGCTGTCGGTGGCGGCCGAAGAGCCTTGCGTGACGGCCGTGGTCGGCACCGGTGCGGGTGGCGGTGCGCGATCGCTCAACGAAGCGCTCGACCGCTTCTGGACGTCGCCCGACACGCCGCAGGCCTTGCGGCGCGCGATGGAGGGTGCGGTGCACGACCCGCGCCTGCTCAGCGACGCGCAGATCGAGGACCGCTTCAGCCGCCTCTCGGTCGAAGGCCTGGGGCCGTACTTCGACGCGATGATGGCCAGCGGCAAGCAGGCCAACCTGCAGAGCTGCTGGTTGTCACCCGCGTTGCTCGAGCGCGTGCGAGCCCCCGTGCTGCTGATCCACGGCCGCGACGACCTGCCGGTTCCCTACCGCGAGAGCGCCCTGCACCTGCTGGACCACCTGCCCGACGCGCGGCTCATGCTGCTCTCGCGCTGCGGCCACAACCCCATGCTGGAGCGCACCGACGAGGTGCTCTCCCTCGCGCTCGCCCACCTTCAATCCACACACGCAACACCATGCAATACCTGAACCCCGCCGACCTGCCGCAACCCGCCGGCCCCTATTCGCAAGCCACCCGGGTGCAAGGCCCGGGCGAGTGGCTGCACATCTCCGGCCAGGTCGGTATCGACACGCAGGGCCACACGCCGGAAGGCGTCGCCGAGCAGGCCGAGCTCGCCTGGGGCCATATCGTGCGTGCGCTGCGCGCGGCCGGCCTGGGCATGGAGCACGTGGTGAAGACCACCACTTACCTGGTGGACCGCGCCGACATCGTGCCGATGCGCGCCATCCGCATGAAGCACCTGGGCGAGAGCCGACCCGCGTCGACGCTGGTGCTGGTCCAGGGATTGCTAGATCCCGCGTGGAGGATCGAGGTGGAAGCGGTGGCGTACCGTTCCCTGCACACAGACTGAACACCATGGCACAGGTCAAGAAAGAACACGTTCGCACCGCGATCCTGGACGCCGCGTTCCAGCTGTTCTCCGTCCACGGTTATGCGGGCACCACGCTGCCCATGATCGGCAAGACCGCGCAGATCTCGACGCCGAACATCTACTCGTACTTCTCGTCGAAGCTCTCCATCCTGTATGCGATCTTCGACCCGTGGATCCGCGCGCAGTTCGCCACGCTGGATGAAGAGCTGGCGGCGTTGAAGTCGCCGGACCGCCGGCTCAAGCGCCTGCTGGCCATGCTCTGGCAGGAACTGCCCGAGCTGGAGCACGGCTTTGCCAACAACGTGATCCAGGCGATCTCGACGGCCACGCCCGATGGCGAGTACCGGCCGAACCTGATCGCGTGGATGGAGGAGCAGATCGAGCGCATGCTGCTCGATGCCCTGCCGTCCGAACGCCACAGCCTGGTGCGCGGCACGGACATGGCCCACATGATCGTGATGGCCACGGACGGCTACATCATGTACGGGCACACCATGCCCGAGCGCCGTTGCGGCGACCGCACCATTGACGCCTTCTGCCGCATGCTCAGCGGCCGCCCGCCAGCGAAACGCTAGCCCCGGGTCAGGCTCGCCGGGCTGTCGCCGCGCACGCGGCGCAGCTTCGGCTCCACCATCGGCACCGTCAGCATCGTGCTGGCTACCGCCATCAGCAGCAGCGCGGTGAAGGTCTCGCTGGTGATGATGTGCTTGTCCAGCAGCACGTTGGCGAAGATGATCATGATCAGCGCCTTGGTCTGCAGCAGCCAGCCGATGATCGATGCCTCGCCGGGTGGCCACCGGAGCACGCGGCCGGCGATGTGAACGCCCAGCAGCTTGCCGCTGACCGAGGCCGCCAGCAGCAGCGCGGCCACGCCGAACACCGCCGCCCCGCCCAGTTCCCAGTTGGTGCGCAGGCCGGTGGAGAGGAAGAACACCGGCATGATCACCAGCAGCACGTGGTGGCGCAGCTGGTCGAGCCGGTCCTGGTCGAACCACTCGGCGTCCATCACCACGCCCGCGAGGAACGCGCCCACCATGTAGTGCAGGCCCGACCAGTCGGCACCGAAGGCGCACACCGCGAGCCAGATCAGGGCCAGCGCCCAGCGGTCGGCCTCGCGCAGGCGGCGCATCAGGTGGCGAAAGCCCCAGCCCAGCAGCACGAAGGCGAACAGGAAGAACGCCTGCTTGCCCACGCGTTGCCAGTCCATCAGAATCAGCGCGAGCACGCCCCAGATGGCGATGTCGTCCAGGCTGGCGTAGCGCAGGATGCGCTGGCCCAGCGGCTGGCGCAGCACGTGCATCTTCTCCATCAGCAGGATCAGGATCGGCAGCGCGGTGACCGCACACGCCATGCCCACGCCGGCCACAAACTGCCAGGGCAGTGCGGCACTGCCCATCCAACCCGGGCGGCCGAGCATCACCAGCGCGGCCAGGCTGCCCAGCAGCAGGGGAATGCCCAGCGCGAGGCCGGCGGTGATGCCGCTTTCGCGCCGGTGCTTCCAGGCCTGGCGCAGGTCGAGCTCGATGCCCGCGATCATCACGAACAGCATCACGGCCCACCAGGCCACGCCGTTGAGCGACTGGATCACCGCCGGGTTGAAGACGAAGGCGTGGTATTCGGGGAAGGCCTTGCCCAGCACACCGGGGCCGAGCAGGATGCCGGTGATGATCTGCACCACCACCAGCGGCGCCCAGTAGTCGGTGCGGCCCAGGCGCCAGATCAGCCAGGGCACGGTGAAGATGATCGCCATGGCGATCAGGAAGATCTCGGTGGTGTTCATGGGTGCTCAGCTGCCGCTGAGTCGGCGCCACAGCAGCAGGGGCAGGCGCAGCACGAAGCCGATGAACAGGCGCGTGTGCATCCAGCTCAGCAGGGCGTTGTCGCGCAGGTATTTGAAATGCGAGACACCGCCTTCCTGCGGCGTGAAGTAGCGCACCGGCGCGTCGAGGTTGATCGGGCGCACGCCGGCCCAGCACAGTCGCACCACGGCCTCGGGGTCGAAGTCGAAACGGCGCATGAAGCGCGTGCCCTGCATCACCCGCACCAGCGGTGCGATGGGGTAGACGCGGAAGCCGTAGAGCGAGTCGCCAATGCCCATGCCGAGGGTTTCGAGGTTGGCCCAGGCGTTGGACACCTTGCGGCCATTCACGCGCAGCGCCGGGGCCTCGGGGCCGAACACCGGCTTGCCCAGCACCATCGCTTCCGGGGTGGCCTGGGACGTGGCCATGAACTGGGGAATCAGGCCTTCGGGGTGCTGGCCGTCGGAGTCCATGGTGAGTGCGTGCGTGAAGCCTTCCTGCGCCGCGAGCGTGATGCCATGCAGCACGGCCGAGCCCTTGCCCTGGTTCTGCGGCAGCACGATCACGCGCAGGCCCGGGTCGCGCCCGGCTTCCTCGGCCAGCCACTCGGCCGAGCCGTCGTTGCTGCCATCGACGACCACCCACACCGGCGTCCACTGCGCGCGCGCGGCGCGCACGGTGGCCAGCACCTTGCGGCCCGGGTTGTAGCTGGGAATGAGGACCAGGTGCGTGGTGCTGGGAAGGGACATGGCTCAGGCAGCGGCGGACGAGGCCGCCGGGGGAGGGGAGGCGCCGAGTTCGGCGCGGAAGTGGTGTTCCAGCTCGGCGGTGAACGCACGGGCATCGCGCGGCACGTCGAACCGCTTGCCCAGCCTCACGCGGCAGGTCAATGGCAGGCTGGGCCGGCGCCACAGCGGCCAGCCCTTGCCCAGGTAGGGGCTGGAGAATTCGATGATCAGCGTCTGCACCGGCACGCCGGCGCGCGAGGCGATCAGCGCGGTCGAGCGCGACAGCGCGTTGAGCCGGTTCTCCGGGTAGCCGACGGTGCGCGTGCCCTCGGGAAAGATCACGATCTGCGCGCCCTGCGCCAGCTCGCGCCGGCAGCTCTGCACGGCGCTGAGCAGGTGGTCGTTGCGCACGTAGCGCGCCATGCGCGCGCCCGCGCCGAACAGGGGGTTGTCCATCAGGTCGGCCTTCATGAAGCAGACCGCATCGGGCAGGCGCGAGGCGATCAGCACCGCATCGAGCAGGGAAGGGTGGTTGGCGGCAATGACCATCGGCCCCTGGTCGCGCAGCGCGTCGATTTCGGAAAGGTCGAAGCGGCAGGCGCACAGCGTGCGCAGGATGCCCACGTAGAGGCGGAAGCCGCGCATGATGGCCTGGCGCCCGACCCAGCGGCCCAGCGGCGTGGGCAGCACCGGGTACAGCGCGATGGCCAGCGGTGTCCAGGTGAGGCACACCACCGCCAGGGAGCTCAGGCCGAGCACCATCGCCACGTGTTCGTACACGCTCCACAGGAGCGAGGCCGGGCGGGTGGCCGATGTGGTCACCGGGACAACATCTTCTTCTTGCGGGCTCGCCTGCGAACGGCCTGGTGCGGTGCTCATGCCGGCTCCAGGGAATGGATGGCGTGGCATTCGATCTCCACCAGCAGGTCGGTGCGGCACACGTCGGCCTGCACGCAGACCAGCGGCGCACCGCCCAGCAAGGGTTCCAGTGTGTGCCGCACCGTGGCCGCGTCGTCCGCATGCCGCACATAGGCACGGTGGCTCAGCCCCGCGAGCGAGAACGGCCGGGAGCGCGCCACGCGGTTGGCTTCCTGAACGAGGCATTCCAGGTTGCGCACCGTCTCGCGGCATTGCGCGGCCACGTCACCGGGGTGCACGGTTTCGTGCCCGACGATGCTGGCGGTGCCCGAGATGAACAGGGCTTCCTGCCCCCGCAGATGCGCCAGTGCCGCGCGCGAGAAAGTGGGCGCCTGCGGGCCGTAGCGAGAGGGGTAGCGCCACGCGCTCACCTGGCGCGGGTTCTCCAGCGGCAACAGGGGTGTGGTGCCCGCCAGGAAGGCGATGGACAGCGGCCCGTCTTCCACGCCGAGGGCGCAGGCCGCCGGCACCTGGCCGCCGGTGTCGCGCTGCGCCTGCACGAAGGCGTCGTGCCGCCCGAGGTTGAATTGCCGGTAGCGCTCCAGCCCGTGCGACTCGCCGTTGATGCGGCCCATGTAGTTCCACACGCGCCACAGGTGCGGCGTGTTCTGTTCGCGCAGCAGGCGGAACAGCCGCTCGTAGGCCAGGCGGCTGGTGGCGCGCAGCGGCGAGTCGTCGCCGGTGGCCTGCGTGTCGGCTTCGTGCAGCTCGATCACGCCGTACAGCACGCCATCGGCGCGCCGCCAGTGGATGCCTTCGCTGTGGCCTTGCGCCAGCGGGCCCTCGGCGAGCCAGCATTCCTGCAGCAGCGGGCCGGCGGTGTCGAGCAGGCGCGTGCGCAGGTGTTGCCGGGGCCAGGGCACGGGCGCGAGCCCTTTGGTGTCGCCCAGGGCCACGCCGCCCAGTTCATTGCCAGGTGCCTTGAGCGGCGCGCCCGCGTGCACGGCGAGGGTGTGCTGCAGACTCACGATGGACGCACCAGCGCCGATTCGTCACCCGGGCGGATGTTGGCGCGCCGCCGGCGCCACGCGGCCAGCGCACGGCGCGGCTGCGCCAGGTTGAAGCCGTAGTAAAGCGCCTTGAACAGCAGCAGCGAACGCCAGATGGGCGTGCGGCCGAAGATGTCGCCGGCCAGCATGGACAGCAGCGCTTCCTTGACGCGGAAGACGTTGCTCGGGCCCATGAAGAAGTCGCGCATGACGGGGTTGGTCACGCGGTAGATGAACCACGAGAACTCCTTTGGCCCGTGGCGCATCTCGCGGTCGAAGCGCCTGAGCGCGGCCTTGGCGCGTGCGGGTTCGGTCAGGCAGGTGTGGATGGTCTGCGCCCCGAGCTCGCCACCGTTCATGGCCAGCCACACGCCCGAGGAGAACACCGGGTCGATGAAGGTGAAGGCATCGCCCAGCATCAGGTAGTTCTCGCCGTGGTTGCGCTGGGCGGAGTACGAGAAGTTGCCGGTGGCCTCGACCTCGGTCACCAGCGTGGCGTCGCCGAGGCGGGTGGCCAGTGCCTTGCAGGTGGCGATGTTGTCCAGCAGGAACTGCTGCAGGCTGCGCTGCTGGCGCGTCTTCATGTGGTACGGCCAGGTCACCATGCCCACGCTGGTGGCGCCGTCGGACAGCGGGATGAACCAGAACCAGCCGTGGTCGAACCAGAAAATGGTGATATTGCCCGCGGCCTCGCCCTCGTTGCGCTGCGCGTGGCTGAAGTGGCCGTACACCGCGGCGCTGTTGTGCGCCGGGTTGCGGTCCTTGATCTTGAAACGGGATGCAAGAAACGTGTCGCGCCCCGAGGCGTCGACCAGGAATTTCGCGTCCCACACCGATTCGCGGCCATCGTCGTGCTGCGCGTGCACGCGCACCGAGCGGTCGGCCAGGAACTCCACCGAGCGCGCCTGGCAGCCTTCATGCACGTCCACCCCCTCGCGCTCGGCGTTGCGGATGAGGATCTCGTCGAAGTCCGCGCGCTTGACCTGGTAGGCGTAGGGCATGGACTTGTCCCAGGCCTCGGCGAACCAGAACGACTGCGATTGCTCGTGCTGGGGCGAGACGAATTCGGCGCCCGGCTTGTGCATGCCGATGGCCTTCACCGCGTCGGCCACGCCCAGGCGCTCCAGCAGGGGCAGGTTGGCCGGCAACAGGGACTCGCCGATGTGGAAGCGTGGGTGGTGTTCCTTTTCCAGCAGCACCACGCGATGCCCGTGGCGGGCCAGCAGTGGCGACACGGTGGAGCCGGCGGGGCCCCCTCCGATCACGAGAACGTCACAGGTGTGGCGCTCGGGTCCCGGTTGGTCAGTGTTCATATGGACTCAACACCGTCGGTGCGGAAGGGCGCCGGGGTGTTCGGGCTGTGGACAGTCCAAAATTGTAGCGGTGCACACCAAGGTGCTACCGTGCGGTGCACCACTTTGTTACAGGCCCAGAAGCTCCCTTAGGCCCGGTGCCCGCGCCTCGGTCTGCAGGCACACGTTGCGTTCCAGCACCAGCAGGTGCTCGTCCATCAGGCGCACCGCACCATCGGCGTCGCCGCGCTCGATGCACTCCACGATCGCCTCGTGCTCATCGTGTTCGCAGCAGGCGTTGCCCGGCGGTTCGTAGAGCGCGACGATGAGCGAGCAGCGCGAGACCATTTCCACCAGGTAGCGCTGCAGGATGGGGTTGCGGCCGAGCTCACCGATCTTGAGATGGAAACTGCTGGCCAGCCGCGCCCAGGCGGGCTGGTCGAAGCGGTGCATGGCCTCGTGTTCGGCGCGCAGCTGCGCGCGCAGGGCCTTCAGGTCGGCGGTGGTGGCGTGGGCCACGGCCAGCCGCACCAGCGCGGCTTCCAGCCCGCGCCGGGCCTCGAAGATCTGCCGCGTTTCCTCGGGCGTGGGCATGGCGACGATGGCACCGCGGTTGGGTCGCAGCTGCACGATGTGGTCGTGTGCCAGCCGTTGCAGGGCCAGCCGCACGGTCGCGCGGCTGGCGTCGAACAGTTCGCACAGCGCCGCCTCGGGCAGCTTGGTGCCAGGCGCCAGGCGCTGGCCCATCACGCTCTCGAACACCGCCTGGTAGATGCGGTCTTCCGGGGTGTCGCCGGCGGCGCCGGGGGCGAGCGCACCACCGGGCAGCGGTGCCTCGGCGCTGGCGGCTGCCCTGCCACGGGCGGGGGTGGCGCGTTTCAGGGGCGCGGCGGGCTTCTTCGGGGTTCGCGGCATGGGGCTGAACGTGAAAATCAGTGCGGCATAGCTTGCCACAGCCGCACCGCCAGGGCGATCAGCGCGCGGTCGCTGCCGGCCGGGCCGAGCAGCGAAATGCCCAGCGGCACGCCATCGGGGCCGCGCAGCGGCAGGCTCACCTGCGGCAGACCAGCCAGCCCGGCAATGCTGGTGATGCGCAGCGTGCGCATGCGCACCGCGTCCACCGCAGCCGGGTCGGCGTCGCGCAGCGGGGCCAGGCTCGCGGCCGAGGGCAGCACGGCCACGCCGTCGCCGCCGAGCCAGCCGCGCACGTGGTCGCGGGCGCGCGCAATGCGCTCGCGCGCCGCGGCCGCGTCTTCGGCCTTCACCGTGCTTGCGAAGGCCCAGCGCGAGGCAATGGGCGGTGCGAACGCGGGGGTGTGGCTGTCGATCCAGGCGCCGTGCGTTTCCCAGCCGTTGAAGGCCGACGCGGTCACGTAGTCCTGGCGCCAGGCGTCCAGCCCGTCGGGCGACGCGTCCAGCGTCTGGACGGGCGCCGCGAGCAGGGCGGCGAGCGTGTCGCACGCCTGCCGCAGCGCGGGCTGGAACACGGCCTCGGCCTCGGCCCAGGCGTCCGCCGGGGCGATCACGCGCTTGGGGCTGAAGGCCGAAGCCGGCAACAGCACGCTCGCCACGCGCTCGAAGGTGCCGGCGTCGTGCGCGAGCCAGGTGGGTGTGTCGAACAGCGGGTTCAGCGGCACCAGGCCTTCGCGGCAGAGCAGGCCGTGGGTGGTGCGCAGGCCCCACAGGCCGCAGTAGCTGGCGGGCACGCGGGTGGAGCCGCCGGTGTCGGTGCCGAGCGCGAAGTCCACCAGGTGCGCGGCCACGGCGGCGGCCGAACCGCTGGACGAGCCACCGGTCACGCGGTCGGGCGCGGCGCTGTTGATCGGCGTGCCGTAGTGGATGTTGTCGCCGTGGATGCTGTAGGCCAGTTCGTCGGTGAGCACCTTGCCGGCCAGCGTGGCGCCGGCTTCCAGCAAGCTGTCAATCAGCGGGCTGCTCGCGTCGGGCACTGGGTGGCTGGCCAGCCAGGCGGGGTTGCCGGCGCCGGTGGGATGGCCGGCCACGTCGAACACGTCCTTGGCGGCAAAGCGCAGGCCGGCCAGGGGGCCACTGGCATGGCCGGGCCGAACGAAGCGGCCGTGCGGCACCCAGGCGCCCACGGTGTCGGTCAGGGAAAAGGGCAGGTCGGGAAGCGTTGTCATGGAGCGGTGGCCAGGGCCTGTTGTTCGGCGGCGCCGCAGATCGCGCCCGGGGTGGTGAACCAGATCTCGCCCGCGTCGCGCGCGCGGGCCAGGTGTTCGAGTGCGCGACGCAGGTGCCGCAGGCGGTAGGGCTGGCCGACGATGTACGGGTGCAGTGCCAGGCCCATCACCAGGGGCTGCCGCGCCGCCTGTTCGCGCATCTCGTCGAAATTGTCGATCACCATCTGCGCGAAGTCCTTCGCGTCCATCTGGCGCGCGACGATCATCGGAATGTCATTGAGCTCCTGCGGGTACGGCACGCTCCACAGCCGCTGGCCGTTGCGGGTGCGCATGGCCACCGGCTGGTCGTCGTGGCACCAGTTGAGCGTGTAGCGGTAGCCGGTTTCGGCGAGCAGGTCGGGCGTGAGGCGGCTCTCGGAAATCCAGGGCGATAGCCAGCCGGTGGGCGCCACGCCGCTGTGCTGTTCGATGCGCTCGCGGCACAGCGCGAGCAGCCGACGTTCCTCGGCCTCGTGCAGCGTGCCCTGCCGTTCGGCGTTGGTGTGGCCATGGCCCACCAGCTCGTCGCCGCGCGCCACGCAGGCGGCGATCAGCTCGGGGCAGTGGTCGTACAACGCGGTGTTGAGCAATGTGGCGCAGGGCAGGCCGAGCTGGTCGAACAGCGCCATGCAGCGCCAGGCGCCCACGCGGTTGCCGTACTCGCGCCAGCTGGCGTTGAGCACGTCGGGGTGGGGCGAGACCGGGCCGATGCCCGCGCCCATGCCTTCACCGAACGCGAAGTGCTCGAGGTTGAAGCCGATGTACACCGCGAGCCGCGCACCGTTGGGCCACACGTGGTCGGGCCGGCGCGTGATGGGCTGGTAGTCGAAGCGTTCGTGGTGCGGCAGGGCGCCGTCGTACAGCAGGCTGTCCATCACAGCGTGGCCAGGCCGGCGCGCACCAGCAGCCATTCCGCGCTGTCGTTCCACACGTCCATCTGCGTGATCAGGCCGTGCTGCACCACATAGCGGTCCACGTAGCGGTTGCCTTCGAACGGGGTGCCGTCGGGCCAGGCGCCATACAGTGTGCCCAGGCTGTAGACCACGGTTTCTTCCGGCGTGCCGCCGGCCACCACCTCGGTGCGGTCGATGCGCTTCTTCACCCACGCGTAGCGGCTGGCGTTGAAGGCCGCGCATTCGGCCGGGGCGCTCATGGCGCGCCCGCCGGTGAAGCGGATGCGCAGGCCTGGCGCGACGAAACGCATGGCGTTCGCGGGGTCCGGGATCATCAGGATGCGCAGGTACTCGTCGACGATGCCGGCCGGGTCGAGCCCCGCATCGGTGCACTGTTCTGGCGATTCGTTCATGGTGTTTCTCCTGTTGGGGCACCGCTTCGGGGCGCAGAGGCCTCCTGTGCGGTGCATGCCTTGGGTGTGAGCAAGGCGTGTGCCACATGGTAGACAAAGTAAATACTAGATTGTTGACAATATTTATTAGAGTTTGTTGACGCTGGCACGGCCCTTGCATCCGGTGGCGGGCATGTTCAACCCCCTCTGGAGATTCGCGATGACCCACGCTGCCCGTCCGTCCCGCCGCCGCCTGCTGGCCGCCACCGCCGCCGTCACCTGTTCGCTGTGGGCCCTGCCCGCGTTCGCCGCCGACCCCATCAAGATCGGCCTGATCACCGCGCTCTCGGGCCAGTCCGCACTGGCGGGTGAAGCCATCACGCGTGGCCTGACAGTGGCCATCGACGAGATCAACGCCAAGGGCGGTCTGCTCGGCGGCCGCAAGCTGGAACTGGTGCGCCGCGACGACGAGGCCAACCCGGCCAAGGGCGTTCTGGCCGCGCGCGAACTGATCCACCGCGAGAAGGTCGCCGTCATCTTCGGCGGCCTCGACACGCCGGTCTCCATGGCCATCGTGCCGCTGATCAACCAGGAGAAGGTGCCCTTCATGGGCCCCTGGGCGGCCGGCACGCCGATCACCAAGAACGGCGCCAACCCGAACTTCGCCTTCCGCGTCTCGGCGGTGGACGAGATCGTCAACGTCGGCATGCTCGACTACGCGCAGAAGAACTTCAAGTCGACCAGGCCCGCGATGATCCTGGTGAACAACCCCTGGGGCGAATCGAACGAGAAGGGCCTGCACGCCGCGCTGGCCGCCAAGGGCATGAAGGCCGTGGGCGTGGAGAAGTTCGAGGGCAACGACGTGGACGTGGTGCCGCAGCTCACGCGCCTGAAGGCCGCAGGTGCCGACACGCTGTTCATGGTGGGCAACGTGGGCCCGTCGGCGCAGGTGGTCAAGTCGCTCGACCGCATGGGCTGGCAGGTGCCGATCGTGTCGCACTGGGGCCCGGCGGGTGGCCGCTTCACCGAGCTGGCCGGCCCGAACGGCAAGAACGTGCACTTCGTGCAGACCTACAGTTTCTTCGGCGAGCAGGGCCCGGTGGGCCAGAAGGTGATCGCGGCGCTGAAGGCGAAGTACCCGGCCATCAAGGGCCCGGACGACATCACGCCCGCCGTGGGCGTGGCCAACGCGTACGACGGCATGATGCTCGCCGCGCTGGCCATCAGCGCCGCGGGTTCCACCGACGGTGACGCCGTGCGCCAGGGCTTCTACAAGATCGGCAAGTACGAAGGCCTGATCAAGACCTACGAGCAGCCTTTCAAGCCCGGCGTGCACGACGCGGTGAACTCGACCGACTACGTGTGGGCGCAGTTCATCGACAACCGCATCCTGCCGGTGAAGAACTGACACCCCTGCGCGCCTTCGGCGCTCTCCCCTCAAGGGGGGGCGACACCCTGGGCCGGCGGAGCCGGACCCTTGGTGTCTCTGGATTGGACCGTTGCGCGCCTGGCGTGCCACCAAGGACTTTTGAATGTTGTTGTCAGCGCTGATCAGTGGTTTCGGCCTGGGAAGCATGTACGGGCTCATGGCCCTGGGCTTCTATGTGACCTATGCCGTGTCGGGCACGGTCAATTTCGCCCAGGGCAGTTCGATGATGCTGGGCGCCGTGCTCACCTTCGCGTTCGCGCAGACGCTGGGCTGGCCGCTGGGCCTGTCCATCTGCCTCGCGCTGGCGCTGTGCGCGCTGTATGGCCTGGTGGTCGAGTTCGTGGCGGTGCGGCCGTTCGCGCGCCGCGGCTCGGACGCCTGGCTCATGGCCACCGTGGCGCTGGGCATCGTGCTCGACAACGTGGTGCTGTTCACTTTCGGCAAGGAACCGCGCAGCCTGCCTTCACCGCTGGCGCAGGCGCCGCTGAACATCGGTGAAATCGGCCTGGGCCTGTACCCGCTGCAGCTGCTGATTCCGGTGGTCGGGCTTGGCCTGGCCGGCGCGCTGCACCTGCTCTCGCGCCGCACGCGCTGGGGCACCGGCATGCTCGCGGTGGTGCAGAACCCGTCGGCCGCGCGCCTCATGGGCATACCCATTCGACGCGCCATCGCGCTGGCGTTCGCGCTCTCGGCGCTGTTCGCCGGCATCGCGGGTGTGCTGATCGCGCCGCTGTTCAACGTGCAGTCCGACATGGGCACGCTGTTCGGCCTGAAGGCCTTCGCGGTCGCGATTCTGGGCGGCATCACCAGCGCCTGGGGCGTGATGATCGCCGGCCTGCTGTTCGGTGTGATCGAGGCGCTGGTGACGAGCACGCTGGGCTCGGGCTACACGCAGATCATCACCTTCGGCCTGGTCATCGTCGCGCTCGCGGTGCGGCCCAATGGCCTTTTCGGCCGCGCGGAGGTGAAGAAGGTATGAACTCGCCATCTCCCCGCCTCTGGCTGGGCCTGGGCACGCCGGGCCAGCTCGCCGCCATCGGTGTGCTGTTCGGCACTGGCGCGGTGCTCGCGCTCACCGTCAATCCCTATTACGCCTTCGTGCTGGCCAACGTCGCGCTGCTCGCGGTGGTGGGCATCGGCCTGAACCTGCTCATGGGCCTGAGCGGCCAGGTGTCGTTCGGCCATGTGGGCTTCTACGCCATCGGTGCCTACACCGTGGCCATCCTCACGAGCAAGGCCGGCTTCAGCTTCTGGCTGGCCTGGCCCATTGCGGCGGTGCTGGCCGGCGCCATGGGCGCGCTGCTCGCCCTGCCGGCGCTGCGCGTGAAAGGGCCGTACCTCGCGATGATCACCATCGCCTTCGGCTTCATCGTCGAACACGCCATCGTCGAGATGCGCGATCTCACCGGCGGGCAGAACGGCATCATGGGCATCGGTTCGCCCACACTGGGCTCTGTGGCCGGCGAGCCGGCGGTGGCGCTGCTGGCGCTGTTCAGCGCGCTGGTGCTGCTGGCCGGTTACGCCTGGCTGTCGCGCGGCACCTGGGGTGCGGCGCTGCGCGCGGTGCGCGACAGCGAAACGGCGGCCGAGTCGATCGGCCTGAACCCGCTCGCGATCAAGGTGGTGGCCTTCGCGCTGTCGGCCGCGTGCGCCGGTCTGGCCGGCGGTCTGTTTGCGCCGCTCTCGGGCTTCGTCACGCCGCACACCTTCGGCTTCATCCAGTCCATCCTGTTCGTGCTCGTGGTCATGATCGGCGGTGCCGGCTCGGTGGCCGGGCCGCTGGTGGGCGCGCTCATCGTCGGCCTGCTGCCCGAGCTGCTGTCCAGCCTGGAGGAATACCGCCTGCTGTTCTTCGGTGGCCTGCTGCTGCTGGTGCTGTGGGCCGCGCCCGATGGCGTGGCCGGCCTGGCGCGGCGGCTGCTGGAACGCGTGCGCGGTGCGCGGGCACCGGCGTCGCCATCCACCGCGCTGGCCGAGGGCTTTGCGTTGCCGGCGCGTGCGCGCCAGGTGCTCTCGGCCGATGGCCTGACCATGCAGTTCGGCGGCGTGCGCGCTGTGGGCGACCTCAGCCTGCAGGCGCGCAGCGGCGCCGTCACCAGCCTGATCGGGCCGAACGGCGCGGGCAAGTCCACCGCGCTGAACGTGCTCAGCGGCTACTACAGGCCCACCGCTGGCGGCTTCTCGCTCGGCGGCCAGGCGCTCACCGGCCGCGCCGCCATGCGGCTCGCACGCCTGGGCATTGCGCGCAGCTACCAGACCTCGCAACTCTTCGGCAGCCTGAGCGTGGAAGACAACGTGGCGCTGGCGCTCAACCGGGGCCGGCTCGGGCCTCTGCTGGGCGTTGCGCGCCTGCGCTCGGCAGAAGCCCGCGCGCAGGCGCGTGCGCTGCTGGCCTGGTGCGGCTACAGCGGTGTACCCGGCGCGCGCGCAGCCGACCTGCCGCACGTGGACCGCCGCCTGGTGGAGATTGCCCGCGCGCTGGCGCTCGATCCCGAGGTGCTGCTGCTCGACGAACCGGCCGCCGGCCTGTCGCGCGAGGACAAGGCATCGCTCGCCCTGCTGCTGCGCCGCATCGCCGATGCGGGGCTGGGCGTGCTGCTGGTGGAGCACGACATGGCGCTGGTGATGGGCATCTCGGACCACGTGGTGGTGCTCGACGCCGGCCAGTGGCTGGCCGCGGGCAGCCCGGCCGAGGTGCAGGCCAACCCGGCCGTGCAGCAGGCGTATCTGGGCGAGTCGCTCGGGGCTTCGGCCTCCAGCGCTCCACGTGCCGAACCCGGCGCAGAGATGCTGGGTGTGGGCCAGCTCGTGGCGGGTTATGGCGCCGAGCCGGTGCTGCACGGCATCTCGCTGCAGGTGCGGCGCGGCGAGGCCGTGGCTTTGCTGGGCGCGAACGGCGCGGGCAAGTCCACGCTGATGCGTGCGCTCAGCGGCCTGCACCGTCCGCTCGCCAGCGGCGGCATTCACCTCGATGGCGAGGAACTCACGCAGGCCGGCACCGAGGCCATCGTCGCGCGCGGCATGGTGCTGGTGCCCGAAGGCCGCCAGGTGTTCCCGGAGCTCAGCGTGCTCGACAACATCCGCCTCGGCGCTTTCCTGCACCCCGAGGGGCGCGAGGCGCGGGTGGAGGAGATGCTGCAGCGCTTCCCGCGCCTGCGCGAACGCCTGCACCAGCGCGCCGGGCTGCTGTCGGGCGGCGAGCAGCAGATGCTGGCGATCGCGCGCGCGCTCATGTCGAAGCCGCGCATCCTGCTGCTCGACGAACCTTCACTCGGCCTGGCGCCCAAGGTGATCGCCGAGCTGTTCGCCTCGCTCGACCGCCTGCGCGGCGAGGGCATGACGCTGCTGCTGGTGGACCAGATGGCGGGCCTCGCGCTCGCGCTGGCCGACCGCGCCTATGTGATGGAAAGCGGGCACATCGTCGCGCAGGGCAGTTCGGCCGAAATCGCTGCCGACGAGGCGCTGGCGAAGGCCTACCTCGGCGGGCACTGAGCGCGCCACAGCGCCAGCCCGGCGAGCAGCGCGGCGCCCAGCGGCACCGCCGCCTGCACCGAGCCCATGGTCGCCAGCGTGGCCGCGCTCACCACGAGCCAGGCCAGCGCGCCGGCCCGCAGCAGGCCGAGCAGCGCGCGGGCGCCGCGCGTGGTGCCCTCTGCGCACAGCAGCAGGCCCAGCGTGGCGATGGCTGTCGGGTCGGGCGCGAGCCCGATCACCTCGCCCTGCACCCAGGGGCGGCCGGCGGCGAACACAAGCAGAGGATGTGCGAGCCACGCGCAGGCCACCAGACCCAGGCCGGCCCGGTGGCGCAGCGGCTGCAACGCCGGCTGCACCGAATGCCCTGACGACAGCGCGAGCAGGCCGAGCGCCTGCAACCCGAACGCCCAGGCGAACGCGCTGGCAGCCCAGTTGATGGGCATGTAGCGCTGCCAGAGAAAGGTGTACGCCACCACCGCCCACGCCAGCGCAAGGCCCGCCGCGCCCATGCGCAGCGCCGTGCCATGCCGCCGCCACAGGCCGATGAACAGGGCCAGCACCAGCACCGCCACGATGGCTTGCGCGGGCCACAGCGCCTCGTTCTGCATCTCGAACAGCCGCCAGTAGGTGCGCGGCGCGAACATCAGGAAATCGGACGGCCGGTAGGTCCACCACTCGCTCATGGTGTGTGCCTACAGCGCGGCCACGTCGCGCGCCATGCGCGCGCGCAGGGCCGCATCGGGCAGGGCGCCGCGCGCCGCGCCCATGTTCTGCCGCAGGTGCGCGACCTGGCTCGTGGCCGGAATCGCGCAGGTGACGGCGGGGTGCGACACCACGAACTTCAGCGCCACCTGGGCCCAGCCGTCGCAACCGATGTCCGCCGCCCAGCCGGGCAGTTTGTGCCGGGCGAGCTGGTCGAGCAGCGCACCCTCGCGGAACGGCCGGTTCACCAGCACGGCGATGCCGCGCTCCTGCGCCAGCGGCAGCAGGCGCTGCTCGGCTTCGCGATCCAGCAGGTTGAGGCTGAGCTGCACGAAGTCGATCGGCTGGGTGCGCATGATGCGTTCGAGTTCGGCATGGCGCCGGCCTTCGGAGGTGCTGATGCCCACGTAGCGCAGGCGGCCCCGGGCCTTCATCTCGAACAGGCGCGGCAGGTGGGCTTCCCAGCCCAGCAGGTTGTGCACCTGCATCAGGTCGAAGCGCGGCACGCCCCAGAAGCCGCGCGACGCTTCCATCTGCGTGGCGCCACGCGCCGCATCGCCCACCCACACCTTTTCCGCGGAGAAGAGCGCGGCGGGATTGCCCAGCTTTGCCAGCGCGTGGCCGATGGTGGGCTGCGAAGAGCCGTACATGGGCGAGCTGTCGATCAGCCGCCCACCTGCGTCGAAGAACGCGCGCACGACCTCGGCGCAGGCGTCGCGTGCGCGCGGGTCGTTGCCGACGTTGAAGGTGATCCAGGTGCCCAGACCCACCACGGGAAGCGCCTCGCCACTGGAGGGAATGCGGCGCGTGATCACGCCACTGCCGGGCGTGGCGGCCCAGGTGGGCCATGCCGTGGCCATCGAGGTGCCGAGCACACCGCCCAGCCATTGGCGGCGGGTGGCTCGGGGGAGGGTGTGTGCCGTGTCGTTCATGCCGCCCTCACGGTGAATCGTGAAAGACGGTGGGAGAGCGCATGGCGGATGAAGTTCCAGCCTTACTTCAACAGCGGTGAGCGCAGGATGATCTGCACGGTGGCGAAGAAATGTTCTTCCAGCGCCTTCAGGGCGGCGGGCTCGTCGCGTGCCAGCACCGCGTCCACCAGGCGCTTGTGTTCGGCTTTCACGTCGCGGTGGTGGTCGGTGTCCAGCGGCACCGAGAGCAGGCGGTAGCGCTCGCTCTGCGCGTACAGCAGTTCGCGCATGCGCAGCAGCCACGCGCTGGGGCAGGCGCTCACCAGCGCTTCATGGAAGGCGCCGTGGGCCTGGTTCCAGGCCGGGGCCTTGCGCGCTTCCTCGTCGGAAGGGATGTCCTGCAGCCGCTCCATGCGGTGGGCCGCCGCGACGATGCGGATCTCCCATTCCACGTCGCCGTGCTGCATGGCCTGTTTCAGGCAGAGCGATTCCAGCTCCACGCGCGTGCGGGTGAGGTCCAGCAACTCTTCCTTGCTCACCGGCGCCACGCGGTAGCCGCGGTGGGACTCGGCGATGACCATGCCCTCGGCCCCGAGGCGCGACAGCGCCTCGCGGATCGCCCCGAGGCTGACCTCGAAACGCTGCTCCAGCGCCTTGATGTTGAGCTTGGCGCCGGGCAGCAACCGCCCTTCCAGGATCTCGGCCCGGATGAGCTGGCACACGGTTTCGGCCTGGGTGAGCTTGGCGGGGGCGTTCATGGCAGGGCGATTGTATGAGGGAATGTACCAATGAGAAAATAATAGATTATTCGTTCAAAGATACATCGTCGATGCTACAGTCCCGCCAAGACACATTCATACACAGAGGAGCATTCGATGAAGTTGTTGCGTTTCCAGCGGGACGGGCGTGAAGGTTGGGCCGTGCAGGACCCGGCCACCGGTGCCTGGCATGGCGCCACCGAGGGCGCTGCCGCCTACCCGGGTTCGCTGGACGCCGCGCTTCGCCAGGGCCGTGCCGCGCTGGACGCCGCCGCCACCGCGATGCGCGCCCAGGCGGTGGTGGACCTGGCCTCCGTGCACTTTCTTGCCCCGGTGGCCGAGCCGCGCAAGATCATCTGCGTGGGCCTGAACTACCGCGACCACACGGAAGAGAGTGGCTTCGAGCAGCCGGCGTACCCCACGCTGTTCTCGCGCTTCAACACCAGCGTGGTGCCGCACGGTGCGCCGCTGGAGCACGCCGGTGTGTCCGACTCGCTGGACTTCGAGGGCGAACTGGTGGCCGTGATCGGCACCGGTGGCTCCTGCATCCGCCTCGAAGACGCGCTCTCGCACGTGATCGCCTATTCGGTCTTCAATGACGGCAGCATGCGCGAGTACCAGTTCAAGACGCCGCAGTGGACGATGGGCAAGAACTTCGACCGCACTGGCGCGTTCGGCCCCTGGCTGGTCACGGCCGACGAGCTGCCGCCCGGCGCGCGCGGCCTGCGCCTGGAGACGCGGCTGAACGGCCAGACCGTGCAGTCGGCCAACACCAGCGACATGGTGTTCGACGTCGCCTCGCTGATCGTGACCATCAGCGAAGCCATCACCCTGGAGCCCGGTGACCTGATCGTTGCCGGCACGCCGGCCGGCATCGGCCATGCCCGCGAGCCGCGCCTGTACATGCAGCCCGGCGACATCTGCGAAGTCGAGATCGAGCGCATCGGCCTGCTGCGCAACCGCATCGAGGCGCGCGCGCCGGCCTCGCCCAGTCACCACCCCGCCCACAAAGAGGAGACAACCGCATGAAGCTCAACCGACTGCTGGCCGCCATGGCCATCACCACCTTCGCCGCACTGGGCAGCAGTGCCGCGTTCGCGCAGGACTTCAAGGCGCGCACCGCGCGCTTTGGCCACGGCATGGCCGACGCCCACCCGGCCGGCCAGGCCGCCAAGCAATTCTCCACCGAGATGGAAAAGGCCAGCGGCGGCAAGATGAAGATCGCGGTGATCGCCAACCAGGCCCTCGGCCCGGACCCGCAGATGCTCGCCGCGCTGCAGGGCGGCGTGCAGGAGTTCTACACCGGCAGCGCGCTGGCCATGCTCGGCCAGGTCAAGGAACTCGGCTTCCAGGACGTGCCTTTCCTCTTCAACACCGAGGCCGAGGCGCACGCCGTGTTCGACGGCCCGGTCGGCGCGCACCTGAACGCGAAGCTCTCGGCGGTCGGCATCCATGTGCTGGGTTGGTGGGAGAACGGCTTTCGCCACATCACGAACTCGAAGCGGCCGGTCAACACGCTGGACGATCTCAAGGGCCTGAAGCTGCGCACACAACCCAACCCGCTCACGCTCGACGCCTTCAAGGCGATTGGCGCCAACGCGTCGCCGCTGCCGTGGTCCGAGCTGTTCGTGGCACTGGAGACGAAGGCCTTCGACGGCCAGGAGAACCCGGTGGTGCTGATGTACACGCAGCGCTTCTACGAAGTGCAGAAGTACATGACGCTCTCCGGCCACGTCTACTCGCCGCTGATCTTCGCGGTGTCTAAGAAGTACTGGGACAGCCTCTCGCCCGACGAGCAGAAGGCGATGAACACGGCCGCGAAGAACGCGACCGCGTTCCAGCGCAAGTCCACCGCAGCGGAAGCGGGCAGCGCCCTGCAGGGCATGAAGGACAAGGGCGTGCAGGTCACGCAGTTCTCGCCTGCCGACCTGCAGGCCATCCGCGACCGCGTGCCGCCGGCCATCGCGCCGCACCTGGAAAAGATCGGCCCCGAGTTCATGGCCCTGGTGCGTGGCGAGATCGCCAAGGTGCGCGCCGCGTCGAAGTAAGCCCTTCAGGGCCCTGTTCCTACCCTCACGCGACCGGGCCCCGTGCCCGGTCGGCCACGCCATGACCGCTTCCATGTCCCTGCCACCGGCCGTGCTCGACGCCTTGCGCCAGTTGCTCGGCGATCGGCTGTCCACCAGTGCCGCCGTGCGCGATCAACACGGTCGCGACGAATCCATCTTCGCGGCCATGCCGCCGGCGGCGGTGGCGTTCGCCCGCAGCACGGAAGAGGTGGTGGCCATCGTGCGTCTGTGCAGTGAACACCGCGTGCCGCTGGTGCCCTACGGCGCGGGTTCTTCGCTGGAAGGCCACACGCTGGCCACGCAGGGTGGCATCACGCTGAACCTGCAGCAGATGGATGCGCTGGTGGCCATTCACGACGAAGACCAGACCGCCACCGTGCAGCCCGGCGTGACGCGCAAGGCGCTCAACGCCGCCCTGCGCGACAAGGGCCTCTTCTTCCCGATCGACCCCGGCGCGGACGCCACCATCGGTGGCATGTGCGCCACGCGCGCCAGCGGCACCAACGCCGTGCGTTACGGCACCATGCGCGAGAACGTGGTCAACCTCACCGTGGTCACGCCCGACGGGCAACTGGTGAAGACCGCGCGCCGCGCCCGCAAGAGCGCCGCCGGGTACGACCTCACGCGCCTCTTCGTGGGCTCCGAGGGCACGCTGGGCGTGGTGGTTGAGGCCACGGTGAAACTGCACCCGCTGCCCGAATCCATCATGGCCGCGGTGTGCGCGTTCCCCGGCATCGACGCCGCCGTGCAGGCGGTGGTGCAGACCATCCAGGTCGGGGTGCCGATCGCGCGCTGCGAGTTCGTGGACGCGGTGGCGATCCGCGCGCTGAACGGCTACAGCAAGACCGGCCTGCCCGAACAGCCGCACCTGTTCTTCGAGTTCCATGGCAGCGAGGCCGGTGTGCGCGAACAGGTCGAACTGGTGCAGACTATCGCGGGCGAGCTGGGCGGTGAGCGCTTTCAATGGGCGCACACGCCCGAGGAACGCACGCGGCTGTGGGAAGCGCGGCACAACGTCTACTTTGCAGCGCTGCAGCTGCGCCCGGGCAGCCGCAGCGTCGTCACCGACGTGTGCGTGCCGATCTCGCAACTGGCCGGGTGTGTGAACCAGACCGCGCAGGACCTCGCGCAGTCCGGCCTGATCGCGCCCATCGTCGGCCACGTGGGCGATGGCAACTTCCACGTGCAGATGCTGGTGGACGGCGACAGTGCAAAAGAGGTGGCGCAGGCCGAGGCAATGAACGCGCGGCTGGTGGCGCGCGCGCTGGCCATGGACGGCACCTGCACCGGCGAACACGGGATCGGCCTGCACAAGCAGGGCTTCCTGCTCGACGAGCTCGGCGAGGCGCCGGTGGCGCTGATGCGGCAGATCAAGCACGCCATGGATCCGCACAATCTCATGAACCCGGGAAAGATCTTTGCCTTCTGAGTGCAGCGCCCAATGAAAAAACTCATCCACTGGTACTTCAAGGCACTCGAAGCCGTCATGGTGCTGTGCCTGGCCGCCATGTGCCTCATGGTGTTCGGCAACGTGGTGTTGCGCCACTTTTTTGATTCGGGCATCAACACCTCGGAAGAACTCTCGCGCTTCCTGTTCATCTGGCTCACCTTCCTCGGCGCCATCGTGGCCATGCGCGAAGGCGGCCACCTGGGCATGGACATGGTGGTGCGCCGCCTCACCGGCCGCACCCGGTGGGCCGCGTTGATGCTGGGCCAGCTGCTGGTGCTCGCCTGCTGCGGCGTGATGCTGTGGGGGCTGATCCTCCAGCACGACATCAACGTGGCCAACATCGGCCTGGTCACGGGGCTCTCCATGGCCATCGTCTATTCGGTCGCCTGGCTCTGCGCGGCATCCATCGGTGCGATGGTCGTCGTCAACATCGTCAACCTGCTGCGCGGCAAGGACCTGCCCGACCCGCAGCTGACGGACGCCGCCTGAGTGTCACGCCCATGATCGTCCTCATCTTCGTTCTCGCGCTGCTCGCGGCCATGGCGCTGGGCATGCCCATTGCCTTCGCACTCATGGTCTCCAGCCTGGCCATGATGGCCTGGATGGACATCTTCAACGCGCAGATCCTGGCGCAGAACATGCTGTCCGGCGCCGACAGCTTCCCGCTGATGGCCATTCCCTTCTTCGTGCTGGCCGGCGAGCTCATGAACGCAGGCGGCATCTCGCGGCGCATCGTCGCCGTGGCCAGTGCCTGGGTCGGCCACTTCAAGGGTGGGCTGGGCTATGTGGCGATCTTTGCCTGCGTCATCATGGCTTCGCTCTCGGGCTCCGCCATTGCCGACACGGCGGCCGTGGCCGCGCTGCTGATCCCGATGATGCGAAAGGCTGGGTACGACATGCCGCGCGCCTCCGGCCTGATCGCCTCGGGCGGCATCATCGCGCCCATCATTCCGCCGTCCATCGGCTTCGTGATGTTCGGCGTGGTGGGCAACGTGTCCATCACCAGCCTGTTCATCGCGGGCATCGTGCCCGGTCTGCTGATGGCACTGGCGCTGGTGGGCACCTGGATGTATCAGGCCAGGCGCGACAACATGCCACGCGGCGACAAGTCCACCATGCGTGAGCGCTGGTCGGCCACGTTCGCGGGCATCTGGGCGCTGCTGCTGCCGGTGCTCATCGTGGGCGGCCTCAAGGGTGGGTACTTCACACCGACCGAGGCCGCGGTGGTCGCCGTGTTCTACGCGCTGTTCGTCGGGTTCGTGGTGTACCGCGAACTCAAGGTGGCGCAGCTCTACGCGCTGCTGCTCGCCGCCGGCAAGACATCGGCCGTGGTGATGTTCCTGGTGGCGGCGGCGCAGGTCACCGCGTGGCTGATCGCGGCGGCCAGCATTCCCATGGTGGTGGCCGACATGCTGCAACCGCTGGTGGATTCGCCCACCTTGCTGCTGATCGTGATCATGCTGCTGGTGATCGTGGTGGGCACGGCGCTGGACTTCGCGCCCACCATCCTGATCCTGGTGCCAGTGCTCATGCCGGTGGTGCGCATGGCCGGCATCGACCCCGTTTACTTCGGCGTGCTCTTCATCATGAACAACGCCATCGGCCTCATCACACCCCCGGTCGGTACGGTGCTCAATGTGGTCTGCGGGGTCTCGCGCGTGCGGCTGGAATCGGTGATCCGCGCCGTCTCTCCCTATCTGCTGGCGCAGCTGGGCGTGCTGTTCCTGCTGGTGTTCTTCCCCCAGCTGGTGCTCGCCCCGCTGCACTTTTTCACACGGTAGGGATGCTCCCCCTGCACCGCTGCGCGGCTTCCCCCTCTCTCGCCTTCGGCGGGAGGGGGACGGCATCTCGGGCCGGCGAAGCCGGACCCTGGTTGCCTCTGGATGGGCGTTGCTTCACGCGCCCGGGTTCATCACCTTGCGCACAGCCGCGCGCTCGCCCACGGCCTTGAGCCAGCGGTCGGTCGCGGGCGTGTCGGCCAGCGCGCCGTTCGACAGGTCCTTCACCCGCTTCAGCCAGCCGGCCGTGGAGCAGAACGAGGGAATGTCGGCCACCGAGTAGTCGCCGGCGAGGAACTCGACTTCGGCGAGACGCTTCTCCTGCACCTTGAACATGCGCACGCAGTCGCTGGTGAAGCGCTCGATCGCCGAGGGCAACTTCTCGGGCGAATCGACAAAGTGGTGCAGCTGCGGCAGCGCACCGCCCAGGCTGCTGGTGCCCCAGACCAGCCAGGCCATGGTGTTGGCGCGGGCAATCGGTTCGGTGGGCAGCAGGCGACCCGACGACTCGGCCAGGTAGAGCAGGATCGCCGCGGTCTCGAACACCGCCACCGGTCCGGCGGGCGTGTGGTCGACGATGGCGGGAATCTTGTTGTTGGGCGAGATCTTCAGGAAGTCGGGCGCGAACTGTTCGCCCTTGGTGATGTCCACCGTGCGCACGGTGTAGGGCGCGCCGGCTTCCTCCAGCATGATCTGCGCCTTGCGGCTGTTGGGGCCGGGGTAGGTGTAGAAGTCGATCATTCCGGTGTTCCTCAGGCGGCCACCGTCTTGGCGTCGATCAGCTCGATCTTGTAGCCGTCCGGGTCCTGCAGGAAGGCCAGGTGCAGGGTGTCGTTCTTCATCGGGCCGGCCTCGCGGATGATCTTTGCGCCCTTGGTCTTGAGCTCCTCGCAGACGGCGTAGATGTTCTCGACCGCGATGGCGATGTGGCCGTAGCCGTTGCCGATCTCATAGTCGGTGGGCTGGTCCCAGTTGTGCGTGAGCTCGATCACGGCATGGTTGATCTCCGGGCCGTAGCCGACGAAAGCCAGCGAGAAGCGGCCTTCAGGGTAGTCCTTGCGGCGCAGCAGCTTCATGCCGAGCAGGTCCGTGTAGAACGCCAGGGATTTGTCCATGTCGCGCACGCGCACCATGGTGTGCATCACGCGGTGGGGGGTGGGGGGTGTCGTGGTCATGGTCGTCTCCATCGGGTTTCGTGGTGGGTGGGTGATCGCATTCGAGTTGCAGTATCAACTCAAAGCCTAATGATGTTGAGTTGCAATGTCAACAGTATTTCGACTGACTTGCCACATCCAGTTGGCATGTCAACAATGACGTCTTTCTTGCATCCGAAAGAGGAGACCCCATGACGCAACCGAAGAGATTCCAGATCGAGGTGCCGCCGGCCACGCTTGGTCGTATTGCCCAGCGCCTCAAGGACTACGAGTGGCCACAGCTGCCCCAGGCCGAGCCCTGGAAAATGGGCACGGACGAGGCCGATCTGCGCGCGCTGGTCGACCACTGGTTGAACGGCTTCGACACCGTGGCCCAGCTGCAGCGCCTGAACCACCAGCCGCAGTTCCGCGCCCAGGCCGGTGGCATCGGGCTTCACTACGTGCACCACCGCAGCGAGGGTGCACGCGGCCTTCCGCTGGTGCTGATGCACGGCTGGCCCGGCAGTTACCTGGAATACCTGGAGGTGGCTCAGGTGCTGGCCGCCGACCACGACGTGGTGGTGGTGTCGCTGCCCAACACCGGCTTCTCCGACAAGTCGCCCACGCTGATGGGGCCGCGCGCCATGGCCCATGCCGTGCACGCCCTCATGACCGAGGTGCTGGGGCACGCGCGCTATGTGGCGCACGGCTCCGACTGGGGTTCGATTCTCGCGAGCTGGCTCGGCAACGACTTCCCCGAGCAGGTCGCGGGCATCCACATGAGCATGATCAGCCCGCGCTTCGTGGCCGGGGCGGTGCAGGGGCCGGAAGAACAGCAGTGGCTGGCGGGCTTCCGCGAGCGCTTCGAGGACGACGGCGCCTACTTCCGCCAGCAGACCTCGCGCCCGCACACGCTGGCCTTCCTGCTCGGCGACAGCCCGGTGGGCCTGCTGTCCTGGCAGGCGGAGAAATTCATGGCCTGGTCCGATCCTTCGCAAGGCAGCGCCAGCGAGAAGATCGCGGACCCGGTGTGGAAAGACCACCTGGTGCTCAACACCCTGCTGCAGCTGGTGAGCGGCACGGCCGCCTCGTCCACGCTGATCTACCGTGGCCTGGCGATGGAGGGCGCGCCGGGCTTTCCGAGCGGGGGCCGCGTCAACGTGCCAGTGGCCATTGCCGCCATGCGCGACCCGGCGTTTCCCGCGCCGCCGCGATCGCTGGTGGAGCGCGTCTACCGCGTCGAGCGCTGGACCGAATACGCGCACGGTGGGCACTTTCCCGGCCTTGAGGCACCCGAGCTGCTGCGCGCCGATCTGACCGCTTTCGCCCGGGGCCTGTAGCGCGTGCGCGCGGCGGGCCGTGCCGGCGTTGAAGGTACAGTAAGGCCCAGGTTCAATCTCCAGGAAAGCGGATTCACGATGGCGACTCGGCGCGGCAACACGGCGGTGCGACAAGGGCGCAAGGTGCTCAACCTCTCTGGTTACGTCACCTTCTATTTCACGGTGCTGGCCAACAAGCTTTCCAGCGGGGCTTCGCGGCTGTACCTCAAGCGCTACGACATCGGCATCATCGAGTGGCGCGTGATGGCCATGCTGGCGGTGGAACCCCGCATCTCGCCGGTGCGCATCTGCCAGATCATCGGGCTGGACAAGGGCGCGGTCAGCCGCGAGATGCGCAAGCTGGAGGCCAAGGGCTACCTCACCGTGGACGAGGACCCCGAGAGCACGCGCAGGCGCACGCTGGAGCTCACGCCACAGGGTTACGAGATCCACGACGAGATCATCCGGACCGCGCTGGAACGCGAACGCCGCCTGCTCAAGGGCCTGTCGCCCGACGAGGTGGACACGCTGCTCGACCTGTTGGTGCGCACCACCGCCAACATTCCGCTCGTGAACGAATACGACCCGCCGGCCGACAGCGGCCCGGGCCCTCGCAGGAAGAAGGCCTGACGCGCGCGGGCTCCCGGCTTGCCTACACGCGCAGCAGGTGCCGATCGAAGAGCGCATGCAGGCGGCTCCAGTGCCGCTCGGCGGCAGGCCGGTCGTAGACCCCGGTGCGCTGCGGAAACACGAAGCCGTGCTGCGCACCGCCATACCACTCCACCCGGTGTGCCGTGCCGCTCTGTTGCAGCGCGGCTTCCAGTTGCGCGATCACGCGGGGCTCGGCCCACTTGTCGTTCGTCGCGCAGCCCAGGTACACCTCGCTTTGCAGCTTGCGCGCCAGCAGGTGCGGTGAATCGGGCCGGTCGGTGACGAGGTTGGCGCCGTGGATCGACGCCACGCAGGCGACCTGCGCCGGAAACGCCGCTGCCGCCGCGATCACGAACGGGCCGCTCATGCAGTAGCCCACCGCACCCACGCGGTGGTGGCGCGCATCGGCCTGCGAGGGCAGCCAGGCCAGCAGCGCACCTGTGTCTGCCGTGACGCCGGTGTTCGTCAGGTGACCCATCATCTCGAACAGGCGCGCCATGCCGGCCGGCGTCTGGTCGGTCTCGAACTGCCTCGCCCGCCGGTAGTAGAGGTTGGGCGCCACCACAAAATACCCGGCCGAGGCCAGGCGGCGCACCATGGCGTAGATCTCTTCGCGCAGGCCGAAGGCGTCCATGTAGAACAACACGGTCGGGAAGGGGCCACCTTCGTCGGGGCAGGCCGTGAAGGTGTTCATCGTGCCGTCGGAGGTCGCGATGTCGAACCAGTTCTCTTTCATCGGTGTGCTCTCAGAGGTCCAGCACCAGCGTGCCGCGCCCGCGCGAGCAGCAGGGCGTCATCTGGTCGCCGCGGGCGCGCTCGTCGTCGGTGAAGTAGCCGCAGTCGCGGTGTTCGATCTCGCCCGAGATCACGCGCGTCACGCAGGTGCCGCAGATGCCCTGTTCGCACGACACGGGAATGCCGATGCCGTGGCGTTCCAGCGCGGTGGTGATGGACTGGTCGGGCGGTATCTCGATGGACTGTCCGGTGGACGCGATCCGCACCGTCAACGCGTTCCCCCCGGCCGGCGCGACGGGCGTGAAATGCTCGACGTGGATGTGCGCTTCCGGCCAGCCCTGCGCGCGCGCCGACTGGCACACGTGGTCGATGAATCCCCTGGGGCCGCACACGTAGAGGTGCGTGGCGGCAGGGTCTTCCTGCGCCAGGCGGTCCATCTGTAGGCGTTGTGCGGCCGGCCCGTCGTCCAGGTGCACGCGCGTGCGGGAGGCGTAGGGCGCAATGGTCAGTCGGTCGAGAAAGGCCGCGTGCGAGGCCGAACGCGCGCAGTAGATGAGTTCGAAATCATCGCGGGTGCGCCACAGCGACTCGGCCATGCTCAGCATGGGTGTGATGCCGATGCCGCCGGCGAACAGCAGCGTGCGCCGCGCGGGCGCCAGTGGAAAGTTGTTGCGCGGCACACCCACGGTGATCGTGTCGCCCTCGGCGAAGCGCTGGTGCATGGCGGCCGAACCGCCGCGCGAGTTCGGTTCGAGCAGCACGCCGAGCAGGTAGCGGTCGGTGTCGCCCGGGTCGTTGCACAGCGAGTACTGCCGGGTGAGCTGCGGGCCGATGTGCACGTCGATGTGCGCACCGGCGCTGAAGGCGGGCAATGGCCGGCGCAGCGGGTCGCGCAGCTCCAGGCTGACGATGCCCTGGGCCACCACGCGCTTGCGGGTGATCTGGAGGTCGAGAAGGGTCATGGAAGAAAAGCGGGCCCTCGGGCCCGCGGGTCGCTTACTTGGCCACCGTGATCGGGATCTCGTGGCGCGTGGGTGCGCTCACCGGCACGGGCTGCTTCTGTTCCTCGTCGAACATGCGCTTGATGATGCGGCGCAGCTGCACGCGCGTGGCGTCGGACACGATGTCCACCAGGTGCGACTCGCCGCGCTCGTCGATGCGCGCCTGCTGGCCTTCGCAGAAGATCTTGTCTTCCATGAATGCTTCGGCAATGTGGTCGAACAGCAGCTCGGTGGCCTGCGGGTCGTCCTGCTTGTAGCCGTTGGCGGGCGTGAAGAAGTAGAAGCAGGTGTTCTCCGTCTCGGGCGTGAGACCGTGGAAGATGCGCAGCGAGAAGCCACCCTCGCGGTTGCCGTGCTCGCGCGCGCCGGTGCCGGTCTTCACCGCGCCGCTCCACTGCAGGATGTTGCTCGGTGCGGAAAACGCGAACTCCTGCCAGCGGTCGACGTTGCTGCCCTCGAAGTCCACCGCCTTTGTGTAGGTGGGTGGCGGCACCGAGTTGATCATCCAGCGCACGTACTTCAGGCTCTTCTCGTCGCGCGTCACGTCCATCTCGGCCTTCACGTGCGTCATCGGGTTGCCGCCGATGGTGGTCTTGTGCACATAACCCAGGTGGGTCAGGTCCATCAGGTTGTCCACCATCAGCATGTAGCCGGATTTGATGTGATAGAAGCCGTGCTTGTGCGGCCAGTTGTTGTAGTCGTCGTTGTAGGGGTAGTCGACGATCAGTTTCTCATCGGCCAGCGCAGGGTCGCCCATCCAGATCCAGATGAACTCGTTCTTCTCCACCACGGGATAGGCGCGCACCTTCGCCTTTTCGGGAATGCGGTCCTGCCCCGGGATGTGCACGCACTTGCCCGAGCAGTCGTGCACCACACCGTGGTAGCCGCATTCGATGCCTTCCTCCACCACCGTGCCCAGCGACAGAGGCGCGCCACGGTGGCAGCACATGTCGGCGAGCGCGGCGATCTTTCCGTTCTGTTTGTCGCGGAAGAAAACAATGGCCTCGTTGCAGATGCGTCGGGGGAAGGGCTTGTCGGTCACATCTTCCGCCCAGGCGGCGATGTACCAGGTGTTGAGGACGAACATGGTTTTCTCCTGTCTCTCGTGAAAATGCAGGCTGCGTCAGGCGCCGCGCTTGGAATGCTTGGCGATCAGGGCCTTGGCCGAGGTCAGCATCTTCTGGCCGTCGTGGCCGCGCTTGTTCATGTCGGCCACCCACGCTTCCTCGACGTGCGACGACTGCTTGATGAACTCCTTGGTCTCGGCCTCGCCGATGGTGATGATGGTGTTGCCGCGGTCGCGGGCCGCCTTCACGCCGATCGCATCGCTGTCCTGCGTGACACCGCCGAAGTGCGCCGAGGTCTCGATACCCGAGTTGGCGTCGATCACGCGCTTGAGATCGGGCGGCAGGCTGTCGTACTTCGCGCGGTTCATCGCCATCACGAAGGTGCCGGTGTACAGCGCCGGGCTGTTCGCAGGAAACTCGCTGTGGAACTTCGTCAGCTCGTGCACCTTCACCGAAGGCACCACGTCCCAGGGCATGGCCAGCCCGTTGATCACGCCCTTGGAGAGCGCGTCCGGCGTGGCCGGCAGGGGCAGCGGCACCGGCGTGGCGCCGAGCGAGGCCAGCATGCTGGTCACCGGGCGGGTCGGGCCGCGCACTTTCATGCCCTTCAGGTCGGCGGGCGACTTGATCTGCTTGTCGACGCTGTGGAACACGCCGCGGCCATGCACGTGCAGCGCGAGCACCTTGGTGTCCTTGAACTCGTCCGGCGCCTCGGTCTGGATGAACTCCCAGTAGGCGCGGGAGGTGGCACGTGCCTCGGTCATCATGAACGGCATCTCGAACACCTCGCCGCGCGGGAACCGCCCGGCAGAGTAGCCCGGCAGCGTCCAGATGATGTCGACCACGCCATCGCGCGCCTGGTCGTACAGCTGGGGCGGGGTGCCGCCCATCTGCATCGCGGGGTAACCCTCGAACTTGATGCGGCCGCCCGATTCCTTTTCAACCTTCTCCATCCAGGGCTTGAGCATCAGCGTCCAGACGTTGGACGTGGGCGCCATGAAGGTGTGGAACTTGAGGGTGACCACCTGCTGTGCGTGCGAGAGGAAAGCGGGGGTGCCCAGGGCCAGGGCGGTGCCTGTCTTGAGCAGGGTGCGGCGTTGAATCATGTCTGTCTCCTGTTGTGGGTGGAACGGTGTCATGTGAACCGGTTGCGCCGCATTCACTTCGTTGTGTTGAACGTCGGTGCTTTAGTTGCAATAGCAACTCAAAACGGAAGATGCCAGTATTGAGTTGATGTTGCAACTTGGCGGAACCCCGCTTGACGCGTGATCCGGTCGGTGCTATTTGTCATGCGGCTTCGGGAACGGCCTGCGCCCCCGCATCGACCGACAGGGCGTCGTACTCGAACAGCCAGTCGTAGCGCGCGCGCACCTTGTCGGCGGCCCATTCCGCGTCGATGTAAGCGTGCGCACCTTCGGGCGACGCCAGCGCCGGGTTGTGGAAACGCCTGGCGTTCTCGGCGGACTTCAGCACGATGGCAGAGGTGCGCGCGTGGCGCAGCCGCTCGTAGCGCTGCAGCGCGGTGGCGGGGTCGTCCGGGCAGCCGTCCAGGCAGCGCGCGAGCACCACACCGTCCTCGATGGCCATCATCGCGCCCTGCGCGAGGAAGGGCAGGGTGGGGTGACAGGCGTCGCCCAGCAGGGTCACGCGGCCCCGGGCCCATTGCGGCAGCGGTGCGCGCCCCATCAGGGCCCATTTGTAGGGCTTGCCGAGGCGCTCCACCATGGACAGCACGTCGGCATGCCAGCCGGTGAAGTCGGCGCGGCACTCGTCCACCGAACCCTGCTCCGTCCACGACTCCTTCTGCCAGGCCGCGCGCTCGACGATGCCGACGAAGTTCATCAGCTCGCCATTGCGCAGCGGGTAGGTGATGACGTGCGCACCCGGGCCCACCCAGTTGGTGCCGACCGGCCGCCGCAGGTGTTCCGGCAGGGCGGCGGCGGGCATCACACCGCGCCAGGCCATGCAGCCGGTGTAGCGCGGGTCGTCGTCGCCGTGCAGCACCTGCCGCACGCGGGAGTGCACGCCATCCGCGCCGATCAGCGCGTCGGCGCGGCGCACGGTGCCGTCCTCGAAGCGCAGCTCCACGCCCTCATCATCCTGCGTCAGCGCGACCAGTCGCGCGTTCAGGTGCAGGGCACCGGGCCGGATGGCCTGGATGGCGCGCACCAGAACGCCGTGCAGGTCGGCGCGGTGCATCATGAGATACGGGGAGCCGTAGCGTTCCACGGACTCGGCGCCCAGGTCGAACAGGCGCCAGGTGTCGCCGCTGCTCCAGTGGCGAATCTCCTTCGCGCTGGGCTGGCTGGCGCAGCGCAGCATGTCCTGCTGCAGGCCGAGCGCGAACAGGCAACGCGTGCCGTTGGCGCTGAGCTGGATGCCCGCGCCCACTTCGCCAAAGGCGCTCGCCTGCTCGAACACCTCCACCTGGAAGCCGCGCTGCAGCAGGGCGAGTGCGGCGGTGAGGCCGCCAATGCCGGCGCCGGAGATGGCGATGCGGGTCTTTCGGTACATGGGTTCTCTGGCTTTCCTGATAAGGTTGCAACGTCAACTGAATTGCAGCACCATATGGCTCATGTGGGAAGTTTGTTTATGAAATGGATTGATTTCATCGGCTTATGAATGTCAGCACCCGTCAGTTGCAGGCCTTTCTGGCGGTGGCGCGCCTGCAGAGCATCACGCGCGCGGCCGAGCAGATCCACCTTTCGCAGGCGGGCCTGAGCCTGCTGTTGCGCGAGATGGAGTCGCAGCTGGGTGTGCGCCTGTTCGACCGCACCACGCGCTCGGTCACGCTCACCGAAGGCGGCCGCCAGTTGCTGCCCGCGGCCGAGCGCATGCTGCGCGAATGGGCCGAGGTCTCGGGCCGCATCGACAAGCTCTCGGTCGACGTGGCGCGCACGCTCACCGTGGCCGCCACGCCGCTGGTGTGTTCCAGCGTGATGCCGGTGGTGCTGCGAACGCTGCAGCGCACCCACCCCCACATCACGGTGGTGGCCCGCGATGTCGAGCGCAGCCACATCGAGGCGCTGGTGCTGTCCGGCCAGGCCGACATGGCGCTCGGCATCCTGTTCAAGGCCGGTCCGGGCGTCCGGCGCCAGCGCCTGCTGTCGCTGCCGCTGGTGTGCGTGAGCCCGCGCGAATGGCCCGCTGGCGGCAACGGCAGGCCGCGCCGGCTGCAGCGCAGCCACGTGAGCTGGTCCGACCTGGCCGAGGTGCCGCTGATCGGCCTGCCTGCGGGCAACCCGATCCAGCAGGTGATCGATCTGCGCCTGCGCGAGATCGGACGTGCCAACGAGGCGCGCGCCACCTTCAATAACCTGCACAGCGTGGTGGCCATGGTCGAGGCCGGCTACGGCGCGGCGGTGATGCCGGCCTTTGTGCAGGGCGCGTGCAGCCGCTATGCCGTGAACGTCTCGGTGATGACCGGTCCCGAGGTGCCGCTCGATTTCTACGCCATCACGCGCAAGGGCGCCGAGGCCACCGACGCGGCCCGCGCCTTTCTCTCGGCGTTCACCGCCCAGCTTCGTGAATACCCCCAACTGGAAACCTGAGGAGACCCTTGTGACCGACACGACCCCGCTTCACAGCGAACGCACCGGAGAAGGCCCCGGCCTGCCGCTGGTGCTGGCCCACCCGATCGGCGCTTCGCTGCGCTTCTGGGATGCGCTGCTGCCACACCTCGCCGGCCACGGCCCTGTGCTGCGCTTCGACCTGCGTGGCCATGGCGACAGCCCCGTGACGCCAGGCGAGGGCAGCATCGACCAGTTCGCCGACGACCTGCTGCGCCTGGCCGATGCGCTGGGCCTGGAGCGTTTCGACGTGTGCGGTGTGTCGCTCGGCGGCATGGTGGCGCTGGCCGTGGCGGCGCGCGCCGCCGGGCGCGTGAACCGCTTGGTGTTGAGCTCGACCGCGCCGAGCGTGGCGCCACCGCCTAACGGCTGGAACGGCCGGCGCGAGGCGGCGCTGAAGGACGGCATGGCGCCGCTGGCCGGACCGATGGTGGAGCGCATGTTCAGCCCGGCGTTCCGCACCACGGGCGACCCGCTCATCGGCACGCTCAAGGCGGTGTTCGAGGGCATGAGCCCGGCCGGCTACGCGAGCGCCGTCTCGATCCTGCGCGATGCCGATCTGGGACCCCGCCTGTCACGGGTGGCGTCGCCCACGCTGGTGATTGCGGGCCTGCACGACCCGCTGTGCCCGCCCGCGAAACAGGAGGCACTGGCCTCGGCGTTGCCGCACGCGCGGTTCGTTTCGCTGGACTGCGGGCATTTCCCGCCGGTGGAGCAACCCGCGGCGTTCGCGCGGCTGCTGCGCGAACACCTGGCGGGCTGAGTGCTCAGGCCTTCGGATCGGACCCGTCGTCCCTGACGGGCCGGGGCGTGACGTGGCTCACCGAGGGCGGGATCTCGCCCTCGCCCGGGTTGCCGATGCGGCGGCGGAACAGCTCGGTGCGCGCCAGCAGGATGGTGGTCACCGGCACAGTGAGCGAGAGGAAGATGATGATCAGCCAGGCGTGCAGCGAGAGCCGTTCGTCCTGCGCCGAGAAGTAGATGATGCTCGCCAGCGTCACGCACCAGGCAGAGAAGCTGAACGCCAGCGCGGGCGGGTGCATGCGCTGGAAGAAGCTCTTGAAGCGCACCACGCCGATGGCGGCGGAGAGCGTGAAGATGCCGCTGAGGATCAGCAGCAGCGCCACCGGGATCTCGGCCCAGAGCGACACACCGGCCGGCATCATCATTCGATCACCTCGCCACGCAACAGGAATTTGGCCATCGCGGCCGAGCTGACGAAACCGAACACGGCGATCAGCAGGGCGGCCTCGAAGTACATCGCGCTGCGGTAGCGGATGGCCAGCACCATCAGCACCAGCATGCCGATGGTGTAGATCAGGTCCATGGCCAGCACGCGGTCCTGCGCCGAGGGGCCGCGGTACAGGCGCAGCAGCGCCAGCGACATCGCGAGCACGTAGCACGCCAGCGCGAAGACGATGGCGCCGAACAGGAAGGGGCTCATTCGAAGATCTCCATCAGAGGGCGCTCGTAGCGCGTCTTGATCAGGTGGATGTCGAGTTCCGGGTCCTGCATGTCGAAGATGTGGACCAGCAGCGCGCTGCGGTCGAGCGCCAGCTCGGACCAGACGGTGCCCGGGATCACGCACATGATGGCGGCCAGCACCGCCAGTCCGTTGGGGTCGCGCAGGTCCAGCGGCACCACGACGAAACCGCCCTGCGCCATGCGGTCGCCGCGCGACAGCGTGCCGACCAGCACGCGGAAGTTCGAGCCGATCACGTCCTTGCCGACCTGCATGAACAGCTTGAACGCCACCCAGGGCCGCTTGAAAGTGACCGGCGTCGGGCGCAGCGACTGCGTGAGCAGCGGCACCGCGAAGCCAAGCACGATGGCCATGATCCACTGGCCCAGGCTGTAGGGGTTGTTGAGCACCAGCCACAGCGCGACGAGCGCCAGCGACAGCAGCGGGGAGGGGAACAGGCGTCGCATCATGGCCGCGTCTCCGGTGCGGGAACGCCCAGGCGTTCGGCATTGGTGGCCGTGGGCAGGGGCCGGGCCGAGAACACAGCGTCGACGTAGCCGGCCGGGTGGTACAGCGAACTTGCGGTGGCGGCCGTGTAGCGCATCACCACCTCGCCGCGCACGGTGAAGAGCACGCACAGCGCGATCAGCACGGCGATGGGCACGAACTCGGCCACGCGCAACAGGTGCGCGCCGCGCTCCATCGGCGCCCAGAAGAAGCGGATGCCGGTGCGCGAGAGCGCCACCATGGCGAACAGGCCGGAGACGATGATCAGCACCGTCAGGGTCCAGCTGGCCACGCTCACGGCCGAAGCACCCTCCTGCAGCGGCAGCAGCGCCGAGAGCATGGCGAACTTGCCGATGAAGCCCGAGAGCGGCGGCAGGCCCGCCACCAGCACCGTGCAGCAGATGAAGGCCAGGCCCAGCAGCGCGGTGGAGGCAGGGATCGCGCGGCCGATCAGCACCTCTTCGTCCTCGTCGAGGTTGGCGGTCTTCGCGATCTCGAGGTCGGCCAGCGCGAAAGGCAGGTGGTCTTCCTCGTCTTCCGGCGCGCGCTGGCTGGCCGGGTCCGTGCGCTGGCGGTCCATCAGCTCGGCGAGCAGGAAGAACGCGGCCACGGCCATGGTGGAGCTGGGCAGGTAGTACAGCGCGCTCGCGGTGAGTTCGGGCCGCGCGAAGCCCACCACCGCCAGCAGCGTGCCGGAAGACACGATGACCGCGTAACCCGCCAGCCGCGCGGGCCGCTGCGAGGCCAGCATGCCCAGCGCCCCGAACGCCAGCGTGGCCATGCCGCCCCAGGCCAGCCACTGGCTGCCGAACCCGGCCGACGAACCCGCATCGGGCGAGAAGAGCAGCGTGGACAGCCGCAGCAGCACGTAGACGCCCACCTTGGTGAGCAGCGCGAACACCGCCGCCGACGGCGCGCTCGCGCTGGAGTACGCGGGCACCAGCCAGAAGTTGAGCGGCCACATCGCGGCCTTCGCAAGGAAGGCCACCGCCAGGATGGCGCAGGCCGTGTGCAGCAGCGCGCGGTCGCCCGCGGCCACCTGCGGAATGCGCGCGGCAAGGTCGGCCATGTTCAGCGTGCCGGTGACGCCGTAGATCATGGAGGCGCCCACCAGGAACAGCGACGAGGCGGCCAGATTGATCGCGATGTAGTGCAGCCCCGACTTGACGCGGGACGGCCCCGAGCCATGCAGCAGCAGGCCGTAGGACGCGGCCAGCATGACCTCGAAGAACACGAACAGGTTGAACAGGTCGCCGGTGAGGAAGGCACCGTTCAGGCCCATGATCTGGATCTGGATCAGCGGGTGGAAATGCGCGCCCGCCTTGTGCCAGCGCGCCAGCGCGAAGAACAGCGCCGCCACCGCCACCATCGCCGCCAGCAGCAGCATCAGGCCAGAGAGGCGGTCGAGCACGAGCACGATGCCGAAGGGCACGTCCCAGTTGCCCGGCAGGTAGACGCCGAACGCGCTCGGCCCCTCGCCCTGCTTGCTCCACCACAGTAGCGCCAGGGCCACGGCCAGGTTGAGCACGGCGGCGAACAGGCTGATGGAGGCCTTGGTGCGGTGCTGTCGGTCGCGCAGGAACAGCAGCAGGCAGGCCGTCACCAGCGGCAGCAGGATGGGCGCGATCATCAGGTGCGGCATGAGCGCCGCGACGATCGACTGGATCGGTCCTCCCGTCACTCCGCGTCCCCCTGTCCGTCCACGTGGTCATTGCCGAAGAAGCCACGCTGTGCCATCAGCACGACGAGGAACAGCGCCGTCATGGCGAAGCCGATGACGATGGCGGTGAGCACCAGCGCCTGGGGCATCGGGTCGTCGTACTGCAGCAGGGTCGGCGCCAGGCCGGGCGTGAGCACAGGCTCGCTGTCCACGGACAGGCGGCCCATGCTGAAGATGAACAGGTTCACCCCGTAGCTCAGCAGGCACAGGCCCATGATGACCTGGTAGGTGCGCGGGCGCAGCATCAGCCACACACCGCAGGTGGTGAGGGCTCCAATCGCAATGGCCATGACGAGTTCCATCAGGCGGCTCCTTCTTCTTGTGGGGTCTCCTGCTCGGCCGCCTTGGCCTGGCGATGGCCGCGCACGGACTGGTGGCCGAGCGCGGTCAGGATCAGCAGGGTGGCGCCCACCACCAGGGTGAAGACGCCGATGTCATAGAACAGCGCGCTGGCGACGTGGATGTCGCCCAGCAGCGGCAGGTGCAGGTGGGCCGTGTGGGTGGTGAGGAACGGGTAGCCGAACCAGAACGAGCCCAGGCCGGTGGCGGTGGCGGTGAGCAGGCCCGCGGCGATCCAGCGCTGCGGCATCAGCTGCATGTTCGCTTCCACCCACTGCGTGCCCGAGACGATGTACTGCAGGATGAACGCGGTGGAGAGCACCAGGCCGGCCACGAAGCCGCCGCCGGGTTCGTTGTGGCCGCGCATGAACAGGTACACGGCGATCACCGCCGCAATCGGCAGCAGCAGCCGCACCAGCACCGCGGGCACCATCAGATAGCCCTGCGCGGTGTCGTCCGCCAGCTGCGGGTTGACGAGGTCGGTGTCCAGGTCGGCGGGCAGCGCGCGCTGCTGGGCCGTGAGTTCGGCGCTTTCGGGCGCGGGGCGGAATCGGCGCAGCAGCGCGTACACGGTGAGGGCGACGATGCCGAGCACGGTGATCTCGCCCAGCGTGTCGAAGCCCCGGAAGTCCACCAGCATCACGTTGACCACGTTGGTGCCACCGCCCTCGGGCAGGGCGCGCTCCAGGAAGAAGGGCGAGATGCTCTGCGGAAACTCGCGCGTCATCAGCGCGTACGACAGGCCGGTCATGCCACCGCCCGCCGCGAGCGCCAGCACGAGGTCGCGCGAACGCCGTCCCTTGGCCTTGACGCGCAGCCACAGCGGTTCGGCCTGGTCCTGCACCTCCAGCCGCTTGGGCAGCCAGCGCAGGCCGAGCAGGATGAGCACCGTGGTCACCGCTTCCACCGACAGCTGCGTGAGCGCGAGATCGGGCGCCGAGAACCAGGCAAAGGTGATGACCGTGGTCAGGCCCGACACGCTCATGAGCGCGAGCGCGGTGAGCCGGTGGTACTTGGCCTGCCAGACGGCGCCCACCGCCGCACCCACGCCCACCACCCACAGCAGCGCGAACATGGGCGAGAACGGCAGCGGTTGCCGGTCGCCGGCGGCCAGCGTCGCGCCCGGTGCGGCGAGGCGGAATGCGGCCACCGCACCCACCACCGTGACCAGCACCAGCAGGAACAGCTGGGGCTGCAGGCGCCGGGTGCCGAGCAGGCGCAGCAGGCTGCGGCTGGCGGCCGTGAGGCGTGCCATGACGTGGTGGAACGCGCGCTTGCCATTGAAGAGCCCGACCAGGGGCGCGCGCTCGATGCGCCCGCTGTGCAGGGGCTTGCGCAGCAGCAGGTACAGGACGATGCCACCGGCCAGCGCGAGGAAACTCATCCACAGCGGCAGGTTGAAGCCGTGCCACACGGCCAGGTCGAACTCGGGGAGGTCGCCGCCCACCACCGGCAGCGCGGCGGTGCCCAGGATGTGCTGGATGGACCACTGCGGCAGGATGCCCACCACCAGGCAGGCCAGCACCAGCACCTCGATCGGCACGCGCATCCAGTGCGGCGGCTCGTGCGGCACGCGCGGCAGGCCCGCGCAGGTGTCGGGGCCGAAGAACACGCGCGCGGTGAAGCGCAGGGAATAGGCCACGCTGAACATGCCGGCCACCACCGCCGCGGTGGGCAGCAGCTTCTGGAACCAGGGCGCCGCGCTCACGAACACGGCTTCAGTGAAGAACATCTCCTTCGAGATGAAGCCGTTGAGCAGCGGCACGCCCGCCATGGCCGCGCCCGCCACCATGGTCAGGGTGGCCGTCACCGGCATGTAGCGCGCGAGGCCCGAGAGGCGCCGGATGTCGCGCGTTCCGGCCTCGTGGTCGATGATGCCCACCGCCATGAACAGCGAGGCCTTGAAGGTGGCGTGGTTGATGATGTGGAACACCGCCGCCACCGCGGCCAGCGGGCTGTTCATGCCCAGCAGGGTGGTGATCAGGCCCAGGTGCGAGATGGTCGAGTACGCGAGCAGGCCCTTGAGGTCGTTCTGGAAGATCGCCGCGAAGCCGCCGATGAGCAGCGTGATGAGGCCCGAGCAGGTGACGATCCAGAACCACTCGTCGGTGCCCGCGAGCACCGGCCACAGCCGTGCCATCAGGAACACGCCGGCCTTCACCATGGTGGCCGAGTGCAGGTAGGCCGAGACCGGCGTGGGCGCCGACATGGCGTGCGGCAGCCAGAACTGGAACGGGAACTGCGCGCTCTTGGTCAGCGCGCCCAGCAGGATGAGGATGAGCGCCGTGCTGTACAGCGGGTGGGCGCGCACCACGTCGCCGGCCAGCAGCACCACGTCGAGGTCGTAGCTGCCCACGATGTGGCCCAGCACCAGCACGCCGGCCAGCAGGCACAGGCCGCCCGCACCGGTCACGGTGAGCGCCATGCGCGCGCCGCGCCGCGCGTCGCGGCGGTGGTGCCAGTATCCGATCAGCAGGAAGGAGAACAGGCTGGTGAGCTCCCAGAACAGCACCAGCTGCACCAGGTTGCCCGACAGCACCACGCCGCTCATGGCGCCCATGAACGCCAGCAGGAACGAGAAGAAACGCGGCACCGGGTCGTCGGGCGACATGTAGTAGCGCGCGTACAGCACCACCAGCGAGCCGATGCCCAGCACCAGCATGGAGAACATCCATGCAAAGCCGTCCATGCGCAGCACGAAGTTCAGGCCGAGCGAGGGCAGCCACACGAACTCCTGCCGTATGACGCCGCCGGCGGCCACTTCAGGGAAGTACATGGCGGCCTGCACGGCACAGAACAATGCGATCGCACCGGCCAGTGTGGACTCGGTGTTGCGCGCGTTCGCGGGCAGCAGCGCTGCGAGCAGGCTGCCCAGGAACGGGAGGGCGACGAGGAAGATCAGGGAGACTTGCATGGGCCTTCGAGTTTAGTGGCATGAGTTCCATGGCCCCCGCGGGGTTCCCCGACACGCCAAAACAGCTCTCGATCTGTGGCACGATGCCCGGTTGCCTTCGTGCCCGCACCGCCCTGTTCCATGACCTCTCGCCGCCACGGCCCACTCATCGCCAACCTTGTTGCCCAGCTGGCGTTCGGGCTGCTCGCCATGACCATCTGCATCCCGTCGATGCAGGAGTGGGGAACGATCTTCGGCTCGAGCCAGGCGGCGGTGCAGCTCACCTTCAGCGGCTATGTGGTGGCTTACGGCGGCCTGCAGCTTCTGTATGGCCCGCTGTCCGACCGGCTCGGGCGCAAGAAGATCCTGCTGCTCGGCCTGTCGCTGGGCTGCCTGGGTTCGCTGCTGGCCGCGCTCTCGGTCGACCTGTTCATGCTCACCGCCGCGCGCGTGCTGCAGGGCGCGGGCTGCGCCGCCGGCATGGTGGTGGGCCGCGCCATGGTGCAGGACCTGTTCGAGGGCCCCGAGCGCACCCGCGTCATGGCCTACATCGGCATGGCCATGGGCCTGGTGCCGCCGCTGGCCACCATCATCGGCGGGCAGCTGCACGTGCGCCTGGGCTGGCAGGCCAACTTCGTGCTGCTGACCGTGCTCGGTGTCGTGCTGTTCATCGCGGCGTGGCGCGGGCTGCCCGGCCACGCCCCGGCGGCCGCGCCGTCGCAGGCGCACTGGCTGCGCGACATGGCCTCGTCGTACGCGCAGCTGGCGCGAGCGCCCGGCTTCCTGCTCTACGTGGCCGTGCTGTCCATGACCACCGCCACCTTCTACGCCTTCCTCGCCGGCGCGCCCATCGTGCTGGGCAGTTACGGCGTGGGGCCCGCAGGCATCGGCTACTACATCATGATCGTGCCGCTGGCCTACATCGTCGGCAACTACCTCACCACCCACCTGGTGCACCGCGTCGGCGAACGCCTGGTGATGCGGCTGGGGCAGGGCAGCGCGCTGGCGGGCATCGGCCTCATGCTGGTGCTCGCGCTGGTCGGGGTGGACACGCCGCTGGCGCTGTCGTTGCCCCTGTTGCTGCTGGGCATGGGGCACGGCCTGCTGGTGCCGCCCACGCTCATTGGCACCGTCGGCCTGCTGCCGGCACTGGCCGGCTCGGCCGCTGCCGTGGCCGGACTGATGCAGCAGATCATGGGCGCGGTGGGCGGCTTCGTGGTGGGCCTGGTGCCGCACGACGGCGCGGTCAACCTCGGCTGGCTCATGCTGGTGCTCTCGGCCGGCGCCGCGGTGGCCATGATTCTGTTGCAGCGCAGCATCGCGACAGGCCCCCGTCCGGCGTGACGCCGCGCCAGAAATAGGGGTACCGGTATACTGGCCGGACCATGCGCCGTTGGCTTGTTGCCGTCTTTGCCCTGCACTTCCTGTTGAGTGTGGGTGCATTCGCATTCGGCCAGTTTCCGGCAGACGCACCCGTGCAGGCCCAGGCGCAGAGCCTGGTGGCGGAAGCAGCAACGCCCGCCCAGCCGGCTTCCGATGGTTCGCTGAAAGCGGCCCATCCGCAGGACCACGGCCTCACCGACACCCAACCCGACTTGCCCGAATGCCTGGACGTGCTCATCGCCGCGTCCAGCCGCGGTGAGCATCTGCGCACGCCTTCGCCACCCCTGGCGCAAGACCTGACGCCGCCCGTGCTCGACGGGCCCCAGCGGCCGCCACGCGGCCCGTTCTTCCTGGTCTGACCCTTCCCATCGCACGGCAGTCCTGATGCCGCTGCTCGGTGCCCGGGTCTTTGCCCGGCGCACCGCCTTGCTTGCATGGCCGTCATTCCCTGACCCCCTTCAACCGTTTCCGACTGTTTTCCCTCAAGGACCACCATGAACCCGCATCTTGATCTTTCCTCCCCTGCCGCCGCCGGCCAGGCCGTTGCCGTCGAACGCAACCGCGTGCTGCGCAACACCTACTGGCTGCTCGCGCTGTCCATGGTCCCCACCGTGCTCGGCGCGTGGATCGGCGTGGCCACCGGCATCACCGCACCGCTCACCGGTTTCCTCGGCATCGCTGTCTTCCTCGGTGGCGCCTTCGCCTTCATGTTCGCCATCGAGAAGACCAAGAACTCGGCCGCGGGCGTGCCCGTGCTGCTGGCCTTCACCTTCTTCATGGGCCTGATGCTGTCGCGCCTGGTCGGCTCGGTGCTGGGCCTGGCCAACGGCGCGGGGCTGATCATGACGGCCTTCGCCGGCACGGGCGTGATCTTCCTCGGCATGGCCACGCTGTCCACCGTCATCAAGCGCGACCTGGGCAACATGGGCAAGTTCCTGTTCATCGGCATGATCATGCTGCTGGTCGCGGGCATCGCCAACGTGTTCATCCAGTCCGGCGCGCTGATGATCACGCTCTCCGTGCTGGCCATCGGCATCTTCTCGGCCTTCATCCTGTACGACCTCAAGCGCGTGCAGGACGGCGAGGAAACCAACTACATCACCGCCACCCTGGGCGTGTACCTGAGCCTGTTCAACATCTTCCAGAGCCTGCTGGCCCTGCTGGGCATCGCGGGCGGCCGCGAGGAGTGAGAACCCCTGCCGTGAAGCCACCGGCCGTTGCGCGCCGGGGCTTTGCCGTGCCCGTTCTCTCCTTTCAATCACCACGGAAGCCCGCTCAACACCGGGCACCCATCCCCCTATGGAAATTGCCTTACTGTTCGCGCTGATCCTGCTCAATGGCGTCTTCGCCATGTCAGAGATCGCGCTGGTCACCGCCCGCAAGGCGCGTCTGCAGAAACTCATCGACGAAGGCGACGGCGCTGCCGCGGCGGCCGTCAAGCTCGGTGAGGACCCCACCCGATTCCTCTCCACCATCCAGATCGGCATCACCTCCATCGGCGTGCTCAACGGCATCGTCGGCGAGGCCGCGCTGGCCGCACCGCTGTCGCTGTGGCTGACGGAGCTCGGCGTGTCCGCGCCTTACAGCACCTACGGTGCCACGGGCCTGGTGGTGGTGCTCATCACCTACTTCTCCATCGTCGTCGGCGAACTGGTGCCCAAGCGGCTGGGTCAGTCGCACCCCGAGGCGCTGGCGCGTCTGGTGGCGCGGCCGATCGACTGGCTGGCCGTGGCCACGAAGCCGTTCGTGCTGCTGCTCTCGGTGTCCACGCGCGCTCTCATGAAGCTGCTCGGCATCAAGGAGAACGGCGCCAGCGCGGTGACGGAGGAAGAGATCCACGCCATGCTGGCCGAAGGCACCACCGCCGGGGTGATCGAGTCGCACGAGCACACCATGGTGCGCAACGTGTTCCGCCTCGACGACCGGCAGATCGGCTCGCTCATGGTGCCGCGCAGCGATGTGGCCGTGCTCGACCTCGACCAGACCTTCGAAGTGAACATGGCGCGTGTCGATGCGTCCGACCACGCGCGCTTTCCCGTGGTGCGCGGCAACCTGGGCAACGTGGTTGGCGTGGTCAACGCGCGCCAGTGGCTCTCGCAGGCCCTGCGCGGCGCCAAGCGCGAGCTCGCCGACCAGCCGCTGCAGGCGCCGCTGTACGTGCCCGAGACCATCACCGGCATGGAACTGCTCGACAACTTCCGCCAGTCGGACGTGCACATGGCCTTCGTGATCGATGAGTACGGCGAGGTGCAGGGCATCGTGACGCTGCAGGACCTGATCGAGGCCATCACCGGCGAGTTCAGCCCGCGCGACCCCGAAACCTCGTGGGCCATGCTGCGCGAGGACGGCAGCTGGCTGCTCGATGGCCACATCCCTGTGCCCGAACTCAAGGACCGCCTCAACCTCGACACCGTGCCCGACGAGGACCGTGGCCGCTACCACACCCTCAGCGGCATGATGATGCTGCTCACCGGCCGCCTGCCGCGCGAGGCCGACAGCGTGACATGGGAAGGCTGGCGCCTGGAGATCGTGGACATGGACGGCCGCGCCATCGACAAGGTGCTGGCCACACGCGTGGTGCCGCCTGAAGCGGGCGTGGCAGGGTTGATCCCGGTGGCGTCGTGAGGAGCGGTGCCTGCAGGAGCGCGCTGGTGCTGGCGCTGGCCGCTGCATTGGCGGCCTGCGCGGATGGGTACCCCAGCGAGGACGGTGCGCTCATCCTCAGCTACGACATGAAGCTGGAGAAGGCCATGGGCGCGATGCACCACCTCGGCCACCAGCGCCATCTCGATCACCACTGGCACTACGAGCTGCTCCCCGGCTGCGTGCTGCAGGCGCAGGCGAAACGCTTCCTGCGCAGCCGCGAGCCGGTGGAAGTGGCGCTGCGGCGATCGGCCACCCTGGTGGAGAAGGACGCCACCACGGGCAGTCACACGGTGCGCGTCGCGCCCGCCGGCGATGCCGTGGGCGTGGTGGTGCTCGAAGGTGTGGACGAGCACGACGCCACGCAGATGAAGTGGCTGCTGGACTTCCTGCCGCGCCACTGCCCGGCGCCGCCCTGAGGGCGGGCCTCAGGCTTCGAGGATCACCTGGAAGCCGCCGTAGATCATGCGTTTGCCGTCGAACGGCATCTGCATGTCCTGCATGCGCGGGTCTTCCATGAATTTCTTCATGCCCTCGTCGCGCGCGGCGCGCGAGGGCCAGGTGACCCAGGAAAACACCACCGTCTCGTCCGGCTTGCGCTGCACGGCCATCGGGAACGAGGTCAGCTTGCCGTCGGGCACGTCGTCGCCCCAGGTTTCGACCACATCCAGTGCGCCGAACTCCTTGAACACCACCGCCGCGTCCTTCGCGTGCTTGAGGTATTCCTTCTGCTTGTTCGTGGGCACGGCGGCCACGAATCCGTCGATGTATTTCATGCCTGGCTCCTGTGAATGGTGGACAAAGGCGGGCGCGGATGCGCTCACCTGACCTGACGACGAACCGGACGGCGGGAAATCGACAGCCGATCAGGGCAATCGCCGAACGGTCACCGGCGCGTGCGCGGCCATCAGTTCCACCACCCAGTCGATGAAAACCCGCAGCTTGGCGCTCACGTGCCGGTTCGGCGGGTATGCCACGTACAGGGGCATGGTGTCCAGCGCCCAGTCCTGGAACAGCGGCACCAGCTCCCCGCGCGCCAGGGGTTCCCGGGCCATGTACGCCGGCAGCCAGAGGATGCCCAGCCCGGCGAGTCCCGCGGCCAGGTAGGCGTTGCCATCGTCCACCGACAGCACGTGGCGCCCCTGCACCTCGATCCGTTCGCCGTCGCGCTGCATGGCGTAGGGCAGCGGTTTTCCGGTGCGGGCCCAGATGAAGCCGACGATGCGGTGGTGCGAGCCTTCCAGCGCCTTCGGGTGGGCCGGCGTTCCGGCGAGTGCGAGGTAACCTGGCGACGCATAAACGCCGAGCTGCAGGTCGCCCACGCGGCGCGCCATCAGCGACAGGTCCCTCAGCTCGCCGCCACGCACCACGCAGTCCACGTTCTCGCCGATCACGTCCACCACGCGGTCGCTCACGCCCAGGTCGAGCTGGATGTCCGGGTAGCGCGCGAAGAAATCCGGCAGCGCCGGCACCAGGATGGTTCGCGCCAGCGGGCTCGGCACATCCACCCGCAGCCGGCCCCGGGGCAGGGCGGATGCGCTGGACAGGCTGGTCTCCGCGTCGTCCATCTCGGCCAGCAGGCGCAGCACGCGTTCGTAGTACGCGGCCCCGTCGGCCGTCACGTTGACCTTGCGCGTCGTGCGGTTGAGCAGCTTGACGCGCAGCCGCGCCTCCAGCTGCTGCACGAGCTGCGACACGCTGGTCTTGCTCATGCGCAGCGTGTCGGCCGCCTTGGTGAAGCTGCCGGTTTCCACCACGCGCGCGAACGCCTGCATCGCATCAAAACGGTCCATGTCGGTCCCCGCCGGATTCAAGATTGTCTGGATTCTGCAAACAGTGATTGTGGGCGGCACGGCTTTATCCGCGGGCCCCATCTGCCTAGAGTCCCTTCATCCGCATCAACGGCCCGACGACGGGCCTCCACAGAAAGGCATCCTTCATGACCCCACGCGACGTCGTATTTCCCCCCGGGCGCCAGGCGCTCTACGAAAAGAACCGCTACTCGCCCGCGATCCGCTCCAACGGCTTCCTGTTCGTTTCGGGCCAGGTTGGCAGCCGCGAGGACGGCTCCCCCGAACCCGAACTCGGTGCGCAGGTGCGCCGCGCATTCGACAACCTGAACGCGATCCTGACCGCGGCGGGATGCACCTTCGACGACGTGGTCGATGTGACCGTCTTCGTGGTCAACCCCGAGGCGAACTTCGAGACCATCTGGGCCATCGTGCCCGAGTACTGGGGCGCAGCGCCCCACCCGACGCTCACCGGCATCGGCGTGACCTGGCTCTATGGTTTCCAGTTCGAGATCAAGGTCATTGCCAAGCTGCCCGAGGGCGGCGCGGCCTGACCGCCCAGCCGGTTCATGGCACCCCGGCCTGCTCGAGGCGGCGGCAGAAGCGCTGCGCCGCCGCCTTGTCCGGCAGCTCGATCCGGTCTTCCAGTTCGTCGAGCACGTCCATCACGGCGTCATTGGCCTTGTACTTCTTCTTGAGCCTGGCGAGCTGCGCGTCCGTGCCCGCGCAGGTCCGGCAGACGGCGCGGTCGATGTCGCGCTGCCGCGCCTTGTCCGGGCTGGCCTCGCCGCGCCAGTGATCGCATTCCTCGCGTCTTTCGAGGAACGCGCGCAGGTCGATGGGATGCTCCTTCGCCACCGCGGCGGGCAGCGGCCGGCACACGAGCAGCGTGAGCGCGGCCAAAAGCAGGAAGGGCAGCCGCGGGGCGTGCCGCCTCACTTCTTCGGCTTGGCGGTCGCGCGTCCGTAGTCGACGGACATCTTGTCCATGTAGTCCAGCGCGGCCTTGTGTTGCTCGGCATGGAACTGCATCAGCTTCTCGAACTGGTCGGCGGCCACCTCGAACGGCACACCGGCACCGCGCATCGAATCCAGCAGCGCCTTCTGTGACTTCAACACCATCCACCACGCTTCATGCGCCTGTTGGGCAGCGGCCTTGGATTGTTCCCAGAGCGTCTTGGCCATGTCGGCCTGTGCTTTGTCGATCATGTGGATCTCCAGCTTCGTTGAGGGTGGACGGCAGGTGTCGGGCACGAGGGCCCTGACGAAGAATAAAGGCAATGCCGCCCGCTGGATACCCTGTTTTTTCAGTGGGCGCTGGCCTCGTCGCCCTAACGGCCCACGGCCGCCTGCTGCGTGAACGACAGCGCCACGAAATCCACGAACGCCCTCACCCGCGCCGCCAGCTGGTGGCGCTGCGGGTACACCGCATGGATGGACGCGTCGGGCGTGGCGTACTGCGGCAGCACCTGCACCAGCCGGCCGTTGCGCAGGTAACGCTCGATGTCCCATTCGGCGCGCATGAGGATGCCGTGGCCGTCGAGTGCCCAGTTGACCGCGATCTCGCCGTCGTTGGTGGTCAGGTTGCCGCGCGTCTTCACCGCCTCGGTCTTCGCCGACTTGCCGCGCCCGTGCGTGAGGCGCCACACGCCATAGGCTTCCTCGCCCTGGCGGATGCCGATGCAGTGGTGCCGCGTGAGGTCGTTCGGCACCTTGGGCATGCCGTGCTTTGCGAGATAGGCGGGCGAGGCGCAGAGCAGGCGCCGGTTGGGGGCGATGTGGCGCGCGATCATGCGCGAGTCCGGCGGAGCACCGAAGCGGATGCAGACGTCGAACGCGTCTTCGGTGAGCGGCGGGGGGTTCACCGAGAGCTGCAGCTGCACCTCCACCTGCGGGTGCTTGCGCACGAAGCGCGAGATGAGCGGCGCCACGTGGCTGCGGCCGAAGCCCAGCGTGGCGTTGACGCGCAGCAGCCCGGTGGGCGTGGAGCGCGACACGCCCAGCCGCTCTTCCATGTCGTCGATCTCGCCCAGGATGCGGCGCGCGTGTTCCAGGTACACCTCGCCTTCGGGCGTGAGGCCCATGCGGCGCGTGGTGCGGTTCACCAGCGCCACGCCCACGCGCGATTCCATGAGCGCCAGGTGCTTGCTCACCGCCGGCGTGGTGATGCCGAGTTCGCGCGCGGCCGCGCTGAGGCTGCCGGCGCTGGCCAGCACGGAGAAGAAGCCCAGGTCGGCGGGTTGGATGGCGGCACTCATGGCGGTCTCACTGTTGAATCCAGGTTAACGATGGATTCACTTTATCGGTGTTTCAGTGGCCTGTCGAATCCCTACAGTCCATCCATCGTTCCCACCCCTACAGAGAGACACCATGAAGACGTACGCCATTGCAACCATTCCCGGAGACGGCATCGGCAAGGAAGTCGTGCCCGCCGGCCGGCAGGTGCTCGAGGCGCTGGCCGCCACCAGCACCACGTTCCGTTTCGATTTCCAGGACTTCGACTGGGGCGGCGACTACTACCGCCAGCACGGCGTGATGATGCCGGCCGATGGCCTCGACGCGCTGCGCGACAAGCACGCGATCCTGTTCGGCTCCGCAGGCGATCCGGACATTGCCGACCACATCACGCTCTGGGGTCTGCGCCTGAAGATCTGCCAGGGCTTCGACCAGTACGCCAACGTGCGCCCCACGCGCATCCTGCCGGGCATCGACGCGCCGCTCAAGCGCTGCAAGGCCGACGACCTGAACTGGGTGATCGTGCGCGAGAACTCTGAAGGTGAGTACGCCGGCGTGGGTGGCCGTGTGCACCAGGGCCACCCGATCGAGGCCGCCACCGACGTGACCATGATGACCCGCGTGGGCGTGGAGCGCATCATGCGTTTCGCGTTCAGGCTGGCGCAGTCGCGGCCCCGCAAGCAGCTGACCGTGATCACCAAGAGCAACGCGCAGCGCCACGCGATGGTGATGTGGGACGAGATCGCGGTGCAGATCGCCAGGGAGTTCCCCGACGTCACCTGGGACAAGGAACTGGTGGACGCCGCCACCGCCCGCATGGTCAACCGCCCGGCCACGCTGGACACCATCGTCGCCACCAACCTGCACGCCGACATCCTGAGCGACCTGGCCGCCGCGCTCGCGGGCAGCCTGGGCATCGCGCCCACCGGCAACATCGACCCCGAGCGCCGCTACCCCAGCATGTTCGAGCCCATCCACGGCTCGGCCTTCGACATCATGGGCAAGGGCCTGGCCAACCCGGTCGGCACCTTCTGGAGCTGCGTGATGCTGCTCGAACACCTGGGCGAGGTGGACGCGGCGCAGCGCCTGATGCAGGCGATCGAGCAGGTCACGGCCAACCCCGCGCTGCACACCGGCGACCTGGGCGGCAAGGCCACCACCGTGCAGGTGACGCAGGCCGTGTGCGACCTGCTGACCGCGAGCCTGCAGCGCAAGGCCGCCTGACCGCCATCCCGCGAATTTCGCGCATCCCGCGCCAACGACCGGGCAGTTCGCCCGGCGATACACAGGCACACCGTGCCATACGGAGACAAGCATGAAGAAAACCCGACCCATTCCGCGCCGCCTCCTTCTGCAGGGCGTGGCCCTGGCCGCCGCCATGAGCGCCACCGGCGCCATGGCGCAGGCCTGGCCGAACCGGCCGATCACGCTGATCGTTCCCTTCGCCGCGGGCGGCACCACCGACGTGCTGGCCCGCGCACTCGGCGAACGGTTGCAACAAAGCCTGGGGCAGCCGGTGGTGATCGAGAGCAAGCCGGGCGCGGGCGCCACCATCGGTGCGGACTTCGTCGCCAAGGCCAGGCCCGACGGCTACACGTTGCTGGTGGGTGCGGTGCACCACACCATCGCCACCAGCGTCTACAAAAAACTGCCGTACGACTTCCAGAAAGACCTGGCGCCGATCACCACCATCGCCATGGTGCCCAACGTGCTGGTGGTCAACGCCGCCACGCCGGCGAAGAATGTCAACGAGCTGGTGACGCTGCTGAAGGCCGATCCCGCCAAGGCCAACTTCGGCTCCAACGGCAATGGCACGGCGCAGCACCTGATAGGCGCTCAGTTCCAGAACAGCACGGGCGCGAAGCTCACGCACATCGCCTACAAGGGCAGTGGCCCGCTGGCCACCGACCTGCTCGGCGGTCAGATCCTGTTGTCGTTCGACACCATCACGCCGGTGCTGCCGCACATCAAGGCAGGCAAGCTGCGCCCGCTGGCCATCACCACCGCCACGCGCTCGCCCGCGCTGCCGGACGTGCCGACGCTGGACGAGGCGGGCCTGAAGGGCTTCAACATCGGCACCTGGTTCGGCGTGCTCGCGCCGGCGGCCACGCCGAAGGACATCGTGGTGCGCCTCAACAGCGAGATGGTGAAGATCATCAAGTCGCCCGAATTCCGCCAGCGCATGGCCGACATCGGCGCCGACCCGATCGGCGACACCCCGGAACAGATGGCCCAGACCATCAAGGCCGAAACGGAGAAGTTCGGCAAGCTCGTGAAAGAGGCGAACGTGGTGCTGGAGTGAGCGCCTAAGCCCGCATGCCTGCGCCCGCCACGCGGATCGACTCCACCGTGCCCGCGTAGCGGGCCAGCCCCTGCAGCAGCACCTCGGCCGCTTCGGGGCCGATCTCCTTCAGCATCTCGCGCTCGGCCTTCTTCACGGCCTGGCCGAAGGCCTTGAGCCATTCGCGGCCCGCCTCGGTGAAGCGCACCGTGCGGGCCCGCCTGTCGCTCGGGTCGGCCTCGCGCACCACCAGGCCCAGCGCCTCGCACTGGTCGATCAGTTCCGTCATGGCCGCGTTGGTCATGCGGGCGCGGCGCGCCAGTTCGGTGATGCGCGTGCCTTCCAGGTCGAGGTGGCGCGTCAGGTTCACGTGCGAGAGGCGGGTGTCCGCGTGGCCGGCGGCGGCCATGAGTTCGAGCACGCGCGACTCGAAGCGCGTGACGGCGTTGCCCAGCACGCGGCCCGCATTGCCCAGGCGCCAGGCGTCGGGCGCGGCGCGTCGGGGTTTGGTGGCATCGGTTTTCATGCGTACAATGAATTTGCTTAGGTTGCCTAATCAAATAGACGATGGAGACAGGTGTGGCGGATTCTCTGACCCTGGAGCAGGCACAGGCCGATGGCCGTGAACTGCAGGTGGACGTGCTGGTGGCGGGCGCAGGCCCTTGCGGGCTGATGCTGGCCAACGAGCTCGGTCTGCGCAATGTACCGTGCCTGCTGGTCGACCCGAAATCCACCACGGCCTTCAACCCGCAGGCCAACGCGACACAGGCGCGCACCATGGAGCACTTCCGCCGCATCGGCATTGCGCAGCAGGTGCGCGCCCTCGGCTTGCCAGGCGACCACCCGACCGACATCGCCTACTTCACCCGCTTCGCCCGGCACGAACTCGCGCGCCTGCGCCTGCCCACAGCGGCGCAGGCCACCGAGCAGATCAAGACGATGTCTGGCTCGTGGAGCGCGGCGGAGCTGCCGCACCGCGTGTCACAGAAGTTCGTGGAGGCGGTGCTGCGCGAGCACGCGGAACAGCGCACCGGCCGGCGCATCGGCTTCGGCTGGCGGCTGCAGTCGTTCGACGACACGGGCGACAGCGTGGTGGCTCGCGTGGCGCCAGTGGCGGGCGGCGATGCGGTGACGGTGCGCGCGCGTTACCTCGTGGGGGCCGATGGCGCGCGCAGCGGCGTGCGCACCGCGCTGGGCATTGACATGGCAGGTGCCACCGGGCTGCAGCGCCAGTTCATGGGCGGCAAGATGTTCGCGATCTACCTGCGCGCGCCGGCCTTCTACGAACGTTACCCGCACGACATCGCATGGATGTACGTCTCGGTGAACCACGAGCGGCGCGTGTTCATGGCCTCGGTGGACGGCCGCGGCGAGTTCGCGTTCCACGCGGCGGTGCACCCGCACGAGACGCCGGAAGACTGGACGCACGAGGACGCGCGCCGCATATTCGCCGAGGCCAGCGGCATGGACATCCCGATCGACATCCTGTCCACCGGCGTCTGGATCGCCGGGCATTCGCTGGTGGCCGAGCGCTACCAGCGCGGGCGCGTGTTCATCGCGGGCGATGCCGCCCACCTGTTCACACCCACCGGCGGCCTCGGCTACAACACGGCGGTGGGCGACGCGGTGAACCTGGGCTGGAAGCTGGCCGCGGTGGTGAAGGGCCAGGCACAGCCGGCGCTGCTGGACACCTACGAGCAAGAGCGCCGCCCGATCGGCCTGCGCAACACCGCGTACGCGCGCGAGTTCGCCGACTCGGTGGGCCTGTTCGAGGTGACCCCCGCACTGGAGGCCGACGACAGCACCGGCGCGCAGCTGCGCGCGCAGGCCAGCGAGGTGCTGGGCGCGCACGTGCGGCGCGAGTTCAACATCCCGGGGGTGACCTTCGGCGAACGCGTCGATGCCTCACCCATCGTGTTCGGTGACCCGGCGCAGGCGCCCACAGACCAGGCCAACGCCTACCTGCCGTCCACCCGGCCGGGCGGCCGCCTGCCGCACCGCTGGCTGAATGGCGAACGTTCGCTGTACGACCAACTGGGGTTCGAGTGGACGGTGCTGGCACCGCCCCACGCGGTGGCCGAGGCCGAGCGCCTGGCCCGGGCTGGCCACGCGGCGGGGCTGGCGGTGACCGTGCTGACGCTGGCCGCGGAAGAGTCTGGCGACCTGCTGGACGACGGACTGCTGCTGGTGCGGCCCGACCAGATCGTGGCCTGGCGCGGGACGGATGTGGCCGATGCCGCCGCCATCTGGCTTTGTGTGGCCCGCGTCCAGTCCTGACCGACGGGTGGTGCTGCGCGCGTCGCTTGGGCGACTGTCACCGGGTAATCCCGATGGGTTCAGGCGATCTCCAGTCGCATAACCGTGTCCCTGTTCACGATTTGCGCGGGCAGGCCACGATTCCCTACAACGGCAGGAGACAAGCTTGAAGACACCTAACAAACTTCGCATGGCGGTTCTGGCGGGCACGGCAATGCTCGCGGCGTGTGGTGGAGGAGGCGGCGGCGATGAGCCCGCGCCGCCCCCGCCGGTGGTACCGGAAGAGACCCGCGCGCAGGACAGCAAGGTCTACACCCCCACTACACCGGGCGCGACGACATTCCCCGTCATGTCCGGTGCAACGGTGGGTACCGACCGTTGGGCAGGCGTGCTCAATGGCGCGGCCTACATGGTCGAGGTGCCAGCCACCTGGAATGGCAAGCTCGTGATGTACGCGCACGGGTATGCCGGTGAGACCGCCGGTCTCAACGTCGGCCCACCGACCATCCGCCGCTACCTGATCGAGAACGGCTACGCCTGGGCGGCATCGAGCTACTCGAAGAACTCCTATGACGTGCGCGCTGGCGTGGAAGACACAAACGCCCTGGCTCTGGCTTTCAACACGATCGCCGCCGCCAATGGCCGCGTGCTGCCGGCGCCGACCCGCCTCTACATCACCGGCCATTCCATGGGAGGGCACATCACCGGCGCGGCGATCGAGGACGAGACTTACGCGACGGCAAGGAACAAGGTGCGCTACCACGGTGCCGTGCCCATGTGCGGCGTGATGGGGGACGTTGAACTCTTCAACCGCTTCGCGGGCATGCAGGTCACGGCCCAGGCGCTGGCGGGCGTGCCCAGCTACCCCACCGACAAATGGTCGGAGATCGAGGGACTGGTCAGGGCTTCGCTCTTCTCCACCTTCACGGCGGCCAACATCGTGCCGACGGCGCAGGGCGCGAAATATCTCTCCGTGGTGGAGAACCTCACCGGTGGCGAGCGCCCCCTGTTCGACCAGGGTGTGCTGTTCGGTCGCAGCTTCCAGTCGGCTTACGGCACCTTCGGCAGTGATGGCACTGTCAACGGCATCCTCAACCGCAACGTGCTCGACACCAACGCGCTCACCTACGTGATCGACGGCGATGCGCCGGGCTCGGCCACGCTGAACGCATCGGCGATCAAGCTCACCGCCGCGCCCGATGCAAACCGCCTGCGCCGCGACGGGCTGCGCTGGATCCCGGTCATCAACGGCGAGTACAAGGTGCCGGTGGTGTCGATCCACACCCTGGGTGACCTGTTCGTGCCCTTCAGCATGCAGCAGGTCTACCACCAGCGCACGGCGGCCAAGGGCAACAGCAACTGGCTGGTGCAGCGCGCGATCCGCGGTGCGAGCCATTGCGACTTCACGGTGGCAGAGCAGGTGAGGGCCTTTACCGACATGGTGACCTGGGCCGAGGGTGGCGCCAAACCCGCCGGGGACGACGTGATGACCCCGGCGACCGTGGCGGCCCCGACCTACGGTTGCACGTTCACAGACAACACACTGGGCACGGACGACGCCGGATCTGCGGCATCGGCCTTCCGTCCGGCCATTGCCGGTGCGTTGCCAGGCGCCTGCCCACCCTGAGCACACCCCGGGCCTTCGGTGCGGCATCGCACAGACGGCCCGGATCCGCCAGAAAAAGATGCCTCTCCTTACTGGAGAGGCATCAGATGAATATCAACCTGAGCATCGGCCCGCTGGTGGCCCTCATCGCCGGCATCCTCATCCTCGTGATGCCGCGCATGCTGAACTACATCGTGGCGATCTACCTGATCGTCATCGGTGTCATCGGCCTGTTCGGCGGCGGCTTCAACCTGCGCTGAGGCCACGGCAGGTTCAGTCCGCCTTGATGTTGCGTTCCTTGATGATGGCGCCGTAGCGCTTGCTGTCGTCGGCCATCACGGTGGCGAACTGTTGCACGGTCAACGGCGTGGCCTCTGCGGCCAGGGTGTCGATCTGCGCCCTCACCGCCGGGGTGGCAAGGATGCGGTTGATCTCGCTGTTGAGGCGCTCCACCACGGCGGCGGGCGTGCCGGCCGGTGCATAGAAGCCGTGTGTCTGCCCGGCATCGAAGCCCTTGAGCCCGACTTCGTTCAGCGTGGGCACGTCGGGGAATGCGGGCGAACGGCGCATGCCGGCCACGGCGAGCAGGCGCAGCTTGCCGCTGCGCACGTGGGCGAGGCTGATGCCCGGATCGAACAGGAAATCCACCTGACCCGCGAGCAGGTCCTGCAGCGCAGGCGTCGATCCGCGGTAGGGCACATGCAGCGCGTATACGCCGGCCTGGCTCTTGAGCATCTCGCCCGCCAGGTGCAGGCCGGTGGCGTTGCCCGCCGAGGCGTAGCTGAGTTTGCCGGGGTTGGCCTTCATGTACGCCAGAAACTCCCGGGCGGTCTTCACTGGCAGGTCGGCCCTGGCCACCAGGAACAGCGTGATGCGGGCCGCTGCGGCCACCGGCACGAGATCCCTGTCGCTGTCATAGGGCATCGATGCGTAGATGAACGGGTTGGTGGTGATGGCGCTGCCCGCCGTCATCAGCAAGGTGTGACCGTCCGCCGGCGACTTGGCCACCGCCTCGGCACCGATCATGCCGCTCGCGCCCGCTCGGTTTTCGATGATGACGGGCTGGCCCAGCGCCAGCTGCAGCGGTTGGGAGATGGCCCGCGCGAGCACGTCGGGAGAACTGCCCGGCGGGAAGTTCACCACCACACGGATTGGCTTGGATGGCCAGGCACCGGCCTGGGCCAGTGCGGTGGTGGGCGCACAGAGGAGCAGCAGGGCAGCGCTGGCGCTCGTCAGCACGGCGCGGCGGACCAGGGAAATGCCGGGCGGTTTTTTCATGGGGAGGCTCCTTCAGGCGTCGATGGGAAGACCGGTGAAATTCTCGGAAAACTGCAGGCGGCCGGCATGGGTGCCTGTCATGTATTCAAGGTCGGCGCGCTGCAGGCGCCGGATGAACGAGCTGTCGCCCGAGAAGCTGTGCACCATCGTGCAAAGTCCGGCGGAGAACCTTTGCACCAGCCACATGCGTTTCAGGCAGGTTTTCGAATAGCCGTCCAGCAGGTCGTCCGCGCCGCGCTTGTAATGCCGCTCGAGCGCGCGCGCCAGCACCTTCACGTCTGCCATCGCCGAGTTCAGGCCCTTGGCGCCCGTGGGCGGCACGATGTGTGCGGCGTCGCCCGCAAGGAACAGGCGGCCGTGCTGCATCGGTTCGAACAGGAAACTGCGCATCGCCGTCACACCCTTCTGCGTGATGCGGCCTTCGTTGATCGGAGGCATGCCGGGCACGTCGAGCCGTTTGTGCAGCTCCGACCAGATGCGGTCGTCGGACCAGTTGTCGGGGCTGTCGTCGGGCTCGCACTGCAGGTACAGGCGCGTGATCGATGGCGTGCGGATGCTCATCATCGCGAAGCCGTCCTCATGGCATCCCCAGGTCACCTCGTTCGTGGCGGGCGGGGCTTCGGCCAGGATGCCCAGCCAGCCGAAGGGGTAGATGCGGTCGTGCGCCTGGCCCTCCTGCGCCGGAATGGCGTGGCGGCTGATGCCGCGAAAGCCGTCGCAGCCCACCACGAAATCGCACTGCAGCTCGCCCGCAACGCCATCCTTCTCGAAGCGGATCACCGGTCGAGGCCCATCGATGCCCTCGATCGCGGTCACCGGCGTCTCGAACATCATCTGCGCCCCGGTGGCGGTGCGCGCGGTCATGAGGTCCTTCACCACCTCGTGTTGCGGGTAGACCCAGGCGCTGCGCCCGCCCGTGGCCTCGTGGAAATTGATCGGGTGCGACTCGCCACCGAAGCGGAAGTCGATGCTGTGTTGCTCCAGACCGAGCTGGTCGATGCGCTCGCCCAGGCCGAGCGAACGCATCATCTCCACCGTGCCCTGTTCCAGCACGCCGGCGCGCAGGCGGTTCTGCACATGCTCGCGGGCGGAGCGCTCGATGATCACGGACTCGATGCCTTCCAGGTGCAGCATGTGCGAAAGCATGAGCCCCGCCGGACCGGCGCCAATGATGCCAACCTGTGTGCGCATCAGACGGTCTCCTCGAGCGTGATCAGGCCCATGCCGGTGGTCATGGGCGCGTAGTAATTGCGGTGCACGCGCTTGAGGTTGTTCGAGAGCGCGCCACGCATCACCAGCCACATGATCAGCTCGATGCCTTCGACGCCGAAGCGTTCCATCAGGGTCTGGTGCGTGAGCCCGGTCAGGCTCTCGGGGTCGCTCTCGATGCGGTCGAGGAAGTCCAGGTCGTTGTCGCGGTGCATGTCGCCGAAGTTCTTGCCGGTGAGCTGGTGCGACATGCCGCCGGTGCCGATGATGGCCACGCGCAGGTCGCCTTCGAAACTCTCCACCGCGCGGCGGATCGCCTGCCCCAGCCGGAAGCAGCGGCGCGCGGTGGGCAGCGGGTGCTGCAGTACGTTGACCGCGATCGGCACCGAGGCCACGGGCCAGGTCTCGTCGTGGTCGAAGCACAGGTGCATGGGCACCAGGAAGCCATGTTCCACGGCCATCTTCTGGCACACGGTGATGTCGAATTCGTCGTACACCAGTGAGCGGCACAGGTGCTGCGAGAAGGCGAGATGGCCCGGAATTTCTGGCAACGGTCGCGTGCCGAATCCCTCGTCGGCGATGGCGTACCGGTCGGCACAGCCGACGGCGAAGGTCGGGTACTTGTCAAAGAAGAAGTCCGCGCCATGGTCGTTGTAGACCATGATGGCCACGTCGGGCTTGACCTCTCTGAGCCATTCGCGCACGGGCACGTAGGCATCGAACAGGGGTTTCCAGGCGGGCGTCTGGGTGCGGCCGCGGTCGTAGGCGCCACCGATGGAGGGAACGTGGGAGGTGCCGATGCCGGCGATGATCTTGCCCATCACACGGCCCCACTGTCGTTGCGGGTGGCCAGGAACTGCTCGTGGGTCTCGCCGCGCATGCCGGCACCCATCTTGTAGAGGCCGTTGCCCGTCACCACGCCCAGCTTGAGCAGGAAGTAGATGTTGCCGCCCACGGCCAGCAGGCCGCTGAAGTCGCGTGCGCGCACCAGTTCCTTCTCGGCTTCGGTGAGACCGAAGCGGGACATGAACGCCTCTTCATCGGCCTTGCAGGCTTCGCGGTTGGCGGGGTCGGAGAGCGCGTTGCACATCGTGTTGATGCGCAGGCCGCGCCAGGACATGTTGAGATCGAACACGTCCGAATCGGAAATCTTCAAGCCCTGTGGGGGCAGTTGCTGTGTCATTCAAAGGCTCCAGGGTGGGTCGCTAAAACCAGTCTAGGAGCGAATGCCGTAGTTCTTCTATACAACTATCGAGGGTCCGCTTGCCAAGGGCTGGTCCGCCGTTCACACTGACCCACTTCCACGATCCTGCGCCACGCGTCCCATGTCATTTGCCCAGCCCGCCACCGTCGACGACCTGTTGAACTACCGGCTGAGCCGCCTGCTGGCCAGCAGCGGCGCACTGGTGACGCGCATCTGCGAAGGGCGCTACGGCATCACCCGCCGCGAGTGGCGGCTGATCTGCATCCTGGTGGACCACGGCGCGATGTCGCCTTCCCAACTCGCCGAACGATCGCATCTCGAGCGGCCCCGTGTCTCGCGCCATGTGTCCGATCTCGTCGGCAAGAAACTGCTTGAGCGCATCGGCGACCCCGACGACCGCAGGCGCGCCCGTGTGAATGTCACCGCGCGTGGGCGCGCGTTGCATGCAGAGTTCTTTCCCGAGTCGGTGCGGCTCAACAACCTCGTGCTGGCCACTCTCACGCCGGAAGAGCTCGCATCGTTCGACAAGGCCATGGCGCGGCTCACCGCGGCGGCTGACGAACTGGTGCGTTCACGTCCCCTGGCGGACAAGGCGGACCGCCGCCATGGTGGGCGCCGGCGCGGGGCCGTGGGCCGTGCCGACGGGCTGCCGCAGCTGGGCACGCGAGGCGGGCCACCCTGAAAATCGATGAGCGGTTGAATCCGCGCGCTCAGTGAAGGCATCTCCGTGGGGGAGGCCCGATAGCATCGAAAAGTCTGCCCACGCCTGCGTGAGGCATGCCCCACGATCGCCACACCGGAGCCCCCACATGCCCTTGTCGAACCACCAGCCCGGCATTTCGCGCCGCCATTTCAACGGCCTCGTGGCCGGTGCTGCCGTGCTCGGTGCACCCAGCCTGCGCGCGCAGTCGAGCAACCGCATCGTGCTCGGGCAGTCGGCGGCGTTCACGGGCGCGGCCGCGCAGCTGGGCATCCAGTTCCACGCCGGGGCCAAGCTGTTCTTCGACCAGGTCAACGCGCAGGGAGGCGTGAGCGGCCAGCGCATCGAGATCGTGCAGCTGGACGATGGCTATGAACCCGACCGCTGCGTGGAGAACACCAACAAGCTGCTCACCAGCGACGTGTTCGCGCTGTTCGGCTACATCGGCACGCCCACCAGCCTGGCCGCGCTGCCGCTGGCCACCAAGGCGCAGACGCCGTTCTTCGCGCCCTTCACCGGCGCCATGGGCCTGCGCCAGCCGTTCAACAAGCTGGCCTTTCACCTGCGCGCTTCGTACAACGACGAAACGGCACTGATCGTGCGCCAGCTCACCAACCTGGGCCTGAACAAGGTGGCGGTGTTCCACCAGAACGACGCCTATGGCAAGGCCGGCCTGGATGGCACGGTGCTTGCGCTCACGTCGCGCAACCTCAAGCCGGTGGCCACCGCCACGGTGGAGCGCAACTCGGTGGACGTGGCGCAGGCCGTGGCCACCATCAACGCCGCCAAACCCGATGCCGTGGTGCAGATCAGCGCCTACAAGTCGTGCGCAGCCTACATCCGTGCGGCGCGCGCTGCGGGCTACGGCGGCACGTTCTACAACGTGTCCTTCGTCGGCACGCAGGCCCTGGCGGACGAGCTGGGCAAGGACGGCGCGGGCGTGGTGATCTCGCAGGTCGTGCCCACGCCCTACAGCGCGTCGCGACAGATCACGCGCGAGTTCATCGACAGCATCGGCAAGGGCGGCAACAAGGTGCAGCCCAACTTCTCCAGCATGGAAGGCTTCCTGGCCGCCAAACTGTTCACCGAAGGCCTGCGCCGTGCGGGTGGCCGCGTCACGCGCGAAAGCTTCATCAACGGCATGGAGTCCATCGGGGAAACCTCGCTCGGCGGATTCCAGGTTTCGCTCAGCTCGAGCAACCACGTGGCCTCGCGTTTCGCCGAGCTGTCCATGCTGACCGGCGACGGCAAGGTCCGTACCTGAAGCCTCAGCGGATCGCCGCGTAGCGCTGTTCCATTTCCTGCCGCATCGTCTTGCGCAGCTGGGCCGCCGCGTGGCGGCGGTGCTCGTCGGGCGTGCCCGGCTCCAGCGCCGGCACCGGCGTGGGTTTGCCGTGGTCGTCCACCGCGATCATGGTGAAGAAGCAGCTGTTCACGTGGCGCTGCACCTGCGTGCGGATGTTCTCCGCGATCACCTTGATGCCGATCTCCATCGATGAAGTGCCGGTGTGGTTCACGGCGGCCAGGAAGGTGAGCAGCTCGCCCACCTGGATCGGCTGGCGGAACATCACCTGGTCCACGCTGAGCGTGACCACGTAGGACGACGCGTAGCGGCTGGCGCAGGCAAAGGCCACCTGGTCGAGCAGCTTGAGCACGGTGCCGCCGTGCACCTTGCCCGAGAAGTTGGCGGTGTCGGGCGTCATCAGCACCGTCATGCTGAGCTGGTGGCGGGGCAGTTCCATGGTGTCGGTCGTGGGGAGTTGTGTTACCCGGAGTGTGCCCCGGTTGCCTGTCCTTCGGCTGTCAGGCGGGTCCCGCCAGCGCATCGGCCGCGCGCAGGCCGTCGGCCTCGGTGCGGTACAGGTGCAGGCGCGGCCCGTCTTCCAGATGGCCGGCCAGGCGCAGCACGTTTTCCACCGGCAGCTTGATGCCCACCAGATGCAGGGCGATGCCCTGGTCGTCGAGCTGCTGGCGCAGGCGCCCGAAGGCTTCGGCGCCGGTGGCGTCGATCCAGTTGATCGGGTGGGCGATCAGCATCACGTGGCGCGTGTCGGGGTGGGCGCCGATGTGCTCGGAGACCGCGCGCTCGAAGCCGTTGGCGGTGGCGAAGTCCAGCGCGGCGTCCATGCGCAGCGCGTACAGGTGCGGCGCCAGCGGCGGCAGTTTCCAGAGGTGGCGGTCGCGCAGGCTGCCGTCGGGGTGCAGGCCCACTTCGATGATGCGCGGGTGCAGCCGCAGGTAGAGAAAGTGCGACAGCGCCATGAGCACGCCCGCGAGCACGCCCCAGTACAGGCGCGGCGCGGCCAGCACCGTCACCGCGAAGGTGATGCCGGCGATGACGGCTTCCACGCGCGAAAGCCTCCAGAGCTGGGTGAAGGCGCGCGGTTTGATCAGGCCCATCACCGCGACGACCACGATGGCCGACAGCACCGCCAGGGGCACGTGGTGCAGCAGCGGAATGAACAGCAGCAGCGTGATCAGCACCACCGCCACCGAGAAGATGGTGGCCCAGCCGGTTTTTGCGCCGGCATACAGGTTCAGCGCGGAGCGAGAGAACGACGAGCTGGTGGGAAACGAGCCGCTCAGGGCCGACGCCAGCTTGCCCAGGCCCTGGCCGATCAGGTCCTGGTCCTGGTCCCAGCGCTGGCCGCGCTGCCCGTTGTCCACCTTGGCGCTGGACGCGGTTTCCAGAAAACTCACCAGCGTGATCACCAGCGTGGGCACGACGAGCTGGCCCAGCGTGGACCAGCCCGGCCAGCCGGGCCAGTACAGCGAGGGCAGGCCCTGGGGCAGGGCGCCGATGACGGCACCGCCCATGCCCTGGAAGCCGACCGCGTAGCTGATCGCCGCGCTCGCCACCACCACCGTCAACACCGTGGGAAAGCCCGGGCGCCAGCGCCGCGCCAGCATCAGCAGCGCGAAACTGCCGACCCCGAAGGCCAGCGACGCCCAGTGCACGAAAGGCTGCGTGAGCAGGGTGTCCCAGTTGGAGAAGCCGAGCAGCGGCGGCAGCTGGGAGGCGATGATGAGCACCGCCGCCGCCTGCGTGAAGGCCATCAGCACCGGCGAGTTCACCAGGTTGAGCAGCCAGCCGAAGCGCGCAAAACCCAGCACGATCTGCAGCAGGCCCGAGAGCAGGGCCAGCCACACGGCCAGCGCCACCCACTGCGTGGTGCCGGGCTCGGCCAGGCCGACCAGCGAGGCGCCGATCAGCACGCTGGTGAGCGCCGTGGGCCCGACCGAAAGACGGGGCGAGGCGCTGAACAGCACGGCAATGAGCGCGGGCAGCAGCGAGGCATAGATGCCGGTGACCAGCGGCATGCCCGCCAGCGCCGCATACGCCACACCCTGCGGAATCACCATCAGCCCGACCGTGAGGCCGGCCATGGCCTCCCCACGCAGCAAGGCCGCGTCAGGGCGCGGCCAGGCCAGGAAAGGCAGCATTCGTCGGATTCGGCTCATGGGGCCTGATCGTACTTGGGGTGAAGGGCGCGCGCCGTGCCTTCTCCAGGGGCAGCAAGGGTCCGGCTACGCCGGCCCAAGCTGCCGTCCCCCCTCGAAGCGCCGAAGGCGCGCCACAGAGGGGGGAAGCCGCAAAGCGGCGCAGGGGGGAGCCCCTCACCGTGCGGGCATGTCCTTCACCGAATACCCCAGGCTCACCGTCGCATCCACCGGGATCGGCGGCACGCTCGCGTCCCAGGCCAGCCATTGTTCGCGCATGCGCGCCAGCCGCTCGGGTTCGCGACCTGCCAGGTTGGCGCGTTCGCGTTCGTCCCTGGTGATGTTGAAGAGGTACTCGTTGCCGTCCACCTGCAGGTACTTCCAGTCGCCATCGCGCAGGGCGCGCTGGCTGCGGTGGTTCATGCGCCAGTAGAGCGGGCGGGCAAAGCGCTGCGCTGGGTCGTGCAGCACCGGCAACAGGCTCACGCCGTCCAGTGGCCAGGCGGGGTCGGCCTCACCGCCACCGGCTTCGAGCATCGTGGCCGACCAGTCCATGCTCATGCAGTGCTGGGTGCTCACGCTGCCGGCCGGAATGGCGGCCGGCCAGTGCGCGATCCAGGGCACGCGGATGCCGCCTTCGGTGAGGTCCATCTTGCCGCCCACCAGCGGCCAGTTGTCCGAGAAGCGCTCGCCGCCGTTGTCGCTGGTGAAGACGACCAGCGTGTTCTCTTCCAGCCCGTGTTCGCGCAGCGCGGCCATCAGCTTGCCGATGCCTTCGTCCATGTGGTGGATCATGCGGCGGTAGGTCTGCACGTCGCCGCCGTGCAGGTGGAACAGGTTCTTTGCCACGTCGCTGGCCACGTGTGCATCGTCGCGCGTTTCCCAGGGCCAGTGCGGTGCGGTGTAGTGCAGGCTGAGCATGAAGGGCTGGCCGGCCTTCGCATCGGCGGCACGCTGGTGCACGTGGTCCACAGCGCGCTGCGAGAGCACGTCGGTGAGGTAGCCGACCTCGTGGTGCTCCTGCTCGTCGATGTAGAGGTCGTGCTCGCCGCTGGACGAGCAGTGGGTGAAGTAGTCCACCCCGCCGGCCATGATGCCGAAGAACTCGTCGTAGCCCGAACGGCGCGGGCCGAACGTGGGCGGGTAGCCCAGGTGCCATTTGCCGATGAGCGCGGTGTGGTACCCGGCCTTCTTCAGCAGCGAAGGCAGCGTGGGCACCTCGGGTGGCAGGCCCAGTGTGGTGCTGCCCTTGCTCCGGCTGTTGATGGGTTCTTCCATCGCGCCGCGCAACCGGTACTGGTAGCGCATGGTGATGAGCGCGAAGCGCGTGGGCGAGCACACGGGCGAGTTCGAATAGCCCTGCGTGAACTTCACGCCGCCGGCGGCGAGCCTGTCGATGTTCGGCGAGACCGCGCCGAAGTCGGCGTCGCGTCCGCCGTAGCAGCCGAGGTCGGCGTAGCCCAGGTCGTCGCAGACGATGTAGATGAGGTTGGGGCGCTGTGCCTGCGTCATGAACCGGTCACTCCACCTTCATGCCGGTGGCCTTCACGATGGGGCCGTAGCGGTTGTACAGCGCGTCGATGCGCTGGCTCGCCTGGGCGCCGGTGAGGCCTTCGAAGAACAGGTCGAGGTTGGTCATGCGGGCCTGCACGTCGGGTCGCTTGAGTGCATCCACGATGCCTTTCTGCAGCGTCTGCGCCACCGCGTCGGGCGTGGCGGCGGGCACCATCACGATGTAGAGCACCTCCTGCTCCAGGCTCTTGAGCCCGGCTTCGGCCACCGTGGGCAGTTCGGGCGCCAGGCGCGAGCGCTGGCGGCTGGTGACGGCCAGCGCGGTGATCTTGCCGGTCTGCACGTGCGGCAGCATGCCCGGCGTGGCGAGCACGCCGCCGTCGACCTCGCCCGAGAGCACGGCCGTGACGGCCGGCGTGTTGCCCCGGTAGGGCACGTGGGTGATCTTCGCCTGCGTGGCTTCCTTGATGACTTCGATGGCGAGGTGGCCCGGGCTGCCGCTGCCGGCCGAGCTGAAGTTCAGCCCCTTGGTCTTGGCCATCTCGACCATGCCGGTCAGGTTCTTGATGCCGGTGGCCGGGTTCACGCCGACCAGCAGGCCCGAGGAGGCCATCACCACCAGCGGCTTGAGGTCGCCGCGCTTGAACGGCATGGTGCCGTACAGGTGCGGGTTGACGGTGAAGGTGGTGTCGATGCCGAACAGCACGGTGTAGCCGTCGGCGGGCGCGCGCGCCACCTCGGCCGCGCCGATGTTGCCGGCCACACCGGCCTTGTTCTCCACCACGAAGGGCTGCTTGAATGTTTCCTGCAGCACGTGAGCCACCGAGCGCGCGAGCAGATCGGACGGGCCGCCGGCGGGGAAGTTGTTGACGAAGCGCACCGGCTTGTTCGGGTAGGCGTCCTGGGCGGCGGCGAAGGGAACGGCGGCGGTGGCCGCGAACAGGGCGAGGGCGATGCGGATTGCAGGGATCTTCATGAGGGTTTGCAGGTGAGAGAAAAAAGGAAAGGGGTGTTCACGGCTGATAGCCGGATTTCTGGACGACAGGCGCCCACTGTGCGCGGTAGGCGGCCAGCATGCGGCCGGTCTGTTCGGGCGTGCTGGCCACCGGGCCCAGGCGCGCGTCGTTGAAGCGGCGCACGGTGTCCGGGTCCTGCATCACCTCGCGGATGGCCTGGCCGAACTGCGCCACGCGCGCGGCGGGCATGCTGGCCGGGGCGAAGAAGGTGTTCCAGCCGTCGGCGTTCAGGTCCAGGCCGGCCTCCTTGAACGTGGGAATGGCGGGCGCGAAGGGCGAGCGTTTTGCGCTGGAGACCGCGAGGATGCGCACCTTGCCCGCTTCGTGTTGGGGCAGCAGGGTGTCGAAGGTGTCGAAGGCCACCGGGATCTGGCCGCCCATGAGGTCGGTGAGCAGCGGGCCGGAACCGCGGTAGCCCACCACCTGCGCCTTCACGCCGGCTTTCTCGCCCACCATCAGGCCGAAGAAGTGCGGCAGGCTGCCGGTGGCCGGCACGCCGAAGTTGGCCTGCTCGGGGTTGGCGCGCAGCCAGGCCAGCAGGTGGTTGAGTTCGCGCACCGGCACGCCCGCGCCCACCGCCACGGCGAACTCGTAGCTGCTCGCCTGCGACACGGGCTGGTAGTCCTTCTCGGGGTCGTAGCCCGCGTCCTTGAACACCAGCGGCGCGACCAGCATCAGCGCCGGGTTGGCCAGCAACAGCACGTTCTGGTTGGCCGGCGTGGCCTTGAGCTGCTGCGCCGCGATGCGCCCGCCGCCGCCGGTGCGGTTTTCCACCATCACGGTCAGCCCGAGCTTCGGGCCGAGCTTGTCGGCCACCAGGCGCGCCACGCGGTCCGACGAACCGCCGGGCGCGTAGGGCACCACCACGCGCAGCGGCCCTTCCAGCGGCTGCGCGCGGGCCGGCAGTGCGGTGGATGCGGCGAGCGCGGCGGTGAGTGAAAGCAACTGGCGGCGCGTGGTCATGTCGTGTCTCCTGAAGGGCCCGGGTGTTCCCGGTGCAGCCCACCATGCTATGGAGGGACAATCAATTGCAGAAATCAATCATTGCGGGTGTTTTCCCCTACATGACGGACACAAGCCCTTCCGACCGCCTCACCGATCCCCAGCGGCAGGCCGACCTGCTGCTGTACCGGCTCTACCGCATCCACACCACCGCCGGGCGGCTGGTGGTGCACCTGTGCGAGAGCGAGTTCGGCATCACGCGGCGCGAATGGCGCATCCTGTCGTTTCTGGCCGAGCGCGAGGGCGCGCTGTCGTCGCAGCTCGCGGAGCACGCCATGCTCGACCGCGCCCGAACCTCGCGCACGCTGAGCACGCTGGCGGCCAAGAAGCTGGTGGTGCGCCAGCCGCGCCCCTCCGACCGGCGCGAGGTGCACGTGTTCCTGAGCGAGGAGGGGCGAAGGCTGTATGGTGAGATCTATCCGCGCGTGGCGGCGATCAACCGCGAGCTGGTGGCGAGCCTGAGCGACGCGCAGCGCCAGCAGCTCGACATGGCGGTAGACGCGCTGCAGACGCAGGCCAGCCGCATGGTGGCCGACCGGCCGGAGACGCCGCCGCCGCGCGATGGTGGAGATTGAGAAGGAACCTTTCATGCAGCTCATCGCCTCGGCCGGCCTGATCCTGGCCATTGTTCTCTGGGGCGTCGTGGCGCCCGATCACCTGGCCGCCGTGTTCGACGGCGCGCTGGCCGTGATCACCCGCGACTTCGGCTGGTTCTACCTGTGGGTGGTGCTGGGCCTGGTGGTGCTGGCGCTGGTGCTGGCGTTCAGCCGCTATGGCGACCTCAAGCTCGGCAACGAGGACGAGGAGCCGGAGTTCTCCATCGCGACCTGGTTCTCCATGCTGTTCGCCGCCGGCATGGGCATCGGCCTGGTGTTCTGGGGCGTGGCCGAGCCGATCTCGCACTACGGCAACCCGCCGCCCGGCATCGCGCCCCAGACGCCCGAGGCCGCCAACGCCGCCATGCGCTACAGCTTCTTCCACTGGGGCCTGCACCCCTGGGCGGTGTACAGCATCGTCGCGCTGGCGATCGCCTTCTTCCAGTTCCGCAAGGGCGGTGCCGCGCTGGTGAGCACCGCCGTGCAGTCGCTGCCGTGGTCGCCCATCAACCGCCTCGGCCCTGTGGTGAACGTGCTCGCCGTCATCGCCACCGCGTTCGGCGTGGCCGCCTCGCTCGGCATGGGCGCGCTGCAGATCAACAGCGGCCTGCATGCGCTGCTGGGCCTGCCCATCGGCGAGGTTTCGCAGGTGGGCATCATCGCGGTCACCACGGTGCTGTTCCTCACCTCGGCGGTGAGTGGCGTCACGCGCGGCATCAAGTGGCTCTCCAACATCAACGTGGTGCTGGCCGGCCTGCTCGCGCTCACCGTGTTCGTGCTCGGCCCCACCGTGGCCATCATCGACACCTTCACCAGCACGCTGGGCAGCTATGTGAGCGAGTTCGTGCGCATGAGCCTGCGCATGACACCTTTCCGCGACAGCAACTGGGTCGGCGGCTGGACCATCTTCTACTGGGCCTGGTGGGTGAGCTGGTCGCCGTTCGTGGGCCTGTTCATCGCGCGCGTCTCGCGCGGGCGCACCGTGCGCGAGTTCGTGCTGGGCACCGTGCTCGCACCCAGCCTGGCGGCCTTCGTGTGGTTCTCGGTGTTCGGCGGCACCGCGCTCACCATGCAGATCATGCAGGGCGTGCCGATCGCCGAGGCGGTGCAGGCCGATGTGTCGACCGCGCTGTTCGTCATGCTGAACCAGCTGCCGCTGGGCACGCTGATGTCGGGCGTGGCCACGGTGCTGGTGCTGCTGTTCTTCGTCACCTCGGGCGATTCGGCCACGCTGGTGCTGGGCACCATGAGCACCGGTGGCGATGGCGACCCGAGCGCGCGCGTGAAGATCGCCTGGGGCCTGCTCATCTCGGGCATCGCGGTGAGCCTGCTGCTGGCCGGCGGGCTCAAGGCGGTGCAGACCGCCACCATCGTGTTCGCGCTGCCGTTCACGGTGGTGATCCTGCTCATGGCCGTTGCGCTGTGGCGCGGCGTGCGCGACGACTGGGAGGAAGAACAGCGCCGCGAGAAGGCCTTGCGGCGGCGCATGCGCGAGATGGTCGAGCCACCGCGCCAGCCTTGAGACAATCCACGGCATGACATTTGAAATCCTGGCGGCCCTGGGCAAGAGTTTTCTCTTCGTGTTCGCGGCCATCCTCCCCATCCTGAATCCCGCGGCCACCGCGCCCATCTTTCTCGGCCTCACCGAAGGTGCCTCGCCTTCCACGCGCGCGCTGCTGGCGCGGCGCATCGCGCGCAACATGTTCGCGCTCATGGTGGGCTCGATGCTGGTGGGTTCCTACGTGCTGGATTTCTTCGGCATCTCGCTGCCCATCGTGCGCGTGGGTGGCGGGCTCATCGTGGCCGCATCGGCGTGGCGCCTGCTGAACGCGGGCCACGCGACCCAGGACAGCCGGGCCGAGCTCGCCGAGGCCTTCACCCCCGAACAGGCGCGGCGCCAGGCGTTCTATCCGCTCACCTTTCCCATCAGCTGCGGTCCGGGGTCCATCGCGGCCGCCATCACCGTGGGCGTGGCCCTGCACGACCAGCGCTTCGCGCTGTCGCTGGCCAAGATGGGCGGCGGCATCCTTGCGCTGTTCGCCATCGGCGTGCTGCTGTACCTCGCCTTCCGCTACGCGCAGCGCCTGCTGCGGCCGCTGGGCGAAGCCGGCACGCTGATCTTTCTGCGGCTCTCCGCGTTCATCCTGCTGTGCCTGGGCGTGCAGATCGTCTGGGACGGTGCGAGCGAGTTGCTGCGCAGCGTGCTGGTGGTGCCGGCTGCCGGCTGATCAGGGCATTGCGGGGAAGCGCACCACTGTGTTGGTGGGCAACCGGGCCATGGCCGCGGTGAACAGCGGGTGCGACAGCCACCCCTCCAGCCAGGCCTGCAGGGCGGGCAAGGGCTGGGCCGAGAACCAGGCCGGGTCCACCGCCGCGAACTGGCGCACAAAGGGGAAGATGGCCAGGTCGGTGGCGCACGGCGTGTCGCCACCGAGTTGAGCGGTCTGCCGAAGGCGCGCGTCGAGAGGGCGCAGCAGCGCGTCCACCGCCTCGGTGCGGTGCAGGGCGGGATCCGTGCCGTCGAAGCGCTCCGGGTACTTGGTGCGGTCCAGGTGGTGCTTGAAAGGCCCGTCACACTGCGCCAGCAGCGCGAGGTTGTCGGCTCCCTGCGCGCGCAACCACCAGCCATGCGGGTCCTGCCGGGACCACGCCCAGCGCATGATGTCCAGGCTCTGCTCGAGCACCGAACCATCGGGCAGCGCAAGCACGGGCACGGTGCCCTTGGGCGAGAGCGCCAGCATCGCGGCCGGCTTGTCGCGCAGGGTGATCTCGTGCGCATCGAACGCCACGCCCGCCACCAGCAGCGCCATGCGCGCCCGCATCGCATACGGGCAACGCCGGTAGCTGTACAGCAGCGGCGGCGCGGGCGCCATCAGCCCCGCAGCACGTCGCGGATCGACGGGTCCTTGTCGAACTGGGATTTCGCGAACGGGCAGAGCGCGATCACCTTGGTGTCCGTGGAGCGCACCCAGGCCACCAGCGCGTCCAGCAACTGGCGCCCCGCTCCTTGCCCCTTCAGGCTTTCGTCGACCTCGGTGTGGTCGATGATGATCAGCGTCGGGCCGGTGCGGCTGTAGGTCATCTCGGCGAGGCGCTGGCTGCCTTGCTGGATGAAGAAGGCGCCTTTGGAATCCTGTTCCTGGTGCTGGATGGAATGCTGGGTCATGGGGGTAAGGATCGCTGGGTTGATGAATCGGGTTCAGGCGAGCACGTCGCGGATGCTGCGGTCGCGGTCGAACTGGATTTTCACGTAGGAGCAGACCGGAACGACCTTGTTGCCGGTCTCGCGCGCCCAGGCAACGAGGGCGTCCTGCAGATGCCGCGCCGCGCCCTGGCCACGCAGGCTCGGGTCCACATAGGTGTGGTCGACCACCACCAGCGACGGGTTGGTGCGGCTGTAGGTCATCTCGCCCACGCGCTGGCCGCTGCGCAGCAGGTGGAAGACGCCCCGCGTGCCTTGTTCCTCGTGTTCGATGGCATGTTCCATGGTGGTTCTCCTGGGTGTGGGGGAGCAGGCAAGCAGCCTACCACCCTGGCCAAAAACGCACGCGCGGGGAGGTTACTTTGCCGCCGCGTTTCAGACGCCGTGCAGCGCCTGCCCGATGTCCAGCGTGCTGCGCTGCCCCAGGTCCTGGCGGTGGTCGTGCAGCCAGCGGTCGGCCGCTTCCCGCCCCATGGCGTGCAGGTTCGAGAGGAAGGCCCATTGCGTGTTGGTCTTGCTGCCCGCGCCCAGGGCCGAGAGGGATGCACCGCCTTCGATCAGGTGCACGCGCAGTTCGCGCACGCGTTCGAACAGGTCGGGGCTGCCCTTGGCCAGGGGCTTGTCGCCGATGAGCTGTTTCATCATCGCCAGCGTGCGCAGTTCCTTGATGAGGCTGGCGTTGAAGGTCACTTCGTTGATGCGGTCCAGGATGTCGCGCGCGGTGGTGGGCACGGTCTCGCGCTGCGTGGGGTTGATCTGCACCAGCAGCAGGTCGTCGGCGCGCGTCTCGGTCACCAGCGGCAGCAGCGAAGGGTTGCCCGCGTAGCCACCGTCCCAGTAGGCCTCGCCGTCGATCTCCACCGCCTGGAACAACAGGGGCAGGCAGGCCGAGGCCAGCACCATGTCGGCCGTGAGCTCGTGCTGGCCGAAGATGCGCAGCGCGCCGGTGCGCACCTGCGTGGCAGCGATGAACAGCTGCGTCTTGTGGCAGCGGCGCGCGCGGTCGAAGTCCACCGTGTCGATCAGGATGTCGCGCAGCGGGTTGAGGTTGAGCGGGTTGAGCTGGTAGGGCGAGAGCGTGTGGCCGAAGGCGTCGGCGGCCTGCTGCAGCGGGTCGGTCCAGGGCTTGAGCCAGGGCTCGATCCAGGCCTGTGCCGGGCCCATCAGCGCGCCCATCGGGCTGGTTTGCAAGCGGTGGAAGGGGGAGAGCTCGGCCACGCGTGTCCAGAATTCCCGCAGCACGCGTTGCGCGCCCTCGCGCCCGCCGTTCATGAGGCCCGAAGCGAGCGCCACGGCGTTCATGGCGCCAGCGCTGGTGCCGCTGATGGCCGCGATCTCCAGCGTCTCGTCTTCCAGCAGGCGGTCGAGCACGCCCCAGGTGAAGGCGCCGTGCGAGCCGCCGCCCTGCAGGGCGAGGTCGATGGCCTGTTTTCTCGGGGCGGGTTTCTGGCGGGAGGAGGTGGAAGCGGTGCGGGAGGTCATGTGGTGCATTGCAACATGCGCCGCGAGCCCGCTCAAGTGTTCGGTACTGCACAGACGTGAAGAGGCCGCATCCTGCCTACTCATGACCGCATGAAGTCCCGTCCTCCAGCCGGCTGATCCTCCATGCCCTGGCTCAAGCTCCTGCACGTCAGTGCCGTCATCGTGTGGTGCGGTGCGCTGCTGTACCTGCCGCTGATGCTGTCATCGGCCGCGGCCTCCTCGCGGGCGCCGGCGGTGGCGTTGCAACGGTACTGGCCACGCCAGGTGTTCATCGGCCTGGCCACGCCGGCGGCGTTGCTGGCCATCGGTTCCGGCACCTTGATCTTCGGCCTGCATGGCCCGATCGCGCCCTGGCTCATGTTCAAGCTCGCGGGCGTGGGCCTGCTGGTGCTGGGCCATGGTGTCTGTGGCCTGCTGGTGTTGCGCACCGAGCGCGGGGACCTGCGCGGCGTGCGCTGGGTCAGCCGCTTCGTGATGGTCCTGCTCGTGGTGTGTCTGCTGGCTATCGCGTGGCTGGTGCTGCGCAAGCCGGCATGAGGTGCGTCGCCTTCGCCACGCGAACGGGCTCAGCCGTCCGTGTGCACGCCCACGGCGTTCTCGTAGACGAGGCGACCGCCGAGGTACGAGGCCAGCGAGATGAAACCGGCGGTGAGCAGGCTCAGGCCGATGCCCCAGGGCATCACGTGTTCGCCGGGGTCGTCGCCCACGCGCAGCCGCCAATTCAGTGTGGCCACCGACAGCATCATCACCGCCATGAGTGCGTGGCCCCAGGCCGTCACCAGCCGGCGGATCTCCTTCACGCTCAGGATGTCGATGAGGCCGGCCACGCTCGCGGTCCAGCCCCCCAGCGCGCCCACGCCGGCCAGCCACACACCGGCGCGCGCCCAGAAGGGATCGCCACCGTGGACGTAGGCCGCATCGGTGCCCACCAGCGCAATGAGTGCCGCCACCGGAAAGTGGATGAGCATCGGGTGGATGGGATGCCCCGCGATGGCAGCGCGGCTCAGGATCGGCTTGGTGGTGGGGCTCGTGCTCATCGGCCCATTGTGGAGCCATCGGCGCTAGCGTGTGCTTCAGTGGTCTTGTGCGCGGTGCTGCTCTCGGGTTGCGCCGGCGCGCAGTCGATGCTCGATCCGGCAGGCCCTTCGGCGCGGGCCATCGCGCTGGTGTGGTGGTGGATGCTGGGCGTGTCGCTGCTGGTCACGGTGGGTGTGGTTCTGGCCTGGCTGCTGGCGATGCGCCGGGGCCGGGAGGACGTGGCGACCGAGGAGCAGGCCGCGCGCCACAGCCGGCGCTGGATCGTCGGCGGTGGCATCGTGCTGCCGTCGGTGGCCATCGTGGCCCTGGTCGTGTTCGGCACGCCGGCCGGGCTGCACCAGCTGCCGCTGCCCGCGTCGTGGTCGGGCGGTGGCGGGCCGGCCGTGGCACCCCTGCGTGTCGACGTGACGGCGCGGCAGTGGGCGTGGTCGCTGCACTACCCGGGCAGCGGTGTGCGGTTGCAGAACGAACTGCGCATGCCGGTGGGCAAGCCGGTGGACATCCACGTGGGCAGCGACGACGTGATCCATTCTTTCTGGGTGCCGCGCCTGGGCGGCAAGATCGACGCCATTCCCGGACGCATCAACGTGGTGCGGCTGCAGGCCGACCAGCCCGGCACCTTCCGCGGCCAGTGCGCCGAGTTCTGCGGCCTGAACCACGCGCACATGGTGATGGCGGTGATCGCCATGCCGGCAGACGAATTCAACGCCTGGCAGGCGGCGCAGCCGCGAGGCAGCGCGCCATGAACGAGCCCACCCGCACCGCACCGCCACGCGACGCGGCCGAACTGCACGCGGAGTTCGAGGCCGTCTGGGGCAACCCGCCGGGCTGGCGCGTGCTCAGCGCGGTCAACCACACCAGCGTGGCGCGGCGCTTCATGGTGACCGGCGTGGTGTTCTTCCTCATCGCCGGCCTGCTGGGCATGCTGCTGCGCGCACAGCTCGCGCAACCGGGGCAGGGCTTCATGGGCGCCGAGGCCTACAACCAGGCCTTCACCATGCACGGCACGATGATGATGTTCCTCTTCGCCGTGCCGATGCAGCAGGGGCTGGCGGCCTACCTGCTGCCCAAGATGCTGGGCTCGCGCGACCTGGTCTTTCCCCGCCTCGGCGCGTTCGGCTACTGGTGCTACCTGTTCGGCGGGCTTATCTTCACCAGCAGCCTGCTGCTGGGCCTGGCGCCCGATTCGGGCTGGTTCATGTACACGCCGCTCTCGAGCAACACCTATTCGCCTGGCATGGGGGCGGACTTCTGGCTGCTGGGCATCACCTTCATCGAGATCGCCACCATGGCCGCCGCGATCGACATCGTGGTCTCCATCCTGCGCGCGCGCGCCGCCGGCATGGGTCTGCACCAGCTGCCGATCTTCGCGTGGTCGATGCTGATCACCTCGTTGATGGTGATCGTCGGCTTTCCGCCGCTGATCCTCGGCAGCATCCTGCTCGAACTGGAGCGGGCGGCCGGCTGGTCGTTCTTCGATCCCACGCGCGGCGGCGACCCGGTGTTGTGGCAGCACCTGTTCTGGCTCTTCGGCCACCCGGAGGTCTACATCATCTTCCTGCCGGCGGCGGGCGTGGTGTCCATGCTGGTGCCGGTGTATGCGCGCCGCCCGCTGGTGGGCTACCGCTGGGTGGTGGTGTCCATGATCGGCACCGGCTTTATCAGCTTCGGGCTGTGGGTGCACCACATGTTCGCCATCGGCATTCCCGCGCTGTCGCAGGCCTTCTTTGCCGTGGCCAGCATGCTGGTGGCCGTGCCCACCGGCGTGCAGCTCTTTGCGTGGATCGCCACGCTCTGGAGCGGGCGACCGGTGTGGAGCGTGCCCATGCTGTGGATCGCGGGCTTCCTGATGATCTTCGTGCTGGGCGGCCTCACCGGTGTGATGCTGGCCTTCGTGCCCTTCAACTGGCAGGTGCACGACACGCACTTCGTGGTGGCACATTTCCACTACGTGCTCATCGGCGGCATGCTGTTCCCGCTGATCGCGGGCATCTACCACTGGCTGCCGCACTTCAGCGGGCGCCTGCCGTCCGAGCGGCTGTCGAAGGCGGGCTTCTGGCTCACCTTCATCGGCTTCAATGGCACCTTCCTGGTGATGCACTGGACCGGCCTGCTCGGCATGCCCCGGCGCGTGTACACCTACGAGGCCGGTCTCGGCTGGGACCTGCCGAACCTGATCTCTTCCGTGTTCAGTTTCATCATGGCCTTCGGCATCGCCGCGCTGCTGCTCGACCTGGTGCTGCACTGGCGCCATGGCCGCAAGGCGCCGCTGAATCCGTGGAACGCCGACACGCTGGAGTGGGCCAGCGGCACGCCGCCGCGTTCCTACAACTTCGCGAGCCTGCCGCGCATTGCCACGCGCCAGCCGCTGTGGGACGCGCCCGACCTGCCCGAGACCATTGCCACCGGCCAGCACGCGTTGCCGCACGCCGCGCACGGGCGGCGTGAAACGCTGGGTGTGGACCCGGTCAGTGGCCGCGTGCGCGAGGTGTTCCATCTGCCGGGCAATTCCTGGCTGCCGCTGGTGGCCGGCGTCGTTCTGGCCGTGCTGTGCCTGACGTTGCTGATGAAGCAGTACGCGGTGGCCTGCGGCGTGGCGCTGGTGGCCGTGGCGGTGCTGCTGCGCTGGTCATGGGAGAACGGACCTCGCAGCGGCACGCACCCCGATGCGGTGGCCAGGGAAACGGATGACCTGCCGCGTGGCCTCAGGCTGCACACGCGCACCTTCGACGGCCCCGGCCTCTGGGGCATGGGCCTGACCATGCTGGCCGACACCGCGATCTATGCCTCGCTACTGTTCGGCTGGCTCTACCTGTGGACCGTGGTGCCCGATGCCCAGCCTGCGCAGACATCGCCGCTGGGCACCTGGCCGCTGGCGGTGGTGACGGCGCTGTTCGCCGCGGGCCTGTGGTGTCTGCAGCGCGCGGTGCGCCGCCTGCGCGCCGGCAGCGACACGGGCCTGCGCAGCCTCCTGTGGGGGTCAGCCGCGTGCGGTGCGGCGGGCTGCGTGGTGATGGGCTGGCTGCTGGCCACGGCGGGCCTGCAGCCCACGCTGCGCGCACACGACGCGGTGCTGTGCTTTACGCTGGTCTTCCTGCTGCTGCACGGCGCGCTGGCCGCGGTGCTGTCGGCGTTGCAGGCGCTGCGGGTGCACCACGGCCGCGTGAGCCTGCAGGCGCCCTACGAGCCGGGCGTGGTGGCCATGCTGTGGCAGTTCTGCGTGCTGGCCCAGGCGCTTGCCTGGGCGCTCATGGCCCTGTTGCCGATGGCGTTCGGGGCGGCGCCATGACGCGTGAGACCGGCACCACCCCGCGCAAGGGCCACGCCTGGCACCTGGTGCTGGGGCTCACGCTGTGGTTTGTGTGGTTCTGCGCCACCTACGGCGGCCTGGCCGTGGCGTGTTCGGTGGCGCCACCGCCGCCCGGGTCCGGGTCGCTGACCTGGCTCAACGCGGGCGCCTTGCTGGTGGCGGCGGTGTGCACCGCGGGCTTCGGCGTGGCCGCCTGGGTGTGCGCGCGCGCCGCGCGGCAGGAACGCACGCACGCGGCCGCCGTGCGACGGCGCTTCATCGCGCGCTCATCGGCTTGGCTCTATGCCATCGCCGCGCTGGCCACCGCGTTGGTGGCCTCGCCGGCGGTGCTGTTGCCGCCCTGCGTGTGAGCGCCATGCGGCCTCACGACCTCGCTCAAGGCCCGCATCAACGCTGCGGCAGCGCCCAGGCAATGGTGCTGTCGCCCAGCTTCGTGTCCATGCGCTCATGCCCGCCCACCGCGGCCACGATGTACTGCCGCCCGTCCACCTCATAGCTCATCGGCGCGGCCTGCAGGCCCGCGGGCAGGCGCGTCTCCCACACCAGCTCGCCGGTCTCGGTGTCGAACGCGCGCAGGAAGTTGTCGAGCGCCGCGCCGATGAAGACCAGACCACCGGCCGTGACCAGCGAGCCCGAGTTGTTGGGCGTGCCCATGGTGAACTTCATGCGCGAGGGAATGCCCATCGGCCCGTGGTCGTAGCCCGTGCCGAGCGGGCGGCGCCAGATCACCTCCTGCGTGCGCAGGTCGACGCCGGTGATGTAGCCCCAGGGCGGCGCGATGCAGGGCGTTTCCAGGGGTGACATCCAGGGCTCCTTCTTGGCGCCGAACGGCAGACCGACCTGGGCCATGTAGTCGGGCAGCTTGCTCTTGCCGCGGAAGATGGAGACGATGCCCTTCTCGTCCATCGTCTCGCGCGTGTAGACGTGTTCGGTGTAGGGCAGGCGGTTGCTGTTCATCACGAGGATGCCGCGCTGCAGGTCGATGGCCACGCCACCCCAGTTGATGCCGCCGTGGTTGCCAGGGTGGGCCAGCGTGCCCTGCAGCGTGGGCGGCGTGTAGATGCCTTCGTAGCGCAGCTGCTTGAACTGGATGCGGCAGATCAGCTGGTCGAACGCGCTGATGCCCCAGGTGTCGCTCTCGCGCAGCGTCTCGATGCCCTTGTCGGGCTGGCCGATAGTGTTGGGCATGCCGGGCGACATGGGCTGGGTGGGGGCGGTGATGTCGCCGTGGTCGGTGCCCTGCGGCACGGCCACCTGCTCCACCGGCAGCAGGGGTTCGCCGGTGGCGCGGTCGAGCACGAACACCGGGCCGGCCTTGGTGGCCTGCACCATGGCCGCGCGGCGGCTGCCGTCGGGCATGGGCCAGTCGACCAGGTTGGGCGGCGGACCGAGGTCGAAGTCCCAGAGGTCGTTGTTGACGGTGCGGAAGTGCCAGCGCACACGGCCGGTGCTGGCGTCGACCGCGACGATGGACGAGGTGAACTCCTGCTCTTCCGGTGAGCGGTCCTTCGCGTAGAAGTCTCCCGAGGCGTTGCCGGTGGGCAGGTACACCAGACCGAGTTCGTCGTCGGCGGCCATCGGCGTCCAGACGTTGGGCGTGCCGCGTGTGTAGACCTCGCCTTCGGGTGGCAGCAGCGTGGTCTCGGGGCGGCCCAGGTCCCAGGCCCAGCGCAGGCTGCCATCGATGGCATCAAAACCGCGCACCACACCCGAGGGCGCCGCGCGTTCCTGGCCGTCGCGCACCTGGCCGGTGGGCTGGATCACCACACCGCGCATCACCACCGGTGGCGACGTGGGGTTGACGAAGCCGGCCAGCGTGTTGCCGGTGTGCGCGTTCAGATCGACATAGCCCTGCTGGCCGAAGCCGGTGCACAGTTGCCCGGTCATGGCGTCGAGTGCGCCGAGACGGCCGTCGCCCAGCGGCCAGAAGAGGCGCTTGGGGCATTCGCTCACCGAGGGCGGCGCTTCATGGTAGGAGACGCCACGGCACACCGTGGCCGCGGACCTGGAGAGTGCGAGCGGGTCGGTCTGCGGGTTGAAGCGCCAGCGCTCCTTGCCCGTCGTGGCTTCGAGCGCAATCACCTGCTGCGTGGGCGTGCAGACGTAGACCAGCTCACCCACCTTCAGCGGCGTGTTCTGCGTGGCGTAAGTGATGTCCGAATCGGGCGTCTTCACGTCGCCGTGCTGGTGGTGCCAGGCGATCTCGAGTTCTGTCACGTTGCCCTTGTTGATCTGCCCCGATGGCGAGTAGTGGTTGGCGAGGTTGGAACCGGCGTAGGCGGTCCAGCTGCTGGCGTCGTGGTTGGCGGCTACGTTGCCGTCGGGCGAGGGCACGGCGCCGCGGCTGAAGGGCTCGGCCGGGCGCTGGCCATCGCCGCTGGCGAGCAGGATGGTGGAGGGCCACAGCAGGGGCACGAGGATGGCCGCGCCCATCACCAACGGCAGGCCCATCGTGAGCGCGAAGTAGGGGCGGCGACTCATGGGCCAGGGGCTGCGGTGCACGACGGGCCAGAAGGCGGCCGTCACCAGCCCGATGACAGCCAGCCAGGCCAGCCGTGGCACCATGGCCCAGCCGTCGTTGCCGACTTCCCACCATGCCCACAGCAGCGTGGCAAACAGCAGACCGCCGAGCAGCCAGATGCCGATGCTGCGGCCCCATGCGAGGCAGATGGCGGATGCCGCCAGCACCAGGCCGGCCAGCAGGTAGTACCACGAGCCGCCGAGCATCGCGAGCCAGCCGCCCATGGCGATCAGCACCACCCCGGCCACTGCCAGCAACACGGCCCAGATGAAAAAGGCCCAGCCACCCCAGCCGCGCTGGCGGCCTTGTGTGTACTCGGGAATCTTGCGGGGGGTGGTGTCGGTGTTCATGCCAATGCTCCAGGTGCGTGCACGCGAACGCGCACTGGGGTGGGGGTGAAGAAGGCGGCGGGTCGTGTGTGTGCAGCCGCCTGCGTGTCGGTGTGCCGATAGGGCGCTGTGGTCAGCCTGGGCCTCTCACGCGCCAGATGACGTTGCCCACGTCGTCGGCGACCAGCAGCGCGCCCTTGCCGTCGATGGCCACGCCCACCGGCCGGCCCAGGGCCTTGCCGTCGGCGTCGAGGAAGCCGGTCAGCACATCCACCGGCGGCCCGCTGGGCTTGTCGCCGGAGAAGGGCACGTAGATCACCTTGTAGCCACTCGGCGGCTTGCGGTTCCACGAGCCGTGCTGGCCGACGAACATGCCGCCTTCGGCGAACGGACCGCCCAGCGTGCTGCCCCGCGCAGAGGCCAGGCCGAGCGACGAGGTGTGGTTGCCCAGCGCGTAGTCGGGCCGCACGGCGGTGGCCACCAGGTCGGGGCGCGCGGGCTGCGGGCGCTCGTCCACCTTCTGGCCGTAGTAGCTGTAGGGCCATCCGTAGAAGGCGCCGTCGCGCACCGAGGTCATGTAGTCGGGCACCAGGTCAGAGCCAAGTTCGTCGCGCTCGTTGACCGAGGTCCACAACGTCTCGCCCTGCCAGGCCATGCCCACCGGGTTGCGCAGGCCGGTGGCGAAGAGGCGACCCTTGCCGCTGGCGCGGTCGAACTCCCAGATCGCCGCGCGCCCTTCTTCATGGCCCATGCCGTGTTCGGCCACGTTGCTGTTCGAGCCCACCGACACATACAGCCGGCTGCCATCGGCACTGGCAATGAGGCCCTTGGTCCAGTGGTGGTTCAGCGCGCCGCCGGGCAGATCGGCCACCCGGGTCACCGGGCCGCTGGCCCTGGTGTCGCCGGGCTGGTAGGGCACTTTCACCAGGGCGTCGGTGTTGGCGATGAACAGTTCGTTGCCGACCAGCGCCATGCCGAAGGGAGAGGTGAGGTTCTCGAGGAACACGGAGCTCACCTCGGCGATGCCGTCGCCGTCGGCGTCGCGCAGCAGGGTGATGCGGTCGGCGCTGGGTGTGGCGGCGCCCGCGCGCTTCATCACCATGCCCATCACCTTGCCCTTGATGCCGAGCAGCTCGTCGCGCAGTGGCCGTTCGGGTGCGTTCGATTCCGCCACGAGCACGTCGCCGTTAGGGAGCACGTAGACCCAGCGCGGGTGGTCGAGACCGCCCGCGAACTTGCTCACCGTGGTGCCGCTCGCGGCGGTGGGCATCTGGCCTTCCTGCCAGGGCTGCGCCTTCGCCACCTTCACGGTGGGCAGCACCGTCTTCACCGGCGCGGGCAGCTCGGGGTCGGGCCCGTAGCCGGTGTCCACTTTCAGTTTTGCCGATTCACCGCACGCGCCCAGCAGCAACGCGGCGGCCATGAGCAGTGCCAGTGGCAGTCGGCGGGTGGGAGGGGCGTGGTGCGACGAGACCATTGAAGGCTCCTTGTGTGTATGTGTGTGACAGCGGGGATGGCCTGAAACTAAGACCGATACCCCTCGACGTCTGTGCGCTGCGCCACCAACACCGCGAGGCGGACGCACCGTCTGGGACAATCGCGCTTTGCCCGCAGAACACCGCATGTCCACCGCCCTGGCGCCCGACGCCGCACCCGAAACCCCCGATGCCCAGCCCAGCGGCCCGCTGGCACGCGAGGCGCTCGCGCTGGCCGCGTTCGACCACGTGGTGGCGCACGCGCCCGGCTACCGCGCGCGGTCGGGTCAGCGCGAGATGGCGGCGCACATCGCAAACACCCTCTCGGGCGTGGCGCTGGGCGACGGTTCGGTGGCCAGCGACGCACCGCTGCCCGCGCGCGGCATTGCCGTGGTGCAGGCCGGCACGGGCGTGGGCAAGTCGGCGGCCTACGCGTCCACCGTGATCCCGCTCGCGCTCGCGCAGCAGAAGCGCGTGATCATCAGCACCGCCACGGTGGCGCTGCAGGAGCAGCTGATCGCCAAGGACCTGCCCGCGCTCGCCACCACGCTGCCACAGCCGTTCAGCTTCGCGCTGGCCAAGGGGCGCGGCCGCTATGTGTGCCGCCTCAAGCTGGACCAGCTCAGCGGCGGCGACGCGGCCAGTGCCGACCTGTTCGAGAGCGACGACAGCACCAGCACCACCACCGACGCGGCCGGCATGGCCGCTCAGGCCGTGGCGTCCGCGTCGGCCGCCGCGCGCTGGCAGGAACGCGGCGTGCAGTACACCGCCTGGGCCCATGCGCTGGACAGCGGCAGCTGGGACGGCGACCGCGACCGGCTCGACGAACCGCCCGAGGGCGGCCTGTGGGCACCCGTGGCCGCCGAACGCCACACCTGCACCGCGCGCCATTGCCCCAGCTACAACAGCTGCAGCTACTACCAGGCGCGCGCGAAACTGGCGCAGGCCCAGGTCATCGTCGTCAACCACGACCTGCTGCTCTCCACGCTCGGCCTGCACGCGCTGCCCGCGCCGCAGGACTGTTATCTCGTGTTCGACGAGGCGCACCACCTCGGCTCGGTGGCGCAAGGGCAGTTCACCGCGTCCATGGACCTGATGCGCGGCCAGTGGCTGGACAAGCTGCCGCGCGCGGTGGAAGAGGTGGCCGGTGCGATCGAATACAAACCCACGATCGACGTGGCCGCGTCCGCGCGCGAGCTCAAGAGCGCGCAGGTCGAACTGGCCCGGCTGGCCATGCAGCGCATTGGCGCGCTGCCCGCCTGGCTGGACCTCACCGGCCGCGCGGCAGGGCGTGCGCCGGTGCGCGGCGGTGGCGGTTTCAACAACGACGCGGGCGCGCCGGTGGTGGACCGTTTCGAAGGCGGCGTGCTGCCGGTGGACTGGCTCGAGGTGATCGCGAAAATGCACGCCCACGCCAGCAGCCTGCTCAAGGTGTTCGAGGCACTCGCCGCGCAGCTCAAGGCCACCGCGCGCGAGAACCCGGGCGATGCCGCGCGCTGCGCCAAGCTCTACAGCCGCCTGGGCGTGCTCGCGCCGCGCCTGCAGAGCGCGCAGGAAACGGCCACCTACTGGATGCAGCAGGCGGGCGACGGCCAGCCGCCGCTGGCCAAGTGGCTCGAAGCCGGTGTGAGCCACGGCCTGGTCACGCTCACCGCGCACGCCTGCCCGCTGCAGCCGGGCAGCCTGCTGCGCAACCAGCTCTGGAACCAGGTGCGCGCGGCGGTGGTCACCTCGGCGTCGCTCGTCACCTGCGGCAGCTTTGACCATTTCCTGCACGAGTCCGGTTTGGCCTGGGACGGCGCCGTGGCCGCGCGCGAGGTGCAGAGCCCGTTCGACCATGCGAAGCAGGGCCGTCTGGTGGTGGTGCAGACCCAGGCCGACCCGAAGGACGTGGACGGCTACACCCGCGAAATGCTCTCGCTGCTGATGGCCGACCTGCGCGAGGTGGAGCGCGGCGCGCTGGTGCTGTTCACCTCGCGCGCGCAGATGCGGCAGGCGCAGGGCCTGCTGGAGCGCGGTGAACATGGGGCGCTGCGGGACCGCGTGCTGGTGCAGGGCGAGGCCTCGCGCACCGTGCTGCTGCGCCGCCACGCCGAGCGCGTGGCCGAAGGCAAGCCGTCCGTGCTGTTCGGCCTGCAGTCGTTCGGCGAAGGGCTCGACCTGCCTGGTGAGTTGTGCGAATGGGTGTTCATCACCAAGCTGCCCTTCGCCTCGCCGAGCGACCCGGTGGGCCAGGCGCGTGCTGACTGGTTGAAGAGCCAGGGGCGCGACCCGTTCAGCGAACTCGTGGTGCCCGCCACCGGCGCACGGCTGCTGCAATGGACCGGCCGCGCGCTGCGCACCGAGACCGACGAGGCGGTGGTCGTTTGCTACGATGCCCGCTTGCTGCGCCAGTCCTACGGACGCCGCATGCTCAAGGGCCTGCCTCCCTACCGGCTCCAGCGCCGCGTCGATGGCGCGCTGACCGAGGCCTGAGCCTTCCTACTCCCCCACGAAGCCACATCAGAAAGCGACCGCCATGATCTTCTCCCTCCTCAAGCTCATCCACGTGCTCGCCGTCATCCTGTGGGTGGGCGGCATGGCCTTCGCCCACTTCTTCCTGCGCCCCTCGGTGCAGACGCTGGAAGCCCCGGTGCGCCTGCGCCTGCTGCAGACCGTGATGAAGCGTTTCTTCTCGACGGTGCTGGTGGCTTCGCTGGTGGTGCTGGTCACCGGGCTGTGGATGATCGGCCGCGTGGCCAAGGAAACGGTGCAGGCCGGCCTTCCGTTCAACATGCCGCTGGACTGGACCATCATGGCCACGCTCGGCATCCTGATGATCGCGATCTTCGGCCACATCCGTTTCGCTTTGTTCAAGCGCCTCACGCGCGCGGTGGACGCGAGCGAGTGGCCTGCTGCCGGCGTCGCCATGGCCTCCATCCGCACCTGGGTCTTCGTCAACCTGTGCATCGGTATCGTGATCATCTGCGTGACGCTGCTGATGGGCTGAGCACCCGCCGCGCGACCATGGGCTCTCCGTTGGCGCTCTCCTTGCGGCACGGCCTCTGGATGATCGCGCTGCTGGCCGCACTGCTGCAGGGTTGCGCGCTGCCGCCGCTGGAAGGGCGCAGCGAATCGCAGGCGCTGTCGCCCGCCGAGGCCGCCACCACCCGGCTCGGCCGTTCGCTGAGTGAGCAGGTGCAGGCCCACCCCGGCGAGTCCGGCATCCTGCCGCTGGCCGATGCGCTCGGCTCGTTCGCGGCGCGCATGCTGCTGGTGCGCGCGGCCGAACGCACGCTGGACGTGCAGTACTACATCTGGCGCGACGACATCACTGGCAACCTGTTGCTCGGCGCGTTGCGGGAAGCGGCGGAACGCGGCGTGCGCGTGCGCCTGCTGCTGGACGACAACGGTGTGGCCATGGACGCGAAGCTGCTCGCGCTGGACCGGCATCCCGCCATCGAGGTGCGGCTGTTCAACCCGTTCTCGGTGCGCCAGCCCAAGGCCCTGGGCTACCTCACGCACTTCAGCCGCGCCAACCGGCGCATGCACAACAAGGCGCTGATCGCCGACAACCAGGCCGCCATCATGGGCGGGCGCAACGTGGGTGACGAGTATTTCGGCGCCACCGACGGCGTGCTGTTCGCCGATCTCGACGTGCTCGCCGCAGGCGCCGTGCTGCCGGAGCTGTCGGCCGATTTCGACCGCTACTGGGCCAGTGCGTCCGCCTACCCCATCGACCGCATCGTGCCGGCCGAAGGCTCGGCGCCCGTGCCCGCCGCGCCCACCGAAGACGACCCGCGCGCCGCGCACTACCTGCAGGCCCTGCGCGAGTCGCGCTTCGTGGCAGACCTGCTGGCCGGTGAACACCTGCCGCAGTGGGCCAGGGTGGAGATGGTGAGCGACGATCCGCGCAAGGGCCTGGGGCTGGCGGAGAAGGAAGACCTCATCACGCACCAGCTGCAGCAGGTGCTGGCCCGCCCGCCCGTGGCCTCGCTGGACCTGGTGTCACCGTACTTCGTGCCCACCGCCGCGGGCGTGGACGCTTTCAGCCGGCTCGCGGCGCGAGGGGTGCGCGTGCGCATCCTCACCAATGCGCTGGAGGCCACCGATGTGTCGGCTGTGCACTCGGGCTACGCGCGCTACCGCAAGGAACTGCTGCGCGCTGGTGTCGAGCTGCACGAGATGAAGCGCGGCGCGCAGCCGCAGGGTGGCCGTGCCGGCGTGTTCGGCAGTTCGGGTTCCAGCCTGCACGCGAAGACCTTCGCCATCGATGGCCAGCGCGTGTTCGTCGGCTCGATGAACTTCGACCCGCGCTCGGCCCACCTCAACACCGAACTCGGCTTCATCATCGACAGCGCCGTGCTGGCGCAGTCGGTCACCCAGGCGTTCGACCGCGACATTCCGGCCAGCGCGTACGAGGTGAAGCTCGACGAGAACGGCAGCCTGGTGTGGATCGAGCGCCGCGACGGCAAGGCGCTGCGACACACGCGCGAACCGGGCGCCACGCTGGGGCGCAGCGCCTGGATCGGCCTGCTCTCGGTGCTGCCGATCGAATGGCTGCTGTGAAGGCTCAGTCGTCGTGGCGGTGCGCCAGCAGGGCGCGCCAGATCAGCGCGCCAAGGGCGGCACCCACGATGGGGGCGAGCCAGAACAGCCAGAGCTGATCCAGCGCAATGGAAGGGCCGAACAGGGCCGGGCCCGTGCTGCGTGCCGGGTTGACCGAGGTGTTCGTCACCGGGATGGAGACGAGGTGGATGAGGGTGAGGCACAGGCCGATGGCCAGGCCACCGAAGCCCGCGGCCGCGCGTTTCGCGGTGGCGCCGAGGATGACCAGCAGGAACACCGCGGTCAGCACCACCTCGATCAGGAACGCCGACATGAGGTCGTAGCCGCCCGGCGAGTGGGTGCCGTAGCCATTGGTGGCGAAACCGCCCACCTTGAAGTCGGGCTGACCCATGACGACGAGGTACAGCACGCCGGCCGCGGCCACCGCGCCCAGCACCTGCGCGATCACGTAGCCGGGCAGTTCCGCTGCCCGGAACCGGCCCCCCAGCGCCAGTCCCACCGACACCGCGGGGTTGAAGTGTCCGCCGGAGATCGGCCCGAACGCGTAGGCGCCGGTGAGCACCGTCAGCCCGAAGGCCAGCGAGACGCCCGCGAAGCCGATGCCCAGTTGGGGAAAGGCCGCCGCCAGCACCGCGCTGCCGCAGCCACCGAACGTGAGCCAGAACGTGCCGAGAAATTCGGCGGACCATTTTTGGAGATTGCTGTGTTCCATGCTGCGCACCTGTGTCGAGAGGCAGCGGAAGATACGCAGGCGGGGTGGCCCGCACAAGCGAATTAACAATGCTTTGACACACCCGGCACCCGCAGCGGGTGCGGTGCATCAGTTCGCCGCCGTGGCTGGCGGGTTCGGCCGGTTGCCCAGCATGCGGTGCCACAGGCCGGGCAGCGCGGTGGCGATGTCGGGGCGCGAGCTGTTCAGCCTGGGGCGGTAGCCGCCGTTGGCACGTGCCGCGTCGGTGCCCAGATCGAAACGGAAGGTGTAGTGCGGTTCCTGGCCCATGCGCAGGTCGGTCACGAACAGGTGGCCGTGGGCGGACGCGACGCTGTAGAAGCCGTGGGTGAAGGCCGCCATGCGCGCGAGGTTGGGTTCGTCGCGGTACTGCGCGATCAGGTCGGCGCCGCGCTCGTGCACGTCCCACCGGACGTCGGGCGTGTCGTCCAGCAGCGAGTAATAGCCCTCGCGGTACTGCGTGGGCGTGGTCGCCACGAAGCGCCAGAGCAGCGTGTTGAACGGCGCGGGCGTGACCAGCAGCCCTTCGGCCTCGATGCCTTCGGCCTTCAGCGAAGCGCGCGCCACCTGCGTGGCGTGGTGCTGCGCCCCCACGCTCCACGCCAGGTAGAGCGTGCTGAGCACCAGCCCGGCAGCGTTCCAGGCCCGACCACGCGCGGACTTCAGCCGCAGCGCGGCGACCACGCCCACGATCAGCGGCAGGGTGTAGGCCGGGTCGATGATGAAGATGCTGCCCACGCCGAAGGGATGGTCGCTGAACGGCCGCAGCAGCTGCGTGCCGTACACCGTCATGGTGTCGAGCAACGGGTGGGTGATGAGCACCAGCCACATCGCCAGCCACCAGCGCCGGAACAGCGCGGCCTCGCCATGCACGCGCGAGACGATCCACGCCAGCAGTGGCGCGAACAGCGTGAGCACGATGAGCGAATGGCTCTCGGCGCGGTGCAACGTCATGTTGAGGATGGCGTCGCCGTGGTCGATGAAGGCGTCGAGATCGGGCAGCGTGCCGCCGATGGCGCCCCACAGGGCGGCCTTCCACACGGCGGTCCGGCGGCCCATCACGGCCACGCCCACGGCCGAGCCGAGGGCAATCTGGGTCAATGAATCCATGGCGCGAGAGCTTATCCGCGCCGGCTCACTCTGTGGATGACAGGGGCTTGTTCAGTCCTGCACCACGATGGGGAACGTGGCGCGCAGGCCGTCGCTGCCGGGCGCGAACGGCACGGTGACGGCGGCGCGGTCCGCCTCGTTCATGCGGCGCCAGATGCCGTCGCGCTCGTTGCCCGGGTCGCCCGCCACATAGAGCTGGGTGGTGAGCAGTTCCATGCGGTCCAGCCGCACCTTCACGTGGATGTGCGGCGTGCGGCCGGTGTAGGGCACGGGTTTCAGGGTGCGGAAGCGGTAGCGCCCGTCGCGGCCCACCGTGACCTTGCCAAAGCCCTGGAAGGCCGGGTCGGCCCGGTCGCCATCGCCCGGGTGGTGATAGTGGCCCGCGTGGTCGCATTGCCAGATCTCGACCACCGCCCCCGCCACGGGCACGCCGCCCAGGTCGGTCACCGTGCCATCGACCCAGGCCGGCTGGCCCTTGCCGTACACCACCTGGCCGTTCTTCAGCAGGTCGGCGTCCGAATCGGCGGGCAGGCTGACCGGGTAGAACGGGCCTTCGGTCTGGCGCGGCGTGGGCCGCAGGTTCTTCGACTGCGCCAGCGCCGGCGAAAGCCAGGCGGGAGCGGCCACGGCGGCGGCACTGGCGATGAGGATGCGGCGGCGGGGCAGGGCGGGCATGGGCGTCTCCAGAAACGGCAGACTGATTGGAAGAACCTCCCGAGCGCAAGTTCCTCGATCCAGAACCCGCCACCCGGTGCGAAGTGGCCCAGACCAGAAACACCGCGGATCCGGCTTCGCCGGTCCCAGGTGTTGCCCCCCTTGGGGGGTGACGCCGCAGGCGGCGCGGGGGGAGCTACTTCCCCCCCATCCAGGCCAGCAGCGAGGCCCGCATGGCTTCCTCGACCGACATGTCGATCGGCGTCGTCCAGCTGCGCGGCACGAAGACGGTGTAGCCCCCGATCATGTAGCCCATGGGCAGGTACACCGCCACGTGGTCCAGTTCCGCCAGCCCGGGGGGCAGCCCCTGCATGTTCTGCCGCGTGACCAGGCCGACGATGGTCATCTCGTTGTCCGGCATCTTCAGCATCACCACCTGCTGCTGCGTTTCCTTCTGGCTGGGCGAGAAGTAGTCGGCAAAGCTTTTCAGCGAGGAGTAGATGCTCTTGACCACCGGCAGGTTGGTGAAGGGCAGTTCCACCCAAGAGAGCATGCGCGACGTCACCGGCTGGGAAATCAGGAAGCCCAGGCCGAAGATCATGGCCGCGCCGATCAGGATGCCCAGGCCGGGCAGGTAGAAGTCGCCCACCAGCGGGCGGATCGCCCACATGGCCAGCGTTTCCAGCCAGACGATGAAGAGGTACAGCACGTAGACCGTGATCGCCACCGGCAGGAACGTGATCAGGCCGCGGAAGAAGTACTGGTAAATCGGTTTCATGGGGTCTCGGGCGGGTCGTGCGCCGCTGGCGCGGGCGGGACACGCGGGAGCATAGCAGTCGGGTGGCTTGCAAATGCCCACAATGCCCCCATATGCTTGCTGTCTGGCCCGTACCGGGCCGCCACGCCTGGCGCTTGCGCCAGTTCAGGAACTCCCCTGGAGCCAGGAGGCTCTCACTTCCATGAACGGACTTTTCGATTTTTTCGGCCGCGTGCTGCGTGGCGTGCTCAGGCTGGTGCTGGTTGTGGCCACCCTCGTTTTCGTGTTCAGCCTGTTGCTGGCCGCGATCGTGGTGATGCTGGGCGTGTCGCTCTGGGCGTTGGTGACGGGGCGCAAGCCCGCTCCCGCGGTGGTGTTCAGCCGCTTCCGCCAGACCTCGCAGCGCTACACCCAGGGCGTGTGGCCCGGCGGTGCCGCAGGCGGTGCGCGCCGCCCGGCGGGTGACGTGGTCGACGTGGAGGCCACCGAGGTGCCCGATGCACCCGCTCCCAGGCGCGAAGCGGGCCCCCGCTCGGGGCCCGACCACATGGCGCGCGTGCTGCGCTGACCCTCAGTCTTCGTCGGCGCCGTTCTGGCGCCGGGCCAGCGCGGCGTCGTACAGGGCGTTGCGCGGCTGGCCCGTGATCTCTGCGCACAGGCGCACAGCGGTTTTCAAGGGCAGTTCGGCCAGCAGCAGGTCGAGCGTGCGCAAGGCCGCCGGATTCACCGCATCGGCGGCGGCCACCGCGGCCGTCAGCGGATGCACCATCAACACGAACTCCCCGCGCGTGCGGTGCGCGCCGCCCTGCAGCCAGGCGGGCAGGTCCAGCGCTGGCAGCGAGGCGATCTCCTCGAACTGCTTGGTCAGCTCGCGCCCCACGGTGAGCGTGCGCAGCCCCAGCGAGGCGAGGTCGCGGGCCAGCGCCTCGATGCGGTGCGGCGCCTCCAGCAGCACGCAGGCGCGCGCATCGGCGGCGATCAGCTGCACCTCGCGCTGGCGCTCGGCCGCCTTGGGCGAGAGAAAACCGGTGAACATGAAGCGCCCGTCCCAGCCGCTGTGGCCGGCCACGCTGAGCAGCGCGGTGATGCTGCTGGCGCCGGGAATCGGCAGGCTGCGCAGCCCGGCGGCGGCCACGGCCGCCACGAGGCGCGCGCCCGGGTCGCTCACGCCCGGCGTGCCGGCATCGCTCACGTAGGCCACGCGCTCGCCCGCCTGCAGCCGCTGCACCACCGCCTGCGCGGCCTCGGCTTCGTTGTGCTCGTGCAGGGCCAGCAACGGCTTGTGCAGGCCGTAGCCCTGCAGCAGCGTGGCGGTGTGGCGCGTGTCCTCGCAGGCCACGGTGTCCACCAGCGAGAGCACCTGCAGCGCGCGCAGCCCGATGTCGGCCAGATTGCCGATCGGCGTGGCGACCATGTAGAGCGCACCCTGCGGATAATGCTGGTGCCCCGCCGCATCACGGGCGGCGGTCAACAGGGATGGAGTGCTTGCAGACAATGTTGTGGACATCCAGAAAACAGGGGGCGCCCGCCGTGGGTGGCGCGGCGGAACAGACCACCAAGAGCCGGGGCGATGCCGCCGAGAATGCGGCCCTGGCGCACCTGAAGCGCCACGGCCTGTCGCTCGTGCAGCGCAATTTCAGGACCCCGGGCCGGGGCGGTGGCGAAGTCGATTTGATTATGCGCGAGCCCGACGGCACGCTGGTCTTCGTCGAGGTGCGCCAGCGCGCCAGCCAGCGACAGGGCGGTGCCGGCGCGAGCATCACCGGCGTGAAGCAGCGGCGCATCGTGTTCACAGCGCGGCACTTTTTGCTGCGACTCGGGTCAGAGCCTCCATGCCGCTTCGATGTGGTCCTGATCGACGGTGCGTTCGACGCGCCGACGCCCGTGCGCATCGAATGGCTGCGGGCCGCTTTCGATGCCTCGGCCAGCTACTGATCATTTTGATACACCCCTCACCGCTATGATCGCGCCATGCTCCTGCAACGCATCCAGCAACAGTTCATCGACAGCGCCGACCTGAAGTACCAGTGCGCGCAGTCCCTGGCGCCGCTGGTGGAAGCCGCCATCGCGGCCGTGCTGGCCTGCGTGACCAACGGCGGCAAGGTGCTGGCGTGCGGCAATGGCGCATCGGCCGCGGCAGCGCAGCACTTTGCCGCGAGTTTCATGGGCCGCTACGAACGCGAACGGCCCGAACTGGCCGCCCTGTCGCTTGCGTCCGATGCGGCGGTGCTCACCGGCATTGCCAACGACTTCGACGCCCGCGGCGTGTTCGCGCGCCAGGTGCGCGCGCTCGGTCAGGCCGGCGACGTGCTGCTGGCGCTGTCCACCAGCGGCAATTCGGCCAACGTGCTGGCCGCGGTCGAGGCCGCGCACGAGCGCGACATGGTCGTGGTCGCGCTCACCGGTGCGCGCGGCGGGCGCCTGGCGCTGCAACTGCGCGACACCGACGTTCACCTTTGCGTGCCGCACGATTTGCCGGCGCGCATCCTGGAGGTGCATCACCTGGTGCTGCACTGCATTTGCGACGGTGTGGATGCCCAGCTGCTGGGCCTGCCCGACGCCTCACACACCCATTTGGAGAGTGCCTCATGACCCAGACGACCACCGCTTCCCTGCACCGCATCGCCGCCGCCACGCTCGCCGTGGCCGCCCTCGGCGCCACGCTGAGCGCGTGTGCCCCCCTCGTGGTGGGTGGCGCAGCGGTGACGGCACTCGTCGCCGTCGACCGCCGCACCTCGGGCGCGCAGCTGGACGACCAGGGGATCGAACTGCGTGCGTCCAACCGCCTGAAGGACGAACTGGGCGATGCGCACGCGCGCTATGCGATCTCCAGCTACAACCGCCGCGTGCTGCTCACCGGTGAAGCCTCCAGCGAGGCGGTCAAGACCAAGATCACGCAGATCGTCACCGGCGTGGAAAACGTGCGCGAGGTGATCAACGAGCTGGGCGTGACCAACAGCCCATCGCTCAAGGAGCGCGCGAGCGACACGCTGATCACCGGCCGCGTGAAGGCCTCGCTGGTGGACGCGAAGGACCTGTCGGCCAGCGCCTTCAAGGTGGTGACCGAGCGCGGCACGGTGTACCTGATGGGCCGCGTGACGCAGCGCGAGTCCGACCGCGCGACCGACATCGCCCGCAACACGCAGAGCGTGTCGCGCGTGGTGCGCGTGTTCGAGATCATTTCCGAGCAGGAGCTCGCGAACCTCGGCGCGCTCAAGCAGCCTGCGCCAGCCAGCAGCGGCGCTCGCTAAGACGCCGGCGCCGCTGAGGCGTAGTCTCTCACCAGAACACGGCGGAACCGGCTCCGCCGGGCCGCACGTGTTGCCCCCTCGAGGGGGTGACGCTGCAGGCGGCGCAGGGGTGAACCTATCTCAACCGCTTGATCAGGCTCGACGTGTCGAAGCGCTGGCCGCCCATGGCCTGCACGTCGGCGTAGAACTGGTCCACCAGCGCGGTCACCGGCAGACGTGCGCCATTGCGCTTGGCCTCGTCGAGCACCAGGCCGAGGTCCTTGCGCATCCAGTCCACGGCAAAACCGAAGTCGAACTTGTCGGCCACCATGGTCTTGCCCCGGTTGTCCATCTGCCAGCTCTGGGCGGCGCCCTTGCCGATCACCTCGAGCACCTGGATCATGTCCAGCCCGGCCTTCTGGCCGAAGGCGACCGCCTCTGACAGGCCTTGCACCAGGCCTGCAATGCAGATCTGGTTGACCATCTTGGTGAGCTGGCCGGCGCCGCTGGCGCCCATCAGCGTGAAGGCACGCGAGAACGCCAGCGCAGCGGGCCGGACGGCTTCGAAAGCCGCGGTGTCGCCGCCGCACATCACGGTGAGCGCGCCGTTCTGTGCGCCAGCCTGGCCGCCCGATACCGGCGCGTCCACGAAGGCGATGCCCAGGGCTTTGGCCGCGCTGTACAGCTCGCGCGCCACATCGGCGGACGCGGTTGTGTGGTCCACGAACACGGCCCCGGGTGACATGCCCGCGAACGCGCCGTCGGCGCCCAGCGTGATCGAGCGCAGGTCGTCGTCGTTGCCGACGCAGGCGAACACGATGTCGGCCCCCTGAGCCGCTTCGCGCGGCGTGGGTTTGTGCGCACCGCCGAACTCGGCCGCCCATGCCGCCGCCTTCGCGCTGGAGCGGTTGTAGACCGTGACGGTGTGGCCGGCCCGCGCCAGATGCCCGGCCATCGGGTAACCCATGACGCCGAGGCCGATGAAGGCGACCTTGCGGGCAGGGGTGGATTCGTAGGTGCGTTCAGCGATGCTGCTCATGCGAAGAGGCCTTTCATGTGTGTTCCAGGAATGCCGCGGAACCGGCTTTGCCAGGCCGCAGGCATTGCCCCCAGGGGGGTGACGCGCCGCAGGCGCGGCGCGGGGGAATCACATTATCGTGAGGTGCTCGGTGCCCGCGGCCAGGTCGAGCGACTTGGCGCGCTGGCTGTTGAGCTTGATCTGCAGGCGCAGGTCGTTGAGCGAGTCGGCGTTGCGCAGCGCGTCTTCCAGCGTGATGAGGTTGGCCTCGAAGGCGTTGAACAGCGACTGGTCGAAGGTCTGCATGCCCATCTGGGTGCTCTTCTTCATGATCTCCTTGATCTCGGCGACTTCGCCCTTGAAGATCAGGTCGGAGATGAGCGGCGAGTTCAGCATGATCTCGACCGCGGCGTGCCGTCCCTTGTTGTCCTGCCGGGGCACGAGGCGCTGCGAGATCAGCGCGCGCAGGTTCAGCGACAGGTCCATCAGCAGCTGGGCGCGGCGTTCTTCCGGGAAGAAGTTGATGATGCGGTCCAGCGCCTGGTTGGCGCTGTTCGCGTGCAGCGTGGCCAGACAGAGGTGACCGGTCTCGGAGAACTGGATCGCATGTTCCATGGTCTCGCGGTCGCGGATTTCACCCATCAGGATCACGTCGGGCGCCTGCCGCAGCGTGTTCTTCAGCGCGGCTTCCCAGCTGTCGGTGTCCAGGCCCACCTCGCGCTGTGTCACCACGCAGTTCTTGTGCGGGTGCACGAACTCGACCGGATCCTCGATGGTGATGATGTGACCGTGCGTGTGTTCGTTGCGCCAGTCCACCATGGCCGCGAGCGAGGTGGACTTGCCCGACCCTGTGGCACCGACCAGGATGCAGAGCCCGCGTTTGGACAGTGCGACATCCTTGAGCACCTGCGGCAGCCCGAGCTTGTCGATGGTGGGCAGCACGGCGGGAATCGTGCGCAGCACCAGGCCGACCTTGCCCTGCTGGATGAAGGCGTTCACGCGGAAGCGGCCGATGGCGGGCGGCGAGATGGCGAAGTTGCACTCCTTGGTGCGCTCGAATTCGGCCGCCTGCTTGTCGTTCATGATCGAGCGCGCCAGCGCCAGCGTGTGCGTGGCGTTGAGCGGTTGTGGCGACACCTTGACGATGGAGCCGTCCACCTTGATCGCTGGCGGAAAATCGGCCGTGAGGAACAGGTCGCTGCCCGAGCGGCTGAGCATGAGCCGCAGCAGGTCGTTGATGAATTTGGATGCCTGATCGCGTTCCATGAGTCCCCCTTTTCCCGGCTCAGCCTGGGAAATTCTCCGGAATCTTGGCCTTGCCGCGGGCTTCCGCCGGGCTGATGACGTTGCGCTTGACCAGCTCGGACAGGTTCTGGTCCAGCGTCTGCATGCCCACGCTGTTGCCGGTCTGGATGGCCGAATACATCTGCGCCACCTTGGCCTCGCGGATCAGGTTTCGGATGGCGCTGGTGCCCAGCATGATTTCATGCGCGGCCACGCGGCCCGAGCCGTCCTTGGTCTTGCACAGCGTCTGTGAGATGACGGCCACCAGCGATTCGGACAGCATGGCACGGACCATGTCCTTCTCTTCGGCCGGGAACACGTCGATGATGCGGTCGATGGTCTTGGCCGCGCTCGAGGTGTGCAGCGTGCCGAACACCAGGTGGCCGGTTTCGGCGGCGGTCATGGCCAGTCGAATGGTTTCGAGGTCGCGCATTTCACCGACCAGGATCGCGTCCGGGTCTTCGCGCAGTGCCGAGCGCAGCGCGTTGGCGAAGCTCAGCGTGTGCGGGCCCACTTCACGCTGGTTGACCAGGCATTTCTTGGACTCGTGCACGAACTCCACCGGGTCTTCGACCGTGAGGATGTGGCCGTACTCGGTTTCGTTCAGGTGGTTGACCATGCCGGCCAGCGTGGTCGACTTGCCCGAGCCGGTCGGGCCGGTCACCAGCACCAGGCCGCGGGGGCGCAGTGCGAGGTCACCGAAGATCTTGGGCGCGTTGAGCTGCTCGAGCGTGAGGATCTTGCTCGGGATGGTGCGGAACACCGCGCCTGCGCCACGGTTGTGGTTGAAGGCGTTCACGCGGAAGCGGGCCAGGCCCTCGATCTCGAACGAGAAGTCGCACTCCAGGAACTCCTCGTACTGCTTGCGCTGGCTGTCGTTCATGATGTCGTAGACCATGCCGTGGACCTGCTTGTGGTCCAGCGGTTCGACGTTGATGCGACGCACGTCGCCATGCACCCGTATCATGGGTGGCAGACCGGCCGAGAGGTGAAGATCGGATGCTTTGTTCTTGACGCTGAAGGCAAGCAGTTGGGTGATATCCATCCCGGGGTCCCATGCGGTGTTGAGGTATGACGGCTGATTATGAGCACCATTGAACGCAATCTCCAAGGTTTGAAAGAGCGCATTTCGCGTGCTTGTTCACAGGTTGGGCGCGATGGGAATGAGGTGGTTTTGCTGGCGGTTTCCAAGACGTTCGGGCCTGATGCCGTTCGTCAGGCGCAGGCCGCCGGCCAGCGGTGTTTTGGCGAAAACTACGTGCAGGAAGGCGTCGAGAAGATCCTCGCGCTGCGCGAAACGGGTGTTGCGCCGATGCCAATGCAATGGCATTGCATCGGCCCCTTGCAGAGCAACAAGACGCGCCTGGTGGCCACCCATTTCGACTGGGTGCAATCCATCGACCGGCTCAAGATCGCCGAACGCCTGAGCGAACAACGCCCTGAAGGCTTGCCTCCATTGCAGGTGTGCCTGCAGGTGAACGTGGATGGCGGCCCCACGAAAGCCGGGGTGACGCCAGACGGATTGCCGGCGCTGGCCGAAGCGGTTTCCGCTCTGCCGAACCTGCGCCTGCGCGGCCTGATGTGCATCCCCGAACCTGCCGACACCTTCGAGGCGCAGCGCGCCATCTTTCTGCAGGCCCGTGCCCTGTTCGATCAGCTCAGGGCCAGCGGCCTTGCGCTCGACACACTCTCGATGGGCATGAGCGACGACCTGGAAGCGGCCGTCGCGGCGGGTTCGACCATGGTGCGCGTGGGCCGGGCGGTGTTCGGCGACCGGCCGCTCAAGCTCACTTCAACGGCTTGACCGCGCCGCAGCTGGCCGACAGCCACTTGCCCTGGCCGTCGATGGTCGTGGTCTGTGGCTTGCCCTGGTGCGTGGTGTTCATCACCATCTTCATGGTGTAGGCCGTGTCGCCGCTGAAGGTGTAGGTGCCTTCGCCGGAGGAGGGCGGCTTCTTGCAGACGAAGTTCATCTTGAGCGCGCTCGCGCTGCGCGAGGTGACGGTGCTCGTGCAGTCGCCCTCGCCCTGCATTGGCATGTCCTGCTTCGCGGCCATCTCGGGCGTGATGCACACCTTGACGGCCATGCCACCACCCGCACCGGCCGTGGGCATGCTCATGCCCTGTTTCGCCAGCATGTCTTCCATCTGCTTGCGCTGCGCGGGTGACATGCCGGCCATCTGCTGCTGCATCTGGGCCATGGCCTGGTCCATCTGCGCGTTGCCGCCCATCTTCTGGTTCATCTCCCACAGGCCGGGCTTGATGCTCTGTGCGTGCGCGGTGGCGGTGAGGAAGATGGCGCTGAACAGCAGGGCGACGGTGGTGCGGGACATGGCGGCTCCGGTGGTGAAGCCCACCATTGTGCGGAGCGGTGTTGGCGTGTCAACGGCGGCGTCAATGCGTCACAAGGGCAGCCGTGAACTGTTCTTCACCTCTTCCATCACCGCATAGGTGCGCGTCTCGCGCACGCCCGGCAACTGCCACAGCACGCTGCCCGCGAATTCGCGGTAGGCGGCCATGTCGGCCATGCGGGTCTTGAGGAGGTAGTCAAAGCCGCCGGCCACCATGTGGCATTCCATGATCTCGTCGCGCACCTGCACGGCGGCCTTGAATTCGTTGAACACGTTGGGCGTGGTGCGGTCCAGCAGCACCTCAACGAAAACCATCATGCCGCGCCCGAGCCGAAGCGGGTTCAGCCGCGCCTCGTAACCCAGGATGTAGCCATCGCGCTGCAGGCGCTGGGTGCGCGCCAGCACGGCGGTGGGGGAAAGCGCCACCGCCTCGGCGAGCTTGAGGTTGGTGAGGCGCCCATCGGCCTGCAGCAGTTGCAGGATCTTCAGGTCGATGCGGTCGGGTTCCTGGGTGTCAGACATGTAGAGAATTATCCGGATTTAGGCCGAATATTTGGTGAGATATTTTGCTGTACGGCGCGCAATATGCGCAGATTCACCAACGCTCTCCGGAATCACCATGCCCCGTGCCCAAGACCGCCTGCCGTTTCCCTACCGCCCCGAGGCCGGGGTTCTGGCCCAACGCCTGAGCGCGCTGCAGGGCGGGCTGGACTGGTCTGCCGCCGCCAGCCAGGCCGCCCCCTGGGTGCGCTCCGTGCGCGAGAACCCGCCCCCCTTCTGGGCCATGGAAAGCCTGCTGAAGGAATACCCGATCTCCAGCGCCGAAGGCCTTGCGCTGATGCGCCTGGCCGAGGCGCTGCTGCGCGTGCCGGACGCAGAGACCGCGATCGCGCTCACCGCCGACCAGCTGGGCCGCGCCGACTTCGACGGTGCGGCCGACTCGACGCTGGCGCGGCTGTCGTCCACCGCCATCGCGATGTCCAAGCACTTCCTGCCGCAGGCGGGCGGGGAGCCCGGCCTGATGGCCAAGCTGGGCGCGAAGACCGTGGTGGCCGCCACGCTGCGCGCGGTGCAACTGCTCGGGCGCCAGTTCGTGCTGGGGCAGACCATCGAGGAAGGCATGAAGGAGGCCACCTCGGCCCGCAAGCGCCAGGCCAACCTGCGGTTCAGCTTCGACATGCTGGGCGAAGGCGCGCGCACCGACGAGGACGCGCTGCGCTATCTGGCGAGCTACCAGCACGCCATTGCCGCCATCGCCCGCAGCGCCGACCCGACGCAGCATCCGGCTCGCAACGACGGCATCTCCATCAAGCTCAGCGCCCTGCACCCCCGCTATGAGGACGCCCAGCACGCGCGCGTGATGCGCGAGCTGGTGCCGCGTGTGTGGACGCTGTGCGAAGCGGCCGCCGGCGCCAACCTCAACCTCACCATCGACGCCGAAGAGGTGGACCGGCTCGAGCTCTCGCTGGAGGTGTTCGAGGCCCTGGCCGCGCGGGTGGCGCAGCACGGCCCGCAGTGGCAAGGCTTTGGTCTGGCGCTGCAGGCCTACCAGACGCGCGCGGTCGAACTGATCGAGCATGTGGCCGCGATGGCCCGGCGGCATGGCCTGAAATTCATGTGCCGCCTGGTGAAGGGCGCCTACTGGGACGCCGAGATCAAGCGCGCGCAGGAACTCGGCCTGCCGGCCTACCCGGTGTTCACGCAGAAGCCGCACACCGATGTGAGCTACCTGGCCTGCGCGCGCGCGCTGCTCGACGCGTCCGACGCCATCCATCCGCAGTTCGCCACGCACAACGCGGGCACCATCGCGGCGATCCTGCAGATGGCGGAGAAGCAATCCGCGCCGTTCGAGCTGCAGCGCCTGCACGGCATGGGCGAAGGCATTTACCGCGAGGTGCTGCAGAACCCGGCCGTGTCCTGCCGCGTCTATGCGCCCGTGGGCGCACACCGCGACCTGCTCGCCTATCTTGTGCGCCGCCTGCTGGAGAACGGCGCGAACTCGTCTTTCGTACACCAGCTGGCCGACGAGTCGGTGGGCATGGACGAGTTGCTGGTGTCGCCGCTGGAGCGTTCGCGGGCCGACGCGGTGGCCGTGGCAGGGTTGCCGCTGCCGCCCGATCTGTATGGGCCGGCACGGCCCAACAGCCAGGGGCTGGACCTGGCCGTGGTGGCGCACCGCGAGCCGTTGCTGGCCGCGCACGCCGCGCTGGTGGTGCCTGCCGTTTCCGAGGCCAACGCGGCCGACGCCGCGGCCGCCACCACGCGCGCCATGCAGGCCTTTGCCGGATGGAACCACACGCCGGAGGCCGAACGCGCCGCCACTCTGCGCCGCGCCGCCGACGCCATGCAGCAGCAGATGCCGCGCCTGTGCGCGCTGCTCGTGAAGGAGGCGCACAAGGGCTGGGGCGACGCGGTGTCCGAGGTGCGGGAGGCGATCGATTTCCTGCGCTACTACGCCAACGATGCCCTGCGCGTGATGGCGCCACAGACCCTGCTCGGGCCCACGGGCGAGAGCAACACCCTGCGGCTGGAAGGGCGGGGCGCATGGGTCTGCATCAGCCCGTGGAATTTCCCGCTGGCCATCTTCACCGGGCAGGTCGCCGCGGCGCTGGTGACGGGCAACACCGTGCTGGCCAAGCCCGCCGAGCAGACGCCGGCCATCGCGCGTGAAGCGGTGGCCCTGTTGCACGCGGCCGGCGTGCCCGCCGATGCGCTGCAGCTGCTGCATGGCCCGGGCGACACGGTGGGTGCGGCCCTGGTGGCACAGCCTGGCATCGCGGGTGTGGTGTTCACCGGGTCGACCCAGGTGGCCAGGCTCATCCAGCGCGCCCTGGCCGCGAAAGACGGCGCCATCGTGCCGCTGATTGCCGAGACCGGCGGCATCAACGCCATGCTGGTGGACAGCACGGCGCTGCCGGAGCAGGTGGCCGACGCGGTGGCGCAGAGCGCCTTCCGCAGCGCCGGCCAGCGCTGTTCGGCGCTGCGCCTGCTCTGCGTGCACGAGGCCGTGGCCGACGGGGTGATCGCGATGGTGCGTGGCGCGGCGCACGAACTCGTGGCAGGTGCCCCCGCCGATCTGGCCACCGACCTCGGCCCCGTGATCGACGCCGAGGCGTTCGATGGCATTGCGCGCCATGTGCAGCGCCTGAACACGCAGGCTCGGCCGTTGCTGGCGCCCGGGCCCGTGGAAGCGATGCCGCATCTGGTGGCGCCGCAGATGTTCGAGGTGGAATCGATCGCCAAGGTGACGCAGGAAATCTTCGGCCCGGTGCTGCAGGTGGTGCGCTGGACCGGAGACCCGGTCGCCGTCATCCAGCAGATCAACGCGCTCGGCTACGGTCTCACGCTCGGCATCCAGACCCGCATCGACAGCCGCGCCCAGGCGCTGGCCAGCGCGGCGCGCGTGGGCAATGTCTATGTGAACCGCAACATGATTGGTGCCGTGGTCGGCGTGCAGCCTTTCGGTGGCGAAGGCCTCAGCGGCACCGGCCCGAAAGCCGGTGGGCCGAACTACCTGCAGCGCTTCTGCGCCGAACAGACGCTGACCATCAACACCACCGCTGCCGGTGGCAACGTGGCGCTGTTCACCGGCTGAGGCTGAAGTCGAGGGCTCAGGCCAGCACCAGCATGCCCGCCGTCGGGTTCTGCAGCAGTGCGTCCAGCGCCTCGATGGGCAGTGGCTTGGCGAACAGGTGGCCCTGGAACTGGTCGCAACCCTGGTAGGCCAGGAAGTCGCGCTGTTCCTGCGTTTCCACGCCTTCGGCCACGACCTGCAGGCTCAGGCTCTGCGCCAGCGCGATGATGGCGCGCGAGATCGCGGCGTCGTTCGGGTCGGTGAGCACGTCGGCCACGAAGCCCTTGTCGATCTTGAGCTGGTCCAGCGGCAGGCGCTTGAGCACCGAGAGCGAGGAGTAGCCCACGCCGAAGTCGTCGAGCGACAGCGTGACGCCCAGGGCCTTGAGCATGCCCATCTTGTCGATGGTGATTTCCATGCGGTCGGCCAGCAGGCTTTCGGTGAGCTCGAGCTTGAGCTTGTGCGGGCGGATGCCGGTGCGCGTGATCGCGGCCATCACCATGTCGACGAAATCCGGGTGGCGGAACTGGCGCACGCTCACGTTCACCGCGATGCTCAGATTGGAGGTCTGTGGCCGATCGGCCCAGGCCGCGAGCTGTTCACAGGATTTCTCGAGCACCCACTGGCCCAGCGGCAGGATGAGGCCGGTGTCTTCCGCCACGGGGATGAAGTCGGCCGGGTAGACCAGGCCGCGCTGCGGGTGCTGCCAGCGCACCAGCGCCTCGACGCCGGTGATCACGCCGACGCGGTCCACCTGCGGCTGGTAGTGCACGACGAACTGCTGTTCGTTCAGGGCCACGCGCAGATCGGAGCCCACGGTGGCGTTGGCGGTCACCGTGGCCTGCATGTTGGGGTCGAAGAAGCAGAGCGTGTTGCGCCCGAGGGACTTGGCCTGGTACATGGCCAGGTCGGCCTGCTTCAGCAGTTCGCCCACGTCGCTCTGCTGCCCGTTGAACGAGGTCACCCCGATGCTGGGCGTGGCGAAGTGCTGGTGGCCATTGAGCTGGAAGGGCTCGCGCAGCATGTTGAGCACCTTCTCGGCGAGCGCGGTCGCCTTGAAGGCCGCGGCTTCGGGGTCGGTGCTCAGGTCGTCGACCATCACCACGAACTCGTCGCCGCCCAGGCGCGCCACCATGTCGGTCTTGCGCACGCTCTTGGTGAGCCGCGCGGCCACCTTCTGCAGCAGCTGGTCGCCCATGTGGTGGCCGAGCGTGTCGTTCAGGATCTTGAAGTTGTCGAGGTCGATGAACATCAGCGCACCGTGCTGGCCGGAGCGGGCGCTGGCGGCCAGCGCCTGCTGCAGGCGGTCCAGCAGCAGCTGCCGGTTGGGCAGGTCGGTCAGCGCATCGTAGAAGGCCAGGTGGCGGATCATGTCCTCGGCCGTCTTGCGCTGCGTGATGTCGCGCCCGACCGCCACCCAGTGCGTCACCTCTTCGGCGGTGGCCTGAACCGACACCACTTCCAGCTCCACCCAGAACATTGCGCCGTTCTTGCGCCGAACCATCAGTTCGGTGCGCGCCTGCTGCGTCTGCTGCAGGCCGAGTGCGAGTTCGCGAAGTTTCGGGATGGCGGGGTCGAGCTCGAGCAGCATGCGCGGCGTCTGCCCCAGCACCTCTGCGCGGCTGTAGCCCGTGTGCTGTTCGAAGGCGTCGTTCACGAACACGATGCGCGGCTCCAGGTCGTTGCTGCCCACGCCGGTTTCGGCAATCGCCACGATGTCGTTGAGCCGGGACACGCTGGTCTCGAGCAGCATGAGCTGTTCCTGCGAGCGCCGCCGTTCGGTGACGTCCCGGAAGTACACGGCCAAGCCTTCGGCAAAGGGATAGGCGCGCACCTCCAGCCATTTGCCCAGCGTGGGAAAGAAGTCTTCCAGCTCCACACGGCGGTTCGTGTTGAGCGATTTGGTGAGCTGGTCCTTCAGGCGCTGCGAGAGCCCGGCACTGAAGCCTTGCCAGACTTCCAGGCCCAGGAGATCCGCCGTGGTTTTCTGCAGCAGCCGCTCGCTTTCCTGGTTGAGGTAGGTGAAGCAGCATTGGCGGTCGAGCGTGACGAACGCCTCCGTGATACTGGCCAGCGTCGTGGTCAGGCGCATCGCCAGGCGCAGCGTGTCCTGCTGGGCCTGCTTCTGGGCAGAGATGTCCTGGATCGCCCCCTGGATGCGCACGATCTGGCCGTTGGCGCGCCGCACGGCGGTGCCCACGGTGCGCACCCACTTGGGCACGCCGCCATCGACCATCACCTGGATCTCCTCGTCGAAACCCTCACCCTGCTGCGCACAGCGTTCCAGCCGCTGGCGAATGCCGTTGCGCCATTCGGGGGCGTAGCGCTGCACCATGTCCTCGAGGCTGCGGATCTGATGGCGGCCGGTGAGACCGAGGATGGTGGCGAACTCGTCCGAATGCATCACCTCGCGGGTGGACAGCTGCAGCGACCAGCTGCCGGCGCCTGCCGTGTGCTCGGTCAGGTTCAGGCGGCTTTCGCTCTCGCGCAACACGGTGGCGTTGTATTGCTCGCTCTGCTCACAGCGGCGTGCCAGCGTGAGCATGTCGGCCGCATGCTGGGCCAGCAATTGCAGCGTGGACGGGCCGGCGGCTTCGCGGACATCGCGCCCCAGCAGCAGCAGGCCCGACTGTCCGACCGCATCGAACACCGGCAGCCAGTGCCGGTGCCGGAAGGGGCCATCGCCGTCGTCCAGCCGGCGTTCGGCGTCTGTCTTCGTCTTCAGCAACGGCGCGCAGGCGTTCAGGGCTTCGGTCGTCTCGTCCGGGCTGAGCCCATGCGTGCCAAGCAGCACAGGCGGCTCGTGCGACAGGTCGACCAGCAGCGCCGCGTCCATGCTCGCGAATTGCGCCGCCATCTGGGCCAGGCGGTCCAGCTCGCTGCGCTGGGTGGGCGCCATCCAGGCGCCGGTGCGCTCGAAGGACGGGTCGGCGGCCAGAGGGGGGCGGTTGTCAGGGGCGGAGCGCATGGGGATGGGGTATCGGTTCGGTGCAACGCGCAGCATACAGACCGCTTGTCATCGGGCGTACATGCACGCTGCCTAAGCTGCGCTCAGGCGCGTGAACTTCCGCACGACCTCCTCAAATGGGGGAAAAGTTTGTAACAAAAATGTTGGTTTTTGTTGCTTATGTTCTAACATGGGTCAACGTCGATGCCAGGCCAGCGATTCCGATACGTTCCCGCGCCACCACCGCATCGTCACCACCGAATCACGAGGGGTTGATTGTGAGCACACTCGCAGAACTCAGGCAATACAGCGACGTGGCCAGCCTGAAGTCCGCGCTGCACCAGCTGTGCAGCGAGTTTGGACGCATCACGCGGCTTGACATCCTCACCGCCATGCACGAAGGCACGAAGCAGGCCATCTGTTTCCTGCGCATGGAACGGCCCGAGCAGGAGCAGGTGCTCATGAAGAGCCTGGGCGTGGGCCGTTTTGGCGGCGAGGTGGTGTTCGTGCTCAACCTCAACGTGCCCGTGACGGCCGAGGACGGCCCGTCCTCCCAGTGGGCCGATTCCGATATCTATTGAGAGCTCCCCCGCGTCGCCTGCGGCGCCACCCCCCTGACGACACCTGCGGCCGGCACAGCCGGATCCTCGGTGTCTCTGGACGAAGAGCCCCTCGCTCCGGCTTCTGTTCCCTGTCTCGCGATTGACCTCTGCGCGCGCTGCCGCCGCGCAGAATCGGCGCATGAAATCCCTGCGCTCACCCCTGTCTGCCCAGATCGTGCAATGGCTGGTCGCGCCCGGCGACGAGGTGCGCGCGGGCGACGTGCTGGTGGTGCTGGAAGCCATGAAGATGGAGCACGAGCTGCGCGCCGATGCGCCCATGCGGGTGCTCGAACTGCTGTTTGCCCCTGGTGAGTCGGTGCAGATGGGCGACCAGCTGCTGGTGGCCGAGCCGGTGCAGGAATTGGCGCCTTCGGGCGCACCGCAGGCACCCGTGGGGGCTGCGCCCAAAGCGGGCGTGGTGAGGCCCGATCTGCAGCGCCTGCAGGACCGCCAGGCCCACACCCTCGATGCGGCGCGGCCGGACGCGGTCGCCCGCCGCCACGCGCTGGGCCTGCGCACCGCGCGGGAGAACATCGCCGATCTGTGCGACGCGTACAGCTTCATCGAATACGGCGCCCTGGCGGTGGCCGCCCAGCGCACCCGCCGCAGCGAGGAAGACCTCATTGCCCACACGCCGGCCGACGGCATGGTCACCGGGATCGGTTCGGTCAACGCGGACCAGCATGGCGTCGAGCGTTCGCGCACGGCGGTACTGGCCTATGACGCCACGGTGCTCGCGGGCACACAGGGCATGCGCAACCACCAGAAGACGGATCGGCTGCTGGGCATCGCGCTGGCGCAGCGGCTCCCCGTGGTGCTGTTTGCCGAAGGCGGCGGTGGCCGTCCCGGGGACACCGACATGCCCATCGTCGCGGGCCTGCACGTGGGCACCTTCGGCGCCTTTGCGCGGCTCTCCGGCCAGGTGCCCGTGGTGGGTGTCGTCAGTGGCCGCTGCTTTGCCGGCAACGCGGCGCTGCTGGGGTGCTGCGATGTGGTGATCGCCACCCGCGGGAGCAACATCGGCATGGGCGGGCCTGCCATGGTGGAGGGCGGCGGGCTGGGTGTGTTCAAGCCCGAGGACATCGGGCCAAGCGCGGTGCAGCACGCCAATGGCGTGATCGACGTGCTGGTGGACGACGAGGCCGAGGCGGTGGCTGTGGCACGCCAGTACCTGTCGTTTTTCCAGGGCACGGTGGACGACGTGCCTGCGCCCGACACGATGGCCCTGCGCGACGTGGTGCCCGAGAACCGGCTGCGCGTGTACGACACGAGGGCCGCGATGAATGCGGTGGTCGATGTCGGCAGCCTGCTGCCGCTGCGCACCGGGTTCGGGGTCGGCATCCACACCGCGCTCGCGCGCATCGGTGGCCGCGCGGTGGGCCTCCTGGCCAACAACCCCCTGCACCTGGGCGGCGCGATCGATGCCGATGCCGCCGACAAGGCGGCCCGCTTCATGCAGCTGTGCAATGCACACGGGCTGCCGCTGGTGAGTCTGGTCGACACGCCGGGTTTCATGGTCGGACCGGACGCCGAGGCCCGCGCACAGGTGCGGCACGTGAGTCGCCTGTTCGTGGTGGCGGCGGACCTGCGCGTGCCCTTCTTCAGCGTGGTGCTGCGCAAGGGCTATGGCCTGGGCGCGATGGGCATGACGGCGGGCGGATTCCATGCGCCGGCCTTCACCGTGGCCTGGCCCACCGCCGAGTTTGGCGCCATGGGGCTGGAAGGCGCGGTGCGCCTGGGTTACCGCAAGGAACTGGAGGCGGTGCCAGAAGGGCCGCAGCGCGAGGCCCTGTTCGAGCAGCTGCTGGCGCAGCAGGTGGCCAATGGATCGGCGGTGCAGATGGCCACCACGCTGGAGATCGACGCGGTGATCGACCCGGCGCACACGCGGGACTGGCTGTTGAAGGGCCTGGCGGGAGCAAAGGTGTCCGAGCCCCGGCCGGGGCGCTTCATCGACACCTGGTGAGGCGGCGCAACGCGCCGCCGGCTTACATCAGGTCGCCAAAACCGGTGGTGCGCACGCCCGCGCTGGGCAGTTGCGGGGCGGTCTGGTTGATGTTGATCCAGAACTCGCACACGTGCTTCATGGCGCTGAGGAACTGCGAGAACTCGGTGGGCTTGGCGATGTAGGCGTTGGTGCCTGCGTCGTAGGCGCGCAGCAGGTCGCTGGGTTCGGTGGACGAGGTCAACACCACCACGGGAATGTGGTGCAGGTTGTCCGACCCCTTGATCTCGCGCAGCACGCCGATGCCGTCGAGCAGGGGCATCTTCAGGTCGAGCAGGACCAGCATCGGGTTGCTTCCCGAGCGGTTGGTGAACCCGTTGCGGCGGTGCAGGTAGTCGAGTGCCTGCATGCCGTCCGAGACGTGCGTGACGCGTCCATCCAGCCCGTGGCGCGCGAGGGCGAGCTTGGTCAGCTCGGCGTCGTCGGGATTGTCTTCAACAAGAAGGATGGCGTCGGCGTTTTTGCTCATGGTTCCAGGGCGGCCGGCATGGAGTCGGTAGGAGACTCGAACCCGTGGACGCCTTCAAAAGGTAGCGAAAAATAGAACACACTGCCCTCTCCAAGCTGGCTTTCAGCCCAGATCGTGCCGCCGTGTCGCTCGATGATGCGCCGGGTCAATGCAAGGCCAATGCCAGTGCCTTCAAACTCCGAGGCGCGATGCAGGCGTTGGAAGACGCCAAACAGCTTCTGAGCGTATTTTGTGTCAAAACCGACGCCATTGTCACGAACAAAGAAGGTATAGCCGACAACTGGGTCCATGCTCCAGCCCACCTCGATGCGCGTCCGCTCCCTCGGCCGGGTGTATTTGTAGGCGTTGCCCAACAGGTTGGCCCAGACCTCGCGCAGCAGCAGCGCATCGCCCTGGACCACAGGCAGATCGGGGGCCACCACCCAGTCGACCACGCGGCCTTCCGTGTCGTGGCCGAGCTGGCTCACCACGGCATCCACCAGCAGCGTGAAATCCACCGCCGTCAGGTTCACGGCCGATCTGCCCAGCCGCGAGAACGCGAGCAGGCCATCGATCAGCTGGCTCATGTGACGGGCAGAGTTGCCGATCGTGCTCAGGTAGCGAGCACTCACCTCATCGCAATTGCCGCCCAGGTGCTCTTCCAGCAGGCTGACAAAGCTGGAGATGTGGCGAAGCGGTGAGCGCAGGTCGTGCGAGACGGAGTAGGAGAACGATTCCAGGTCCTTGTTGGCCGCCAGCAACTGTTCGGTGCGCTCGACCACGCGGTTTTCCAGCTCGTCGTTGATGTTGCGCATCAGGTCGTCGAGCCGCTTGGCGTCGGTCATGTCCCGGTTGATCTTGGCAAAACCCTTGAGTTCGCCGCTGTCATCGCGCAGGGCGATGAGCACCGAGTGCGACCAGTATTGCGAACCGTCCTTGCGGGTATGCCAGTTGTGCAGCTCGTGCTGCCCGCGCGAGGCCGCCAGCCGCAGCATCTGCATGGCGCTGACCTTGCCGTGCTCCGGGTTCGCGGGGTCGAACAGCACCCCGTAGTGGCGGCCGAGCATCTGGGTCGGCGAATAGCCATCCATGCGCTGGGCGCTGTCGGTCCAGTCGGTGATGATGCCGTCCGCATCCATGAAGAAGATGCAGTAGTCGCGCAGGTTGTCCACCATCAGGCGGAAGCGCTGTTCGCTTTCCAGCAGTTCCAGCGAACGCTCGCTGATGCGCTGTTCCAGTTCCTCGTTGAGGTGGACCACGCGTTCCTCGATGCGTTTGCGTTCGGTGATGTCGATGATCTGCACGAACAGGCCCTGCACCTGGCCTTCGTCGTTGAAGTCGGGCAGGTAACTCGCGCTCACGAAGATCTGCTGGCCGTCGACTGTGGGCCGCCAGGTTTCGAAATGGTGGGGCTGACCGGCCAGCGCCGACCGCATGCGGGGTTCGATGTCGGCCCACACGTCCGGCCGCACGCATTCGCCGATGTGCCGGCCGATGATGTATTGGGGGTCCATGCCGTAGACGCGCAGGTGCTCGGCATTTGCGAAGCGGAAGTGCAGGCCGGCGTCCAGGTAGGCGATGAGGCCCGGCACGTGGTCGGTGATGGTCTGCAGGAAACGCTGGTTGCCGCGCAGCGCCGTCTCGGCAGCCTTGCGACGGGTGATGTCCACCACGGTGGTGTTGCTGCGCAGGAACTGGCCGTTCGCGTCGCGCACGGCGGAAGACGACAGCAGGGCGTAGAAGGTGCTGCCATCGCGGCGGCGCATCTCGTATTCCACGGCCTCCAGCGCATCGTCCTTCATGATCTTGTGCATGCGGTTCTGGAGCAGTTCCGCATGCCGGGGCGCCATCATGTCGCGGAAGGCCATCTTGCCCACGACTTCCTCGCGGCTGTAGCCCAGCCAGGCCAGTTCGGTGTCGTTGATCGACACGTAGATGCCGTTGGCGTCGAGCGAGTGGTAGCCGCAAGGTGCGTTGTTGTACAGGTCTTGCGATTGCCGCAGCGCGCTGTTGAGCTGTCCGTTGGCCTGGCGGACCAGGTCTTCCGAAGCCTTTCGCTGCGAGAGGTCGACCATCTGGATGATGATTCCCTGCACCAGGCCGCCCTGCCAGTACGGCGTGTACTCGATGCCGGCATAGAAGCTGTGGCCATCCGGGAACGCACGTTCGCCCTCGAAGCGCTGGATTTCGCCGGACAGGGCGGCCGCCAGACGGACGCGGGTGGCCTCGTAGTCCTGCGGGCGGGCGATCTCGCTCAGGTGCATGCCGACCAGTTGCCCGGTGTCACCATTCACCCAGCGCGCGTAGCTGGCATTGGCGAAGCGGCAGATGAGATCGCGGTCGAAGAACGCCAGCTGCACCGGCACGCTGTTGGTGATGGCTTGCAGGAAGTTGCCCTGGGCGGCCAGCGCGTTCTCGGCGGCCTTGCGCTCGGTGATGTCGAGCAGCGTGTTGTTGGTGCGGACGAAGCGGCCCTGCTCGTCGAGAACGGCCGTGCTGCTGAGCAGCGCAAGGAATGTGCTGCCGTCGCGCCGCCGGATCGTGAACTCGGCGGCCTCGAGCTTTTCGCCGCGGGTCATGCGCGCCAGCCGTTCGCTGACCAGGTTCGCGTGCTCGGGCAGGACGATGTCGTGGAAGCGGAGCCGGCCGATGACCTCGTTGTGTTCGTAGCCCAGCCACTCCAGTGCGGTGCGGTTGATCAGCACGAAGACGCCTTCGGCATCGACCGAGTGGTACCCGCACGGCGCCTGGTTGTAGAGCGACTGGGCGTCTCGAAGGGCCTGGTGAATGCGCTCCTTGGCGTCGGCCAGTTCGTCGGTGCGTTGCCGCACGCGGGCCTCGAGCTCGGTGTTGAAGTGCTGGATCTCTTCCTGCTGCTGGTGCAGGGCGGTGATGTCGCGCGACACCGCCAGCAGCATCACGGGCCGGTTCTGCGCGTCGCAGATGGGCGTGACCATGGTGTCCCACCACTTGGGCGTGCCCTTGAAGGTGTTGCCGAAGGAGACGAAACGTGCGCTCTTGCCCTGGCGCGCGCTCTCCAGTGCCTCGTGCGAGAGCAAGGCGCCATCGTCGGGCCACCAGGTGGTCCAGTCGCTGTTGCGCACCTGTTCGAAATCGTCCACCTCAACCAATCGGCAGCCCTGCGCGGTCATCTGCACCACGCGGCCCCGCAGGTCGAGCACCTTGGTGCAGTCGGGGCTGCTGGCGATGATCTGGCGGTTGAGTTCGTCCTTGATGCGCGCGTCGGCCTCGAGCGTGCGCATCGGGGTGATGTCCTGCAGGAAACCGAGCTGGCTGACAACGGCACCGCTGGCGTCGCGCATGGGCGCGTTGCGCACCAGCACGTGCACCACCTCATCGCCCGGCCGCACGAGCCGGAACTCCACGCTCATCGGCTCGGCGTGCGACACCGCATGCACCCAGTGGTGCTGCACGCGCTCGAGGTCGTCGGGGTGCACGCGGCAGAGCCAGCCGAAGTTGGGGAAGTCCTGCTTCTCCAGCGCGAAGATGGTCTGCAGCTGCTCGTCCACGTGCGTGAGAACGCCCGCGTGGTCGGTGCGGAAGACGCCGATGGGGAAGACGCTGGCCAGCGCCGAGAACAGCGCCTCGTATTCCAGTTGCGCGGTCTGTGGCGACGGATCCTGTGCCGCCGCGTCCAGCGCAGATTCCAGCGCCAGCGGCAGATTGGCCTGGAATTTCAGGCTGGCCGCTTCGGTGCTCAGGGGCTGTCCGCTCAGCCGTTGCGCATAGCTCCTGCGCAGGTGTTCGTTTTCGGCGCGAAGGGTTTCGAGCTCCAGCAACAACGCGCGCTCACGCTCCACAGCCGATCGTTCGGTCCTGCGGGCATCGTGGCGTTGGTCCTCCGATGGGAAAAGGGAGCTCATCCGTCACGACTGTACCCCAGCGCCCCCATTCACAAGTGTGATATTTGACAGCTAGAAACGCGGCAGTTCCGGGTGCGCGAGAGCACCCGCGCGCACCAGCATCCGGCCGTATTCAGCACAACGTTGCAGGGTCGGCACGACCTTGCCGGGATTCAGTAGTCCATTGGTATCAAAGGCCCGTTTGATGCCGAACATCTGGGTGTTCTCCTCGGTGGAGAACTGCACGCACATGCTGTTGAGTTTCTCCACGCCCACGCCGTGCTCGCCGGTGACGGTACCGCCCATCGCCACGCTGGTCTCCAGAATCTCGGCGCCGAACAGTTCGCAGCGGTGCAGCTGGTCGGCGTCGTTGGCGTCGAACAGGATCAGCGGGTGCAGGTTGCCATCGCCCGCATGGAACACGTTGGCGCAGCGCAGCTGGTACTTCTTCTCCATCTCTGCGATGGCCAGCAGGATGTCGGCCAGGCGCTTGCGCGGAATGGTCGAATCCATGCACATGTAGTCGGGGCTGATGCGCCCGCTGGCGGGGAACGCGTTCTTGCGGCCGCTCCAGAAGCGCAGGCGTTCGGCTTCGTCGCGGCTCACCGCGATGGCCGTGGCGCCACAACCGCGCAGCACCGCGCTCATGCGGCCGATCTCTTCTTCCACCTCTTCGGGGGTGCCATCGCTCTCGCACAGCAGGATGGCCTCGGCGCTGAGGTCGTAGCCGGCGTGCACGAAGTCCTCCACCGCGGCGGTCATGGGCTTGTCCATCATCTCGAGGCCGGCCGGGATGATGCCGGCCGCGATCACCGATGCCACGGCGTCACCCGCCTTGCGGATGTCGTCGAAGCTGGCCATGATGCAGCGCGCCAGCAGGGGCTTGGGCACCAGTTTTACGGTGACCTCGAGCGTGACGGCCAGCATGCCTTCGCTGCCGATCACCAGCGGAAGCAGGTCGAGGCCGGGGGTGTCAAGCGCACCGCCGCCGAAGGTCACAGGCTCGCCTTCGGCGGTGAAGCCGCGCACGGCGAGCACGTTGTGCAGCGTGAGCCCGTACTTGAGGCAGTGCACGCCACCCGAGTTCTCGGCCACGTTGCCCCCGATGGTGCAGGCAATCTGGCTGCTGGGGTCGGGCGCGTAGTACAGGCCATGCGGCGCGGCGGCTTCGGAGATGGCGAGGTTGCGCACGCCGGCCTGCACCACCGCCGTGCGCGAGCGCGGGTCGATCTTCACGATGCGGTTGAACTTGGCCAGCGAGAGCGTGACGCCCAGCGCATGCGGCATCGCGCCGCCCGAGAGGCCGGTGCCGGCACCGCGCGCGACCACCGGCACGCCCAGGCCATGGCACGCCTTGAGCACACCGGCGACCTGCGCCTCGGTTTCCGGCAACACCACCACCAGCGGGCGTTCACGGTAGGCGGTCAGGCCATCGCATTCGTAGGGCACGGTGTCCTCGGCCTGCCAGAGCAGGGCGTGTGCAGGCACCACGGCCTGCAGTGCGCGCACCACCGCGGCTTGCCGTTCCGCACGCAGGATGGAGGTGTTCTCGGCGGTGGGCGTGGGCGCGTTCATGTGGGGCCTGCGAAGGTCGATTCAAGGATCACACCAGTCTAGGCCAAAGCTTCTGCCCGGGATTGAAGAAACTTGCACGGACTTGTGAACGCACGCGTTCGGTGGGTGACGAAGGGCCCTTGAAATCGATGCCGGCCGACGTCATGTCTGACCCATCGCAGGACGCGTGTTGCGCCCTGGTAACCCAACCCATCAGGAGTTTCAAGCCATGAGCCGCCACATCACCCCCCGCAGCTTCTTCGACGAATTCTTCAACGACGCCGCTCCCGCTTTCTACGTGAAACCCCTGCACGGCGACGGCCTGCCGGCGCAGATCCGTGTCGATGTGAAGGAGACGCCCGAGGCGTACACGCTGCAGGCCGAAGTGCCTGGTGTGTCCAGGGAAGACATCCAGGTCAACGTCGACGGCAAGCTGGTGACGCTGCGCGCCGAGATCAAGCAGCAGGACAGCCAGACCGAGGGCGGCAAGCTGCTGCGCAGCGAGCGCTATTACGGCGCCGTCTCGCGCAGCTTCCAGTTGCCGGTGGACGTCGACAACAGTGCTGCCAAGGCGAAGTACGAGAACGGCGTGCTGCAGCTCACGCTGCCCAAGAAGACCGCCGGTGCCGCGCAGCGCCTGACGATCGAGTGACCGGCCTCAGTTCACGCTCTTCTTGAGCCACTCGGCGAACGCCGCGCATTCCCAGCGCTCCATCGCGCCCGCCTGCCAGCACAGGTAGTGCGCGTGGGGCGACGGGATGGTGCGCTCCGAGATGCGCTCCAGCGAGCCGTTCTCGATCCATGGCGCACCCAGCTTGAGGCGCACCAGCGCAACGCCCAGCCCCTGGGCTGCGGCGTCGCACATGAGACCGATGTCGTTGAAGGACGAGCCGTCGTGCGGCTCGGGCCAGTCCAGCTCATGGGCCGCGAACCAGGTTCGCCACGGTTCCAGCGGGCTGCGCAGCAAGGCGGCGCGCTGCAGGTCTTCCACCGCATCGAACGGACCGTTCTCGCGGATGTAGGCGGGCGAGGCCAGCGGCGTCACCTCGTCCTTGAGCAGGCAGATGTGCTCGACATCGGCATAGCGGCCGGTGCCGTAGCGCACGGTGAGGTCGGCGTCTTCGGCCACCACGTCCAGCAGGGGGATCGACACCTGCAGCGTGAGGTCGATCTCGGGGTAGGCCTCGGTGAACTGGCGCAGGCGCGGCATCAGGATCGAGCGCGCGAACGTGGGTGTGACGGCCAGCTTGAGCTTGCGTTTGCCCGGCGCCGTGTTCCCGCCCGGGAAACGCTGCAGGATGCCCAGACCCTCGCGCACGTGGGCCAGGTATTCGCTGCCTTCGGTGGTGAGCGAGAAGTCGGCACGGCCGAACAGCTTCGTGCCCAGGATCTGCTCCAGCTGACGCACGCGGTGGCTCACCGCGCTGGGCGTCACGTTCAATTCCTCCCCCGTCTGCGTCACGCTGCGCAGGCGCGCCAGCGCCTCGAAGGTCAGCAGGCACTGGATGGGAGGAATCCGGATCGTCATTTGAAGACCACGGTCTTGTGGCCGTTGAGCAGCACGCGGTGCTCGCTGTGCCACTTCACGGCGCGCGCCAGCACCTGGCTTTCGGTGTCGCGTCCGCGTGCGGTGAGGTCTTCCACCGTGTCGGTGTGGTCGACCCGCGCCACGTCCTGTTCGATGATGGGGCCTTCGTCCAGGTCGGCCGTCACGTAGTGGGCGGTGGCGCCGATCAGCTTCACGCCGCGGTCATGCGCCTGGTAGTAGGGCTTCGCACCCTTGAAGCTGGGCAGGAAGCTGTGGTGGATGTTGATCGCCTTGCCCGAGAGCTCGCGGCACAGGTCGTTGCTCAGCACCTGCATGTAGCGCGCCAGCACCACCAGCTCGGCGCCTTCGTTGCGAATGATCTCCAGCTGCCGGGCCTCGGCCTGCGGCTTGCTGGCGGCCGTCACCGGGATGTGGTGGAACGGCACGTTGTAGCCGGCCGCGAGCTGGTAGAAGTCGCGGTGGTTGCTGATGATGGCGCGGATGTCCAGCGGCAGCAGGCCGCTCTTCCAGCGGAACATCAGGTCGTTGAGGCAGTGGCCTTCCTTGCTGACGAAGATGACGGTGCGCACGGGCTCGGCCAGCGTGTGCAGGCTCCACCGCATCTTGAACGGTTCGGCAAACAGTTTGAGGCGCAGTTGCAGATCGTCCTGCGCAAGCTGGTCGCAGGCGAACTGGACCCGCATGAAGAACAGGCCGGTGTCGTGGTCGTTGTACTGCGCGGCTTCCTCGATGTTGCCCCCGTGCTCCAGCAGGAAGCCGGAAACGGCGTGCACGATGCCCGGGCGGTCCGGGCAGGACAGGGTGAGAACGTAGGTGTGGTTCATGGCCCCGGGATTGTCGCAGCAACGCCCGGTGGGCCTGGCCTGCGGCCGGGCAGTGGAGCCCTCGGGCAGGGCGCCGTGGTGACAGAATCCCGGTTTCACCTTCCCCAGCCGCAGGAGACGCCCGCATGGCCTACAACGATCTACGCATGGACAACCAGTGGTTGCCCTTCACGCCCAACCGCAGTTTCCAGAAAGACCCCCGCATCTTCGTGGCGGCCGAGGGCATGTACTTCACCACGCACGATGGGCGCCAGGTCATCGACGGCATCTCCAGCCTCTGGTGCGTGGGCGCGGGGCACAACCGCAAGCCGATCAACGAGGCGATCAAGCAGCAGCTGGACACGCTGGACTACAGCACGGCCTTCAGCGTCAGCAACGACAAGGCCTTCCGCGCGGCCGAGATGATTGCGGCGATGGCGCCCGGCGACCTGAACAAGGTGCTGTTCTGCAATTCGGGCAGCGAGGCGGCCGACACCTCGATGAAGGTGGCGCTGGCTTACCACCGGGCGCGTGGCGAAGGCCATCGCAACATCTTCATCGGCCGCGAGCGCGGTTACCACGGGGTGGGCTTCGGTGGCATGAGCGTGGGCGGCATTCCCGCCAACCGCAAGGTGTATGGCACGGCCCTGTTGCCGCGCGTGGACCACCTGCGTTTCATCCACGACCCCGTGAAGCACGCCTACATCCACAACACCGAGCCGGTGTGGGACGAGGACCTCCTGCTGGAGCTGGAAAACCGCATTCTTCCGCTGCACGACCCCAGCAACGTGGCGGCCGTGGTGGTCGAGCCCGTCGCGGGCAGCGCGGGCTGGTACGTGCCGCCGCAGGGCTACCTGAAGCGGTTGCGGGAGATCTGCGACAAGCACGGCATCCTGCTGATCTTCGACGAGGTGATCACCGGTTTCGGCCGCCTGGGCACGGCCTTCGCCTCCGACTACTATGGCGTGCAGCCGGACATGCTGAACTTCGCCAAGGCTGTCACCAACGGCGTGATTCCGCTCGGCGGCGTGGTGTGCACCGACCGCATCTACGACGCCATGATGGGCGCGCACGGCAGCGCCCCGGACCACGCCATCGAGTTCTTCCACGGCTACACCTACTCCGGCCACCCGGTCGCCTGCGCCGCGGCCATCGCCACGCTGGATCTGTTCCGTGAGGAAAACCTGTTCGCACGCGCCGGCGAGATGGGCCCCGTGCTCGGCGATGCCATGCACGCCGCGCTCAAGGGCCTGCCGAACGTGATCGGCGTGCGCAGCTTCGGCCTCGCGGCGGCGGTGGAACTTGCGCCCATGCCGGGGCTGCCAGGCAAGCGCGCCTTCGACGTGTTCATGGACTGCTACCACCGGGGTGTGCTGGTGCGCAACGCGGGCGACAACCTCGTCTTCGCGCCACCGTACATCGTCGATCGCGCGCAGATCGAGACCATGGTGGGCACGCTGGCCGACGCGATCAAGCGCCTAGCCTGATCCGCTTCGGGGCGCCTCAGCGCTTCTGCATCTGCTGCTTCAGCTCGGCGCAGTGGTCACGCGGGGGCAACGCGTCCGTGTGCCACACGGCGTTGGCCGGCGGTGCGCTGGCGTCTTTCGGGGTGCCGGCCTGCGCCATCACCACCTTGTGATCGACGCCTGCAGGCAGGTGCAGCGGCACGCCGAGATCGCGCCGCACATGGCCGTTGCCCGCCACGAGCACCACGGTCTTGCCGGGAATGATCGCCTGGACCGTGGCCTGCGCCATGGTCTGGTCGCGCGCGAGTTGAATGCGCGTCATCGGCGCGATCTGGCTGTCGGGCAGCAGGTCGCAATGGCTCTCGCGGATGCCATCGCGCTGGCGCTGCAGCACGCTGTCGCTCACGGTGCCGTCCAGCGTGGCGTTGCCCATGGCATTGCGCATCTGCGCGCGTGGCAGGTTGCCACCGATCACGGGCACGCCGCTTCGCACGGCGGCCATCACCACGGGGCCGTAGACGGGCCAGGGCCAGCCGCTCTGGTCGGTCCAGCCCAGTGCCTCGCGCACGCGCGCCTCATCCGCGTCGCCGGGCAGGCCCTGGGTGCTGCGCCCCTGTTCGATCATTTCCATGACGAGCGCGCCGAGCTGATTGCGCCGCGCCAGGGCTTCCACCACATCGCGCTGCAGAGCCTGGTGTTCGGCGGCATCGTGTTGCTCGCCCAGCATGAGCACCGGTGTGGGCAGCACGCGGTCCAGCAGGGCCGGCACGGTGACAGGAGGGCGGTGCGCGCACGCCGACAGCAGGGCGATCGCCAGGGTGAAGGCGATGGGGGGTCCGAGGGTCATGGGGGAATACTAAGCGCCCCGGCGCCGGGGGAAGGGCATTGTCAGGCGCAAAAAGGGCCGCTGGGGCAGCGGCCTTTTTCGACCAACCCGGACCGTTGCCGGCAGGGTGCTGGCTCGATCAGGGGCGATCGGGCGTGATCAGTGCATGACGACGGGCATCTGTGCCAGCGTCGCATAGCCTTCCAGCGTGTCTTCCACTTCCTCCTGGGAGGGCGTGCTCTGTTGCCAGGCGGTGATCTGGAGCTGGAACATCTCGGCCCAGGAGCCGTCGAGGTAGACCTCCTTGCCCGAGCGCTTGTCCACGATCTCGAAACCGTGGCGGGGAATCTGCGGGCCGCTGGCCTCGGCGGTCTCGCCCTCGGTGGGCGCGTTGGCCAGGATATGGACCACAGCAAAGGCATCCGAGTCGTAAAGCATGTGCATGACGGAAATCCTTGTAAAAAAGCCTGCGTTCCTGACAACCTTATATCGGCAAATACAGGTGGATTTACAGGTCTGATGCAGCTTTACGTGGAGACGTTCCCCTGGACTTCAAGATGCGTGTCTTTTTTGGCACAGATTGCCCACGCACTAAGGCATCTGGCTGAGTTGCTGGTCGGCCACGTCACCGTTCGATTGCGTCACGCGCAGGCGCACTGGCAGGTGGTGCAGGCTGGGTGCGAGCCACATCTCGACCGTGCTGTCGAATTCCTTGCGCGGCTGCCGCACCAGATGGCGCACCTTGAACTGCCCGGCGGGCAGTGAGATCGTGGATTCCTCGCCCACCTCGAAGCGCCAGATCGGTGCGTCGCCCGTGCCCGCCACCTGCATGTCCACCGTCTGACCGGTGGTGTAGGCCTGAGGGCGCGCCTGCAGCAGGCTGGCGAGTTGCAGGAACAGGCTCAGGCGGTCCTGCGCGCCGGGTTGTAGTGGCACCTCTGGCGCGTTGCTGCTGAAACGGATGCGCTGCTGCGCGGCGTCGAAGTGGGCGGCTTTCTCGCTGCGGCTCTTGTCGGCGAAGCGCTCGGGCATCAGGCCGCCGGGGCCGATCTGGCCGGTGCTGGTCTGCGACCGGCTGCCGAGCAGCATCACGCGCATTTCCATGCGGGCTTCGTAGCGGGCGTCGGTCACGGTCCAGTCCAGCGTGCCCTGGGCCTTGTAGCCAATGCCCTTGATGCTGCCGGTCACGTCGTAGAGCAGGCGGGTGCTGGCCGGGGGCTGGGCGGGTGGCAGCGCCGCTGTGTGAGAGGCCGCAGCGGCAGGGGGTTCTGCCGCGGGCGCCTGCGCGGTGACGGTCGGCTCGGCGGGTTGTTCGGGTGTTGCGGGTGAAACCTGGGCCACCACCTCCGCTGGGGCGTCACCCGTGTCTTGCGGTGTGCTCGCGACGACGTGGATGACGGGTTCCGGCGGCGGTGTGGGCGCCGCAGCGGGCGGCCGCGCCAGCGCAGTTTTCACAGCGGGGGGCCTGGCTTTGGGTGGCGGTGGAGTGACGGCCTCGACGTGTGGCGACGGTGCCGCGGGCACGATCCAGCGAACGGTGGAGACACGTGCCTGTCGTGGTGCGCTCTCCGTGCCTTGCGCGGTGGGCTGCGGTTGCGGCGTGGTGTCGACCGTGTCCCCGATGCCGGCCCGCATGTCGCTCGCGGTCTTGGGCAGGTTCAGTGTGATGCCACCCGCAAGCAGCACCAGATGGGCGCCGAGCACCGTCGCCACCAGCAGGGCCAGGATGGGCCAGCGCGGCGAAGCAGAAGGGTCGGGGCGCGGTCGGGTCACGGGCGGGGTGTGGCGGGGCTGTGCCCCAGATCGGCGCTGAGCTGGCGGGCGCAGCGCAGCAGGGCAGAGGCGGGTGCGCCGTGCCAGTCGGTGTCCAGCGTGGCCACCGATCCGAGCACGACGAGGCCGAGGGCGAGGCGGCCCTGGGCATCGAACACGGGGGCACAGAAACCGCCGACGCCGGGCAGCAGGCTGTGCACCACGCGCGCCAGGCCACGCTGCCGAGTGTCGTCCAGCATGGCCTGCACCTCCTGCGTCGACTGGGGCACGTCCACCAGCGGCAGGTCACCGTGGCGTGGCAGCTTCTTCAGGCGCGCGAGTTCGTCGCGCACCATGGGCGCGATGCGCTGGGCATCGCGGCCCTCGCTGCCCATGAAGGCGGCGAAGCAGCGGCCGGTGGCGGAGGTGAGCAGCGGCATGACATCGCCCAGGCGCAAGGTGACGGGCACGGTTTGCGGGGCCTCGGTCCAGTGCACCATGGTCGGACCCTGGTTGCCCCACACCGCAATCGCCAGCGTGTGGCCAGTGTCGGCCAGCAGACTGTCGATGCGCTCGCGCGCGAGCTTCACGGCGTCGATGCGCGCCAGGCTGGCCAGCCCGATGCGCAGGGCGGCCGGGCCGAGGTCGTAACGCGTGCTCACAGGGTCCTGGATCACCAGGCCCATCCGCTGGAAGCTCACGAGGTATCGGTGCGCCTTGGCCGCGCTCATGCTCGCGGCGGCCGCGAGGTCGCGCAGCATCAGGGCGCCCTGGGCCTGTGACAGGGCCTCGAGCAACTCGAAACCGACCTCCACCGACTGGATGCCTGCGCGCAAGGGCTCGGCGTCGTCCGGGGCGTCAGTGTCGATGGCAAGGCGTTTGGCGACAGGCATGTGGATGAGGGTCACGAAGGTTGGAGGGCCAGACGGGCTTCAGGTTCCGCGCAGCCGCTGCAGGCTGCGGCCGACACGGCTTTCGTCTAGAATGCACCATTTTACGGATAGGTGAATCGATTTCACTATTCGTAACGTTGGCCCCTTCCGAAGAATGTGCCATCGACCCGCCTCAGGGGGACAATGTGCCCCCTTAACCGCAACACGGCAGCAGGAGACTTGCATGAAACTGGCCACTTACAAAGACGGCTCGCGCGATGGACAACTGGTGGTGGTTTCCCGCGACCTGAGCACGGCGCATTATGCGACCGGCATCGCCCACAAGCTCCAGCAGGCGCTGGACGACTGGAACTTCATCAGCCCCCAGCTGCAGGACCTGTACGTCACCCTCAACCAGGGCAAGGCACGCCACGCGTTTCCGTTCGACCCCGCGCAGTGCATGGCGCCCCTGCCGCGCGCCTACCAGTGGGCCGACGGCTCGGCCTACATCAACCACGTGGAGCTGGTGCGCGCGGCGCGCAACTCCGAGGTGCCGCACAGCTTCTACGAAGACCCGCTGATGTACCAGGGCGGCAGCGACGATTTCATCGGTCCCTGCGAAGACGTGATCGTGGCCAGCGAGGACTTCGGCATCGACTTCGAGGCCGAGATCGCCGTCATCACCGGTGATGTGCCAATGAGCGCCACGCCCGAGCAGGCGCTCGAGGGTGTGCGCCTGCTGATGCTGGCCAACGACGTCTCGCTGCGCAACCTGATCCCGGCCGAGCTGGCCAAGGGCTTTGGCTTCTTCCAGAGCAAGCCGGCCACGGCGTTCAGCCCGGTGGCGGTCACGCCCGACGAGCTTGGCGACGCCTGGCAGGGTGGCCGCGTCCATCTCACGATGCAGTCCACCTGGAACGGCCGCAAGGTCGGCATGTGCGAAGCCGGCCCCGAGATGACTTTCCACTTCGGCCAGCTCGTTGCCCACATCACCAAGACGCGCAACGTGCGCGCCGGCTCCATCGTCGGCAGCGGCACGGTGAGCAACAAGGGCGTGGAAACGGACGGCCGCAAGGACTGGCCCAAGGGCTACAGCTGCATCGCCGAGAAGCGCGCCATCGAAACGATCCTGGACGGCCAGCCCTCGACCGCCTACATGAAGTTCGGCGACACCATCCGCATCGAGATGAAGGGCAAGGACGGCCAGTCGGTCTTCGGCGCGATCGACCAGAAAATCGTTCCGCTGGCGAAATAAGCCCCGGGCGTTTCAGCTCGCGTAGAGCTGCTCCAGGGTGGCGAAGCCCTTGACCTCGATCGGGTTGCCGAAGGGGTCGCAGAAGAACATCGTCCACTGCTCGCCCGGCTGACCCTCGAAGCGCAGCTGCGGCGGCAGCACGAAATCCACACCAGCCTGGGTGAGGCGGTCGGCCAGCGCCTGCCAGTCCGGGCGCATCAGCACCAGGCCGAAATGCGGCATGGGCACCAGCGTGTCGCCCACGCGGCCGGTGCGCGCGGTCTTCAGCGGTTCGCCCAGGTGCAGCGAGAGCTGGTGGCTGAAGAAATCGAAATCAACCCAGGTGTCGGTGCTGCGGCCTTCGGCGCAACCCAGCACGCCGCCATAGAAGCGCCGCGCGGCGTCCAGGTCGGTCACGTTGAGCGAGAAGTGGAACAGGCTGCGGGTCTGCAGCGTCGTCGTGGTCGGGTTCATGTCCCCAAGCATAGACGCCCGCATGCCGTCGAGCACAATGTTTCGCAGACCAACACCCGACAGGAGACATGCATGGCCCCCGTGGACTACAGCCGTTACCAGACCCTGAACATCACCCGCCGTGGCCCCGCCGTGAACGGCGTGCCCTCGGTGCTCGACATCCAGATGCGCGCCGATGGACCGGGCGGCAACGGCAAGCTGCCCACCGCAGGCCATGAAGGCCACTGGGAGCTGAGCGAGATCTGGTGCGACGTGGGCCGCGACGACAGCGTGCGTTGCGCCGTGCTGCGCGGCAGCGGCATGGGCTTCTCGGGCGGGGGCGATCTCGCCCTGGTGCAGGACATGGCCACCGACTTCGAGGTGCGCACGCGCGTGTGGAAAGAGGCGCGCGACCTCGTCTACAACGTCATCAACTGCGACAAGCCCATCGTGAGCGCCATGCACGGCCCGGCGGTGGGCGCGGGGCTGGTGGCCGGCCTGCTGGCCGACATCTCCATCGCCGCGAAGAGCGCGAAGATCGTGGATGGACACACCCGTCTGGGCGTGGCCGCCGGCGACCACGCGGCCATCGTCTGGCCTCTGCTGTGCGGCATGGCCAAGGCCAAGTACTACCTGATGCTGTGCGACCCCATCAGTGGCGAGGAGGCCGAGCGCATCGGCCTGGTGTCGCTCGCCGTGGACGACGCGGCCTTGCTCGACAAGGCCTACGAAGTGGCCGACCGGCTGGCGGCGGGAAGCCAGACTGCGATCCGCTGGACCAAGTACTCGCTCAACAACTGGCTGCGCCAGGCGGGCCCCGCATTCGACACGTCGCTCGCGCTCGAATTCATGGGCTTTGCCGGTCCCGATGTGCGTGAAGGTGTGGCATCCTTGCGTGAGCGCCGTGCACCCCGCTACGGCGTGGACGGCTGAGACAGCCCCGACGACGGCACGACAGGAGACCTCCATGAGCGACGCCCCCAGCAGCGGTTTCGGCAAATTCGTCCCCGGTTTCGAATTCCTGCAGAACCTCGCGGGCCAGGCGGCCGGCGGCGTGGCCCAGGGCATCAGCCAGAACATTCCACAGTTGCCCAACCTCGGCAGCTGGGTCGCGCCCACCTTCAACGTGGAAGACCTGGAAAAGCGCATCGAGGAGCTCAAGGCGGTGCATTTCTGGCTGGACCAGAATGCCAAGGCGCTGGGGGCCACCATCCAGGCACTCGAGGTGCAGAAGATGACGCTGTCCACGTTGAAGACCATGAACTTCAGCATGGGCGACGTGGCCAACGCGCTCAAGATCAAGGCCGCTGACAAGCTGGCGGGATTCACCGGCGCGGCCACCCCGGCGCCTTCCCAGTTTGCAGGTCTCGAGATCCCGCCCCGCACCTATGGCACCGCTGAGCCGGAGGCGCCGCAGGCCGAGCCCGCTCCGAAATCCCCGCGTTCGCGATCGTCGAAGAAAGCCGCCGCCAGGGCCGCCGCGCCTGCGGGTGGCGTGGTGGACCCGGTGCAATGGTGGGGCGCGTTGTCGCAGCAGTTCCAGCAGATCGCGAGCAACGCGATGAAGGACGTGGCCAAACAGACCGCGCTCGACACCACGCGGCAGGTGGCCACGGGCCTGACCGATCAGGCCCTGAAAACCGCGACCGGCATGGCGGGCAAGGCCGCCCGGGGTGTGGGGCGCGCGGCGGTGCGCGCCGTGAGCGGACGGTCCGGCGACGGCAAGGCCGCGCCGAAACGGGCACCCGCCACGAAACCACGCGCGAGCCCGGCAAAAAAAACCACGCCTGCACAGGCCCTCACACCCGGCGACTGGACCTTGCCCAACGCTTTCTTCCCCGGCCTTGCACCGGCCGCACCGCGCAAGGCCGCGCCCCGGCCGGCCGCGAAGAAGGCGGCGAGCAAGAAGCCCGCCGCCCGAAAGGCCCCGGCGCGCAAGGCCGCCAGCCGACGATGACACCCCCACGCCGCCTTGCGCGGTTCCTGCGCCGCTGACCATGAAGATGTTTCCCTACGCCCACGCCACGCACCCGCAGTGGCGCATGGCCGCCGCCCTGGTGCTTGCGCAGCTGCGCGCACAGATGGCGCTGCCCGAGTACGCAAAATCTCCCTGCCTGGGCCTGCTCTACATCACCGACCACTACGCTGGCGAGGCCGAGGACATCTTCAGGCACCTGAGCGCCGAGCTGTCGGCCGAGGTGATCGACTGGGCCGGCACCGTGGGTGTGGGCGTGTCCGCCAACAACGTGGAGTACTTCGACGAACCCGCAATGTGCGTGATGCTGTGCGACCTGAATCCCGAGCAGTACCGCGTGTTCAATGGCGTGGCGCCGCTACTGGCCAGCGGACGCCCGCGCGTGGCCGATCGCTTCGAGGCGCACACGGCACTCGTGCATGCCGACGGTGGCACGCCGGAGCTGGCCGACCTGATCGCCGAAATGGCCGAGCGCACGCGCAGTGGCTACGTGTTCGGCGGCCTTGCCGCGAGCCGGCACCAGAGCGTGCAGTTCTCGCGCAGCAGCGCGGGCAACCTCGAAGGGCATGGCGCGGTCAGCGGCGTTTTCCATGGTGGCTTGAGCGGTGTGGCCTTCGCTGAGGATGTGGGGCTGGTGTCTCGCGTCACGCAAGGTGCGCAGCCGGTGGACCGCGAGCGCACCGTCACCGCGTCCGAAGGCAACCTCGTGCTCATGCTCGACGGTGAGCCGGCACTGGACGTGCTGCTGCGCGAGCGCGTGATCTCTCTCGACCAGCCCGAGGAGGCGATGCCGCGCCTGCGCGCCACGCTTGTCGGGCTGTCGTCACCGCCGTCCGGGCAAGGGGCCCGGGCGCAGGCACCGCGCGTGCGGGGGCAGTTCGGGGCCGAGGTGCTGGTGCGCCACCTGATCGGTCTGGACCCGGGGCGGCGCGGCATTGCGGTGGCCGACAACGTGCCGGTGGGTACGCGTCTGGCCTTCTGCGAGCGCAACGCGCAGGCCGCGCATGCGGACCTGGTCCGTGTGTGCGCCGAGGTGCGCGAAGAACTCGAGCCCGAGGAATCGAGCGTTCCGATGGCGGGTTTCCTCGCTGCCGACATGGAGGTCAGCCCGAAGCCGGCGCGCCGCGTCGCGGGCGCCCTCTACGTGAGCTGTTCCGGGCGTGGTGGTCCGCATTTCGGCAGCCCCAGCGCCGAGTTGCAGGCCGTCCGGCGCGCACTGGGCGACGTGCCGCTGGTGGGCTTCTTCGCCGGTGGCGAGATTGCCCACCACCGCCTCTATGGCTACACCGGCGTGCTCACGGTGTTCACCCTGTCCTGACCCCGGCCCAGGCCGACGCCGCGCGCGCGGGCACGCCGCAGCAGGAACAGCACGATGGTGAGGTTGAGCAGGTTGAAACCGATGCCGTTGATGAAGGCGGCCCGGTAGGAACCGGTGAGGTCGAAGATCGCACCCGACATCCAGCCGCCCAGCGCCATGCCCAGCAGCGTGGCCATGAGCACGGTGCCCACGCGCACGCCGGCCTGCATCGGCGCGAAGTGCTCGCGCACGATCAGGGCGTAGCTCGGCACGATGCCGCCCTGGAACAGGCCGAACAGGCCCGAGATCAGGTACAGCGGCACCAGGCCATCGAACGGCAGGAACATGAGCAGCGCCACACCCTGCAGCGCCGAGCCGAGCAGCAGCGTGCGCAGGCCGCCGATGCGGTCGGAGATCCAGCCCGAGATCAGCCGGCTCGCCACGCCCATGCCCAGCATCACCGACAGCATTTCGGCGCCGCGCGCGGCCCCGAAGCCCAGGTCGGTGCAATAGGCCACGATGTGTACCTGCGGCATGGACATCGCCACGCAGCAGGACACGCCGGCCACGCACAGCAGGGCCTGCAGCGTGCGCGGGGAAAGGCCGAGGGGGCGGTCGGCCTGGTCGGAGGGGGTGTGAACGACCGGTGCCGCTTGCGGCGCGGCCTCTGGCGGCGGGCGCCGCCGCAGCACCAGGGCCAGCGGCAGCATGGTGATCAGGCAGAACACACCAATGAAGGTGTAGGCCTCCCGCCAGCCACCGCTGTCGATGAAGTGCTGCGTGACCGGGGGCCAGATCGCCCCGGCCGCGTAGTTGCCGCTCATGCAGATGGCCAGGGCGATGCCGCGGCGGCGGTCGAACCAGCGCGAGGTGTCGGCCACCAGGGGTGCGAAGGTGGCCGAGGTGCCCAGCAGGCCGATGAGCAGGCCCTGCGCCAGGCTGAACTGCCAGAGATTGGTGGCCGCGCCCGCCGCGAGAAAGCCCAGGCCCAGGCCGACGGCACCGCCCAGCACGGGCACCATCACGCCGAAGCGGTCGGCCAGCTTGCCCATCAGGATGCCGCCCACGCCGAACCCGACCATGGTGAGGGTGTAAGGCAGCGAGGCATCGCCACGGTCGACACCGAAATCGGCCTGGATGCGCGGCAGCACCACCGTGACCGAGTACATGCCCACGCCGCCCAGGGTCATGAGCACGAGAGAGATGGCCAGCCGCCACCACGCGTAGGGCGATTCAGCGGCTGGCGTGGGCGTCATGCGTCGCGAGGCGTCTTGCGCAGGCGCGCGCGGTCCAGTGTGCGCCGCGCGTCGTGCGGAGGCATGCCGTACATGTCGGCGAACGCTTCCACCGTCTGCCCGCTGCCCTCGAAGGCCCGCAGCAGTGCCTCGTCCCGCGCTGCGCGGCTGGCCGCCTCGGCGAGGGCGTCGGCCGTGATGGCATTGACCGTTTCGTCGCGCCCCATCACCAGCGTGGCATACGCCTCGCGGCCCAGGCCCGAGTTCTCGAAGGCCTGCACGATGCGCTGGCGCAGCTTGGGCACCAGGTCTTCCGGTGAGCGGCCCTGGCGGCGGCGGAACACCTCGATCAGTGCATGGTGCACGTGCTCGGGCGCCAGGGGCTCCACGGGCTGTCCGGCGAGGTCGTGGCGTGGCAGGCCCGAGGCCACCACCGTGAGGTAGCGCGAGGAACGGGTGTGCAGCGCCAGCGCCGCCTTGAGACTGTCGGCTTCCAGCACCCCGGGGTGGGCGTCAAGCAAGTCCTGAAAGATGCCGCGTTTGAGCGGTTTGAGCACCTCGCCGAACAGGCCGGGCGCGAGCTGGGCCAGCTGGTCGAGCACCGGGTGCTGGCGGGGGGGCCGTGCATCGGCCCGTGGAGGCGTCTGGCGCGATGGGCGGCGGGGGCGGGCCGGTCGCGTGTCGGCGCCCGGTGGTGTGGTGGCTGAGTTCATGGAAAAAGGGTGGTGCCGTCGGCGGCGATGCGAAGCCTCACATCATGCCAGCGCCTGAGGCGAGGGGGCCATTGCCAGCCGAAGCCGGCTTGTTGCCGGATTTGATGGTTTCCACAACAAACTTGCATGGGTTGTAAGTGAATTTAATTAACCAAAAGGTGCTATATATCCCCGCGCAGTGTGCAAATCGAGAAACTGGAAAGACTTCGAATGCTGGAAACATACGACGGGAGTGGCGCTTTTGAGGCCTGGAATGGCTGGTTCGGGAACCGTTGGACCCGTCGCAAGCGGCACGAGGTTCGCTCACCCGACGTGCAGGCCGGTCTGGGGGACAACGCCCTGGTGCGCCTGTCTTTTCAGGATGTGCTCCAGCGTGTGCATCTGCGTGAGACCGGCCTGGATTCGCGCGTGCCATCCGATCCCCGGCTGCTGAATGAACGGCTGCTGTGTGTGCTGACGGCCTGCCACGAAGTGGAGACGGCCCGGCGGCGGTTGCTCGGTGCCCTGAACGCCCAGCAGAACCTGGACGAGATGGCTCACCTTCTGAAGGCCAGGGCCGGCGCAGGGCTGTGCATGCCGGCCGAGCCGCGCCGGTTGATGGTCATGCGCGCGGATATCGGTCGGTCGGTGGAGATGGCGACCGCGATGTGGGACATGGCGAGTCGCCACTTCACCCGCGTCACCCGCTTGCTGCCGGTGCAACTGGAAGGGAACATGGGCGGGCGCACGCGGATGGCGCAAGACGAGCTGGAGCAGCTCGAACGCCAGGCGGTCAGGCTCGAGGAGGGCGACCGTTTTGCCCGGGCCCGCGAGGCGTACCGGCTGGCCGTGATGGACTGGGGGCTTGCACAGGCCCGCTGGACACGGGCACTGGACGCGCGCGAGACGGCCGAAACCCGGTTTCGCGACGGGAGGCGGGGCGCGCTGGCGTTCGCCGAGGCGGTGGTGAACCAGCATTGGCAAGGCAACAGCCTGGCCTCGCGGGAGGCGCACCTGTCCGTGAAGCGCCATGCCCTCTACGCCATCGCCCTGTTGCTGCCCCGGCATCTCGGGTTGTGACGACGCGTCGCGCTGTCTGCCTGCGGCGATAAAAAAAGCCTGCGGCTCCAGGGAGGCGCAGGCTCTGGCACGGGGCCGTGTGCGGAATCAGAACGGAATGTCGTCGTCCATGTCGTCAAAGCCGCTGGACTGGCGTGCGGGAGCCGCCGCCGGTGCCTGCTGTGGTCGCGCGGCGGGTGCCGAGGCACGGGGCGCTGCAGCAGGCCGTGAGTAACCACCACCGCCGCCACCTTCTTCACCGCTGGGGCCACCCATGCCTTGGCGGCCACCCAGCAGCTGCATTTCGCTGGCAATGATGTCGGTGGCATTCTTCTCGATGCCGTCCTTGTCGGTGTATTTGCGGTAGGTCAGGCGGCCTTCCACGTAGACGGGGGTGCCTTTTTTCACGTATTCACCGACGATTTCGGCCAGGCGCTCGAAGAAGGTGACACGGTGCCACTGGGTTTCTTCGATGAACTCGCCGGAGTTGCGGTCCTTGCGGCGGCTGGTGGTGGCGATGCTGATGTTCGCCACGGCACCGCCCGAGGGCAGGTAGCGGATTTCGGGATCGCGGCCGCAGTTGCCGACGAGGATGACTTTGTTGACGGATGCCATGGTGGTGATGTCCTGAAGAGAGGGCGTCCCTGGGCACTGCCGGGGCGCGGCCTGACATTGTGCCGCAAGTGCCGGGCCAGGGCGGATGGCTACACTGGCCGGCCATGAAAGGCGAACCGGACTTCCTGCAGAACCTGCGCGACGAGATGGGCGGCGGCCGGCAATGGCTGGACCGCGCGATCGTGCTGGCCTACGCGGTGCTTGCCGGCCTGGCCGTGGTGGCGTTCACGCTGCTGGCCGACGGCGCCTTCGCGCTGTACAGCCAGTTGCGCAGCGGCTGGTGGTGGACGCCCCTGCTGTGGACGCCCGCGCTCACCGCGCTGGTGGTGTGGGCGGTTCGACGCTGGGCGCCGGGCGCGGCAGGGTCGGGTGTGCCGCAGGTGCTCACCGCACTGGATTCCGCCACGCCCTTGCGCGAACGGTCGCGCTTCGTCTCGCTGCGGCTGAGCGTCGTCAAGATCCTGGCGGTTTCGGGCGGGCTGCTGGCGGGGCTGTCGATCGGGCGGCAGGGGCCGTCGGTGCAGGTGGCCGCGGGCGTGATGCTGCATGCACGGCGATGGCTGTCGCCCAACTCGGGCATCAGCCACCGCGAGCTGCTGGTGGCCGGCGGGGCGGCCGGCATCGCGGCCGCGTTCAACACGCCGCTGGGCGGCATCGTGTTCGCCATCGAGGAACTGTCCCGGCGCCTGCAGGACCGCAGCAGCGGCCTGATGCTCGCGGCCATCGTGATCGCGGGGCTGGTGGCGGTGTCGGCGTTCGGCAACCTGTCGTATTTCGGCCGTGTGCGCGCCGACGTGCTGACCTGGGGTTTGTTGTTGCCGGGGGCGCTGGTGGCGGTGGCATGCGGCCTGCTCGGGGGCCTGCTCTCGCGCCTCATGCTTGCGTCGTTCACCGGCTTGCCCGACCGCTTCTGCGCCTACCGGCGCAAGCGCCCCGTCACATTCGCGGCGATCTGCGGCTTCCTGGTCGCTGTGATCGCGGTGGCGAGCGATGGTGCGGCGGTGGGCGGAGGGCACGAGCACACCCGCACGCTGCTGGAGCAGGCCGGCACGGCCCAGGCCTCGCATCAGCCGCTGCTGTTCACCGGGCTCAAGTTCATCGCGTCCTGGCTGTCGGCCTGGGCCGGTGTGCCCGGGGGCATCTTCGGCCCCAGCCTCGCCATCGGTGCGGGCGTCGGCGCCGATGTGGCGTGGCTGCTCGATTCGCCGCATGGCATGGCCCTGATCGCACTGGGCATGTGCGGGTTTCTCGCGGCGGTCACGCAGACGCCGATCACGGCCATGATCATCGTGATGGAAATGACCGATGGTCACAGCATGGTGCTCAGCCTGATGGCGAGCGCGCTGCTGGCCAGCCTGGTCTCGCGGATGATCAGCCGGCCGCTTTACAGCACCATGTCGCAGCTGATGATGCGCTCGATGCGGGATGGAACGCCCGGGCCGGCGATGCCGCCGAAGGACGCGGATTCAGCGCCGCTGCGCTGAGGCCGGCGCCTGCATCGGCCAGGCCACCACCAGCCACACCAGCGTGGCCACGGCGCACGCCGCGAACACGCCTTCGGCGCCATGTGCCCGCGCCAGCCAGCCGCCCACCGCGCCGCCGACGAAGAAGCCGACCGATTGCAGGGTGTTGTAGACGCCCAGCGCCGCGCCCCGCGCATGGGCGGGTGCCAGCCGGGAGACGAGGCTGGGCTGGCTCGCCTCGAGCGTGTTGAAGCCGATGAAGAACACGAACAGCAGCACGCCCAGCGTCCAGATGCCAGGCTCTGCGTCGGCCAGCGCCCACAGCGCCAGCTGCACCGCACCGATCAGGGCGATCGCGATCAGGAACGCCGCGCGCAGGCGGCCCCGGCGCTCCATGGGAAACAGCACGCCCCCCATGACCACGAGCGAGGCAACCACGGCGGGCAGGTAGACGTGGCCGTGATCCGCCTTGGGCAGGCCGGCGGTCACCAGCATCGCGGGCACCGCCATCCACATCGCCAGCTGCACGGCGTGCAGCACGAACACCCCCAGGTTCAGGCGCAGCAGGCCCCGGTGGCGCAGCACCTCGGACAGGCTGCTGCGCAGCTGCCGCATGTCCGACGGCCGGTGCTCGACCGGCTCGTGCGGCGCCACCCAGATCACCACCGCGATGGCGAGCAGCGCCAGCGCACCAGTGATGGCAAAGATGCCCGACAGGCCGACCCAGGCCGCCAGCACCGGCGCCAGCACCAGGGACAGCGCGAACATCAGGGCGATGCTCGCGCCCACCATCGCCATGGCCTTGGTGCGCACCGCATCTCGCGTGACGTCGGCCAGGAAGGCCGTGACGGCGGCCGAGATGGCGCCGGCGCCCTGCACCGCGCGGCCCACGGCGAGCCAGGTGAGGTCGGGCGCCCAGGCGGCGATGCCGCTGCCCAGCGCGAACAGCAGCAGGCCGGCGACGATGACGGGCTTGCGTCCGAAGCGATCAGACGCCAGGCCGAGGGGAATCTGCAGGAAGGCCTGCGTCAGGCCGTACAGGCCCATGGCGAAGCCCACCCGGGCGGCGTCCTGGCCGCCGGGCAGCCGGGCCGCCTCGAGGGCGAACACGGGCAGGACGATGAACAGCCCGAGCATGCGCAGCGCGAACACCAGCGCCAGCGAAGCGCTGGCGCGGCGTTCGACCGGCGTCATGCGGGAGGCATCGATGGGCGTGTGGGCCGCGTCGGCGGGGGAGGGACTGAGGGTGGACAAGGCAGCAGAACCGGCAGGCGGGGCGGAGAACGGCATATTGTCGGTGAAAGGGCGGGGACCGCCGGGCGGAAGGGCGCAAAACGGCCCGGCGGCTTATCATGTCGGGTTGCCCTGAACACCGCATTGCGCCTTGAACCAGAACCTTTCCCCGGACCTGAAATTGCCTGGATCGACCGGCGCTGACACCCGCGACACGCCGTCCGTGGGCGAGCCTTCTCCCCGGTACCTGGGCGCCGCCTTGCGGGCCTCCAGCGCTTTCCTGTCGGTGCGCGGTGCGCGCACCCACAACCTCAAGAACATCGATCTCGACATCCCCAAGCACGCGCTGGTGGTCATCACCGGCCTGTCGGGTTCGGGCAAGTCCAGCCTGGCCTTTGACACGCTGTATGCCGAAGGCCAGCGTCGCTACGTCGAGAGCCTGTCGGCCTATGCGCGCCAGTTCCTCCAGCTGATGGACAAGCCCGACGTGGACCTGATCGAAGGCCTGTCGCCGGCCATCGCCATCGAACAGAAGGCCACCAGCCACAACCCGCGGTCCACCGTGGGCACGGTGACCGAAATCCACGACTACCTGCGCCTGCTGTTCGCGCGCGCCGGCACCCCGCATTGCCCCGACCATGGTCTGGCGCTGACTTCGCAGAGCGTGGCGCAGATGGTGGACACCGTGCTCGCGTTGCCCGAGGGCACGCGCCTGATGATCCTGGCACCGGTGGCGCGCGAGAAGAAGGGCGAGTTCACCGAGCTCTTTGCCGACATGCAGGCGCAGGGCTACGTGCGCTTCCGTGTGGACGGTGCCGTGCTCGAGGCCGAGGCGCTCCCCGCGCTCAAGAAGACCGAGAAGCACAACATCGACGTGGTGATCGACCGCATCAAGGTGCGGGTTGACGGCGAGGAAGAGGGGGTGAACCCCCTGCGCCAGCGGCTGGCCGAGAGTTTCGAGGCCGCGCTGCGCCTGGCCGATGGCCGGGCCCTCGCGGTGGAGATGGACGCCCCCGAGGCGCCGGGCGCCACGCCGCGCGAACACGGCTTCTCTGCGCGCTTCGCCTGCCCTCTGTGCCACTACACCGTGGGCGAACTCGAGCCGCGCCTGTTCTCGTTCAACTCGCCGATGGGGGCCTGCCCCACCTGCGACGGTCTGGGCCACACCGAATTCTTCGACCCCGCGCGCGTGGTTGCCTTCCCCTCGCTCAGCCTGGCCAGCGGCGCCATCAAGGGCTGGGACCGGCGCAACGGCTACTACTTCGCCATGATCGAAAGCCTGGCCGCGCACTACCGGTTCGATGCCGAAGCGCCCTGGGAAAGCCTCGGCGAGCCTGTGCAGCAGGTGCTGCTCTTCGGTTCGGGCGATGAAGAGGTGAAGTTCAGCTACGCGCTCGAATCCGGCGAACGCGCGGGCAAGAAGATCAGCAAGAAGCATCCCTTCGAAGGCATCGTGCGCAACTTCGAGCGCCGCTACCGCGAGACCGACAGCGCCGCCGTGCGCGAGGAACTCTCTCGCTACCGCGCTGTGCAGCCTTGCCCCGATTGCGGCGGCTCGCGCCTGCGCCGCGAGGCCCGGTATGTGTTCGTGGGCGAAGGCGAACAGAAGCAGCCCATCTACAAGATCAGCCACGTCACGCTGGGCGAGGCGCTGGCCTACTTCCAGAAGCTGGAGCTGCATGGCGCCAAGGGCGACATCGCCGCGCGCGTGATCAACGAGATCCGCCAGCGGCTCAAGTTCCTGAACGATGTCGGCCTGAACTACCTCAGCCTGGACCGCAGCGCCGAGACGCTCTCGGGTGGCGAGGCGCAGCGCATCCGGCTCGCGTCGCAGATCGGCTCGGGGCTGACCGGCGTGATGTACGTGCTCGACGAGCCCAGCATCGGCCTGCACCAGCGCGACAACGACCGCCTCATCGCCACGCTGCAGCACCTGCGCGACCTCGGCAACACGGTGCTGGTGGTCGAGCACGACGAGGACATGATCCGCACCGCCGACCACGTGATCGACATGGGGCCCGGCGCGGGCGTGCATGGCGGGCGCGTGATGGCGCAGGGCACCTGCGAGCAGGTGATGGCCGCGCCCGACTCGCTCACCGGCCAGTACCTGGCCGGCACGCGCCGCATCGCGGTGCCGGCGCGCCGCACGCCGTGGTTGCCGGTGGTGAAGAAGGGCGAAGCGCCGAAGGCGGCGCCGCCCAAGCCGCGTTTTCCGCCCAGCCCGGCCGCCGAGCGCCGCGCCGCGCGCGAGGCCGCGCACCAGGCCACGCTGGGCGAGCTGCAGGAGATCCGCGTCGTCAACGCGCGCGGCCACAACCTCAAGGGCGCGAGCGTGGCGTTCCCCGTGGGGCTGCTCACCTGCGTCACCGGCGTGTCCGGCTCCGGCAAGTCCACGCTGGTCAACGACACGCTCTACGCCGCCGTGGCGCGCACGCTCTACCGCTCGCACGACGAACCGGCCGCGCACGACGCCATCGAAGGCATCGAGCATTTCGACAAGGTCATCAACGTCGACCAGTCGCCCATCGGCCGCACGCCGCGCAGCAACCCGGCCACCTACACCGGCCTGTTCACCGGCATCCGCGAACTCATGGCCGAGATGCCCACCGCGCGCGAACGCGGCTACGGCCCGGGCCGCTTCAGCTTCAACGTGGCGGGCGGTCGCTGCGAGGCCTGCCAGGGCGATGGCGTGGTGAAGGTGGAGATGCATTTCCTGCCCGACGTGTACGTGCCCTGCGAGGTCTGTGGCGGCCAGCGCTACAACCGCGAAACGCTGGACGTGCAGTACAAGGGCCGCAACATCGCGCAGATCCTGGACATGACGGTGGAGCAGGCGCACGCCTTCTTCAATGCCGTGCCCACGCTGCACCGCAAGCTGCAGACGCTGCTCGACGTGGGCCTGTCCTACATCCAGCTCGGCCAGAGCGCCACCACGCTGTCGGGCGGCGAGGCGCAGCGCGTCAAGCTCGCGCTCGAACTCTCCAAGCGCGACACCGGCCGCACGCTCTACATCCTGGACGAACCCACCACCGGCCTGCATTTCGCCGACATCGAACTGCTGCTCAAGGTGCTGCACCAGCTGCGCGATGCCGGCAACACCATCGTGGTGATCGAGCACAACCTCGACGTCATCAAGACCGCCGACTGGCTCATCGACATGGGCCCCGAGGGTGGCGCGGGCGGTGGGATGGTGGTGGCGCAGGGCACGCCCGAAACCGTCGCGGCGCACCCGGACAGCCACACCGGGCGCTATCTGCGCCGCTTGCTGACGGTCTAGTTGTTGCGGTAGGCCACGCCGACGGTGGCCCCGAAGGCGGTCTTGCGGCCCGTCAGCGGGCTGCGCGCGGCCGCACCCTGCAGTTGCGACGCACCCACCCCGCCATAGGCGACCCAGTGGCGGTTCAGCGCCGAGGTGAGGCGCCAGCCGAGCGATGCCGAGTCCCAGCCGGAACCGATCGCATAGGCCGGCAGGCCGGTGGCCGCCGCCGATGCGGGCGCGATGCCGTACCAGGTCTGCCGGTGGGTGCCGTTGGCCCAGCCGACGCCCACGGACAGGTCCCAGTGCGTCTGCGAAGACACCGGGTGGCGGTAGCCCAGACCGTGGTCCAGACGCAGGCCGCCCTGGCGGCCCAGCAGGTCCTGCGAGGCCCGCACCGAGTACGTCCAGCGCCGGCCCAGTGCCGCGGTGGCCGAGACACGGCCGCGCAGCGTGGCGCGCACATCGGGCAACCCACGGAACACGGCGTCGCTGTCCCACGAACGCCCGTCGTCGATTGCCAGCGAGGTGCTCAACGACCAGATGTCGTTGCCCGCGACCACCGTGCTCACACCGCTGTCCACCGTCTGGCGGCCCTGGCTCAGCAGGGCGCTGGCGCCAGAGGTGGCGAAACGAAAGCGCCCCAGCTGGAAGGCCCAGATCGGACGCGCACGCAAGCGCTGCTCCACGTCGCTGCCCAGCTGCGGGGCGGACGAGACGATCGCCACGCCCACCAGGTAATCGCGGCTGGCCTCCAGGGCCACCGGGTCGGCTGCTTGCGAAGCGGGTGGCTCGGCAGCGCCGCCCGCCCGGGTGGTCAGGGCGAGCAGCACCGCCATCGCGGTGAAGGCGGCGTCGCGCATGCGGCCTCAGAAACGGTTCAGGTCTTCGATGGCGTCGACCACCATGCCCGTGCCCACGGCAATCAGCAGGATGTCGGCCGCCACGCGCACGTATCTGTAGCCCGGCGGGGGCAGGCCGATCTGCACCGACACCCCATGCGGCACCGGGTAGTAGACGACATCGCGGGGCAGGGGATGGCCCATGCGCCACTTCTTCGCCTGGCCGGGCGGCATGCAGCCGTTGTGCTTCTTTGCCAGGCCCGGCGGGCACTTGCCGGCCTTGAAGCGCGGTTCGTAGTACTCATGGGCGACCCGGCGCTGGGGTTCGGCGAAATAGCCACCGATCTGGATGTTCACCGACACGCTGGATGTGGGCGCACGCGGCCGGTCGCGGCGGTCATCGCCGTGGGACGGGCCACGTTTGTCGTGCTTCTCGTGTTTCTCGTGTTTGTCAGGCTTGCCGCCGCGCTGGTTGGCCCACTCCGGTTTTTCAGCCAGGGCGGGGCCGCCCAGCAGCCACAGGCTCAACAGCGCAGTGGACAGGATGGGGCGTGATGAGAGTTTCATGTCGTGGGTGTCTTGTGGTTGTGATGCCGGCCATCGATCCCGCGGGACCGCGCCTGTCGAGATTCTGGCGAGGCGCACGCACGCTGTCGTTACAAGGCGTAAGCCGTGCGCCGCGGCAGGCGTGGTGTGTGGCGCGGTAGATGAATTCGCCGCCTGCTGGCAGACTCACCGATCCTTCTGCGTTTTTGTCCTTCATGCCTGTTGAAACCGAACTCAAGCTCGAGCTGCACCCCGACGACCTGACGCAGCTGCTGGCGCATCCACTGCTGGGTGCACTGCCGCCGCAGCGCGAGCGCCTGTACAACACCTACTTCGATACCTCCACGCTGACCCTGCGCGCGCAGCGCATGGCCGTGCGCGAGCGCCGCGTGGGCCGCCGCACCCTGCTGACGGTGAAGACCGCGGGCACCTCGGTGGGTGGTTTGTCGAGCCGTGGCGAATGGGAAGCGCCCAGCCGTCCGGGTCGGTTCGACTTCGCCACCCTGGTCGATGACGATGCACTGGCGCGGCAACTGCTGGGTGTGGCGTGGCAGCTGGTGCCGGTGTTCCGCACCGACTTCACGCGCCGCAGCTGGACCTTGCAGCACGGCGGCGCGGTCATCGAGCTGGCGCTGGACCAGGGCGCCATCACCACCGGCAACGCCGAAGGCAACCACCGCCAGGCCATCCAGGAGGTGGAGCTGGAGTTGCTGAGCGGCCCGGTGGATGCCCTGCTCGATCTTGCGCACACGCTGGCCCTCGGCCCGCAGGGCCGAGCCGCACAGGCGCTGCGCCTGCAGCCTTCGCAGCGCAGCAAGGCCGAGCGCGGCTACGCGCTGTTCACGGGCGAACGCCTGCGCCCCGCCAAGGCCACGCCACTGACGCTGGACGCGAACATGCACCCGGTGCAGGCGTTCCGCGACGCCGCCCTCGGTTGCCTGGGCCACCTGCAGGCCAACGCCGCCGGGGTGGCGCCACCCGGACCGGACGGCGCGCTGCCCGATCCCGAATTCGTGCACCAGGCCCGCGTGGCGCTGCGGCGGCTGCGCACCGGGCTGCGCCTGTTCCGTGCGCACCTGCCGCGCCGTTTCACCGACCACTGGGGCGCCGAATGGAAGGCGCTCGCCGGCCGGCTGGGCGATGCGCGCAACTGGGATGTGTTTGCCACCGAGCGCCTGCCCGCCTGGTTGCCGGGGGGCGACCCGCAGCTTGCATCGGGTGTGGCCGAACTGGCGCTGCTCGACTGGGTGCGGCAGCAGCGCCAGGACGCGAACGTGCGCGCGGCGCAGGCGCTGGGCGAAAGCGCGCACGCCTTGCGCATGCTGGCCTTCACGCGCGCGGTGCTTGCCCTTCAGCCGGATGGCGCGCCCGCGCAGAGCCTGACGGACTGGGCGTGCGCCACGCTGCGCAAGCGCCACGCGGCACTGCGCGAAGAGGCGAGGCGGGCACGGCGCCTCGGCCCGGAGGGCCGGCACGAATTGCGCATCACGCTGAAGAAACTGCGCTACGCGCAGGACTTCCTCTCCAGTGTGCTGCCACGCGATCAGGTCAAGCGCAGCACCGCCGCCCTGGCCGATGCACAGGAACTGCTGGGACGCCTCAACGACCTGAGCACCGCGCAGGCCCTGCTCGGCACGGTGCCGCCCGGCATGGCCACGCCCTGCGTGCAGCCATGGCTGGTCGATCTTCAGGCGCAGCTGACGTCAGGCTTGGACGCCTTGCCGGCGATGGAGCGCGCACTGGCGCGAACGCCGACGCCCTGGGATTGATGCGGTCCCCCTGCCAGCGCCGAAGGCGCGCCAGAGAGGGGGGAAGCCGCAAAGCGGCGCAGGGGGGTGTTCCTCAAGCCAAAGCGCTGGGCCGCTCGGCCACGCGGTCGCGCCAGGCCTGCAGCGCATGGAAGCCTTCTTCGGCGGGCTTGAACCGCATCAGGCGCGCGAACTCCACGGTGCAGAACGCGGTGATGTCGGCGATGGTGAAGCGCGGGCCGGCCACCCAGGGCTGCCGCTGCAGTTCGCTGTCCAGCCAGGCGGCGGTCTCGCGCGCCTTGGCCACCTGCGAATGCCCGAAGTCGGGGAACTGCGGCTGCTCCAGCGGTGCCAGGCCCGGGTGCGTGTGGCGGATGGCGTTGGCCATCGGCAGCATGAAGTACCACTCCATGCGGCGGTCGGCCATCTCGATGAAGGCGCGCTCCTCGGCGTTCTGCCCCATCAGGTTGGGCGTGGGGTAGCGGCCTTCCATCCAGGTGCAGATCGCGCGCGTTTCCGTGAGCACGCGCCCGTCGTCGAACTCCAGCGCCGGCACCCGCGCCAGCGGGCTCTTGGCGCGGTAGCCGCTGGTCTTGTGCTCCTGGGCATTGAGGTCGATGTTGACCAGCTCCAGCCCGTTGATGCCCTTCTCGACCAGGAACATCAGCACCCGGCGGGGGTTGGGCGCGCGCGGCGAGACGTAGAGCTTCATGCGGCCCCCTTGGGCGCCTGCAGGCTCTTGCCGGTTTCCACGATGCGGCGGGCGTCTTCCGCGAAGCGCTGCGCGCCCTTGTCGCCGTCGCGCTCCAGGTCCATCGTCGACGCGGGCTGTTCAATGCCGCGCTGCACGGCCGGCCGCGCTCGGATCGCGTCGCGCCACCGCTTGAGGTGGGGCAGGTCGGCAATGTCCACGCCCGACCACCGGTGCGTGCGCACCCAGGCCCAGTTGGCGATGTCGGCAATGGAGTAATCCCCGGCCAGGAATTCGTGGTGCGCCAGATGGCCGTCGAGCACGCGGAACAGGCGCTTGCACTCGCCCTGGTAACGGTCGATCGCGGCCGGGATCTTCTCGGGAAAGTAGCGGAAGAACACGTTGGCCTGGCCCATCATCGGGCCGATGCCGCCCATCTGGAACATCAGCCACTGCAGCACCAGCGAACGGCCTTTCGGGTCAGATGGCATGAGGCGGCCGGTCTTCTCGGCCAGGTAGATCAGGCAGGCGCCGGACTCGAACACCGCGAAGCCGTCGGCCTCGTGGTCCACGATCGCCGGGATGCGGCCATTGGGATTGATCTTCAGATAGTCGGGATGCCGTTGCTCGCCTTCGCTGAGGTTGAGCACCTTCAGGGCATAGGGCAGGCCCAGCTCCTCGAGCGCGATGGACACCTTGTGCCCGTTGGGCGTGGCGGCGGTGTAGAGGTCGATCATGAAGAGGCCCGCTGAAGAAGTCAGGCCATCTTAGATGCGCTCCCCGGGCGCGGGGTGTCAGGTCCGGAACACCGTGGAACCGGTTGTGCCAGGCCGCAGGTGTTGCCCTGAGGGGTGACGCGCCGCAGGCGCGGCGCGGGGGGCGCACTTTTTACGCCATGAAGCCCAGGTTGGTCGGGTAGTCCGCGCTGTTGAAGTTGCCCATGTTGGGCAGGATGCCGTTCATCTCGGTGCCCTGCACGCCGAACCAGGTGGCCAGGGTGCCGGCGTACTGGTCGACCGAGGTGCTGGGCAGCAACCGGCCCTGGCCCACGTGCCACTGGTCGTTGGCGTCGGTGGTGGAGTTGGTCACGCTCACCGGTGGCGCCTTGCCATAGAACGCCCTGCCGCGCACCGCGCCGCCCACCATGAAGTGGTGGCTGCCCCAGCCGTGGTCGGAGCCGTCGCCGTTGGAGGTGAGCGTGCGGCCGAAGTCCGACGCGGTGAAGGTGGTCACCTTGTCGGCCACGCCCAGGGTGGCCGTGGCGTTGTAGAACGCGGTGAGCGCGGAGCTCAGGCGGTCCATCAGCGTGGCCTGACCGTTGATGAGGTTGTCGTGCAGGTCGAAGCCGCCGATGGAGACGAAGAACACCTGGCGTTTGTTGCCCAGCTGGTCGCGGGCCGCGATCAGGCGCGCCACCATGCGGAGCTGGTCGGCCAGGTTGTTGCCGGTGGGGAAGGTGTTGAACGGCGCGGCGGTGGCGGGATACGCCGCCAGGGCCGTGCTGACGGCGTTCTCGGCGCCCACGGCGCGCGCGGTGACGAGGTTGTATTCGTTCTCCAGCACGTGGGTGCGCGTCTGCAGCGCGAGCGAGTTGATGGCGGCGCGCACCGCGGCCGAGTTGTAGACGTTGTTGGCGATCGAATTGATCTTGACCGCGCCGCCGGTGCTGACCTGGTACGACAGTGCCTGGTCGCCCGAGAGGAACACCGTGTTGCCGGTGACCGAGACGCAGGTGAGCACGCGGTTGGTGTTGGATGACAGTGCGAGGTCGCCGATGTGGCCGCCCCAGCCGGTGGTGGCGCCTTCGGGTTGCGACGACTGCCAGACCGACTGCTGGTCGTTGTGCGAGAACAGCTTGGGCGGCAGAGGGTAGGCGACGCGGTTGCTGCTCTGGTACTGCTGGCGCGTGACCGGCGCCACCAGCGGACCGACGTTGAGCTGCACCGCCGCCACGCCGCTGTTGAACAGGCCGGCCAGCCCCGTCATGGACGGGTGCATGGCGTACTGCTTGCCGCCCGGCAAGGCCACGGTCGGGTTGAGCAGCGTGGGCGTGAGCGCGGCCTGCGCGATGGCGATGCCGCCCCCGTTGCGGCCCGCGCCACCCCGGATGGCCGCGTACTGGTCGTAGCTGGCGTTGTCGTAATTGATGACGGTGTTGGCGTAGTCGTTACCGCCGTTGAGGAACACGCACACCAGGGCCTTGTAGTCGGTGGCGTTGAACGCGGCGGCATCGGCCATGGCCGCGAGGTTGAGCGCGGTGGGCAGGGCCGCACCCGTGAAGGCGAGCTGGCCGGCGCGGCGCAGGAAGGCGCGGCGGGTGTGCTTGTCGGGCTGGATGAAGTGCATGGTGCGCCCCTTATTTCTGGACCAGGTATTCGGGACAGGCCATGACCATCAGGATGGCGGCCCAGACGCGGCGACGCTTGACGACGTCGGTGCTCGCGGTGGTCACGGGCGTGGCTTCAAGCGCCGCGACCATGGTGGCGCGCGAGGCATCGGACACCTGGCCCGCGGCGAGCACGAGGCAGACATGGTTCACCAGCGCCCGTGCGTCGGCGACGAGGGCGAGCTCTCGCGAGTAGTTCGCCTGCACGTCGTAGCTGTAGTTGGTCCACGCGGCCTGTGGCACGCCGGGCTCGGGGCAGTTGATGCCCCGTTCGATCACGCCCTGCATGAAGTTCAGGTAGCCGCCCACGGTGGACTCGTTGACCAGCTGGAACTCCGGCGCGGTGGCACCCGAAGACGACAGCGCCGTGCCGGGGGGCACGTAGCCGGGGCGGAAGAAGTTGAACACCGAGGGCGAGCGCAGCGGGCTCTGGCCCAGTTGCGAGGCCGCGTTGTTCAGTTCGAAGATCTTCCAGCTGCCCGCCGCGGAGGTCACGCCGAAGCTGCGGCCCCACTGGATGAAGCGCAGCATCGGTTCGCGCAGCTTGCCGAAGGTGATGCTGCTCAGCGACGCCTGACCACGCGCCTCGTCGTCGAGCAGGATGGCGGCCCACACCGCCTTGAGATCGCCGCGCACGCCCGAACCGTTGTCGTTGAAGCGCGCTGCAACACGTGCGACGTACGCCGGGCTCGGGTTGCTCGTCACCAGCCGCTGGATCATCTGGCGCGCAAAGAACGGGCCCACGTTCGGGTGGTTGAACAGGGCGTCCATCGCCATGCGCATGGCGGTCGCGCCCGGGGTGTTGGCCGGCACCGTGGTGCCCAGGAAGCGGGCTTCCAGGTTCGAATGCCGGTTTGCGTTGAGCGACATGCGCTTGGCGGCGTAGGCGCGCGACTCGATGGTGTAGGTCGACACCGGGTGGCGCACACCATCCGAGGTGTCGAAGTCGTAGCCGGTGAACACGCGCGCCAGGCCGCTCACGTCGGCCTGTGTGTAGCTCTCCACCGGCACGCCGCCGCTGGTCTTTACCGTGCCGTCCAGGTTGAGCTCGTACACGCCGATGGTGAAGAGCTGCATCACCTCGCGGGCGTAGTTCTCGTCAGGGACGCGGCCGGTGCTGGTGTTTTCCTTCTGGTTGCCCTTGGTGTTGAGGAAGTACCCCATCGCCGGGTGCAGCGTCACGTCTTCCAGCAACTGGCGGTAGTTGCCGAAGGCGTTGCGCGCCAGCGTGTCCCACCAGCTGGCGTAGGCATGTGAGCGCCAGGTGAATTCGGCCGAGGCCAGCGAGGACACGAAGAATTCCGAGAGCGCGAGCGCCACGCGCTTGCGCATCATGTCCGGGCCGCTGAGCAGCTGGCTCCAGATCATGAAGTCGGCCGGGTAGTGGTTGAAGAAGTAGCTGTGGGTGTCCACCGCGCCGTAGCCGCGCGCTTCCAGCCAGTTCCAGCCGGTGATGCCCTGGTAGCGCACGAACTGGTTGGCCAGCCATTGCGCGTAGCTCATGCCGCGCAGTTCGGCGATCTCTGCCGTGGTGGAGGAGAACTGGGCCTGCTGAAGGAAGCGCGCCGCGTCGGCATCGCTGGCGGCGGCCGGGTTGCTGAAGCCGGTGGTGGGGAAGTCGACCACGCCCACGGGCGGTGGGCCTTCGGATGCGTCGCCGCCGCCACCACCGCCGCCGCAGGCGGCCAGCAAGGCGGCCGCGGCCAGCGGCGTGAGCGCCTGCGGGAATGAAGATGCGGGTTGTTCCGGCGATGGGCCGGCTTCGTGGGGTGTTGCTGCAGCGCCAGTGTCAGCGGTCTTTTCGGGCGCTTCGATGTCCATCATGACGATCCCTCCTCGGTTCGACGAGCGCGAGTTTAGGGAGCCGTTGGCGACAGATCGGGCTGAATTTCAAGTCGTTACAGGTGGATGTGGCGCGCCCACCGCATCCGCCGGGCGGTCATACCGCCGGGTGTCGTTCCCGCCGCCTTTCGTCGAAATTCAGATGCGGGCGGCGTGCAGTTCGTCCCGGGTTTTCAGTGCCACCCGGCGCGCCGCTTCCGCGAAATCGGCGCCCGCCGAGGCGTACAGGATGGCGCGCGAGGAGTTCACGATGATCGGGCCGGTGGTGTCGCCGCCCTGCGTGCGCAGGCCGGCCTTCACGGTGGCCACCGCATCGCCGCCCTGCGCGCCCACGCCCGGAATCAGCAGTGGCAGGGTGGGCGCGATCTCGCGCACGCGTTCGATCTCGGCGGGGTAGGTGGCGCCCACCACCAGGCCGAGCTGGCCATTGAGGTTCCAGGGGCCCTGCGCCAGACGCGCCACGTGCTCGTACAGGCGAGGCTCGCCTTCGACGGATGCGAAGCGCTGGTTCTGCAGGTCGTCGCCACCAGGGTTGGACGTGCGGCAGAGCAGGAAGGCGCCTTTGCCGTGGTACTGCAGATAGGGCTGCACCGAGTCGAAGCCCATGAAGGGCGAGAGCGTGACGGCGTCGGCGCCGTAGCGCTCGAAGGCTTCGATCGCGTATTGCTCTGCGGTGCTGCCGATGTCGCCGCGCTTGGCGTCGAGGATGACCGGCACCTGCGGTGCCACGCGGCGCATGTGCGCCATCAGGCGCTCGAGCTGTTCTTCAGCGCGGTGGGCCGCGAAGTAGGCGATCTGCGGCTTGAAGGCGATCGCGGTGTCGGCGGTGGCCTCGACGATGGCGGCGCAGAAGTCGTAGATGCGGGTGACGTCGTTCTTCAGGTGCGCGGGGAAACGGGCGGGGTCGGGGTCCAGGCCCACGCACAACAGGGAACGGTTCTGGCGCTCGGCGTTGCGCAGCTGGTCAAGGAAGGTCATGCCGCCGATTTTAGTTGGCCGCCTGCCGCGCCCTTCTGGCGGCCGCGCGACGGGCCCGGGCGTTCAAGCCGCCTAAGATCGCGGCCATGCATGCCCTGTCCCGCCAGCAGATCGTCCTGCTCATCCTCATCACCCTGGTCTGGGGCCTGAACTGGCCGATCATGAAATACGGGGTCACCGGCTATGCGCCGCTGACCTTCCGCACCATCTGCATGTGGATCGGCCTGCCGGTGCTGGGGCTCTTCCTGTGGTGGCGCGGCGTGCCGTTCCGCCTGCCGCGCGAGCACTGGCGCGAGCTGGCCTGGCTCACCGTGTTCAACATGCTGTTCTGGCACACGCTGGCGATCCTGGCCATCCAGACACTGTCGAGCGGGCGTGCCGCCATCCTCGGCTACACCATGCCGGTGTTCTCGGCGCTGGTGGGCGCCTGGTGGTTCGGCCAGCGGCTGGCCGGGCGCGCCTGGATCGGCGTGGCCACGGCGGGGCTGGCGGTGCTGTTGCTGCTGTGGCACGAATTCACGCACCTCACCGGCAAGCCCGTGGGCGTGGTGATGATGCTGGTGGCGGCGGCCACCTGGGCGCTGGGCACGCAGCTGATGCGCCACACCCGCATTCCGCAGCCCACGCTGACGATCTCGTTCTGGCTCACCGCCATCACCACGGTCTGGATGACCGCGCTGTCCATCACCTTCGAACGCGATGCCTGGGCCTGGCCAACGACCGGCATCTGGTGGGCCATCGCCTACAACGCCATCGGCATCTTTGCATTTGCGCAGGTGGCCTGGCTCTCACTCGCGCGCGACCTGCCACCCATAGCGTCCACGCTGTCGGTGATGTTCATTCCTGTGCTGGGCGTGTTCAGCGGCGCCTGGTGGCTGGGCGAGGTGCTGCACTGGCAGGACTGGGCTGCCGTGGCCCTGGTGATGGTGGCCATTGCAGCGGTGTTGTGGCCGTCCCGGCGTGGTGCCGAAACGCCGCAGGCCTGACGGAGGGACTCAGCCCTTTTCCACCGTCTCCATTGCCAGGCACAGATCTGCCCAGGCCTTGCCCTTGTCGCCGGGGGTGCGCAGCAGGTAGGCGGGGTGGTAGGTCACGATCACCGGCACGCCCTCGTAGCGGTGCACCCGGCCCCTCAGGCGGCCGATGGGTTCGGTGGTTTTCAGCAGCGACTGCACCGCAAAACGGCCCATGGCCACGATGACCCGGGGCTTCACCAGCTCCACCTGGCGCACCAGGTAGGGCTCGCACTTCGCCACTTCTTCCGGGAGCGGGTTGCGGTTCGCGGGTGGGCGGCACTTCAGCACGTTGGCGATGTAGGTGCCTTGCGCGCCTTCGCCCTCGCGGCTGCGGCCCACGGCGCGCAGCATGTTGTCGAGCAACTGGCCGGCCGCGCCCACGAAGGGCTCGCCCTGGCGGTCTTCGTTCTCGCCAGGGGCTTCGCCCACGATCATCCAGTCGGCCTGCATGTCGCCGACGCCGAACACCGTGTTCCTGCGGCTCTTGCACAGGCCGCAGGCCTGGCAACCCGCCACGGCCTCGCGCAGTTCGGGCCAGTCGAGACCACCTGCCGACGGGCGGGGCGATGCGGTCACCGGCGCTGTTGCTGCGGCCACGGGGGGCATCACGGGGGCCGCCGTGGGCGTGCGTGCGGGGGCGGTTGCCAGGGGCGGCGTGGCGGGCCTTTCTGGCACCTGCGCCGGGGCGGGTGCCGCAGGAGCCGCCTGCGCGGCCGGCCGGGGCGCCCACACGCGCACCCCCATCTCGGCCAGCATGGCGCGTTGCCGTGCATCAAGCTGTGGCACGAAGGAGGTGTCGAGCACGTCGTCGCTCATCGCGCGTCCCTTGTTGCCGCGGCGGCCACCAGGTTCAGGCTCATGACGACCGCGTCCTCGCGCTGCAGGTGGCCCGCCGGGTAGTAGCCCTTGCGCACGCCGACCTGCGAGAACCCGTAGCCGCGGTACAGGTGGCGCGCGGGTTCGTTGCTCTCGCGCACCTCCAGCCACAGCCACTGCGCCTGCTGGCCGCGCGACCACAGCACCAGCGCGTCGAGCATGAAGCGCGCCCAGCCCTGGCGCTGGTGTGCCGGGGCCACGGTGATGTTCAGCAGGTGCACTTCGTCGACGCCGGGCATGGCCACCAGGTAGCCCAACACCACATGGCCTCGCGCCATCACGGCCTTGTCCTGTTCGCCGGGCAGCGCTTCGCCCAGCAGCAGCACCGCCGGGTAACCGGCCTGCAGCGAATCCTGGAAGTGCTTGCGCGACCAGGGGTGGGCGTAGGCGGTGACCTCGACCGCGCGGACAGCGTCCAGATCGGCCTCGGACATGGGCTCGAAGTGGATGCGGCGTTCACCGGTGGCCGGCGTGAGCGCGCGCGCGGGCAGCGGCCACGCGGCGGGCGCCGTCGAGGCCGATGCGGAGGAGGCGGGTTCCTGGACCATGGCGTTCATGGCGTGGCGGGCACGGCGGCGCGCAGCCGTTCGCGCTCGTCGGTGGTCTGGGCGACCTTGTCGCGCACATAGAGCGGCAGCGCGTCCCGCGCGGGCACGGCCGCGCCAGCGGCCAGCAGGGAAGGCGCCAGGCGCAGCAGCGCGGCGGCCGTGGGCAGGGCGTGCAGGCGCTCGCCCGGCACGTCAGTCAGGGCCGGGGCATAGGTGTCGAACACGTTGCCGGCGAGCAGCACCGGTTGGCCGGAAGGTGTGTGCTCGTGCAGGTAGGCGCCAAGGTCTTGCGGCGCGCACAGGCGGGGGGGCGCCAGCGGCGCCAGCCCGGCGGGGGTGCAGGCGTAGGTGGCCACGTACATCTCGGCCATGCGGGCGTCCAGCAGCGCGGCGATGGTGGCGGGTTCAGGGCGGCCGGCCTTCTGCTGTTCGAAGCGGGCCTCTTCGGCCAGCGCCAGCAGGGTGTCCACCGGCAGCACCGGCAGGCCGTCCGGGTGGGTATGGCTGCGCGCCCCGTAGGCCAGGCCCTGCGCCACGGCGCAGGCGGTGCGCAGGCCGGTGAAGGAGCCGGGGCCGCGGCCGAACACCACCGCGTCAAGGCTGTCCAGCGTCCAGCCCGAGGCGTCAAGCAGCTGCTGCACCAGCGGCAGCAGGGTGGTGGATGCCATGGCGCCGCCCGGGCCGCTGTGCTGCCACAGCGCACCGCCGGGTGTGCCGTCGCCCAGCGCCACCGACAGGGTGTCGGTGCTGGTTTCGAGGGCAAGCAGTCGTGGGGCGGAAGGCATCCGGGGATTATCGGCCACCCGTCCCGGGCACGGCTGTGGCGCGGGCACGCCACCGGCCATCCTCCGCAATGGCCATTCGCCCTGCCATGACAGGCGCGGTCATCGAGGCGTTCCATAATGAAAACCCATGCGAGATACCGATTCCCCCCGCCCCTGGACCGCCCCGCGCTGGGCGCGCGGGCTCGCGCTGGGCCTGCTGGCCGGCTGGACGCTGCCGGCCTGTGCCCAGCTGGCGGGCCGGGCCGACCCCCTGCCACCCACGGTGATGGCGGCCATGAGCCGCGCCCAGGTGCCGGCGAGCGCGCTGTCCGCGCTGGTGATCTCGGTCGACCCCGACGCCCATGAGCGCCTGCGCTACCGCGCCGGCACCTCGGTGAACCCGGCGTCGGTCATGAAGCTGGTGACGACCTACGCCGCCATCGACATGCTGGGCAGCGACTTCACCTGGAACACCCGCTTCTACACCGACGGCACGGTCGAGAACGGCGTGCTGCGCGGCAACCTGTACGTGCGCGGTGGCGGCGACCCCAAGTTCGTGCTGGAGCGCATCCAGGAGGCCTACCTGGCCCTGCAGGCCAAGGGCGTGCGCGTGATCCTGGGCGACATGGTGCTGGACCACAGCGCGTTCGAGCTGCCCTATCGCGACCCCGGTGCGTTCGACGGCGAGGCGCTGCGCCCCTACAACGCCACGCCCGACGCGCTGCTGGTCAACTTCAAGTCCGTCATCCTCACCTTCCAGCCTGACGTGGCCAACGGCGTGGCCTACGTGGTCAGCGAGCCGCCCATGGCCGGCCTGGCGGTCGATGCCACCGTGCCGCTCTCGCGCACCGCCTGTGGCGACTGGCGCGGCGCCGTGCTGGCCCGCTTCGACGACCCCGACCGCATCCGCTTCGAAGGACGCTACCCGCAGGCCTGCGGCGAACTCAAGTGGCCCGTGGCCTACCAGCAGCCGGCCAGCTATGCCGCGCGCGCCATGGAAGGCCTGTGGCGCGCCAGCGGCGGCGCCATCACCGGCCGGGTGCGCGATGGCGAGATGCCGCGCGAGGTGCAACTGCTGCACGAGGCGCGTTCGCTGCCGCTGTCCGAGGTCATCGTGGACGTGAACCAGTGGAGCAACAACGTGATGGCGCAGCAGGTGTTCCTCACGCTGGGCCAGCTGGCGCCGCCGCAGGTCGCCACGCCCACGCTCGCCGTGGTCGCTCCCGGTTCGGCTGCTGACCGGCTGGTGCCTTCGCGGCCGGCGCGCTTCGAGCACTCGCGCGAGGTGGTGACCGACTGGTGGAAGCGCACCTTCGGGCCCCGCCTGCCCGGTCCGGTGCTGGACAACGGCTCCGGCCTGTCGCGCGACGAGCGCATCACGCCCGAGGGGCTGGCCGCCCTGCTGCGGCACGCCGCGCGCCACCCGCAGGGCGTGGAGTTCGTGCAGTCGCTGTCGATCGCGGGCGTCAATGGCACGGCCTCGCGGCTGGCGCGCGGGGGGCAGAGCGCCGCGCGCGGCAACGCTTGGGTCAAGACCGGCACCCTGCGCGATGTGACCGGCATCGCCGGTTATGTGAACGCCGCCAATGGGGCGCGCTACGTGGTGGTCGGTTTCGTGAACCACCCGAATGCACCGGCAGCACGGCCGGCGCTGGACGCGTTGCTGGAGTGGACTGCGTCCCTGCCCGACTGAACGCGCCTCAAGCCGAGGCGCGCTGCAGCCGGTCGCGCACGCCGTCCCAGGCCGGATCGGCCGGTGGTGTCTCCACCCAGATCAGGCGCACACCGGTCGCATCGAGTTCGCGCAACACCGCGAACAGTTCCTGTGCGGCGGCGGCAGCGTCTTCCGGCATGCGACGGCGGGGCACACCCCGCGCGGCCTCGACGGGGCTGCGGGTGTACAGCGCGATGTGCTTCGCATCGCCGCCCAGCACCTCGAACGCGGCACGCAATTGCTTCGCATCCATCAACCGCACCCTGGCCCGCGGCGCGTAATGCGATTCGAGCGTGCCCGAGGCGCGCGGGGCCGCCTCGTCGCGCTCCCGCACCGGCTGGCCGCACGCGGCTTCGAGCTGGGCCACAGTGACCATGCCAGGGCGCAGCAGCACCGGGTGGGCGCGCGTGCAGTCGACGATGGTGGATTCGATGCCCACAGGGCAGGCGCCGCCGTCGAGGATGAACAGTTCGTCATCCGCCAGGGCCGCGAATTCCTCGGCCACGTGCGCGGCGGTGGTGGGGCTGACGCGGCCGAAGCGGTTGGCGCTGGGCGCCGCCACGCCCGTGACGCCTTGCGCGGCGGCAGCGGTCAGCAGCGCCTGGGCCACCGGGTGCGCCGGGCAGCGCAGGCCGACGGAATCCTGGCCACCCGCGGCGACCGCGGCCACACCCTCACGGCGGGGCAGGATCAGCGTGAGCGGGCCGGGCCAGAAGGCTTTCATGAGCGCGGCGGCAAAGGCCGGCACCTCGCGCGCGTAGTGGTCCACACCGGCGCGCCAGCCGTGCGGGCCGTCGCCCGGGGCCAGGTGCACGATCAGCGGGTGGTCGGCCGGCCGGCCCTTGGCTTCGAAGATGCGGTGCACCGCCGTGGCGTTGTCGGCGTCGGCCGCGAGGCCGTACACGGTTTCGGTCGGCATGCCCACGAGCGAACCCGCCGCCAGCCGTTGTGCCGCGAGGCCGATGGCGGTGGTGTCGTTCGCGTGCAGCAGGCGCGGCGGCATGGCGCTCAGGCGTCGAGGCCGGGCAGGCCCAGCAGCGCCAGGGCCTGCGCGGTGGTGGAGCGCACCTGCGGCACGCTGGCGCCGGTGATGTTGAGGTGGCCCATCTTGCGCCCCGGGCGTGCGCCCAGCTTGCCGTAGAGGTGCAGGTGGGTGCCAGGCAGGGCCAGCACCGCGGCCCACGGCGGGGACACGGGTTGTTTGCTGGCCTGTGCGCGCACCGCGTTGGGCGCGAACCAGAGGTCGCCCAGCAGGTTGACCATGGTGGCCGGGCTGTGCTGTCGCGGCGTGGGCAGCGGCAGGCCGGCGAGCGCGCGCACCTGGGCCTCGAACTGCGACAGGTCGCACGCGTTCTGCGTGTAGTGGCCGCTGTTGTGCGGGCGCGGGGCCATCTCGTTGACCACGAGGTCCAGCGCGCCGCCGGCGTTCTCCACCACGAAGTACTCGACGCACAGCACGCCGACGTAGTGCAGGTGGTTCGCGATGGCGACGGTGCTGGCCTGCGCGCGTTGTGCCAGCGCCGGGTCGAGCGCACCGTCGAAGACTTCGGTCAGGGCCAGGATGCCGTCGCGGTGCGTGTTCTTCTGCACCGGGAAGCTCACCACCTGGCCGTCGGCGCCGCGCGCCACGATCACCGAACATTCGGCGCGCAGCTTGAGCATCTTCTCCAGCACGCAGGGCACCTTGTCCAGGTCGTCCCAGGCGGCGGCGAGTTCTTCGCGGGTGGACACCCGCACCTGGCCCTTGCCGTCGTAACCCATGCGCGCGGTCTTCAGGATGCCGGGCAGCAGATCGTCGGACACGGCCTTGAGCGAGGCGTCGGTCGTGATGACGGCATGCGGCGCGGGCGCGACGCCACTCAGCGGTGCGCATTGCTCGAAATGGGCCTTTTCCTTCACGCGGTCCTGCGCCACCGCCACGCACGCGGCGGACGGTGCGACCGGGCGCTGGGCCGCCAGCGTGGCCAGCGCGTGGGCCGGCACGTTCTCGAACTCGGTGGTGATGGCGTCGCAGCGCTGCTGGAGCTGGGCCAGGCCCTGCTCGTCGTCGTACGCGGTGCGGATGTGGTGGTGGCTGACCAGCCCCGCCGGGCTGGACGGATCGGGGTCGAGCACGACGGTGAAGTACCCCATGGCCTGCGCCGCCTGCACGAACATGCGGCCGAGCTGGCCGCCACCCAGCACGCCCAGGGTGGTTTGCTGACCGCTGTTGACGGAAGGACCGCCGGGAAGAAGTGTTTTCAAGGTCATGCGGGCAGGGTCATGGCGCGTGCGGCTGCGGTCTGCTGCGCGCGGAAGGTGTCGAGCTTGTGGCGCAACTCCGGGTCGTGGGTGGCGAGCAGGGCCACGGCGAACAGCGCCGCGTTGGCCGCGCCGGCCGCACCGATGGCAAAGGTGGCGACCGGCACGCCCTTGGGCATCTGCACGATGCTGTGCAGCGAGTCCACGCCGCTGAGGTGCTTGCTCGCCACGGGCACGCCGAGCACCGGCACCGTGGTCTTGGCCGCGAGCATGCCAGGCAGGTGCGCCGCGCCGCCGGCGCCCGCGATGATGGCCTTGAGCCCGCGTTCGGCCGCCGCCTCGGCGTAGGTGAACATGTCGTCGGGCATGCGGTGCGCCGAGACCACGCGCGCTTCGTGTGCGATGCCGAAGTCCTGCAGGATCTGCACGGCGTGCTGCATGGTGTCCCAGTCGCTGCTGGAGCCCATGAGCACACCCACTTGGATGGAGTTCATGAAGGTGCCTCTGGCCAAAGGGCCCCCGGCGAGGGGGCTGGACCGGTGGTGCGCACGCCGCGAGGCGGGGCGTCTCCGGTAAAGTGTCGATTTTACGTTTGCCGCCTGCCGCACCCCCCGCAGCCGGCCCTGCCCAGGCCCTTTCCCATGATCAACGTCACCGTCGCCAACTTTGAAGCCGAGGTCATCGAGGCTTCGATGAACACCCCCGTGCTGGTGGATTTCTGGGCCCCGTGGTGCGGCCCCTGCAAGGTGATCGGCCCGCTGCTGGAGAAGCTGGAGGCCGACTACGCCGGCCGCTTCAAGCTGGTCAAGATCGATTCCGACCAGGAGCAGCAACTCGCCGCCGCCTTCGGCATCCGCAGCATTCCCACCTGCGTGCTGCTCATGAACGGGCAGCCCGTGGACGGGTTCATGGGCGCGATGCCCGAAGGCCAGATCAAGGCCTTCCTCGACAAGCACCTGCCCGCCGGCGACGAAGAGGCCGAGGCCGAAGCGGTGGAGCCCGACGCACAGGACGCGCTGGCCCAGGGTGACCTCGACGGTGCGCTGGAGAAGATGCGCGAAGCGGTGCAGGCCGCGCCCGACAACGACGACGCCCGCTTCGACCTCGTGAAGCTGCTGCTGGAAATGGGGCAGGACGATGACGCCAAGGTGGCCTTCGCGCCCGTGATCGCCAAGGCCGCTGGCGTGCGCCGGCTCGACTCGCTGCAGCGCTGGATGGCCGCGCGCGATGCGCAGTCCGAGGTGGCCGACCCCGATGCCCGGGCCGCCGAACTGCAGGCCGCCATCACCGCCAACAAGCGCGACTTCGATTCGCGCTTCGCGCTCGCGCAATTGCTCATGGCCTACGGCCAGTGGACGGCCGCGATGGACGAGCTGCTGGAAATCCTGATGCGCGACAAGGCCTGGAAGGAAGACCTCGCGCGCAAGACCTTCATCGCGATCCTCGACGTGATCGACCCGCCCAAGCCCAAGGTGGCCGAAGGCCAGGTGCCGCCGGAAGACCCGACGGTGGCGACCTACCGCCGCCGGCTGTCCAGCGTGGTGTTGAGCTGACTCGGACTCCCCCCTGCGCCGCTGAGCGGCTTCCCCCCTCTCTGGCGCGCCTGCGGCGCTGGGAGGGGAGACGACAGCTGGGGCCGGCCGAGCCGTCCCTCGCTGTCTCCGGATGAAGACACGCGGTTAGCCGATCAATCGCGTCAAGGCTTCCTGGTATTTGGCGGCGGTCTTCTCGATCACCTCGCGCGGCAGGCGCGGCGCGGGCGGGGTCTTGTCCCAGGGCTTGCCGCCGACCTGGGCGGTTTCCAGCCAGTCGCGCAGGAACTGCTTGTCATAGCTCGGCGGGTTCTCGCCCACCTTGTAGCTCTCGGCCGGCCAGTAGCGTGAGCTGTCGGGCGTGAGCACTTCGTCCATGAGCACCAGTTGGTTGGCCTTGTCCAGGCCGAACTCGAACTTGGTGTCCGCGATGATGATGCCCTTCTTGAGCGCGATCGCCGCGGCGGCCTTGTAGAGCGCGATCGACACGTCGCGGATCTGCGCGGCCAGTTCGGGGCCGATCATCTCGACCGTGCGCTCGAAGGTGATGTTCTCGTCGTGCTCGCCCATGGCCGCCTTGGCCGCCGGGGTGTAGATCGGTTCGGGCAGTTTCGAGGCGTTCTGCAGGCCTTCGGGCAGCGGCACGCCGCAGACGGAGCGGCTCTCCTGGTATTCCTTCCAGCCGCTGCCGGCCAGGTAGCCGCGCACCACGGCTTCCACCGGGATGGGCTTGAGGCGCTGCACCAGCATCGAACGGCCCTTCACCTGCGCAACCTCCTGTGCCGAGACCACGCTCTCGGGCGCGTCGCCGGTGAGGTGGATCGGGCAGATGTTCAGGCCCCTGGGGCCCAGCTGGTCGAACCAGAAGAGCGACAGCTTCGTCAGCAGCTCGCCCTTGCCCGGAATCGGCTCGCCCATGATCACGTCGAACGCGCTGATGCGGTCGCTCGCCACCATCAGGATGCGGTCGTCGCCCACGGCGTAGTTGTCGCGCACCTTGCCGCGCGCCAGCAGGGGCAGGGAGGTCAGGGCCGAGGTGTGCAAGGCAGAGGTCATGTTCGGATCGGAAAAAAGCAGGACAAGAAAAAAGCCCGTTGAACAGCCAACGGGCTTTGAACCATTCCGGCGGATTATCGCAAGTTGCCGGCGACCCGGGGCTGATAGCCGACTCCCGGCGTGCGGCAACTACTTGGCTGCCAGCCCCAGCCGCTCGATCAGTGCCTTGTCCTTGGCGAAGGTGTCGGCCGCCCATTTGCGGTAGTCCTCGCCGTTGCGGTACCACATGGCCTGGTTGAGCTGGCCCAGCACCTCGATGTGCTTCGGGTCTTCCATCGCCTTCTTGAACGCGTCGTGCAGCACCCTGGTGACGGCCGGGTCCATGCCTTTGGGGCCGGCCAGTCCGTAGGGCGAGGTCGAGACCACGCCGTAGCCCAGTTCCTGCGCGGTGGGCACCTCGGGCCAGCGCTGGGTGCGCTGTTCGCCGAACGTCACCAGCAGGCGCATCTGGCCACCGTCCACGTACTTGTCCCAGCCGCTGGCGTCGCTCTGCGCCATCACGTGGCCACCGAGCAGCGCGGCCTGCAGGTCGGCGTTGCCCTTGAAGGGCACGTGCGTGAGCTGCACCTTGGCGTTGCCGGCGAGCTCCTCCATCAGCAGGTGCGGGCTGCTGCCGGTGCCGGTGGAGCCGTAGTTGATCGCGCCGGGCTGCTTGCGCGCGGCCTCGATGTAGTCCTTGAAGGTCTTGTAGGGCGAGTCGGCCTTGACGGTGAGGCCGAAGGTGTAGCCCGAGACGCCGATGATGTAGGTGAAGTCGGTCAGCGGGTCCCAGTTGGTCTTCTGCATGTGCGGCATGCGCAGCAGGCCGAGCGGGAATTGCGCGATGGTGTAGCCATCGGGCTTGGCGGTCTGCGCCATGGTGCTCGGGCCCAGCGTGCCGCCGGCACCCGGGCGGTTCTCGACCACGATGGGCTGGCCCAGGTGCTTGCTGGCGATCTCGGCGAGCGCGCGCAGGTGCCGGTCGGTGGAGCCGCCGGCGGGCCAGGGAATGATCATCGTCACCGGCCGGTTCGGGTACGCCGAGGGCGCCTGGGCGAAGGCGAGCGGGGTGGCGCCGGCGCTGGCGGCCGCGGCGGCCAGCAGCAGGGCACGGCGGCGCCGGGACGGGGGATTCGTGTTCTTCATGCGTTGTCTCCTTCTTGGGTTGTGCCGGATGGGCGGGTGACTCAGGGGGGATGTGCCGTGGCGGCGTCGCGCGCGGCCTGCTGCTCCTGCAGCTCGCGCCACATCACCTTGCCGCTGCCCGAGCGGGGCAGCGTCTCCACGAATTCGACGATGCGCGGGCTCTTGTAGGCGGCCATGTGCTCATGGGCCCAGGCGATCACGTCGGCTTCGCTCACGCGGCCGCGCTGGTCGGGCCGCAGCACCACCAGCGCCTTGACGGTCTCACCGCGCCGCGCGTCTCGCACGCCGATGACGCAGGCTTCCTGGATCGCCGGGTGGTGGTACATGAGCGCCTCCACCTCGGCGGGCCAGACCTTGAAGCCGCTCGCGTTGATCATGCGTTTGAGGCGGTCGGTCATGAAGAAGTAGCCGTCCTCGTCCACATGGCCCAGGTCGCCGGTGCGCAGGAAGCGCTTGCCGTCGATGTCGACGAAGGACTCGCGCGTGGCCTGCGGGTTGCGCCAGTAGCCCTGCATCAGCTGCGGGCCGTGCATCACGATCTCGCCCGTTTCGCCGGGCGGGAGTTCGCCCAGCGTGTCGGGGTCGACCACGCGCGCATCCACATCGAACACCGGCAGGCCGAGGCATTGGCGTTTGGGCCGGTGCATGGGGTTGATGTGGGTCGCGGCCATGGTCTCGGACATGCCGTAGCCCTCGATGTAGGCCTGCCCGGTGAGGGCCTCCAGTCGCGCGGCCACCGCATCGGGCATGGCGGCGCCACCGCCGCGCACGCAGGCCAGGCTGGAGAGGTCGAAACGGTCCAGCTCGGGGTGCGCGAGGAAGTCGATCACCATGGTGGAGATGGCCTGCCACATCGTCACGCGGTAGCGCTGCATGCAGATCGCGGCGACCTCGCGGTCCCAGCGCGACAGCACCACGATGGTGGCGCCCACGTACAGCGGCCCGTTGAGGCTGCCCGACAGGCCCGTGACATGAAAGAAGGGCAGCACCGAGAGGCACACCGCGTCCTGCGTGGTGCCGAACCAGCGCGCACCGCCCACCAGCGTGCTCATCACGCTGCGGTGGGTGTGCATGCAGCCCTTGGGCAGGCCGGTGGTGCCCGAGGTGTAGGGCATGGCGCAGAGGTCGTCGGGGCCGGTGGTCAGCGGTGCGGGCGTGCGGGCGGCGGCCACCGCATCGGCCCAGGCGACAAGACCCTCGCCCTTCAGCGGCATGCGCGGCGCGGTGACGAACTCCGGCACGCGCAGGTCGGTGGGCACGCGCAGGTGGTCGCTGTAGGTGGCCACGACCACATGCCGCAAGCCCTCGCCGTGGGGGTCCATGAGGGGGCGCACCTGCGGCAGCAGGTCCTGCGCCACGAAGGCGGTCTGCGCGCCGCTGTCGGTAAGGCAGTGGCGCAGTTCCTCCACGCGGTTCATCGGGTTCACCGGCACCACCACCGCGCCGGCGCGCAGGATGCCGTAGAAGGCCAGCGCCCACTGCGGGCTGTTCTGCATGCACAGCAACACGCGGTCGCCCGGCTTCACCCCGCACACCTGCTGCAGGTGGCCGGCAATGTGCCCGGCCTCGCGCAGGAAGGCCGCGTAGGTGAGCGGCGTGTCGTAGAAGACGGTGAAAGGCTTGTCGGGGAAGCGCGCAGCCGACACCTCGAGGTTGTAGAAGACGTGCGTCTGCGGCAACGTGAGGTGCTGGGGCAGACCGGGCGGCCAGTGGGCCGTGTTCAAGGGCATATCGTTCATTCCGCTGAGCGGAAAACAATTGGGCTGACGGTCAATATACGGTTCGACTTCTTTCCATGTAAATGCCGATCAGGGAAAGCGATCATGGGCTGGCCGACGAGCGTGCGCGAGAATTCCGAAGTGCGGAATATGAAGGCGAGATATTCCGGTCTGCAGAAAAAGGAGCCAGCATGGGTCGGCAGCGCCACACCACCACCAGCCCGTTCGAAGAGGCGGACCCCGCCGAAGACCGCCGGTTCGTCACCGCGCTCGCGCGCGGCCTCACGCTGCTGCGGTGTTTCAGCCCCTCGGACCGCTGGCTGGCCCACCAGGAGCTGGCCCGCCGCGCCGGCCTGCCGCAGGCCACCGTCTCGCGCCTGACCTACACCCTCACCAGCCTGGGCTACCTGCGCCACCGCCCCGCCACGGGCGAGTACGCGCTGAGCCCGGCGGTGCTGTCGCTGGGCTTCAGCGTGCTGTCGAACTTCCAGGTCGGGCGCATCGCCCGGCCGTTCATGGAAACGCTCGCCGAACACACGCAGGCCGCGATTTCACTGGGCGTGCGGCACGACACCTCGGTGGTGTACGTGGCGCATTGCCGCAGCACGGCGCGCCTCATCCTCGGGCTGGACGTGGGCACCCGCCTGCCTTTCGCGGAAACCGCCATGGGTCGCGCCATCTGGTGCGCCGCCACGCCCGGCATGCAGGACCTGATGGCGCGCCGGCTGCGGGCGCAGGACGCCAGCCTCTGGCCCGAGCGCGAGGCCGGGTTGCGGCGCGCCGAGGCCGAGTGCGCGCGGCGCGGTTACGCCGTGTCGGAATCGGAATGGGAGAGCGAGATCGCCGCCATCGGCGTGGGCATCGACCTGGGCGACGGCCGCGAACCCCTGGCCCTCACCGTCGGCGGGCCGTCGTCGCGGCTGCAGGGCGCGTTGCTGCACGACGACTTCGGGCCGGCGCTGGTGCGCACCGGGCGCGAGATCGTGGCGGCGATCCAGGCTGCGGCATGGGAAGACTGAGCGCCATGCAAAACGCCACCGCGAGGGTGGCGTTCTTGCTGAATCGAAAGACCGATCAGTTCACGACCTGGGCCAGCTCGCCCTTGGCGTACTTGGCGGCGACGACCTGCAGGCTGTCGCCCTTGATCTTGCTGCCCTGGCCTTCGCAACCGAACTCGATGTAACGCGTCTTGGCAACCAGCTTGGCGGCTTCACGTGCCGGCTTGAGCCATTCGCGGGCGTCGAACTTGTCCGGGTTCTCGGCCAGGAACTTGCGCACCGCGCCGGTCATGGCCAGGCGGATGTCGGTGTCGATGTTGATCTTGCGCACGCCGTGCTTGATGGCTTCCTGGATTTCCTTGACCGGCACGCCGTAGGTTTCCTTCATCTTGCCGCCGTACTGGTTGATGATGGCCAGCAACTCCGGTGGCACGCTGGAGGAGCCGTGCATCACCAGGTGGGTGTTGGGGATGCGCTTGTGGATTTCCTTCACGCGGCTGATGGCCAGGATGTCGCCGGTGGGCGGGCGGCTGAACTTGTAGGCGCCGTGGCTGGTGCCGATGGCGATGGCCAGCGCGTCGAGCTGCGTGGCCTTGACGAACTGGGCCGCCTCTTCGGGGTCGGTCAGCATCTGGCTGTGGTCGAGCTTGCCTTCGGCGCCGATGCCGTCTTCCTCGCCGGCTTCACCGGTTTCCAGGTTGCCCAGGCAGCCGAGTTCACCTTCCACGGTGACGCCGACCTTGTGGGCCATCTCGACCACCTTGCGCGTCACTTCGGTGTTGTAGTCGAAGGAGGCCGGGGTCTTGCCGTCTTCCATCAGCGAGCCGTCCATCATCACCGAGCCGAAGCCCAGGTTGATCGCGCCTTCGCAGACCTTGGGGGAGGTGCCGTGGTCCTGGTGCATCACCAGCGGAATGTGCGGGTAGGCTTCCATCGCGGCCTGGATCAGGTGCTTGATGAAGGGCTCGCCGGCGTATTTCCGGGCGCCGGCGCTGGCCTGCAGGATCACCGGTGCGCCGACTTCGTCGGCCGCGGCCATCACGGCCTGCACCTGTTCAAGGTTGTTGACGTTGAAGGCCGGAATGCCGTAGCCGTTGGCCGCGGCGTGGTCGAGCAGTTCGCGCATGGAAACGAGCGCCATGAGAATCCCCTTAATCAGTTGGTAACCGTGGTGTAACCCGGCATTTTAACTTTTGGCCTCCAGGGCGGAAGTGACGGGGGCGTGTCATTTCACACGCCCTTAATGTGCGCGGGCCAGACTGGGTCGAACTTCAAGCGACACCATGACCCGACTCGACACCCTTCTTTTCCTCTGGATCAACGCCACGGCGGACACGCCCGGGTGGCTGCTTGCGCTGGCGCGCTGGGTCTCCACCGACCTGCCCGCTCTCGCCATCGTGGGGCTGGCCCCTCTCGTCCTGTTCGGGCCTGCCGCGCGCCGGCAGGTGCTGGGCGTGTGCCTGGCCATGGTGCTGGCCTGGCTGGCGGTGCGTGGCGTGCGGGAGACGGTGCACGTGGCCCGGCCGTTCGAACTCGGCCTGGGCGCGCAGTGGCTGGCGCATGCGGCCACCGCGGGCTTTCCCAGCTTCCACGCCGCGGTGGCCGGGGCCTGGGCCTCTGCGCTCGCGCTGTTTGCGCCGCGCGACGCCCGCTGGTGGTGGCTCTGTGCGGGCGCCGTGGCGCTGGCGATCGCCTGGAGCCGGGTCTTCCTGGGCCTGCATTTCGCGTCGGACATTGCCGTGGGGCTGGTGCTCGGTGCCGCCTGCGGGCTGACGTCCCGCCGCTTCTTCGGCTGGCTGAACCGCCGCCGCACGGCAGCGACGGTTGCGCCACTGGCCGGCTCCGACCGGGCCTGAGCGCCCCGTCCTTGCGCGCAGATACCAATCGTCACAAAACCGGGGGAACTGTATCGGCTGCAAAGGGAGTCCTTCTTGGGTTATGCCAGCGTGAAAACAAGAAAGGACCCTTCATGCACTGCCGTTCCCTGATCGCGACTCTGACCTCCATCACGGCCCTGGTCGCGCCATCACTGTCCTCGGCCCAGGTCACGCTCAAGCCCGACGGCCAGTGGCGTTACCTGCTCACCGCTGGCGCCAACATCTCATCGGGCAACAACAACGCCGGTTCGCTGAACCTGGCCGCCGAGGGTGCGCGCGAGACCGACGACGACAAGTGGACCTGGGCCGCCAGGGCCGACCGCGCCCGCAGTTCGGGCGTGGACACCATCGAGCGCTACGGCCTGCGCAGCCAGTACAACCGCGATTTCTCGATCGACTGGTTCGGTTTCGGATCGGGTGAATTGCTGCGCGACAGGCTGGCCAACATCGCGGGCCGTTACTCGGTGGCGAGCGGTGTCGGCCGCCACGTGTGGCAGGACGACCGGGGCTTCTTCGATGTGTCGGTCGGTCTGGGCTACACCTATGACCGTTACGTCAGGTCCACCGACATCGCCGGCGCCATGCGCGACCGCTATGGCCGCCTGGAACTGGTGCTGGCCGAGGAGTCCAGCCACAAGCTGACCGAGACCACCAGCCTGCGGCAGAAGTTCTCGATCTACCCGGACCTGCGCGACTCGGGCAAGTACCGCGCCGTGCTGGACACCGGCCTGACGGTGGCGATGACGCAGACGATCAACCTGTCCGCCGGCCTGAGCTACCGCTACGACAGCGACCCCGGTACGAACCTCAAGAAGGCCGACACGATGTTCGTGACCGGCGTGTCGCTGCGCTTCGATTGACGGACCCCCCACGCGCCGCCGCTGCGCGGGTCGCTGCCCCCCCTAGGGGGCTGAGCCGGCCTTGAGCCGGCCCGGTGGCCGTCCCGTTCGCCCCTGCGGTGCGTCACCGCCAGGGGCGCGCTCTTCTCACAAGGCTTTACAGATCTTGAGGGTGTTGGTGCCACCCGGCTGGCCCATGGGCTCGCCCACGGTGATGGCGTACACATCGCCTGTCTGCACGATGCCGCGCTTCTTCAGGTGCGCCTCGGCGTCGAGCAGGGCGGAGTCGCGGTCGGTGCTGTTGTCCATCAGCAGCGGGCGCACGTTGCGGTAGAGCGTCATGCGGCGCTGGGTGGAGAGGTTGGGCGTCATGGCGTAGATCGGCATGCGCACGTTGTGCCGGCTCATCCACAGCGCGGTGGAGCCCGAGTCGGTCAGTGCCACGATGGCCTTGGCGCCCAGGTGGTGCGCGGTGAACAGCGCGCCCATGGCGATGGACTGGTCGATGCGCTTGAAGGTCTTGCCCTGGAAATCGGCCGACAGCTCGCGGTATTCGGCCTTCTCGGCCTCCGAACAGATGTTGGCCATCTCCATCACGGTTTCCAGCGGGTAGCGGCCGGCGGCGGTCTCGGCGCTCAGCATCACCGCGTCGGTGCCATCCAGCACCGCGTTGGCCACGTCGCTCACCTCGGCGCGCGTGGGCACCGGGTTCACGATCATGCTTTCCATCATCTGTGTGGCGGTGATCACCACCTTGTCCATCTCGCGGGCCATCTTGATCATGTGCTTCTGCAGGCCCGGCACCGCCGCGTTGCCCACTTCCACCGCGAGGTCGCCGCGCGCGACCATGATGCCGTCGGACACCTTGAGGATGGCCGCGAGTTCGGGGATCGCCTCGGCGCGCTCGATCTTCGCGATCAGCGCGGGCTTGTGGTTCATGGCCGCGCCGGCCACGTTGCACAGCTGCCGGGCCAGTTCCATGTCGGTCGCGTTCTTCGGAAAGCTCACCGCCACGTAGTCGGCCTTCAGGCCCATGGCGGTCTTGATGTCGTCCATGTCCTTGGCGGTCAATGCGGGCGCGGTCAGGCCGCCGCCCTGCTTGTTGATGCCCTTGTTGTTCGACAGTTCGCCACCCAGCTTCACGGTGGTGTGCACCTCGGGGCCGGCCACCTTGTTGACGGTGAGCACGATCAGGCCGTCGTTGAGCAGGAGGGTGTCGCCGGGTTTGACGTCGCGCGGCAGTTCCTTGTAGTCCAGCCCGACGCCTTCAACGTCGCCCGGTTCGGTGCGCGAGGCGTCCAGCACGAAGGGCTGGCCTGGTTCGAGCATGACCTTGCCCTGCGCGAACTTGCCGACGCGGATCTTGGGACCCTGCAGGTCGGCCATGATGCCGACCTCGCGGCCCGCGCGCTGGGCGGCTGCGCGCACCAGCGTGGCCCGGTCGATGTGGTCCTGCGCGGTGCCGTGCGAGAAATTGAGCCGGACCACGTTGACCCCTGCGCGGATCATCCGCTCGAGCAGGTCGGGGTCGCTGGATGCGGGGCCGAGGGTGGCAACGATCTTGGTGGCGCGCATGATCTTCATTTGGGAGCTGTCTCCGATAAGGCCGGAAGGCCGGTTTGTAATTTGGTTTCAATTATCCGTGAAACCAGTTACAGCCGGGTTACAGGCGCCAGGGTGGTGCGCCGTGTAGGACTGCTCTGACAGGGCGAACCGCCGTCGTCCGGCTGTGACGGCGCGGGGCCGTCCCTACAGTGGACACATGCGGGAAGGAACGCTCCGGAACGCCCCCGCCAACCGGAGAATCCCATGCACCTGCCAGCCCTTTCTGTCGTGGGTTACCTCGCCACCCTGGTGGTTGCCGTGGCCGCCGCTGCGGTTCACCCCTGGCTGGATGTCGAGTCGCAGTTCGTGCGGGCCGTGTCCGGCCTGACGACCGCCGTGGCGACACTCACCTCCACCCTGACCCCCTGACCGGCGATCAGCCGGCTTCCGCCGTGCTCGCTGGTTGAACCGGTAGCACGGCTTCGATGCGTGTGCCCTGGTGGGGCACGCTGTGGATCTCGAGCTGGCCGCTGTGCGATTCCACCCGCACGCGCATGCCGAGCAGGCCATGGTGACCGGCGGGCACGTTGTCGATGTCGAAGCCCTGTCCATCGTCGCGCACCGACACATACACCTTCGCGTCCTGTTCTTCCAGCACCACCCACACGTGGCGCGCCCTGGCGTACTTCTGCACGTTGGTGAGCGATTCCTGCACCAGGCGGAACACGGTGAGTTGGGCGTCCTTGTGCAGCTCCACCGGAGAGAACACCGTGTCCACCGGAATGCCGAGGCGGTTGGCCGCCTCCTGGCAGAGCATTTCGAGCGCGGGAATCAGGCCCAGCTGGTCGAGGGACGAGGGGCGCAGGTGTTCGATGATGCGGCGCTTCACGGCAATGCCCTCGTTCAGGCGCTGCTCGATGCTGGTCAGCCGCTCCAGCGCAAGGCCCGGCAGTTCGGGCACGCGGCGCAGGCGCGCAATGTCGAGCTTCATGGCGGTGAGCAGTCCGCCCATCTCGTCGTGCAGCTCGCGCGCCACGCGACCACGTTCGTCCTCACGCGCATGCACGTGGTGGCCGGCGAGGTTGCGCAGGGCCGTCGTTCGCAGGGCCACCTGCGTGGCCAGGCGCTGGTGTTCCTCGGCCTGCCGGCGGTCGTTCTCGCGCAGCTGGCGCATGAACAGGATCAGCGCGATCCAGGCCACCAGCACCAGCAGATGAATGGCCAGCCGGTTGATCATCATGGCGTCGTGCAGTGACACGCGCGCCTTCTTCTGGATGCCCGCGGCCCGCTCCAGCACGAACTCGAATTCCTGGCGCAGTTCCGCGTAACGCAGGCGGCCCTGGTCGCTCACGGCGAGCGTCTGCGCGTCGGTGCGCCGCCCCTGTTCGATCATGCCGACCCACTGGTTGAGCGTTTCCGTGCGTTCCTCGATGCGCCTGCGGACATCGGCCACGGATACGGTGCGCCCCGGGTCCAGCTGCTCCAGCTGCCTGAAGGCGTCCTGCTGAACGCCCTCCATCTCGTTGATGGCTTCGCGGTAGTTCGTCAGGTCGGCCTGCTGGGCGCTGAGCATGAAAGCGCGCACCGCCACCTCGGCATCGGTGAGGGCCTGCAGCGTGCGGGCCGCCTGCTGGCGCGCGTCGCTCAGCGTGATGCCCTGCATGAGCGTGGAGCGCGAGTGCTGGTAGCTGGCTTCGTTGACCACCAGCATGATGAGCGCCAGCGCCAGGATGATCGGCATGCCGAAGCGGTTGCGCGCCACGCGCTCGATCGAATGGTTGAATTTCATGTGGGGTTCGCCTCCTGCGAAGAGGGGGAAGCCTGCAGCCGCCGCATGGGCAGCCGCACCTGGACGCGGGTGCCCGAACCGGGCAGGGAATGGACGGAGAACTGCCCGCCCAGGGACTCGATGCGGTGGCGCAGGTTCTTCAGCCCCTTGGCCGAGGTGGTGCCGCGCACACCCGCATAACCGGCGCCGTTGTCCAGGATCTCCAGCAGCGCATCGGCGCCGTCGGGCGCCAGGCGCAGCGACACCTGCATCGCGCCCGCGTGCCGTTCCACATTGGAGAGGGCACCCTGTACAACGGCGAAAAATGCCTGTTCGCCCGACGTCTCGAGCGCCACGGGCAGCATGACGCGTTCGACGGCCACGCCCGTTCGCTGCTCGAACTCGCTGATCTGCTGTTCGATCGCGCTGTGCAGACCCAGGTTGTGGAGCGTCAGCGGCATGAGCTCTTCCATCATGCGGCGCTTCATCACGATGCCGTCGTCCAGCGCGGCACTCAGATGTTCGAGCCGGTTGGCCACGTCCGGGTCGGTGGTGTCGATCGCATGGCGCAGACGGGTCACGTCCAGCTTGGCGGTGGTGAGCAGCGCGCCCAGGTCGTCGTGCAATGCGCGGGCCAGCCCGCTGCGTTCGCCGTCGCGCATTTCCTGCAGCCCCAGGTTGAGCAGGGCGAGCTCTTCCGTGCGCTGCCGCACCTGCTGTTCCAGCGAATCGCGCTCGGCCTGCAGGTGGAGCGCGTGCTGGACCTGGTTGTTCTGCAAGGCCAGCTTCTTGCGCAGGAAGAACACGTAGGCCAGCAGGCTGAGCAGGATCAGGCCATGCACCCCGATGCGGCCCATGTCCAGCGTGCGGTAGATCGCCGCGCGCTCGCCGGCCACCCGGCGTTCCTCGGTGACCAGCAGCACGTCGGCCACGCGCCGCACGCCCTCCATCTTCTCGCGCCCGATGTCGGTCAGCATGAGGCCGTGCCAGGCGGCGTGGGAGCCGGCGTCATAGAGCGTGATGGTTTCGGTGACTTCCGAGATCTTTTCCTTCACCCGGTCCTGCAGGCTGTCCACCATGCGCAGCAGTTCAGGGTCGTTCCGGTAGTGCTCGCGCAGCCGGCTGATGGCGTGCGCGATGTCGGACTCGGCGGCCTGGTAGGGCGACAGGTACTGGGCGCGGCCAGTGAGCAGATACCCCCGCTGCGAGGTCTCCATGTCGAGCAGGCGGCGCATCACCGTCTGGATGGCGGTGCGGGCGTTGTCGCGTGCGCCCAGACCGGCGAGGGACGTCAGGGCCCGCTGGTACGTCCACTCCGATCCAACGGAAACCCCCAATGCCAGCACGATCGCCAGCACGATGGCCAGCGTGGTCTGCCACGGCGCGCGGCGCCCGGGGGGGATGGGAGGGGGCATCGGAGGCCGCGCTGTTCCTATTGAAGACCGCCAGGCGCGGTGGCCGAGCCGTCCGAAATGCGTTCGCAGTAGGCGATCAGATCTTCCAGCTCGCACGACTTGTCGAACACCCGGTCGGCCCCGAGCAGGGCACAACGCTTGCGGATGTCGGGCGTGGCGTAGTTGGTGAGCACCACCCTGCGCGCGGCAATGCGGGCGTCCTGAGCGGCCTTCAGCACACCCAGGCCCGAACCTGTCAGCAGGAAGATGTCGACGATCATGAGGTCGAAGCGTTCGCCGTGGTTCAGCCACTGCACGGCGGTTTCCTCGTCCTTGGCGTGGCCCACCACTTCCACATTCGCCAGTTCTTCAAGCGTGGAAACAAGGTTCTCGTAGATGACCTTGTTGTCTTCGACGATGAAGGTTTTGAGCGGTGACATGTGGGGCAGACGGAACGGGAGCGAAGCAGGAATTTTCTCGGCGCAGGGGCGGCGACGGGGGTCGGACCATCAAGCACAAACGCGGCCATGATGCCGCGTTTGTGCGAGCCTGCGCTTCAGAACATGCTGATTTTTATGTAGGCGTTGTCCTACATGCCTCAGCATGCAGCATCTCGTGGTCAGCGGACCACGATGTCGTTCTTCACGGATTTCACCCCGTTCACGTCACGCGCCAGGCGTTCGGCACCGCTCTTCTCGGCAGCCGACTTGGCGAAGCCCGAGAGCTGCACCGTGCCGTTGAGCGTTTCCACGTGGATGGCGGTCGCGGCCACGACGGGGTCCTTGGCGTAGGCGGCCTTCACACGGGTGGTGATGGTCGCGTCGTCGACGTAGGCGCCGACGGTCTGTTGGTCACGCGCGACGGCGCAGCCGGTGATCTGAACCAGGGCCGTGGCAGAAGCGACGGCCAGAAGGACATGCGACAGTTTCATGGAAAGCTCCTCGGGGGTTGTTCGAATTGGGTGCAACCGGACTGATCAACGAGTTGGACAGCCCGGTTGCGGATGGTGGTCACTTGAAACAATGAAAGGCGTCAGGGCTTAGCCCTTGGCCTCGACGGTCAGGCGGTTGTCCACCTTCACCACACCTTCCACGGCGGCGGCCAGGACGGTCGCGCGGTCGCGGGCGGCAGGGTCGGGGGCAGTGCCCTTCAACTCAACGTGGCCGTTGTTGGTGTCCACATTGATCTTGAGCGCGCTCAGCTGGGAGTCGCCTGCCAGTGCGGCATTGACCTTGGCGGTGATCGCCACGTCGGCGGCGCCGGTTGCAATCTTGTCGGCGGCTTCATTGCCGGCGACCTTCATGTCCTGGGCGGCGTTGCTGGCGTCAGAACGAATCTCGGCGCCGGCGGCTTGCGTCTGCTCCACCGTGTTGTCCATGCGCTGGCCCACGGTTTCTTCCTTCTGGCCACAGGCCACGATCAGGCTGGTGGCCATGGCGGCTGCGGCGAGCGCGGCGAGTCGGGTATTGCGTTTCATGATGTTGTCCTTTCAGAGAGCCGGCGGAGCCGGCATTTCATGTATGGGTTGTGTGGCGCCGCTCAGTGCGGCTTCCTAGTGCTGGGCTTTTCGAACCAGTCGTCGGTGACGCGGCGTTCCCAGTCGGCCACCTGGCGCTCGGCTTCGTCCTTGGCCACGCCATAGCGCTCCTGGATCTTGCCGGCGAGTTGATCGCGGCGGCCTGCCACGACGTCGAAGTCGTCGTCGGTGAGCTTGCCCCACTGTTCGACCATCTTTCCCTTGACTTGCTTCCAGTTGCCTTCGATGCGATCCCAGTTCATGGTGACTCCTTGTGCTTGGTTGCAGGATGCCGGTGGTTCACCGACTGCGGCTTGAAGACGCATTGCGTTTGTGCCGTGGTGTCACTGTAGGAAAAGCGCGGCCCGGCGGATGTCGGGCGGTTTGCCGCCCGTGTGTAGGACATTGCCGATGCGCGGGAGCAGGTTGTAGGATGCGTCCGACTGCCCCCGGGGGTATGTCCTGTTAAATTGCTTCCCGCATCAACAAGAGCCCCAAGAACACCATGATCAAAGTCGGTATCGTCGACGACCACGCCATCGTGCGATCCGGCCTGCGCCAGTTCCTCTCCGAGCACGTGGACATCAAAGTGACCGGCGAGGCCAACAACGGTCGCGAGGCGCTTGAGCTCGTGCGTGGCGGCGAAGTGGACGTGTTGCTGATGGACATCTCCATGCCCGACCACAGCGGCGTGGACGCGCTGCAGGCGATCAAGGCACGCTTCCCCGATCTGCCCGTGCTCATCCTCAGTGGATTTCCCGAGGCGCAGTACGCCACCACGCTGCTGCGGTATGGCGCGAGTGGTTACCTGAACAAGGATTGCGCGCCCGACGACATCGTCAACGCCATCCGCACCGTCGCGCGCGGCCGGCGCTACATCAGCCCGGCGGTGGCCGAGCTGCTGGCCGACAACGCCGCGGGCGAGAACGACCGGCCGCCGCACGAGCTGCTGTCGGAGCGCGAGCTGCAGGTGTTCCTGCGCCTGGCCAAGGGCGAGACCATCGGCAACATGGCCGAGTCCATGTTCCTGAGCATCAAGACCGTGAGCACCTACCGCACTCGCGTGCTCGAGAAGCTCAAACTCACGAGCAACAGCGACCTCACCTACTACGCATTGAAGAACGGCCTCATCCAGTAAGCAGGGGTGTCGGCAACGTCCTACGCAAGGACGGCGTTCGGGCTTGCAGCCATTTCGAGGCGGTGTCCCTACAGTGGAGCCATCACAACGGCAGGCGTTGTGAACCCACCAAAGGCCGGACCACCGGCCTCCAACAGGAGCCCGACATGCTGCATTACGCCGTGGTTTTCTTCGTCATCGCTCTCATCGCCGCTGTGTTGGGATTTGGCGGTATCGCCGCCAGCGCCGCGGGCATCGCCAAGCTGCTCTTCGTGGTGTTCCTGGTGATGGCGCTGGCATCCATCGTCATCGGCCTGGTCCGCCGACGCTGACGACGTCGCTCTTTGCGCACAGCGCCGAGGCCCTGACCGGAACTTCCGGTCAGGGCCTCGGCGTTTTTGCGCAGGCGTGTTCTGGCACCTGTGATGCTTACCGCCGCAGTAACGGTCACCGCCTCAGCGCCGCAGCTGCGTGAAGGCCTCGAACTCCCAGCTGCGCATGGCCAGCACCAGCGTGTAGCCCTCCCGGTCTTTCTCGCCGAGTTTCTGGTCGGTCTGGTGCTGCTGCGCAAAGTCCTGGGCCACGCGTTGCAGCCGCTCGAGGAAGGCCGGCGCCAGCGTGCGGCTGACCGATCCGTGCACCAGCATCACGCCTTCGCCCGCGCCATCGAACCCGCCAGCGAAGTAGTCGAGCAGGGCGTGCTCGCGGAAGTAGTTCATCACCGGGCCGTGCGGGCGCCAGCGGAAGGCCTTGGCCAGCTTGAGGCGGTAGCGGTTGAGCGGGCGCAGTTCGATGATGCCGATGCGGTCAAGTTGGGCCAGGTACTTCACGCACTCGGCTTCGCTCAGGCGGTATTGCGCCGTCATCTGCTCCACCGTCCATTGGCTCAGCACGCAGATGGCCACGAGCAACAGCTTCTTGTCGGCCACCACCGCGCGCTCCTGGTCCTGCGTCATCTCGCGCAGCAGCGGTTGCGTGTCGGCCACCCGGCGCGAGAGCTCCGCGAAATCGAGCCGCAACGCGCGGCAGATCTCGTCCACGCGCGAGAGCGACATGTCGCCACCGGCCAGCATGCGCTTGACGCTGGATTCCGCCATGCCGATGGCCTGGGCCAGATCGGCATACGTCATCTGCGCGGCCTTGAGTTCCTTCTTGAGGGCGAGAACGAGGTCTGCGGTGGTGCTCATGGGTGCTTGGTATCGATTGGCGGTACTTCCAGATCCAGTGATTGCGACTGTATCGGAAGGCGATGCCGGCTGGCCCGCAGCAGGTGACAGTCCGGCGCACCACAACAATGGAGCACCCGACATGGTTGTCATCGCCGCACAACCCCTTTCCGCAGAGAGCCGTCACTGCTTCGCTGCGGCAGAATCCGCGGGCCAGGAACGGCGCCCCTGTGTCCGCACATCAATGACGACAAAGCAACCGGAGGAGACCCGCATGAGCCATTCCACCAACCCCGCCGCCGTGGCTGAAATGCCAGGCCACCCGGGCCATGAAGGCGGCCAGTTCGCCTTGCTGGGCCAGCGCCGTTTTGCGCCTTTCTTCTGGACCCAGTTCCTGGGCGCCGCGAACGACAACCTCTTCAAGTTCGCGTTCACCGTGCTGGTCACTTATCAGCTGCAGGTGGCGTGGTTGCCGCCTTCGCTGGCCGGGCTGGTGATCGGCGCGCTTTTCATCCTGCCGTTCCTGCTGTTCTCCGCCACCAGCGGCCAGCTGGCGGACAAGTACGACAAGAAGACCCTCATCGTCTTCGTGAAGCGGCTGGAGATGGTCATCATGGCGCTGGCCGCGTGGGCCTTCTTCAGCACGAACATTCCGCTGCTGCTGGCCAGCACCTTCTTCATGGGCCTGCATTCCACCCTGTTCGGCCCGGTGAAGTTCGCCTACCTGCCGCATCACCTGGGTGAACGCGAGCTCACCGGTGGCAACGGCATGGTGGAGATGGGCACCTTCGTCGCCATCCTGCTGGGCAACCTGGCCGGCGGCCTCATCATTGCCGTGCCAGAAATCGGCGCGCACCACGTGGGCTTCAGCTGCGTCGCGGTGGCGGTGCTGGGCCGCGTGACGGCGCATTTCGTGCCCGCCACGCCCGCGACCGACCCCGGCCTGAAGATCAACTGGAATCCCTTCACCGAAACCTGGCGCAACCTCAAGCTCGCGCATGGCAACACGGTGGTGTTCCGGTCGGTGCTCGGCATCAGCTGGATGTGGTTCTTCGGCGCCGTCTTCCTGAGCCAGTTCCCCAGCTTCGCCAAGGAAGTGCTGCACGGCAACGAGCAGGTGGCCTCCCTGCTGCTGATCGTGTTCTCGATCGGCATCGGCACCGGTTCGCTGCTGTGCGAGGTGCTCTCGCGCCGGCACGTCGAGATCGGCCTCGTGCCGCTCGGGGCTTTCGGCATGAGCGTGTTCTCGATCGACCTTTACTTCGCCTCGCGCGGCCTGCCGCCGGTGGCCAGCCAGGGCGTGGCGCAGTTCATGGCGGTGCCCGGCCACTGGCGCGTGCTGGCCGACCTCACCCTGCTCAGCCTGTTCGCGGGCCTCTACAGCGTGCCCATGTACGCGCTGATCCAGATCCGCAGCCAGCCCACGCACCGCGCGCGCATCATCGCAGCCAACAACATCCTCAACGCGCTGTTCATGATCGCCAGCGCGCTGATTGCCGGCGCGCTGCTCGGTGCCGGCTTCAGCATCCCGCAGATGTTCCTGCTGGTGGGGCTGGCCAACGCGGTGGTGGCGTTCTACATCTTCCTGCTGGTGCCCGAGTACCTGCTGCGTTTCATCGCCTGGGTCGCCTCGCGATGCGTCTACCGCTTCAGGGTGCGCGGCGACGAACACATTCCCACCGACGGTGCGGCCGTGCTGGTGTGCAACCACGTGAGCTTTGTCGACGCGGTGCTGCTGATGGCCGCCAGCCCGCGTCCGATCCATTTCCTGATGGACCACCGCATTTTCAAGGTGCCAGTGCTGGGCTGGCTGTTCAAGCTCGCCAAGGCGATCCCGATCGCGCCGCAGAAGGAAGACCCGGCCGCCTACGACGCCGCGTTCGCCGCCGCCGCCGACGTGCTGCGGCAAGGTGAGCTGCTGGCCATCTTCCCCGAGGGCGGCATCACCGCCGACGGCCAGCTGCAGCCCTTCAAGGGCGGCATCATGAAGATCCTCGAAAACGCCGAGGCCGACGGCCAGCGGGTGCCGGTGATCCCGATGGCACTCACCAACCTGTGGGGCTCGTTCTTCAGCCGCGTGGAGGTGCGCAACGGCACCAGGACCGCCATGGTGCGGCCATTCCGGCGCGGGTTCTTCAGCCGCGTGGGCCTCAACGTGGGCGAGCCGCTGCCGGCGTCGGCGGTGACGCCCGAGGCGTTGCACGCGCGGGTCGCCCGGCTTCTGGCCTGACGGATCGCTCAGTGCCGATCCGGGGCTGGGTATCGAATTTCGATACCCGTCCAGGCAATTCGCGATACAGGTTGATTTATCCGGCGCCTTTCGAGAGGGCGGCACGCACCATCGCGGCTCCTCAACAACCCCAAGGGTTTTTTACATGGCCTCGAACCGTTCTCCCCTCACCGTGATGCGCGCTGCCGCCAGCCAGTGGAAATCGATGTCGCTGGTCGCCTGCTTGTGCCTCGCCCTGTCGATGGCCAGTGCCCCGGCCCGCGCGCAGAGCGAGGCCTCGGCCGCGCTGTCCCTGTTGCCAGTGGCATCCGTGGTGGGCACCGCCTCGGCGGGCGCGGCGGCGGTCAGCGTGCTGCCGGTGGCCTTGTCCACGGCCGGCGCGGTGCTCACGGTCAAGGCGGTGGAGAGCACCGCGCGGGGCACGGTCTATGTGCTGGAGCGCGCTTCCGACGGCGCCCGCGCCAGCGTGGAGGTGGCCCGCCGCGCGGCTTCGGGTGTGGTGATCGGCGTGGGCACGGCGGTCGCGGTGAGCGCGATGGCCACCGGCGTGCTGCTGTCGGCGGCGGGCGAGGTGCTTGCCTTCATTCCGAACGAACTCGGGCGGGCCCTGCTGCACAACGAACGGGTGACCCAATGAACGGCCTGATGCGTTTCGCCTGCGGGCTGGCCACCGCGCTGCTGCTCGCCACCTCGGCCCACGCCGGTCGGTCCCGCGAGCAGAAGCCGCTCACCGTCCGCACGATCGAGCAGGGCATGGCGCTGGCGCAGCGCACCGCGCAGGCGCTGGACGCGGAGCACGCCCGCAGCGGCGCGCGGGTGGTGGTGCTGGCCCGCGCCGGGCAGGACCTGAGCAAGTACCAGCTGCGCTACTCGCACCTGGGCTGGGCCTACAAAACGGAGCAGGGCCCGTGGCGCGTGCTGCACAAGCTCAACCAGTGCGGCACCGCCACTGGCGACCTGTACCGCCAGGGCCTGGGTGAGTTCTTTCTGGACGATCTCTGGCGCCAGGAAGCGGCCTGGATGGTGCCGGCGCCTGCGCTGCAGGCGCCGTTGCTCGCGCTGCTGAACGATCCGGTGCGCTCGGTGGCCCTGCACGAACGGTCCTACAACCTGGTGAGCTACGCGTGGGGCCAGCGCTACCAGCAGTCCAACCAGTGGGCAATCGAAACACTGGCCATGGCCACCGAACCGGGCGTCGCCACGCGGGAGCAGGCCCAGGCCTGGTTGCGCTTCAAGGGTTATCAGCCCACCACGCTTCGGCTGGGTGCCTTGACGCGCCTCGGCGCGCGCGCCGGCACGGCCAACGTGGCGTTCGACGACCACCCGAACGAGAAGCGTTTTTCCGACCGCATCGAGACCGTGACGGTGGACTCGGTGTTCGAATGGCTTTCGCGCAGCGGCATGGCGTCTGCACCGCAGACGCTGGCCCTCTGACGCAACCCGACCTTTCAAGGAGAGATCATGGGCAAGGCATTGCGCTGGTCAGAAAAGTGGTTTCACCGTGGCCTCTGGCTGGTGGCCTTCGTGTTTGCATGGTTCCTGGTGGGGCTGGGCAGCACCGTCGTGGGCGACCTGCCCCAGGTGGAGCAGCAGCGCACGCTGGATGATTTTCTGGACCCGCAGCGGGCGCCGCAGGTCCGGCAATCCATCGACGCCGCGCAGCGCGCCGCCCGGGATGCGCAGGACGCGCTCGACCAGGCGCAGTTGCGCCACCAGGCCGCGCAGGCCAATCACCGCGCGGCGCGCGACACCTTCGGCAACTGGTTGAACACGCGGCAGGTGACGCAGCGGCCGGAGCAGGACCCCGAACTGATCGAACGGACGCGCCAGCTCGACACCTACCGCCAGACCGAGCGCGATGCGCTGGCGGCGGTGGAGGCGCAGCGGCAGGCAGAGCTCGACGCGCGGCAGACGCAGCAGCGCGCGCAGGACGAGTTGCACCAGATGCAGGAAGACGCGCGCCAGTCGTTCGAATCGGCGCAGCGCGCGCAGGAACTGCGCGTGTTCCTCTACCGCCTCGCGCTGACCTTGCCGCTGCTGGTGGTGGCCGGCTGGCTGTTCGCGAAGCAGCGCAAGGGCACCTGGTGGCCGTTCGTGTGGGGCTTCATCTTCTTCGCGCTGTTCGCCTTCTTCGTCGAGCTGGTGCCCTACCTGCCGAGCTACGGCGGCTATGTGCGCTACATCGTGGGCATCGTGCTCACGGTGATCGGAGGGCGCTACGCCATCCAGGCGCTGCAGCGCTACCTGGAACGGCAGCAGCAGGCCGAGGCCCTGCCCGACCGGCAGCGCCGCCAGGAGCTGGACTACGACCTGGCGCAGACGCGCCTGGCCAAGGGCGTGTGCCCCGGGTGCGAGCGCGCGGTCGACCTGAAGGACCCGAAGAACGACTTCTGCCCGCACTGCGGCATGGGCCTGCACAACCATTGCGGCGCGTGCCAGGCGCGCAAGAGCGCGTTCGCCCGTTACTGCTACGCGTGCGGCGAGCCAGCGGCACGAACGGACGCTGCCGGGGTGCCAGCGGTCTGAGCGCCACTTTCTCTGCGGTGGACGGGAACCAAGGCGGGAGAGCCCCGCTCTACGATCTGCCTTCCGCAGAGAAGGCGGACCCTTCCCCATCTGCCGTCACCCCATGTTCTCCCGCCGCCTCTTCCTTGAATCCACGTCCCTGAGCGCGGTGTCCGCCGCGCTGCTTTCGCTGAGCACCACGGTGCCCGCCGCCCACGCCGCCGGCAAGGTACGGCGCCAGCCAGTGCTGTTCATCGGCCACGGCAGCCCGATGAACGCGATCTCGGACAACCGGTTCACCCGCGAACTCGCGGCCTGGGGCAAGCGCCTGCCCGCACCGCGTGCGATCCTGGTCGTGTCGGCCCACTGGCTCACCAGCGGTGCCACCGGGGTGACGCTGAACGACAAGCCGCCGACGATCCACGACTTCGGCGGCTTCCCGCGCCAGCTGCACGAGATGCAGTACCCGGCCAAGGGCCACCCCGAGCTGGCACGCGCTGCGGCGAAGTTGATCCGCAGCAACCCCAGCGTGCCGACCACCGAATGGGGCCTGGACCACGGCACCTGGACGGTGCTGCACCACATGTTCCCGAAGGCCGATGTGCCGGTGTTCCAGGTCTCGATCGACTACGACAAGCCGGCCGCCTTCCACTACGCGCTGGGCCGCGAACTGCAGGCCTTGCGCGAGCAGGGCGTGCTGATCATCGGCAGCGGCAACATCGTGCACAACCTGCGCGCCACCGACCGTGGCACGCCGGAGCAGGCGGCGGCCAGCCGCCCGTGGGCGCAGGCGTTCGACGACCGCGTCAAGCGCGCGCTGGACCAGCGCGAGGACAAGTCGCTGCAGGACTACATCGGGCTGGACATGTCCGCGCGCATGGCGGTGCCCACGCCCGACCATTACTGGCCGTTCCTCTACGCGCTGGGCGCCGCCGATGCGGACCAGGTGCCGAAGCACGTCTTCGAGGCCTTCCACAGCGGCACGCTGAGCATGCGCTGCCTGCAGTTCGGCTGATCAGAGGAAGCGCTGCGGCAGGTAGGGCGCGGGATCGATGACGCAGGTGTCGCCGGCCATCTGCTCGGCCAGTAGGCGTGCGCTGACCGCGCCCATGGTGAACCCCTGGTGCCCGTGGCCGAAATGGAGCCACAGGCCGGGGTGACGCGGCGCGGGCCCGATCACGGGCTTGAGGTCGCCGGTGCAGGGGCGGGCACCGCGCCACGGCGTCGCCTCGACCTGGTCGGGCAGGTGCATCAGCTCGCGCGCCAGCGCCTCGGCGCGAGCCATCTGCACGGGGGTGGAGGGCGCGTCCAGGCGCGCGAACTCCGCACCCGTGGTGATGCGCACACCGCGCTTCATGGGCACCATCACATAGCCGCGTTCGGCGTCGAACATGGCGAGATCGGGGCCGCTGCCGCCCAGGTAGTGGCGGTGGTAGCCGCGTTTGACGAACAGCGGAAAACGGTAGCCGAACCGGCGGATCAGCTTGTCTGACCAGGGGCCGAGCGCGACGACGGCCCGGGCCGCCTCGATCGGGCCGTGTTCGGATTGCACCTGCCAGCCCGCGCCGTGGGCGCGCAGCGACATCGCGTCACCGTGCACGATGCGGCCACCGCGCTGCACGAACAGGTCGGCATAGCGCTGCACCAGCTCGCCCGGGTCGGCCACGGACCACGGGTCCGTCCAGTGCACGGCGCCGGCCAGGCGCTGCCGCAGCGCCGGCTCGGCCGCCGCCAGCTGTTCGCCCGTCATGGCACGGAAGTTCACGCCCACCTCGCGGTGCAGGCGCTCGGCGTTGCGCACGGCGTCGTCCAGCCCGGCCTGGGTGCGGAACACCATGCGGTAACCGTCGCGGCGCACGAGATCGCTGGCGCCCGCCATGTCGATCAGGGGCGCGTGTTCGGTGACGGAGCGGCTGCTGAGCCGCCCGTATTCGACGGCGATCTGCTGGTAGCGCTCGCCACGCGAGTTGGCCCAGTACTGGCCCAGCGGAGAAGCCAGCGAGGGCATGGCGCCCAGGTGGTAGTTCACGTCGGCGCCGCGCTTGAGGGCCACGCGCAGCAGCATGGCCGGGTCCTGCGGGAACGGGTAGGGCTCCACCGCCTCGCACTGGATGAGGCCGGCGTTGCCGTAGGAGGTTTCGCGCCCTGGCTCGCGACGATCGACCAGCGCCACCGAATGGCCGCGCAGTGCGAGCTGCAGCGCGGTGCAGGTGCCGATCATGCCGGCGCCGAGTACCAGGACGTCCGGCTTCATGGGCGTTCGGCCGCGATCACGGTGAGCTCCACCAGGGCACCCGGCAGCATCAACCCGGTGTGCACGGTCGTGCGCACGGGGCGGGGCTCGTTGAATCGGGTGGCGTACACGCGGTTGAACGCGGTGAAATCCGAGGTCTGCGTGAGGTAGGCCGCAACCGACACCACGTCATCGAGGCCCAGGCCCTGGCTCTTGAGCGTGGCCTCGATGCGATCGAGCGTGAGCGCGGTCTGCGCCTCGATGCCCTCCGGGATGCTGCCGTCGGTCTGCAGGGGCAGGTCGCCGGAGAGGAACAGGAAGCCATTGGAACGGCGGAATTTCGAGATGGGCGGGGAGGTGGTTGGTGTCATGGTGGTGGTTCCGAAAACCGGATTATCGGAAGCATCACCGTTTCAGTCATCGCCGCAATCTGAAAGATCGATTGCGAAAAACGCAATCTTTACCTGCCTGGAGACCGGTGCCCGAGCCGTTCCTCTTCGACGACCTGTTCGCGCAGGAACGACACGAAGGTGCGCACCGCCTCGGGCAGGTGGCGCCCGGCCAGGGTCTGCACCTCGAAGTGCCGTTCGTTCATCTCGCGGTCGCGCAACGGTACCGCGGTGATGCGGCCCTCCGTCAGTCGCCGGCGCAACGCGGCCTCGCCGCAGAAGGTGACGGCCTGGCACTCCGACACGTAGTTGATCAGCGGGTAGAGGTGGTTGCTGGTGATCACCGCGTCGAACTGCAGGCCCTGGCGGCTGCAGCTGATGTCCAGCAGTTGCCGCAGTGTCGACGCCTTGGAGGGCAGCGCTAGCGGATAGGCCGTGACCTGGGCCAGCGAGACGAGGCGCCGCGTGGCCAGGGGGTGGTCGATGGCCATCACCGCCATGATGGGCGAGGGGTGGCGGTGTTCCACGTTGAGGCCGCGCTCGGACGACAGGCTGACCGTCACGCCGATGTCCACTTCGCCGTCGCGCACGCGGCGGGCCACTTCGGCCTGCGTGAACATGTCGACCGCGAAGTGGATGCCGGGCCACTTTTTCTGGAACTGGATGACCATCGACGGCAGGAACTCGTAGGCAAAGCCCTCGGTGGCGGCCACGCGAACCTCGCCAGTGCGCAGCCCCCGCAGCGCCAGGATCTCGTCGGTCACGCGTTCCACGTCCAGCCAGGAGCGGCGCGCGTGCGCGGCGAGCAGCTCGCCGGCGGCGTTGGGGGTCATGCCGCGCGCCCGGCGCTCGAAGAGCAGGGTGTCGAGCTCGCGTTCCAGGCGCCCGATCTGCCGGCTCACCGCCGAGGGCGCCACGTCGAGGCGGCTGGCCGCCTCGGTCACCGAGCCGGCGCGCACCACCTCCATGAAGTAGCGCAGCGCCACCTCTTGCAGCACGCGCTGGTTGATGGGCTTGCGGCCGCCGGATTTGCCGGCCTGTGCGGGGGTCTGGGTGCTCATGGTGAGGGCCTTTTACGTTGCCTTTATCGCAATGAAAAGTTCTGCACATTGCTATTGCTGCATTGTGTCTGTTTTTTTACGATGGCCCCATCAACACCCCGGAGCCCCCCATGAACCCCACGTTCCCGACCGCTTTGCCCGTTCACCGCCGCGCCGCCGTTCTGATGATGGCGGGCGCTGCGATGGCCGTCTCCCTGGGTGCCACGCCCGCGCTGGCGCAGGGCGATTACCCGAGCCGCCCGATCACGCTGGTGATTCCGTTCCCGCCGGGCGGCAGTGCCGACACCATCGGCCGCCTGGTGGCCAAGCGCCTGTCGGACAAGCTGGGGCAGCCGGTGGTGATCGACAACCGCGCGGGCGCCGGCACCATCGTGGGCGCTGGCCTGGTGGCCAAGGCACCGGCCGATGGCTACACGCTGCTGCTGAGCTCGGGTTCCACGTTCACCGTGAACCCGGCCATCCGGCCCAACCTGCCCTACGACCCGATCAAGAGCTTCGATCCCATCGGCATCGTGGGCCGCATTCCGCTGATCCTGCTGGCCAACAAGGACGTGCCGGTCAACACCGTGAAGGAGTTCGTGGCCGCGGTGAAGGCCACGCCCGACAAGTATTCGTACGCCTCCTTCGGCGCCGGCACGACCTCGCACTTCACCGCCGAAATCATCCTGCAGTCGATCGGTGCGAAGTTGATGCATGTGCCCTACAAGGGCAGCGCACCGGCCATGACGGACCTCATGGGCGGCCAGGTGCCGTTCTCGGTGGACACCGTGACGGCCGCGATCCCGCAGGTCAAGGCCGGCAAGGTCAAGGCCATCGCGGTCACCACCGCCACGCGCTCGTCCCAGCTGCCGGGCGTGCCCACCTTCGCCGAAGCCGGCTACAAGGACGTGAACGCCGACACCTGGATCATGCTGGTCGGCCCCAAGGGCCTGCCGCCCGCCGTGCTGACCAAACTGGAGAAGACGCTGGCTGGCGTGAGCACCGAAGCCGAGTTCAAGAAGTCGCTGCAGGAGCAGGGCGCGGAACCGTCCCTGGCGAGCAGCGCCGCCGCGATCGAGCAGATCGAGAGGGAGCTGCCGCTCATGCGCGCCGTGGCCCGCCGTGCCAACATCCAGGCCGACTGAGCCATGCCGTCCACGCCGTCTTCGTCCCTTCTGGTGGAAACCCCGGCCGTCGAGTTGCGGCGCCTGATCGGTGCCCGGCAGCTCTCGCCGGTCGAGTTGCTCGACGCCTGCATCGCGCGCATCGAAACCCTCAACCCGTTCGTCAACGCCGTCACGGCCACCTGCTTCGAGCGCGCCCGCGATGAGGCGCGCACTGCAGAGCAGGCGGTCATGCGGGGCGATGCGCTGGGCCTGCTGCACGGGCTGCCGCTCGGCGTGAAGGACCTGGAACCCACCGCCGGCCTGCTGTCCACCTCGGGCTCACCGCCCTTCCGCAACCACGTGCCCTCGCGCGACATCGAGCTGGTGGCGCGCCTGCGCCGTGCCGGCTCCATCGTGGTGGGCAAGACCAACGTGCCCGAGATGGGCGCGGGCGCGAACAGCCGCAACCCGGTCTGGGGCGCCACCGGCAACCCGTTCAACCCCGACCTGAACGCGGGCGGCTCCTCGGGGGGGTCGGCCGCCGCGCTCGCGCTCGACATGCTGCCGGTGTGCACCGGCTCCGACACCGGGGGCTCGCTGCGCATTCCCGCCGCCTGCTGCGGGGTGGTGGGGTTCCGGCCCTCGCCCGGCGTGATCCCCAGCGTGCGCAAGTCGCTCGGCTGGTCGCCGATCTCGGTGGTGGGGCCGATGGGCCGCACCGTGGACGACGCCTGCCTGCAGATGGCGGCTTCCGCCGGCATGCACCCGGGCGATCCGCTGAGCCATCCGCTGGACCCGCTGTCGTTCCTCGACCCGGGCGCGTGTGACCTGTCGCGCCTGCGCGTGGCCTACACCGAGGACTTCGGTGCGTGCGATGTGGACCCGGTCATCCGCGCCGCGTTCCGCGAAAAGATCGCGGCCATGAAGCACCTGTTTGCCGCGTGCGACGAAGTAAGCTTTGACCTGGGCGATGTGCACCGCTGCTTCGACGTGCTGCGCGCCGAGGCCTTCGTGGCCGGCATGCGCGCCACCTACGAACGCGATCCCGGCAGCCTCGGCCCCAACCCGCGCGCCAACTACGAGATGGGCACCCGCATGAGCCTGCTCGATTGCGCCTGGGCGCAGTCGGAGCAGACCCGCATCGTCGGACGCTTCCAGCCCGTGTTTGCCGGCTACGACCTGGTGCTGTCGCCGACCACGCCCGTGTCGCCGTTCCCCTGGACGAAGCCGCACGTCGACGTGATCGACGGGCGCCAGCAGGAGAACTACTACCGCTGGCTCGCGCTGACCTATGTGGTCACGCTCACCACGCACCCGGCCATCTCGCTGCCCTGCGGCACCGATGCCCAGGGCATGCCGTTCGGCCTGCAGGTGGTGGGCCCCTTCCGCGCCGACCGCAGCCTGCTCGCCGCCGCCCGCGCAATGGAGCAGGCCTTTGGTGGCAGCGCCGTGCTGCGCCGCCCGCGCCCCGATGTGAGCACGCTGCGCGCGGCCCAGCCCCCGCTGCACTCCATCGTGACCGCCGCGCCCGACGACGCCTTCGCCCACGTGCCCAACGACCACACCTCGGTGTCGGTGGTCTAGAGCCGGCCGGTCAGACGCCGCGCGCGCGGTCGGCCTTGAACTGCGCCTGGAAGGCGCTGAACGTGCCGGCGTCCAGCGCAGCGCGCACCTCGCGCATGAGGTTGAGGTAGTAGTGCAGGTTGTGGATGGTGGCCAGCATCGGACCGAGCATTTCGCCGCAACGGTCCAGGTGGTGCAGGTAGGCGCGGCTGAAGCCGTCGCGCCCGCCGTCGGCCCAGCTCACGCCGCTCTTGCCCGCGCAGGCGTGGCAGGTGCAGGTGGCGTCCAGCGGCTGGTGGTCGGTCTTGTGGCGCGCGTTGCGGATCTTCAGGTCGCCGAAGCGCGTGAACAGCGTGCCGTTGCGCGCGTTGCGCGTGGGCATCACGCAGTCGAACATGTCCACGCCGTCGGCCACGCCCTGCACCAGGTCCTCGGGCGTGCCCACGCCCATGAGGTAGCGCGGCTTGTGCGCCGGCAGGCGGTGCGGCGTGTGCGCCATGATCTGCAGCATCTGTTCCTTCGGCTCGCCCACGCTCACACCGCCAATGGCGTAGCCGGGAAAGTCCATGTCCACCAGCGCGTCCAGCGATTCCTGGCGCAGGTGTTCGAACATGCCGCCCTGCACGATGCCGAACAGCGCGTTCGGGTTCTCCAGCCGCGCGAATTCGTCCTGCGAACGCTTCGCCCAGCGCAGGCTCATCTCCATGCTCTTGCGCGCCTCGGCTTCGGTGGTCAGGTGGCCGTTGGTTTCGTACGGCGTGCACTCGTCCAGCTGCATCACGATGTCGCTGTTCAGGCCGGTCTGGATCTGCATGCTCACCTCGGGCGACATGAAGAGCCTGTCGCCGTTGACCGGTGACGCGAAGGTCACGCCTTCCTCGGTGATCTTGCGCATCGCGCCCAGGCTCCACACCTGGAAGCCACCCGAGTCGGTGAGGATGGGCTTGTGCCACTGCTCGAAGGCGTGCAGGCCGCCGAAGCTCTGCATCACCTCGCGGCCCGGGCGCATCCAGAGGTGGAAGGTGTTGCCCAGGATGATCTGCGCGCCCATGTCGTGCAGGCTTTGCGGCATCACGCCCTTGACGGTGCCGTAGGTGCCCACGGGCATGAAGATGGGGGTCTGCACCACGCCGTGGTTGAGCGTGAGCTGGCCGCGGCGCGCGTGGCTGTCCGGGTCGGTGGTGAGCAGGTCGAACTGAAGCATGGTGTGACTCGTCGGGGTTTCGGTGTTCAGGGTTGTGGGCGCGCGATGACGATCACGCTGCGGTTGCGGTCTTCAACGATCCAGAGGCGGCCGCTGGCGTCAAGGGTGATGCCGGCCGGTGTGCCCAGGGGGCGCACGCCCGCCCTGGCCTGCCAGCCGCTCACCAGGTCTTCGCGCGGGCCGGTGGGTGCGCCCTGTGCGTCGAGCCGCCAGGCCACGACGCGCTGGCCGCCGGTGCGGTAGCCGTGCCACACGGCAAGCAGCCGACCCGCGAAGGGGCCGTTGCCGGCCGGGGTGGCGAGCAACTGCAGCGGCGCGACGTGCGCCGGCCAGGCCGCATGGGCGGCCACGTGTTCGCCGCAACGCGCCCGGCCTTCGTAGCCGCGCGCGGGCACGGCCTTGCCGCGCGCATCGCTCACGCAGTACGGCCAGCCGTAGGACGCGCCGTCTTTCAGTTCGTTGAGCTCTTCGGCGGGCAGCTTCGCGTCGGTGTAGTCGACCGAGTTCTCGGCCTGCCACAGGCGGGTCTTGCCGTCTTGCGCGGTGGTGGTGGCCAAGCCGAGCGAATTGCGCAGGCCGGTCGCGAGTGGCTTGAAGCTTTCCAGCGCAAAGTCGGCGCCGCTGAAGCGGGCCACGTAGACCGCGGCGCGTGGCCGCTCGCCGCCGAGTTCGGGGCAGGGCATGGGCTGCCGCTGGTCGTCGCCCCGGCAGGCGTCGGTGACCGAGCCCAGGTTGACCAGCAGGCGGCCATCGGGCGTGAACACCAGTTCCTTGAGCGGGTGCGCGCCATCGGCCGGCAGACCGGTGATCACGTCCTGCCGCTGCACCGCATCGCCCACCGGTGTGCGCCACACGGTGCCGGCCTCGCCGATGTAGATGCGCCCGTCCGGCCCCCGCGCGAGGCCGTGCGGGCGGTCCAGGCCACTGGCGAGCACGCGCACCCGGCCGGGCTGGCCGCGCGCGATGTCGGTTCGCAGCTCGAGCAGGCGGCCCCGGCGGGGCTCCCAGTTGCCCATGTCGACGATCCAGAACCGGTGTGGCGCCACCTCGAGCAGCCGGCGCGGCATGCGCAGGCCATCGCGCGCGTCCGCCACGAGGCCGGCGCACCAGCCGGCGGGCACGCTCAGCGCCACGCCCGGGTGGCCGTCGCAGCTGCCCTGGGCGGCGTAGGGCGGCCCGGCCGCCAGCAGGGCCGGTGGCAGCAGCAAGGTCATCAGGGCGAGAAGGGCGGTGCGCATCGCGTGACCTTCAGGAACGCCGCAACAACATCGAATCGCCATAGCTGAAAAAGCGGTAGCGCTGGGCGATGGCGTGGGCGTACAGCGCGCGGATGTGGTCAAAGCCCGCGAAGGCGCTGACCAGCATCATCAGCGTGGACTGGGGCAGGTGGAAGTTGGTCACCATCGCGTCCACCACGCGGAATTCGAAGCCGGGCGTGATGAAGATGTTGGTGTCGCCCTGCGTCTCATCCGAGCGCGCCCAGCTCTCCAGCGTGCGCACGGTGGTGGTGCCCACGGCCACCACGCGCCCGCCGCGCGCGCGGCAGTCGGCAATGGCCTGCAGCGTGGCGGCCGGAATGGCGTAGCGCTCGTGGTGCATCACATGGTCTTCGATGCGGCCGGCCTTCATGGGTGCAAAGGTGCCTGCGCCCACGTGCAGCGTGACGCTGGCGCGCCGCACGCCGCGCGCGTCGAGCGCGGCCAGCACGCTGTCGTCGAAGTGCAGCGCGGCGGTGGGCGCAGCCACGGCACCGGGCACGCGCGCGAACACGGTCTGATAGCGGCGCTCGTCGTCCGCGTCGTCGCCGTGGTCGATGTAGGGCGGCAGCGGCACGTGGCCGTGTCGGGCCATCAGGTCGTACGGCGTTTCATCCGCCGGGCCCTGCAGGCGAAAGCGGAACAGCTGGCCCTGCTCGTCGGGCCAGCGCCCGAGGAAGACCGCGTCGAACCCGCCGCCCTTCAGGCCGCCGGCCATGTGCAGCAACCCACCGGGCTGGGGCTTCTTGCTCACGCGCAGATGGGCAACGACTTCGTGTGCCGTGCCGTCGCTTGCCTCTTGCGGCAGCAGCACGCGCTCGATCAGCATCTCCAGCTGACCCCCGCTGGCTTTCTGCCCGAACAGCCGGGCCTTGACCACCTGCGTGTCGTTGAACACCAGCAGGTCGCCGGGGTTCAGCAGGGCAGGGAGGTCGCGGAAGATGCGGTCGACCGGCGCACCGGCGGTGCCATCGAGCAGGCGCGAGGCGCTGCGCTCGGGCGCGGGGTGCTGGGCGATCAGCTCGGGGGGGAGGTGGAAATCGAAGTCGGCGACGGTGAACGGGCGCGCGACGGTGTCGGAAAGAGAAGCGGTCATGCTGCTTGAGGGCCGAACAAGGCCCGTGCCAAGTGAAAGGGACGGAAAGGAACCGGGCAGAATTGTCCCATGCCCGACGCCACCCCCGACCGCAAGCCCCTGTCTGCCCCGCAGAAAGCCTTGCACAAGCTCGGGCTGGTGCGCGACATCGACCTGGCCCTGCACCTGCCGCTGCGCTACGAGGACGAAACCCGCATCGTCACGCTGCGCGGCGCGCGCGATGGCCAGCTGGCGCAGATCGAGGGCACGGTGACGAACAGCGAGATCAGCTTCCGCCCGCGCCGCCAGCTGCTGGTGACGCTGGACGACGGCACCGACACCTGCACCCTGCGCTTCTTCACCTTCTACCCGGCCCACCAGAAAACGCTGGCGGTGGGTGCCCGGGTGCGCGTGCGCGGCGAGCTGCGCGGGGGCTTCCTGGGCTGGACGATGGTGCACCCCGCCTTCCACGCGGCCGGCGGTGAACTGCCCGATGCGCTCACGCCGGTGTACCCCACCAGCGCGCAACTGCCCCAGGCCTACATCCGTAAGGCCGTGGCCGGCGGCCTCAAGCGCGCGGACCTGGGCGAGACGCTGCCGCCGGCGCTGCTGGGCGGGCTGCAGGCGGTGGTGCGCGGCACCTGGACCTTGCGCGACGCGCTGCAGTACCTGCACCACCCGGGGGCCGATGTGTCGATCGACGCACTGGAAGACCGCAGCCACCCGGCCTGGCAACGCCTGAAGGCCGAGGAACTGCTCGCGCAGCAGCTCTCGCAGTTCACCGCGCGGCAGGAACGCGCCGCGCTCAGCGCCCCGGCCCTGCGCGCCGCGCCGGGCGGCCTGCACGAGCAGTTGCTCGGCGCCTTGCCGTTCGCGCTCACCACCGCGCAGCGCCGTGTGGGCGAAGAGATCGCGCGCGACCTGATGCGCCAGTTGCCCATGCACCGTCTGCTGCAGGGCGACGTGGGGTCGGGCAAGACGGTGGTGGCCGCGCTCGCCGCCGCCATCGCCATCGACGCGGGCTGGCAGTGCGCCCTGATGGCGCCCACCGAGATCCTGGCCGAGCAGCACTTCGCCAAGCTCATTGGCTGGCTCGAACCGCTGCTGGCGCCACGGGGCAAGCGCGTGGCCTGGCTCACTGGCAGCCAGAAGAAGAAGCAGCGCACCGAGATGCTCGCCCTGATTGCCAGCGGCGAGGCCGCGCTGGTGGTGGGCACGCACGCGGTGATCCAGGACCAGGTGCAGTTCAGGAACCTGGCGCTGGCCATCATCGACGAGCAGCACCGCTTCGGCGTGGCGCAGCGGCTCGCGCTGCGCAGCAAGATGGGGCCCGACCTGCCCGAGGGCGAGCCACACCTTCTGATGATGACGGCCACGCCGATCCCGCGCACGCTGGCCATGAGCTACTACGCCGACCTCGACGTCTCCACCATCGACGAGCTGCCGCCCGGGCGCACGCCCATCGTCACCAAGGTGGTGGCCGACAGCCGCCGCGACGAGGTGATCGAGCGCATCCGCGGCCAGCTCGCGCAGGGCCGGCAGGTGTACTGGGTCTGCCCGCTGATCGAGGAAAGCGAGGCGATCGACCTGTCGAACGCCACGGCGACACACGCCGAATTGAGCGCGTCGCTGCCCGGCGTGCTGGTCGGCCTGCTGCATTCGCGCATGCCGGTGGCCGAGAAGAAGGCGGTGATGTCGCTCTTCACCGGCGGGCAGATGGGCGTGCTGGTCTCCACCACGGTGATCGAGGTCGGGGTGGACGTGCCCAACGCCTCGCTGATGGTGATCGAACACGCCGAGCGCTTCGGCCTGTCGCAGCTGCACCAGCTGCGCGGCCGCGTGGGGCGCGGCGCGGCGGCCTCGGCCTGCGTGCTGATGTACACCCCGCCCGATGGCGGCCGGCTGGGCGAGACCGCGCGCGAGCGCCTGCGGGCCATGGCCGACACCAGCGATGGTTTCGAGATCGCGCGGCGCGACCTCGAAATCCGCGGGCCGGGCGAGTTCCTGGGCGCGCGGCAGTCGGGTGCGCCGCTGCTGCGCTTCGCCGACCTCGCCACCGACACGCACCTGCTCGACTGGGCCCGCGAGGCCGCACCGGTGATGCTGGCGCAGCACCCCGCCCAGGCCGAAAAGCACATTGCGCGCTGGCTCGGCGGCAAGGCGGAATACCTGAAAGCCTGAGTGTTTGGCTGAGGCGCACTGCATGCCCTGAGCCGCGAGCGCAAAATAGCCGCCATGACGCTCACCGAACTCAAGTACATCGTCGCGGTGGCGCGGGAGAGACATTTTGGCAAGGCCGCCGAGGCCTGCTTCGTGTCGCAACCCACGCTGTCGGTGGCCATCAAGAAGCTCGAAGAGGAGCTGGAGCTCAAGATCTTCGAACGCAACGCCAGCGAGATCGCGGTCACGCCGCTGGGCGAAGAAATCGTTCGCCAGGCGCAGACCGTGCTGGAGCAGGCCGCCGCCATCAAGGAAATCGCCAAGCGCGGCAAGGACCCGCTGGCCGGCCCGCTGCGGCTGGGCGTGATCTACACCATCGGCCCCTACCTGCTGCCCGACCTGGTGCGCCACGTCATCGACCGCACGCCGCAGATGCCGCTGATGCTGCAGGAGAACTTCACCGTCAAGCTGCTGGAGCAGCTGCGCCTGGGCGAGATCGACTGCGCCATCCTGGCCGAGCCCTTCCCCGACACCAACCTGGCGATCGCGCCGCTGTACGACGAGCCCTTCCTGGCCGCCGTGCCGCACACGCACCCGCTGTCGAAACAGGACCACATCACCAACGAAGAGCTCAAGCGCGAAACCATGCTGCTGCTGGGCACGGGCCACTGCTTCCGCGACCACGTGCTGGAGGTCTGCCCGGAGTTCGCGCGCTTCTCGAACGACGCCGAAGGCATCCGCAAGAGCTTCGAGGGTTCGTCGCTGGAGACCATCAAGCACATGGTGGCCGCCGGCATGGGCGTGACGCTGGTGCCGCGCCTGTCGGTGCCGTCTTCCGCGCTCGAAGGCTCGACCACCCCCGGGCAGGACTTCGGCGATTCGTCCTATGTGCGCTACCTGCCGTTCAAGGGCGAGGCGCCCACGCGGCGCGTGGTGCTGGCCTGGCGGCGCAGCTTCACGCGCTACGAGGCCATCGCCGAACTGCGCAACGCCATCTACGCCTGCGAGCTGCCGGGTGTCAAACGCCTGTCGTAGCCTTCTGTTTTTCTTCTCACTTCCATCAGACCTCAAAGGAGTTCACCATGGCCAAACCCCGTGCCACCGCGGCTGCCCCCTCGATCAACATCGGCATCGGCGAGAAAGACCGCGCCGCCATCGCCAAGGGCCTGTCCCAGCTGCTGGCCGACACCTACACGCTGTACCTGACCACGCACAACTTCCACTGGAACGTGACCGGCCCGATGTTCAACTCGCTGCATGCGATGTTCATGGCCCAGTACACCGAGCTGTGGAACGCGGTTGACCCGGTGGCCGAACGGATCCGCTCGCTGGGCCACGCCGCGCCGGGCAGCTACGCGCAGTTCGGCAAGCTGAGCTCGGTGCCCGACGCACCCGGCACGCCGCCCAAGGCCATGGAGATGGTGCGCATCCTGGTGCAGGGCCACGAAGCGGTGGCGCGCACGGCGCGCCAGCTGTTCCCGGTGGTCGACAAGGCCGGCGACGAACCCACCGCCGACCTGCTGACCCAGCGCCTCACGGTGCATGAGCAGACCGCCTGGATGCTGCGCTCGCTTCTGGAGGAATAAGTTTTCGCCATGGTCGCCGCCACGTCACCCGCCCCTTCGCGCCTCGCGCTGTACCTGGACCTGATCCGCTGGAACCGGCCCGCTGGCTGGCTGCTGCTGCTCTGGCCCTCGCTGGCCGCGCTGTGGGTGGCGGCGGGCGGTTTTCCGGGGTGGCATCTGCTGGCGGTGTTCACGCTCGGCACCATCCTCATGCGCAGCGCCGGTTGCTGCGTGAACGACGTGGCCGATCGTGAGTTCGACAAACACGTCAAGCGCACGGCGCAGCGCCCGGTCACTTCGGGCAAGGTGTCCACGCGCGAAGCGTTGATGGTGGGTGCGGTGCTGGCGCTGGCGGCTTTCCTGCTGGTGCTCACCACCAACCTGCCCACGGTGCTGATGTCGTTCGCGGCGCTGGCGATCACACTGGCCTATCCGTATGCCAAGCGCTACGTCTCCATGCCACAGGCGGTGCTCGGCGTGGCCTTCAGCTTCGGTGTGCCGATGGCGTTCGCCGCCGTGCAGGCACAGGTGCCCTTGCTGGCCTGGGTGCTGCTGGTGGGCAACCTGTTCTGGGTGCTGGCCTACGACACCGAGTACGCGATGGTCGACCGCGACGACGACCTGCGCATCGGCATGAAGACCTCGGCGATCACGCTGGGCCGCGCGGACGTTCCCGCCGTCACCGCGTTCTACCTCGTGTACCTGGCGATCTGGACGGCGGCGCTCTGGCCCGTGGTCGACCACCTCGTCTGGGGTGGGATGCTGCTGGTGGCGCTGGCCCAGGTGGCCTGGCACTTCACCCTGATCAAGGACCGCACGCGTGAGGGCTGTTTCAAGGCCTTCCGCCTCAACCACTGGCTGGGCTTCACCGTGTTCGCGGGCGTGGTGCTGGGCTTGTACTGAGGGCCGGTCCAACCGCAGGCGGGAGTTCGCTCAAGCGTTCAACTGAGACGCCCGAGCCCGAGGCCACCCACCTCCATCTGCGCCTGCAGCACGGTGCCATGGGTCGAGTCGGTGACGTACAGCGTGCGCCGGTCCGCACCGCCAAAGGCCAGGTTGGTGGTCGAACTGCCCGGCTTCCCACGCAGCACCTGCACCGGCTCGGCGCGCGCATTGAGCAGCCAGACATAGCCGAGCCCGGGGTTGGCCACCAGCACGTGGCCATCGGCATCCACCGCCAGGCCATCGGGCCCGCTCGGCCCGTACGAGGTGAAGAACTGGCTCACCTTGGAAACGCTGCCATCCGGCAGCAGCGGCACGCGCCAGACGCCGTTGCCGCGCGTCACGGCCAGGTACAGCAGCTTCTCGTCCGGCGACAGCGCCACACCGTTGGGGCTGGGCACGTTGGACAGCAGCAGATCGAGCTGGCCATTGGGGCGCAGGCGGTACAGCCGGCCTGAAGGGTCGTGCAGGCCGCTCTGGCCCTGGTCGGTGAAATAGAGGTTGCCCTGCCGGTCGAAGATGAGGTCGTTGACGCCCTTGAAGCGCTCGCTGTTGCGCCGCTCCAGCCACGGCGTCACGCGGCCCGTCGGCACGTCCAGCTGCATCAGACCGTTCTTGTAGTCGGTGATGAGCAGCGTGGTGGCGTTCAGGAACTTCATGCCGTTGGGCTCGCCGTCGTACTCGGCCACCAGCGTCCATTCTCCGCGCGGGTCGATGCGGAAGATGCGGCCCCAGGGGATGTCGGTCACGTACAGGTGGCCGGCTTCATCGAACACCGGCCCTTCCAGGAACGAGTCGGTCGGCGTGCCGCCGCGGTTGGCATCCGCCCAGGCGCTGCGCTCGTGGCGGCGGAAGTGCGCGGGCATGGTCGTGAACGCCGTGAGTTCACGAACCTGGGGCGGGTTGAGCAGAAACATGGGCGGGGTTCCGGTTCTTCAGGGGCGGCGCCAGGAGTGAGGCCAGTGGGACGATAGCGCGAGCCGCCGGTCGAGGGGCAGGCTCAGTCCATCTGGATGTTGCCCTTGCGCACCACCTCGCCCCACTTCGCATCTTCCTTCTTCAGGAACGCGGCGAACTCGGCGGGCGTGGAGCCCATGGGCTGCGCCCCCATTTCCTGCAGGCGCTGCAGCACCTCGTCTTCCTTGAGCACCGCCTGCACGGCCTGCTGCAGCTTGTCGGCAACGTCCTTCGGGGTCTTGGCGGGCAGGAACAGCCCGTTCCACTCGAAGGCTTCATAGCCGGGCACCGCGGTCTCCGCGAGCGTGGGCACATCCGGCAACCGCGGCGAGCGCTGCGGCGACGAGACGACGAGCGCACGCAGCTTGCCCGAAGCAATCAGCCCCGACGTCGCTGCGACCGTGCCGAACATGAAATCAACCTGCCCACCCATCACGTCGGTGATGGCCGGGCCACCGCTCTTGTAGGGCACGTGCACCATGTCCAGCTGCAGCTTCTGGCGGAACATCTCGGCGGCCAGCCGCTGCACCGTGCCACTGCCGCCCGAAGCAAAGTTGATCTTGCCCGGCTGGGCCTTCGCCTTCGCGATCAGGTCGTTGATGTTCCTGTAGGGCGAGTCGGCCTTCACGATCAGCGCATTGGGTGCCAGCAGCACCAGCGACAGCGGCTGCAGCGCGTCCGCCGCGAAAGGCATGCGCGGGAACAGGTGCGGGTTGATCGAGTGGGGCGTGGCGTCGTACAGCATGGTGTAGCCGTCCGGGTTCGCCTTGGCGACGAATGTCGCACCGATGGTGCCACTCGCGCCCGCGCGGTTGTCGACCACCACGCTCGCGCCCAGCTTGACGGCGAGGCGCGCGGCGACCACGCGGGCCACCGCGTCCGCAGCGCCACCCGGCGCGTACGGCACGACGATGGTGATGGGCCGGTCGGGGAACGCGGCATGGGCGGTGAGGGCCGCCATGGTGCAGGCTGCGACAAAGGCGCGCCGGGCGAGAGAGAAGTTGAATCCGGACATGGTGAGGTCTCCTTTTATGTGAATGCGTTCAATGCGACAAGCGGCTCAGGCTGCGGCGGTGGTCTGGCTGGCGAGCACCGCCAGCAGGTTCCTGGCGGCTTCAACGCCCATGTTCACGTAGGCATCGCTGGTCACGCCACCGATGTGCGGGCTGAGCACGATGCGCTCCTGGCCGTGGAACGGGTGGCCCGCGGTCATGGGCTCGACCGCGAAGCTGTCCAGACCGGCGCTGCCCACCTGGCCGGACTGCACCGCCGCCAGCAGGTCGGCCTCCTGGATCAGGCCGCCCCGGGCCGTGTTCACCACGATCACGCCGCGCCGGCACTTCGCCAGCGTCTGCGCATTCAGCAAACCACGGTTGTCGTCGGTCAGCGGGCAGTGCAGCGAAACGGCATCGGACTCGCGCCACAGCGTCTCCAGGTCCACCGCGGTCACGTACGCGGGCAGGTTCTTCGCGAAGGGATCGAAGCCGATCACGCGCATGCCCATTGCGTCTGCCATCCTCGCGAAGCGCAGGCCGATGGCACCCAGGCCCACCAGGCCGACCGTGCGGCCACCGAGTTCCAGGCTCTTGTGCGTCGCCTTGTCCCAATGGCCGGCGTGCATGCGCGCGTTCAGCGGCACCACCGACTTGGCGCAGGCCAGCAGCAGGGCCAGTGCCTGCTCGGCCACCGCCGCCGCGTTGGCGCCCACCGCGGCCACCACCTGGATACCGCGTTCGCGTGCGGCCGTCTTGTCGATGGTGTCGGTGCCGCTGCCGTGCTTGGAGATCACCTTGAGCGACGGCGCCGCATCCATCACGCTGGCGCCGACCTTGCCGTAGCGCACGATGATCGCCACGGGGTCGTGCCGCTGGCACAGCGCCACCAGGTCGTCTTCGGTCGGGGCCTTGCCGGCATAGACGATCTCGAAGTCCTTGAGCAGCGCCAGCGCCTGGGGCGCGAGGTCTGCACCGGTGATGAGGATGGCGCTCACAGCGTTTCCCCTTCCTTGAGCACACCGGCGGCGCGCAGCGCGGCAGGCAGCCACTTCGAGGCGGTGTCGCCACGCGAAATCGCATCCAGGCGCGCAGCCTCGTCGGCGACCTTCTTGTCGGCCAGCGCGAGCATGGCGGGCGCCTTGGCGCGTTCGATCACCACCACGCCGTCGGCGTCGCCGACCACGAGGTCACCAGCGTTGACCGTGGCACCGCCGGCCGAGATCGGGTGGTTGATGCGGCCGGGCACGAACTTGGTCGGGCCGGCAGGGTTGAAGCCCGCGGCGAACACAGGGAAACCCAGGTCGAACAGTTCCAGGCGGTCGCGGATCGCGCCGTCAATGATCACGCCGGCGATGCCGATCTTCTTGCACGCGCTGAGCATCAGCGTGCCCATCAGTGCCGCGGTCAGGTCGCCCTTGCCGTCCACCACGATGACGTCGCCCGGCCGGGCCAGCGCGATGGCGGCGTGGATCATCAGGTTGTCGCCCGGGCGCACCTCCACGGTGAAGGCGGGGCCGGCAACGGCCATCGAGTGGTGCACCGGCGCCACGCGCGCATGCATGGTGCCGCGGCGGCCGGCCACGTCGGCCAGGATGGCGGCCTGGAACGTGGCGGCCCTGGCCACCACATCGGCGGAAACGCGTTCGAATTCACGAACGATGTCGGGGAGTTGGCTCATGGAGTCGAGTCCTTCAAGGTGAGAATGAAAAATGGGGATGGCTGTCATCCATGGCGCAACTCGCGCAGCGGGCGTCAGTCGATGGTTGCGCCCGATTCCTTGACGACCCGGCCCCAGCGCGGGATCTCGGTCTTGATCAGGTTGGCGAACTGTTCGGGCGTGCCGCCGATCACGTCGCCGCCGTCCGAGCGCAGCTTGGCCGCCACTGCGGGGTCGCGCAGCGCCTTGTTGAATTCGGTGTTCAGCGTGCGCACCACATCGGCCGGTGTGCCTGCGGGCGCGAGGATGCCGAACCAGGTGACGGCGTCGAAGTCCTTGTAGCCCGACTCGGCGAGCGTCGGCGTGTCCGGCAGTTCGCCCGAGCGTTTGATGGACGTGACCGCCAGCGCGCGCAGTTTCTGGTCGCGCACATGGCCCAGCAGCGTCGGCACCGAGGACATGTACAGGTCGACCTGGCCGCTCATGACATCGGTCATGGCCTGCGACGCGCCCTTGTAGGGGATGTGCTGCAGCTCGATGCCCGCCGTCTTCTGCGCCAGCTCGCTCGACAGATGCGCGACCGTGCCATTGCCGGAGTAGCCCAGGGTGATGGCCTTGGGCTTCTTCTTCGCGGCAGCAACCACGTCGGCGAAGGTCTTGAATGGCGACTGGGTCGCCACCGCGATCACGATCGGCGAAGAGGACAGCACCACCACGGGCGAGAAGTCCTTGACCGGGTCGTACGGCAGCTTGGGGTAGAGCGTGGGGTTGACCGCGAGGTTGCTGGTCTGGCCGATCACCAGCGTGTAGCCATCGGGTGCCGACTTGGCCACCGTGTCCACGCCGATGTTGCCGCCAGCGCCCGGGCGGTTGTCGATCACGATCGTCCATTTGAGCGTGTCGGTCAGCCGTTGCGCCACGGTCCGCGCGATCAGGTCGGTGCCGCCGCCGGGCGGGAAGGGCACGACCAGCCGGATGGGCTTGGAGGGGTAGGCGGTCTGGGCGAAGGCGGTCGCGCCGGTGACGGCAAGCGCCAGTGCGAGGACGGCACGGCGGGTGGCGCTGTGGTTGAAGTTCATCGATTTGTCTCCTGGTTTTTTGGCGCTCACCATCGGATGTGGTGAACGGAGCCGGACTGTAGGTGGCTGTTTCGAGTAATACAATGCTGTTTCGACCATCGAAACGCGTATTGACATGCGAAACGCCAGCAAGACCGCTTTGCCGCACGGCGACGTCCAGGACGCCGAGACCGATCCGAGCACCGGCAGCGTCGTGGCCGTGAAGCGCGCGATGCAACTGCTGGAGGCTTTTTCACTGGGCGAATCGCAGTTGTCACTGGCCGAGATCAGCCGGCGCTGTGGTCTGCACAAGACCACCGCGCTGCGCATCCTCAGAACGCTGGCCACGGGCAGCTACATGGTTCCTTGCGCCGATGGCGCGTGGCGCCTGGGCCCGGCGGCCGGCTGGCTGGGCGCCCGCTACCAGTCGGGCTTCGATGTGCAGGACGTGGTGGAGCCGATGCTGCGCAAGCTGTCGAAGTCCACGCGCGAAAGTGCGGCCTTCTATGTGCGTGAAGGCGACATCCGGACCTGCCTGATGCGGGTCGAAGGCGTGCAGCCGCTGCGCCACCATGCGCGCATGGGGGAGGCACTTCCGCTGGACAAGGGATCGCCCGGCCGGGTGATCCTGGCGTTCTCGGGCGAGCGCGGCACGGTCTACGAACGCATCCGGCAGCGTGGCTACTGCATGTCCATCGGCGAGCGGGAAAAGGGAGTGGCCACCGTGTCAGCGCCGGTCTTCGGCGCGCACTGGAAACTGCTGGGCTCCGTGTGCATCTCGGGCCCGGCCTCCCGCCTGACCGAGGAGGTGCTCGAGATGCACGCCAAGGCGGTGATCAATGCGGCCAACGCCCTGTCGTATGCGCTGGCGGGCAGCGTCTCGCCGAGCACGCCCACCGTGGTGTCGACCTGGCACCCGCCGTCATGACGCCGGTGGACTTCAGCGGCCGAATTCCTGGCCGAGTTCCTGGGCCCGCTTCTGCGCCGCGAACAGCGCGGCTTCAAACTTCGCCTTCACATCCGCTTCGTTCATCGAGGTGAGCGCCGCATACGTTGTGCCGCCTTTCGAGGTCACGCGCTCGCGCAGCGTCTGTGGCGGGTCCTCCGAGCGCTGCGCCAGCGTGGCCGCGCCGACGAAGGTACCCACCGCGAGCTGGTAGGCCACCTCGGGCGGCAGGCCCATCCGCGCGCCCGCGTCGCGCATGGCTTCGAGGAAATAGAACACGTAGGCCGGGCCCGAGCCCGAGAGCGCGGTCACGGCGTCGAGCTGCGCTTCCTCCGCCACCCACACCAGGTCACCGGTGGTCTTCACCACGGCTTCCACGAGGGCGCGGTCGGCCTCGCTGGCACCGTCGCGCGCGAACAGGCCGGTCATGCCCAGGCCGACGAGGGCCGGCGTGTTCGGCATGGCGCGCACGATGCGCTGCGTCTGCAGCCAGCCGGCCATGCTCTCGCTGGTGATGCCCGCTGCCACGCTCAGGTGCAGCGTGTCGGCCAGGTGGGGCTGGCTGGCCAGCGCGGCTTCCTTGAAGGTCTGCGGCTTCACCGCCCACACCACGAGGCCCGAAGGCTTCAGCGCCGGGCCAGCGGCCGGCAGCACGGTGATGCCGGGGAACTGCTGTTCCAGCCGCGCGCGCTGTTCGTTCCAGGGTTCGACGATCTGCAGCGCGCTGGCCGGATGGCCCTGACGAATCAGGCCGCCAACGATGGCGCTGGCCATGTTGCCGCCGCCGATGAAGGTGATGGTGGGATGGGTGGACGTGTTCATGGCGCGATTGTCGCGCGTCGGCTCAAGGCGCCACTGTCTGGCGAACGGCGTGCTCCCACTGCGCCATCTTCTCGGCCGCGCGCTCGCGCGACAGCGTGGGGTGGAAGGTGCGTTCGGCGCGCCACTGTTTCGAGAGCTCGTCGAGCCCGCCGTACACGCCGCTGTGCAGGCCGGCGAGGTAGGCCGCACCGAGCGCGGTGGTTTCGATCACCGCCGGGCGCACCACAGGAATGCCGAGCAGGTCGGCCTGGATCTGCATCAGCAGGTCGTTGGCGCAGGCGCCGCCGTCCACGCGCAGTTCGCTCACCGGCACGCCGCCCGCGGCCACCGCGTCGCGGCTCATGGCGTCGAGCAGGGCCGCGCTCTGGAAGGCAATGCTCTCCAGCGCCGCACGCGCGATGTGCGCGATGGTGGTGCCGCGCGTGAGGCCGGTGATGCTGCCGCGCGTGTCGGGTTGCCAGTACGGCGCGCCCAGGCCGGTGAAGGCCGGCACCAGCACCACGCCGCCCGCGTCGGGCACGCTCTCGGCGAGTGCCTGCACCTCGCTGCTCGACTTGATCGCGTGCAGCCCGTCGCGCAGCCACTGCACCACCGCGCCGCCAATGAACACGCTGCCCTCCAGCGCGTATTGCTGTGGGCCCGGAGGCTGCGCGGCAGCCGTGGTGATGAGCCCGTTCTCGCTGATCTGGAAGCGTTCGCCGGTGTGCATGAGCATGAAGCAGCCGGTGCCATACGTGTTCTTGGCCATGCCGGCGGTGAAGCAGGCCTGGCCGAACAGGGCGCTCTGCTGGTCGCCCGCCACGCCGCCGATCTCCAGCGGCGCGCCGAGCCACTCGGTCTTCATCCGGCCAAAGGCCGCGCTGGACGGCAGGGCTTCGGGCATGAGGCTTTTCGGCACGTCGAGCAGGGCGAGCAGCTCGTCGTCCCACTCGCGCGTGTGCACGTTGAACAGCATGGTGCGCGAGGCATTGCTCACGTCGGTGACGTGGCGGCCACCACCCGCCAGGTGCCAGATCAGCCAGCTGTCCACCGTGCCGAAGGCGAGTTCGCCGCGTTCGGCCTGCGCGCGCGCGCCGGGCACGTTGTCCAGGATCCATTTGAGCTTGGTGCCGGAGAAGTACGCGTCGATGCGCAGCCCGGTCTTCTTCAGCACGGTGTCGCTGGCGCCGCGCTCGCGCAGTTCGGCGCAGGTGTTTTCCGCGCGCCGGTCCTGCCAGACGATGGCGTTGTAGACGGGCTCGCCCGTCTTGCGGTTCCACACCAGCGTGGTCTCGCGCTGGTTGGTGATGCCCACGGCCGCGATCTGGTCGGCGCGCAGCCCGGCCTGCTTCAGCGCCTCGCGCGCGGTTTCCAGCTGGGTCTGCCAGAGGTCGCGCGGATCGTGCTCGACCCAGCCCGGCTGCGGGTAGATCTGGCGGAACTCGCGCTGCGCCATGGTGACCACGCGTCCCTGGCGGTCGAACACGATGCTGCGCGAGCTGGAGGTGCCCTGGTCCAGGGCGAGCAGGTAGGTCATGGCGCGTTCCGGGGAAGAGAGTGGGTCAGGCGTTGTCGGTGTCCACACCGGCGCGCACGCACTCGACGTTGGCCTGGGCGAGCAGGTCCGCGAACGGCGGCGGTGGGGGCAGGTCGGTGAAGACCACGTCGATGTCGTCCAGCCGGGCGAGCTCGACCATGGCCGGGCGGTTGAACTTGCTGTGGTCCGCCGCCAGCCAGACCTCGCGCGACTGCTCGACGATGGCGCGCGCCACTTTCACCTCGCGGTAGTCGAAGTCGCGCAGCGTGCCGTCGCCCTCGATGCCGCTGATGCCGATCAGGCCGATGTCCACCTTGAACTGGCGCATGAAGTCCACCGTGGCCTCGCCCACGATGCCCTGGTCGGCGCCGCGCACCAGGCCGCCGGCCACGATCACCTCGCAGTCGGGGTTGGTGCTCATGAGCGAGGCGATGTGCAGGTTGTTGGTGATCACGCGCAGGCCCCGGTGGTGCTGCAGCTCGCGCGCCACGGCCTCGATGGTGGTGCCGATGTTCATGATCAGCGAGCAGCCGTTGGGCACGCGCCGCGCCACGGCCTGGGCGATGCGCGTCTTCGCGTCCGACTGCATCGCCTGGCGCTGGCGGTAGGCGATGTTCTCGGTGGTGGAGCCGGGCTGCCGCACGCCGCCGTGGAAGCGCGAGAGCAGGCCGGCTTCGGCCAGGCGCTGCACGTCGCGGCGCACCGTCTGCAGGGTGACCCCGAAACGCTCGGCCAGGGCCTCGATGGTCTGCGGGCCGTGGGCGCGCACTTCGTCAAGCAACTGGGTGTGGCGGGGGTTCAGGTTCATCGGGCCGGGGTCGTGGGTGAAGGGTTCACCCGAACATAACGGAAATTTTTTGGCGCCCTGATCAGGGTAAATACCGAATAAAAAGGAACATAAACGAACAACATAATTCGAAAAACGAAACGCCATCCGCGTCAGGGTGTGCGGTTTTTCACACCGGGATCTGCATGCAGCTGTCACTGGAAAACGTGGGCAAGACCGTGGGGCCGAGCACCCACCTCTATCCGCTGAGCCTGGATCTGGCCCCTGGCGCCGTCACGGTGCTGCTGGGCGCCACCCAGGCCGGCAAGACCAGCCTGATGCGCGTGATGGCCGGGCTGGACGCGGCCACCACCGGCCGGGTGCTGGCCGACGGGGTGGACGTGACGCGCGTGCCGGTGCGCCAGCGCAACGTGGCCATGGTCTACCAGCAGTTCGTCAACTACCCCTCGATGACGGTGGCGCAGAACATCGCTTCGCCCATGCGCCTGCGCGGCGAGCGCGACGTGGACCAGCGCGTGCGCGAACTCGCCGGGCGGCTGCACATCGAGATGTTTCTGGACCGCCTGCCCGCCGAACTCTCGGGCGGCCAGCAGCAGCGCGTGGCACTGGCCCGTGCGCTGGCCAAGCAGGCGCCGCTGATGCTGTTCGACGAACCCCTGGTGAACCTGGACTACAAGCTGCGCGAGGAGTTGCGCGAGGAGCTCACGCACCTGTTCGCCACCAGCGACGCCACCGTGGTCTACGCCACGACGGAGCCCGGCGAGGCGCTGCTGCTGGGTGGCCACACCGCGGTGATGGACGCGGGCGAACTGCTGCAGTACGGGCCCACCGCCGAGGTGTTCCATGCGCCGCGCAGCATCCGCGTGGCGCGCGCCTTCAGCGACCCGCCCATGAACCTGATGGAGGCCCAGGCGGTGGCCGGCGGCGTGCGCGTGCAGGGCGACCGGATCTGGCCTTTGTCCCTGCCGCCCGGCACGCCCACTCGGCTCATGCTGGGCCTGCGGGCGGGTGGCCTGCGCGTCGATCCCCGGCCGGGCGACATCGCCGTGCCCGGCCGCGTGGAGCTGGCCGAGATCGCCGGCTCCGACACCTTCGTGCACGTGGACACCGAGCTCGGCGAACTGGTGGCCCAGCTCACCGGCGTGCACGACTGCCCGTTGGGCGACCCGATCACGCTGTACCTCCGGCCCGAAAGCCTGTTCGTCTTCGATGCCGAGGGCCCGCTGGTGCGCGCCCCGGCGCGACCGGGGAGGGCTGGCTGATGGCACGCATCGAACTCGATCTGGCCCATGCCTACCGGCCGCACCCGAAGGCGGATGAAGACTACGCGCTGCTTCCGCTGCAGATGACCTTCGAGGACGGCGGCGCCTACGCGCTGCTCGGCCCCTCGGGCTGCGGCAAGACGACGATGCTCAACATCATCTCGGGCCTGCTCGTGCCCTCGCAGGGCACGGTGCGCTTCAACGGGAAGGACGTGACGCGCCAGAGCCCGCAGCAGCGCAACATCGCGCAGGTGTTCCAGTTCCCGGTGATCTACGACACCATGACCGTGGCGCAGAACCTGGCCTTTCCGCTGCGCAACCGCAAGGTGCCCGAAGCGGACATCGAGAAGCGTGTGGGCCGCATCGCGGAAATGCTGGAAATGAGCCACCAGCTCGACATGCGCGCAGCCAACCTCTCGGCCGACCAGAAGCAGAAGATCTCGCTGGGCCGCGGGCTGGTCCGTTCCGATGTGTCGGCCGTGCTGTTCGACGAGCCGCTCACCGTGATCGACCCGCACCTCAAGTGGCAGCTGCGGCGCAAGCTCAAGCAGATCCACCACGAACTCAAGCTCACGCTGATCTACGTGACGCACGACCAGGTGGAGGCGCTGACCTTCGCCGACGAGGTGGTGGTGATGACGCGCGGGCGTGCGGTGCAGATCGGTTCTGCCAAGGCCCTGTTCGAGCGGCCGGCACACACCTTCGTCGGCCACTTCATCGGTTCGCCGGGCATGAACTTCCTGCCCGTGACCAGTGTGCGCGGGGGCCTCGTGGTGCTCGGTCATGCGCTGTCGAACAACCGGGGGAACGCGCTGCCCGAGGGGGCGCTCAAGCTCGGCATTCGCCCCGAATACCTGGCGCTCGGCCAGCCCGGCGAGCCGGACACCCTGCCGGCCACCGTGACGCGCGTGCAGGACATCGGCACCAGCGTGATGCTGACCTGCGAGGTGGGCGAGCACCGCCTGAAATGCCGGCTCGCGCCCCAGGCTGCGATGCCCGGGGTGGGCGAGCGTGTGCAGCTGCGGGTGCTCGACCGGCACACCTGCTTCTACCAGGACGAGGTACTCATTCCATGAGCACCGCACAGGGCCACGCCAGGAAAGCTCGCACCGCAGTGCGCCGCACGGAGGTTTTCAAATGAGCACGACCACCAAACCCGTGAACCAGAAAGCGTGGTGGCTGGTGCTGCCCGTGATCCTCTGCGTGGCCTTCTCCGCGGTGCTGCCGCTCATGACCGTGGTGAACTACTCGGTGCAGGACGTGCTCTCGCCCGACCGCCGCGTGTTCGTCGGCACCGAGTGGTTTGCCGCCGTGATGCGCGACAGCGAGCTGCACCTGGCGCTGTGGCGGCAGATCCAGTTCTCGCTCGCCGTGCTGCTGGTGGAGATTCCGCTCGGCATTGCGCTGGCGCTGTCCATGCCGGCGCAGGGCTGGAAGTCGTCTGCGGTGCTGGTGCTGGTGGCGCTGTCGCTGCTGATCCCGTGGAACGTGGTCGGCACCATCTGGCAGATCTTCGGCCGCGCCGACATCGGTCTGCTGGGCTACTTCCTGCAGTGGGTCGGCATGGACTACAGCTACACCGGCAACCCCGTGCACGCGTGGTGGACGGTGCTGATCATGGACGTCTGGCACTGGACGCCGCTGGTGGCGCTGCTGGCCTTCGCCGGCCTGCGCAGCATTCCCGACGCCTACTACCAGGCCGCGAGCATCGACGGTGCAAGCAAGTGGGCGGTGTTCCGCTACATCCAGCTGCCCAAGATGCGCGGCGTGCTGATGATCGCGGTGCTGCTGCGCTTCATGGACAGCTTCATGATCTACACCGAGCCCTTCGTGCTCACCGGCGGCGGCCCGGGCAATGCCACCACCTTCCTTTCGCAGTACCTCACCACCAAGGCGGTCGGCCAGTTCGACCTCGGCCCAGCGGCCGCCTTCTCGCTCATCTACTTCTTCATCATCCTGCTGTTCTGCTTCGTGCTCTACAACTGGATGCAGAGCCTGGGCACATCCGAGAAGGAGCAAGGCCATGGATAACCGGCGCTTCAGGAAGAGGACGCTGTTCCTCATCGCCTACCTGATCTTTGCCCTGTTGCCCATCTACTGGATGGTCAACATGAGCTTCAAGACCAACCAGGAAATCCTGTCCTCGTTCACGCTCTGGCCGGCCGAGTTCACCTGGGCCAACTACCGCACCATCTTCACCGACCCGTCGTGGTACTCGGGTTACATCAACAGCCTGATCTACGTCGGCATCAACACCGTGATCTCGCTGGTGGTGGCCCTGCCCGCGGCCTACGCGTTCTCGCGCTACCGCTTCCTGGGCGACAAGCACGTGTTCTTCTGGCTGCTCACCAACCGCATGACGCCGCCGGCCGTGTTCCTGCTGCCGTTCTTCCAGCTCTACACCACGCTGGGCCTGATGGACACGCACATCGCCGTGGCCATGGCGCACCTGCTGTTCAACGTGCCGCTGGCGGTGTGGATTCTGGAAGGCTTCATGAGCGGCATTCCGCGCGAGATCGACGAGACCGCCTACATCGACGGCTACAGCTTCCCGCGCTTCTTCTTCACCATCTTCCTGCCGCTCATCAAGGCGGGCGTGGGTGTGGCGGCGTTCTTCTGCTTCATGTTCAGCTGGGTGGAGCTGCTGCTGGCGCGCACGCTCACCAGCGTGAACGCCAAGCCCATCGTCGCGACGATGACGCGCACCGTGAGCGCCAGCGGCATGGACTGGGCCACGCTGGCGGCGGCCGGCGTGCTCACCATCGTGCCGGGCGCGATCGTCATCTGGTTTGTGCGGCACTACATCGCGAAGGGGTTCGCGATGGGTCGCGTCTGAGGAGCTCGACATGTTTCAGTGGATGGTCTGGACCACACCCGTGGCCGTTTTCTTCACCTGCATCGCGCTCATGCTCGCGGGCATGACGCTGTGGGAAGTCAAGGCGCCGACGATCGAGCGCAAGGGCTTCCTGCCCATGGTCACCTCGCGCGGCGACCGCCTGTTCATCGGCCTGCTCGGCGCGGCCTACATCAACCTGGCCTTCATCGGCATGGCCGGCTGGTTCGCCCAGTGGTTCTCGCTCGAGCAGGAGCCCAGCATCTGGATCGCCTTCGTGCTCTCCATGGGCTGGTTGCTGCTGGTCATGCGAAAGGGTTGACTTCAGGGTTCTCTCCAGATTCGGCCCATTGCTTCCCCGGGGCCGAGACCTGTCACAGACCGGGGAAGCACACCGCTCGAGGAGACAACATGAGATTGCGACACACCGCGCTGGCCACGGCCGCGCTGCTGGCCATGGGTTCTCTGCCCGCCTGGGCCGACGAAGCCGCGGCGAAGAAGTGGATTGACAACGAGTTCCAGCCATCCACCCTCACCAAGGCACAGCAGGCCGCCGAGATGAAGTGGTTCATCGACGCCGCCGCCAAGCTCAAGGCCAAGGGCGTGAAGGAGATCTCGGTGGTGTCTGAAACCATCACCACGCACGAGTACGAGAGCAAGACGCTCGCCAAGGCCTTTGCCGAGATCACCGGCATCACCGTCAAGCACGACCTGATCCAGGAAGGGGACGTGGTCGAGAAGCTGCAGACCTCGATGCAATCGGGCAAGTCGATCTACGACGGCTGGATCAGCGACTCCGACCTGATCGGCACGCACTACCGCTACGGCAAGATGATGAACCTGACCGACTACATGGCCGGCAAGGGCAAGGAGTTCACCAATCCCGGCCTGGACATCAAGGACTTCATCGGCACCAGCTTCACCACCGCGCCCGACAAGAAGCTGTACCAGCTGCCCGACCAGCAGTTCGCCAACCTGTACTGGTTCCGCGCCGACCTGTTCGACCGCAAGGACCTGAAGGACAAGTTCAAGGCCAAGTACGGCTACGACCTGGGCGTGCCGCTGAACTGGAGCGCCTACGAAGACATCGCCGAGTTCTTCACCAACGACGTGAAGACCATCGACGGCAAGCCGATCTACGGCCACATGGACTACGGCAAGAAGGACCCGTCGCTGGGCTGGCGCTTCACCGACGCCTGGCTGTCCATGGCCGGCACCGCCGACATCGGCATTCCCAACGGCAAGCCGGTGGACGAATGGGGCATCCGCGCCTCGGCCGATGGCTGCAACCCGCAGGGCGCGAGCGTGTCGCGCGGCGGCGCCACCAACTCACCTGCTGCCGTGTATGCGTTGACCAAGTACATCGACTGGATGAAGAAGTACGCGCCCAAGGAAGCCACCGGCATGACCTTCGGGGAGGCCGGCCCGGTGCCCGCGCAAGGGCAGATCGCGCAGCAGATATTCTGGTACACCGCCTTCACCGCCGACATGACCAAGCCGGGCCTGCCGGTGGTCAACGCCGATGGCACGCCCAAGTGGCGCATGGCCCCCGGCCCGAACGGCCCGTACTGGAAGCAGGGCATGCAGAACGGCTACCAGGACGTGGGCTCCTGGTCGTTCTTCAACGGCCACGACGAAAACAAGACCGCGGCCGCCTGGCTGTACGCGCAGTTCGTGACCGCCAAGACCACCTCGCTGAAGAAGACCATCGTCGGCCTCACACCGATCCGCGAGAGCGACATCCAGAGCAAGGCCATGACCGACCTGGCGCCCAAGCTCGGCGGTCTGGTCGAGTTCTACCGCAGCCCGGCCCGCGTGGCCTGGACACCCACCGGCACCAACGTGCCCGACTACCCCAAGCTCGCGCAGCTCTGGTGGCAGAACGTGGCGCAGGCTGTGACCGGGGAGAAGACGCCCCAGGCCGCGATGGACAACCTGGCCGAGCAGATGGACCAGGTGATGAGCCGCCTCGAACGCGCGGGCATGGAACGTTGTGCGCCCAAGCTCAATCCCAAGGGCGATCCCAACAAGTACCTGAGCGACAAGGCCGCGCCGTGGAAGAAGCTGGCCAACGAAAAGCCGAAGGGAGAAACCATCGCCTACGACCAGCTGCTCAACGCATGGAAGAATGGCAAGGTACGCTGATGTGATGCATCGGCTTTTGTAGCAATCCGCCCTCCGTGCCTCTGTGGCGCGGAGGGCCATCACCTTCTTCATGAAACGCGCAGAACTGCTTGAATCGCTGCCCCGCCACGGTGTTTACGACCTGGCGGTCGTCGGTGGCGGTGCCACCGGCCTGGGGGTGGCGCTCGACGCGGCATTGCGTGGTTTTTCCGTGGTGCTGCTGGAATCACACGATTTCGCTGGTGGCACCTCGTCCCGTTCCACCAAGCTGCTGCACGGCGGTGTGCGCTACCTCGCGCAGGGCAACCTCGCCCTGGTGCGTGAAGCCCTGGCCGAGCGCGCGACCGTGTTGCGCGTCGCCCCGCACCTGGCGCAGCCGCTGCCCTTCGTCATGCCGTCCTACCGCTGGTGGCAGACGCCCTTTTATGGCCTGGGCCTCAAGCTGTACGACCTGCTGGCGGGCGGCGCAGGGCTGGGCCGCACCGAGTTTCTCAGCCGCGAGGAGGCGTTGCAGGCGCTGCCCGGCGTCAACCCGAACGGTTTGCGCGGGGGCGTCAAGTACTGGGATGGCCAGTTCGACGACGCCCGTCTGGCGCTCGCACTGGCGCGCAGCGCCGAGGCCGCTGGCGCCCGCGTGCTGAACTACGCCGAGGTCACGGCCGTGCGCCAGCTCGCCAGCGGTGACAACCCGCTGTCCTCGCTGGAGGTGACCGACCGGCGCGGTGGTGTGAACTTCGAATTGCAGGCACGCTGCGTGGTGAACGCCACCGGGGTCTGGGTCGACGCGTTGCGCGATCACACGCAACCCAAAGTAAGCGAGGGCTCACGCTCGCACATGGTCAGTCCCAGTCAGGGTGTGCATGTGGTGGTCGATCGCGATTTCCTGCCGGGCGGCCACGCCTTGCTGGTGCCGAAGACGCGCGACGGGCGCGTGCTGTTCGCGGTGCCCTGGCTGGGCAAGCTGGTGCTGGGCACCACCGACACCCCCCGCCAGGACCTCCCCCGCGAGCCCGATGCCTTTGCCGAGGAGCTGGAATTCATCCTCAGTGAGGCCAGCCAGGCGCTCAGCCGGCCGGTGCGCCGCGAGGACATCCGCAGCCTGTGGGTGGGCCTGCGCCCGCTGGTGGCGGCGCCCGAAGCCGCTGAGGGCGGCACCAAGGTGTTGTCGCGCGAACACACCATCGTCGTGGACGCCAGCGGCCTGGTCACCGTCACCGGGGGCAAATGGACCACGTACCGCGCCATGGCCGAGGATGTGCTCGAACGCTGCTTCGCCAGCCGCCTGCTGCCCCACAGGGCCGGCGGCCAGAGCGCCCGGCATGTGCTGCTGGGCGCCGAGGCCGTCAGCAGCCCGGTCACGCCTCTGCACGCGGCGCCCGGCCCGCATCTGTATGGCACCGAGGGGCCCAACGTCAGTGCCTGCCCAGGGGCGGCCACGTTCCTGGGGGCGGGGCTGAGCGAGGCCATGGTGCGCTATGCCGCCCGGTTCGAGCATGCCCAGACGGTGGAGGACGTCCTGGCCCGCCGCTGGCGCGTCCTGTTCCTGGACGCCGCCGAGGCCGCGCGCATGGCGCCCGAGGTGGCCGCCATCCTGGCCGACGAGCTGGGTGCAGACCCCGAACTCGCGGCGTTCCAGGCGCTTTGCACCCGTTATCTGCCGCCGGCCGCTCAGGCCAGTTGACGCGTTCCTGGAGTCGTGCCATAATTTGCGGCTTCGCTTGAAAAAGCGGAGAGCTTTCTGCCCACCGAAGCAGGTGAGCCAGGCGCAATGCCCGGCAAGCCTTCGACGACGGGCCCAAGACTGATCACTCCCGGCCGTGGTGGCTGGGGGGATTCAAGTTGGGACTTAAATCAAATGATTCA